>QFZN01007902.1_pt1 | contig 10890 bp, 7 predicted proteins | sample 1740101 | NCBI WGS metagenome assembly QFZN01 (sample SAMN09210849, study PRJNA391713) | Ciliate metagenome, whole genome shotgun sequencing project. | isolation source: combination of 50 Heterometopus sp. ciliate cells from an enrichment culture... | host: Heterometopus sp. ...
CCATTAATGCAACATATTTCATTATTATGTAATAATATGGGGGATAGAGAAATGTTTTGTCAGAAATGTGGGGCTGAAATTCCGGACGGTACAGCCTTTTGCCCTAATTGTGGGACAACGCAAAATTTAGCCAGCTCAATACAATCAGAGCCGAACAACAAGCCCGAGAAGCCCAAAAAGAAGAAAAAGGGCGGTTGGATTTTCTTAGGTTTAGCAGTCATAATCATAATAATCATAGCCACCACCGGTAAGAAGGGAAATTCATCCTCCACTTCTACTTCGCCTAAAAGTACTGTCCCTGCATCTGCGAGTACATCTTCAGCCTCTCCCGCGAAAACTTCAACCGCTCCCGCGAAAACTTCATCCACTCCCTCAATATCGTGGCACAAGAGTGGCATGTATAAGGTAGGCACCGATATTGAAGCAGGCGAATATTTTATTTTAGCAAATGGTTCATGTTATTTGCAGGTCTCATCTGATAGTTCGGGTACTCTTGATAGCATAGTTACAAACGCTAATATTAGTACTTTTAAATTCGTTACCGTTCAAGACGGCCAGTACTTAACTGTGAGCGATGGTAAATTCGTGAAATCCGCAGAAGCTCAGGTGCCGGGGTCAAAAGACGGGAAATACGGCGAAGGCGAATATAGGGTCGGTACCGATATCCCAAGTGGAGAATATAAGGTCGAAGCTCTTCCGGGTGACACAGCATATTTAGAGGTTGATTCCAATAGTTCCGGCAGCCTCGAAAATATAGTTTCAAATGATAATTTTGAAGGATCTAAATATATAACGATTACAGATGGACAGTACATCAATATTAGCGACGGCTTTATAGATGCGAAATAAACTGCAAAGCTTCATCTCTATCGACAGAAAATCCTGTAGTCATTTAGATTACAGGATTTTCTGTCGGTTATTGCATTTCTACTATTACCAGCGCCGTTAACACATCTATTATCAAAAAAGCAGCCTTCGTCATACCAAGATTTTTCAATTTGTTATGACATTTAAATCGCAAAAAAGAGGCTTCACCATGCTTGCGTTCTGAATAAGAAATAATTTAGTGCACTCCATGCATGAAGTTAATTTTGTATAAATAACCATTGAACTTCAAAAATCTACAGCTAAGTAAATAATTGTAAAACATTATTGTTAGTTGTAATATTAATGTATATAAGCAAATAATTTACGTCCTTTTCGACATATGACAGCTTAATAACAAGCTATTTGAGATTATCGGTTATAATATTATTGGAGGTCAGTAAACATGAACTCAAAGCTAGAAGAGTATTTTTCAAAAGCAAAGGCTGTGCAAAAAGAGAACCGAGATAAGCACTTGATTGAACTGGGCCTATACGAAAAGTTTTACTCCCCTGATGGATCATATTCTCCTGAATATCATTTAGTTGATTATACTGATGGCGAAAACAGAATGAAACATTATAAAACGGTACTTATTGAAGTAACAGACGAGGAATATGAGCAGATACTTGAAGCAGAAAGAAACAAAATTTCTCGAAATCAAAGGAGTAGCAATGGTATAGCTATAGCGCTAACTGTTATAGCTATACTTACTTATACCGTTGGTTTTATTTTAGGTATTGTTCTTGGTAATCAACTGGGTTTCTCATACACTGTCATTTGGTGGACAGCATCTGTTGTTTCAGGAACGATGATATTAGGTTTTGCTGAAATAATAAAACTGTTGGATAAAATTAATAGTAAGCAATCAAATTAATGGTAAACTGATAAAATGAGGCAGCCGGTGCGAACCACGGTTCAACCCTGCTGCCTCATTTCGTCTAGTCTCCGTGTTTTAGATATGCATTAAGATTTCCCGGACTGAGATACAAACCTTTATGCAGTCTATTATGATTACGTGTTTTTCCTTTGAATACATTTTGCGTCCTCTTTACAACTGTTCTTCCTTCTCAAACGCGAACTTCTTGAATTTTATCTATACTACTTCGCAAATTTGTGATAACATAACCCGTTGATAAGTTTTTAGAAAAAGCGGGGGCTCCAATGAGCGTACTAAATGTAGAAAATGTTACTTATGGATATGGATCAAGACAGATTTTAGAAAACGCATCCTTTCGACTCTTAAAGGGTGAGCACGTCGGTCTAGTCGGAGCAAACGGCGAGGGAAAGTCCACCTTTTTAAATATAATAACCGGTAAGCTGATTCCCGACGAGGGCAGCGTAAGTTGGTGTAAGCACATCACTACCGGCTACCTTGACCAAAGCAGCACCCTGACCAAAGGAAAAACGATTCGTGAAGTGCTGCGTGAAGCCTTTGCCGATATGTACCGAGGAGAGCAGGAAATGCTGGAGATGTACGAACGGATGTCGTCCTGCAGTGAGGATGAAATGGAATCTCTCCTGGAAGACGTCGGCGAAATACAGGAAATGCTGGATCACGGAGGCTTTTATATACTCGATTCCCGCATAGAGGAATATGCCAACGGCTTGGGTCTGTGCGAAATTGGATTGGATAAGGATGTTGGGGAATTAAGCGGCGGTCAGCGAACAAAAGTATTGCTTACCAAGCTTTTACTGGAAAACCCGATTATTCTAATTCTGGACGAGCCGACAAATTTTTTGGATGAAAATCACATTGTATGGCTGACCAGGCTTTTGCAAAACTATGAAAATGCTTTTATCCTCGTATCACATGACGTTGCTTTTCTTAATTCCGTCATAAATGTCGTATATCATGTTGATAACGCAACACTGACCCGCTATAAGGGGGACTATGGCAACTATCTTGCTATGAGCGAGCTGAAAAAGCGCCAGCAGCTACAGGCCTACGATAAACAGCAAAAAGAAATTTCGGGCCTTGAGGACTTTATCGCCCGCAACAAAGCGAGAGTTGCCACCACGAACATGGCCAAGAGCCGCCAAAAGAAGCTGGACAAGATGGATATCATTGAGATTGGCAAGGAAAAGCCAAAGCCGATTTTTTCGTTTGCTTCAGCCCGAACCACCGGGAAAATTGTTATTGAGGCAAATAATCTTGTGATAGGGTATGACGAGCCACTCACCTCTCCGCTCAATTTGCAGCTTGAGAGAGGGCAGAAAATTGCAATCAAGGGTGTAAACGGTCTGGGAAAATCCACCTTGCTCAAAACATTGTTGGGCATTCAACCGCCAATCTCGGGAACGGTTGAACTCGACCAATTTGTTGAAGCCGGTTATTTCGAGCAAGAGAAAGCCGCCGGAAGCAACACGGCTCACGATGAGATCTGGCGGGAATTCCCTGCCCTGACCAACGCTCAGGTACGCGGTGCTCTGGCAAAATGCGGGTTGACAGCCGAGCAAATCGGAAGTCAGATGAAGGTACTCAGCGGCGGCGAAAACGCAAAGGTTCGTTTGTGTAAGCTCATGTTAAGAAATATGAATTTACTGGTTCTCGATGAGCCGACAAATCATCTTGACGTGGATGCCAAGGAAGCATTAAAGGCCGCTTTGTCCGAGTTCCACGGCACTATGCTCCTCGTAAGCCACGAGCCTGAATTTTATCATGATATCGTATCCGGTATCTGGAATCTGGAAGAATGGACAACAAAAATAGTGTGAAGACCTTCTTTGCAAAATCAGCCTGTAACCTTTGCGGTTACAGGCTGATTTAGTATATTGTTTCCGATAACTCTATTATTGTTTTATCTCTTCGATCACAACGCGGCGCTGTTCTCTGCTTGAAAGGTCGATGGCCGAGACCGCGCGGATTATCTTCGCACCGTCCTCGAAGTTCGGTGTCATTTTCCCGTCTGTAGCAAGAGCCTTAAGGAAATCCGCAAAAGCGTTAATAAAGGTGTGCTCGTAACCGACTATATGTCCAGATGGCCACCATGCGCTTTCATACGGATGATCTGCTTCAGTTGCAAGAATACGGCGGAAGCCCTGTTCCCTGCCCGGCTGCGTCGAGTCAAGAAATTCTAACTCGTTCATGCGCTCAAGATTGAAATGCAATGATCCCTTACTGCCGTAGATCTCAAAATCGTTGTAATTCTTACGGCCATTGGCGAATCTCGAACTTTCAATGGAACCTAAAGCACCGTTTTCAAACTCCACAATTGCAAAGGAGGCGTCGTCAATTTCCACGGGAGCCATCTGAGACTTATCGGCTCCGGTTCCGGCTGTAAACGCCGTTGCACCGATGCCGGGAAGCGGGCGCTCTTTGATAAACGTCTTGTTGACAGCCGTTACAGCCTTCGGTTCTCCGATGATGAAGCGTGCAAGGTCCAAGGCATGTGTCGAAAGATCAAACAAGGGGCCTCCGCCTGCATATTCTTTTTTCAGCTGCCATGAAAGCGGGAAATTCGGATCAATTATCCAATCCTGTAGATAAGCACCTCGCCAATGGAATATCTGTCCGAGACGGCCTTCCTCAACGAACTGTTTAGCAAGCGATACAGCGGGAGCTCTGCGATAGTTGTGATTCAGATAGGTCAGGACTCCGGCCTTTTTGGATGCTTCTACGACTTCCAGCGCATCGCCATAGGAAAGAGTAAATGGTTTCTCGCATACTACGTGTTTACCCGCTTTGACAGCCGCAATCGCCATTTCCTTATGCATATAAGTCGGCGTTACAATGTCGACAATGTCGATGTCAGGGCGCGTCATTACACTCTGCCAGTCATAGGACGATTCCTCAAATCCCCAGCGCTCTGCAAAGTCTTCAATAGGTGAGTTGTTGCCGACTACGACCTTGAGCTTGATATCATAATCCACGTCGAAAAATTTGCCAACCTTCAGCCACGCGTTGCTGTGGGCCTTGCCCATGAAGCCGCCACCAATAAGGGCAACGTTTAATGTCTTTTTAGCCATCTCAAAGCCTCCAATAAACTGAATTATTTATATCTTGCGCCAATCTTCTTGAGGTTGTGAACGCTGACGGCGATAGCTTCGTCTTCCATATTCATCCACTCCGGAGACGGACAGTCGATTTCAACTGCAAGAAAGCCCTTGTAATTATTCCTGCTGAGAATTTCGGCCAGCTTGTCATTGTCAACTAGGCCGAAACCTACAGGAACGCCGCAGAAGAAGAACCAGTCGGTGGGCTTTGCGGCAGGATGCATGACCAAATCCTTTATATGTGTAGAAAAAACATATGGTGCAAGCTTTTCCATGCCCGCCACAGGATCATCAAGCAGACGCAGGAAGTTGCCGGTATCAAAATTAATGCCGAAACTCGGGGAGTTTACCGCTTCAATCATTTCCAGCATCTCATCTGCCGTAAAATCGATGTGGTTTTCCGCTGCAATTCTAACTCCGTTATCCTCCGCGATTTTGGCAGCTTCCCTGTACATGGGAACAAGACGTGCGATATGATCGCGGTGATTTTCGTGTCTCCAATCGAAAGCTGAGCCGGTGATACGCATAACATCGGTGCCCATCTTTTTTGTTTTGGGAATTAGTTTCTTCATTTCCTCGAACGCTTTGGGATTAAGGCCTCTCTCAAGTCCGTTCGGATGTCCCCAGGCAAGCACTGTGTCGAAACCAAACTCTTTGATTTTTGCACCAAGTTCGCTTAGATATCCATCATCAAGAGAAGGAAGAAAGCATGTTTCCAGAGACACTCCGTCTACATCCAGCCGCTTTGCCAATGCCAAAAACTCGTCTACGGTTTTGAATTTCTCTGGCTTTTCCTGCATGTCATACACTTCGCCAAACCATCTGTGATAGCAATAACTGTCAATGCCGATCTTCATAGTAATCCCTCCGAAAATAATAATTTAGTAGAATAATTGGTTTCAACCGGGCTGATAATGCGCCGGACAGCATTAACATAAATCAGCACTTGACTTTCATCTTCTTACGTGCAATTATTTTGGCTTTGATGCTGGGTCCGACAATCTGTATAAATATAGCCAGAAGAAGTATGGTGCCCTTCACGGCGTCGTTAATAAGCGAATCGATATTTAGCGCGGTGATGATCTTATCAATGACTGTGTACGACATTGCGCCGAACAGAATTCCTATGCACCTGCCCTTTCCGCCCGACATGCTTATTCCGCCAAGAACGACTGCCGCAATAGCATACATTTCAAAGCTTCTGCCGGTAGTTGCAGGATCTATTGAACCGTTCATCGCGAGCTGGAAAAAGGCTCCAACTCCCACAAGTAATCCGGCGACAACATACACCGAAACGCGCATCCAGTTCACATTCACACCCGCCAGTTCGGCGGCTCTTTCGTTACTGCCTATCGCATATACTTTTTTGCCGTATTTCGTGCTTGTCATAAGATACACAATTATTGCAGTTATCAAAACCAGGAATATTCCCGACATCGGAATTGTAAATATCTTTTGATTACCAAAGCTGTACAGGTTATTATAGCTGTCGAAACTGCTAAGCAGTTTGAACAATGAATTGTTTCCACCTGTCAGCGTTTGTGAAAATACATGGCAACTGTACTGGGATACCGAACGAAATATAAGCATCGTAGCCAGCGTGACAATAAACGCAGGCATCTTAACTACGCCAATAAAGAACCCGTTGATAAAACCGCAGAAACAGCCGAATACCAGAGAAAACAGCAGCGTTACGATTATATTTCCGCCCGTTCCGTTGAATACGATTACCGACATACTGCCAACCAGCGCCAGCATTGAGCCGATTGAAAGGTCAATTTGTCCGGTAATTATAACCAAGCCCATTCCAAATGACATAATCCCGATAACTCCGGAATGGCGCATAATGTTCATAACTCCATTCCAGGTCAGCTGAGAACTGGAGCAAAAATATGCCAGGCAAAGGACGAGGAATATGGCGATAAAAGTATATTCCGACAGGTATCTCCCGAATACACTTCCTGTCTTTGGTCTTTCAATAATATTTGTTTTAGACGTTTCCATTTTTAACTTCCTCCGCGCTTACAGCATTTGTGGAATACATCATTACTGCATGCTCATCGACGTCGCCGCGATCGAGCGACTTAATTATACTACCATCGTAAAAAATAATACAGCGATCTGCGACTTTCTGGATTTCTGGTACTTCCAGTGTGTTAAGCAGAATTGTTTTTCCGCTCTCTGCAAGCTTCATTATCAGGCGGTAGATTTCTGTCTTTGCGCCAACATCAATGCCCTGCGTCGGGCTTTCCAGCAGCAGAATGTCCGCCTTTGTATTAAGCCAGCGTGAAAAAATGATTTTTTGCTGGTTTCCGCCACTCAGCGACACAATTAAATTGTTGTGATCCGCAGCCTTGATATTTAGGCTTTCCTTTTGTCTGCGGTACCTTGAAATTTCTTTTTTCTTTCTGATATGCAGATGCCGTGCTGATAAAACATGCTCGGAGATATACATGTTTTCCAGAATTGACATATCCGGTATTACCGAGTTCTCCTTACGGTTGGACGGCAGCATGCCTATACCTCTCCGCATTGCCATCTGGATGGAATTTCGATGAACTTGTTTGCCCCGGACAAACATACACCCGTCGGTTGACGGAAACACTCCAAACGCACATTCCATGAATTCGCAGCTTCCCGAACCCTGCAGACCTGTCAGTGCCAAAACCTCGCCCTTCCTGACCGACATAGTCACATCACGGAAGCCCGGCCCTGAAAAATGTTCAAATTCAAGCACCGGGTTGCCGAGCTCACGTTCGGAATAGACTTCCGAGGAATTATACGATTCGCCGACCATGGCTTTCGTTATCGACTCTGGATTTGTCTCCCAAATCAAGCCGCTTTTTATGAACTTTCCATTTCTAAGTATGGTATAATTATCGGCGATAGCAAAAATTTCAGGCATTTTATGAGAAATTATTATAAATGACTTTCCCTTTTCCTTTAAAGACCGCAGGATGTTGAAAAGCCGTTCGATTTCATCTGTGTTAAGCGCGGTTGTTGGCTCGTCCAGTATAATCAGCTTTGTGTCAATAAACAATGATTTGCATATTTCAAGAAGCTGTTTCTCGCTGGTGCTGAGTGTGCTTACCATAGCTGTGGGATCGATATCTACGCCGAGACTGCAAAACAGTTCGTGCGCTCTGGTGGCCATTTGTCTTTTTTTCAAGGCACCCAACTTATATGTATATTCCTTACCTAGGAAGATATTTTCATATACTTTTAAATCGTTAAACAGGTTCAGTTCCTGATGTACAAAGGCGATTCCCATCGCTTCAGATTTCTTTACGGAGTTATTGTGTAACTCCTGTCCGTCAAAAATAATGTTGCCATTGTCTGCTTCCAGTACGCCAGTCAGAATATTCATCAAAGTGGATTTACCTGCACCATTCTCGCCCAGCAGTGCATGTATTTCTCCATCCTGAATTTCCAACGATACTCCTGTTAAGACAGGGACTCCGCTGAATCCCTTGTGAATGTTCCGCATTTCCAGAATATTCATAGTCATTCTCCAATATTCATTATTGGTATTTTGCAGATACGCCTCGGGCGTATCTGCAAAATATTTAGGTTTGCCGATAAAGTAGGGGTATTAATAGAGGGTATTAGAAAATGTTAATTGAAGCCAACGTAGTTCTTGACATTGCTGCTATCGACGATCTCGGTCGAAATAACAGAATCCTGTTTAACGGTCTTGCCGTCCAGATGATCAACCATTAGCTTAATAGCGGTCTGGATCATCGCGGGTGAATATGTAGTAGAGCAGATAGAGCCGAACTTGCCGGAAATGTCCTTATACTCGCTCTCGCCGCTTAGGATCTGGTAGACATTCTCTGCACCGCCGCAACCGGTCATAACAGGCTTGCCGGAGAAGAAGGTGTTCTTGATGTCGTCGCTGATTGCAGAGCCCTTAAGTGCATCCATTACACCGATGATGAAAGAATCGTCAAATGCGCAGAGATATTTGATATTTGCGTTGCTTGAATCACTCATCAACGTTTCAAACCATGTCTGGGCATTTGCATGTGACCAGCTCAAGGTGCCCGAATATACCAGAGATTTGAGCTGAGCGTCTGTCCATGGCGTTTCAATCTTCTTGCCGTTGAATTCAAGATCACCCTTGAGGTAGGATTCGAGGCCGGATTTACGGTCGGTTGTAACGGAGGATGTGTCTCCTTCAAAGACCAATGCTTTGTCGCCGGGTTTCATGCCCTTACCTACAAGATAGGCACCGCATGCCGCGCCAACGCCTTTGTTATCGCCCTTGACATTCGCGACAGCAGAGCTTGCAACAGAAGCGATAAGTCTGTCAAATGCAACATACTCAATGCCCTTGTCAATAATTGCCTGAAGTCCGCTCTGAACAGTGTCATCAAAAGGCAGGATTACGACAACGACTTTGCCTTTGCCGAAGTTTGCAGCTATATCTTCAAGCTGGCTGTTTTGCTCGTCGCCGCTTGCGGCTGTCTTCAGTTCAGCTTTGTATTTGCCGGCTGCGTTAATTTCATCGATAGTTTTCTTTGCAAAGGTTGCTACCGAGCCGGTCCATCCGGTTGATTCGGTGGGGGTCAAAACCATAATTTCCGGGGCTGCTGCGGTTGCTGTGGCAGATGCTGATGCTGCTGGTGATGCTTTAGTAGTGGAGCCTCCGCATCCTACAAGGCTTACTGCCAAGATGATTGCGAGACACAGTGCGATGCTCTTTTTCATTGTTCTTCCTCCTAATATTATTTTAATCAGAATGATCCTCTGCAAATTGGTGCCCGGATTATTTTGTCATCTGTTTCTTTGTTTTTATTTTCGATTATTTTTGTCTGCTATCAAATGTTAGCATTTAACGGCAATAAATACAATACAAAACCATGATATTGTGAAATACTGTAACAATACACAAGAATCCCGAAATAAATTGAGTGAAACATACAGTGTCCAGCGAACTGTTTTTTCAAACTTTAAAGAACTGTTGTCGAAAATCCAAAGACCTTTGCCAATTGGAGAAGCTGCGGCTTCACATTGCCGGTGATAATCAGCGAATGATGCGAGCACAGCTCTTCCATCACCGCATGACCATCCTTGTAGCGTATCAGCGCTCCATTGCGGCAATCAGAGCCCGGGTATTGGACATAGTCTTCGATTTCCGCTTCAATAATGCTTAGCTTTTTAAATCCCGGGTAAATTTTTGCCAGCGTTACCGGACCTTTCGGCAGTCTGCAATCGCAGACAATGGCTTTTTCATTAACGATTTCAAGAACCTTGGGTCGAAGTGTCCAGTCTGTGCAGAATTTTCTGGGTACGAACCCAAAATAGCCGCAGTGGACGCCGAGCGCGTGGTTGTCCGGATCATCGATATCTGGGAACTTGTCAATCTTCTCATGGGCCAGCGCCGCCATTCCGACCAAAAACGGGTATAGATTGGTCATCATAATGGGCTTTTCAATTGAACGGTAGATTATATAGGTTGAAAGCAGTGTCAGAGTATCGCCCTCACAGGCCCATATGATGTTATCTCTTTCAAACAGCATGTTCCACGCCAAACAGGGTGTGGACGCGCAATGGAAGGACTCGTTGAGGCAGTTTGCTCCGACTCCGGCCACTCCGCCAATCTCGTCAATTACGGCTTTGACCGCTACATAGACCTTTACAGCACGCAGAAATGCTTCTTCGCTTACGCCCTCCTGATGAATGTTCCAGTCGATGCTTACACGTCTTGCTTCCTCGTCGGAAATGCTCTCGGCATGCTCGTTGCATTCCTTCCAGCTTCGATAAAACATGCTAATGCCGAATACTTCCTCCATTTTTTTGGTGCTCTGTGTTTCCCACCAATAAAACTTCTTAAAAATATTTGCCTGCATGCCTTCGCCCGGGGTATCCTGAAACATTAGGAATTTTGCTCCGCGCAGACTTCTCTTTGTCACAATGGCGCGAAGGACTGTCTTCGCCATTTCGACGCTGTACGGGGAAAATACCGAACAGCCAATGTCCCTGAGATATGTCACGATCTCCCAGTCCCACATCTCCACTGTGCCGAAT
>QFZN01007911.1_pt1 | contig 10874 bp, 5 predicted proteins | sample 1740101 | NCBI WGS metagenome assembly QFZN01 (sample SAMN09210849, study PRJNA391713) | Ciliate metagenome, whole genome shotgun sequencing project. | isolation source: combination of 50 Heterometopus sp. ciliate cells from an enrichment culture... | host: Heterometopus sp. ...
CATGTGCGATCCAATGTTGAGTCTATGTGTTACTCTGGATACATCTTAGGGTGGACAATGAATTCTGTTGTCCTCGTGGAAACCATATTAATAAAAAAGAATTCCATTTCCAAGAAAGCTAGGCAATCAATGTCATCTCCTTACCTCCTGTAGACACGGTGCTCAAGAAAAAGTTTACCACGGAGTCCGTGAAGATCAGCAGCACAAAGCTCAAAGGCCTCTCCATGGGCGAGCCCATGAGAATCACCGAACTGCACAGGGACGCCGAGTACGCCTACGTATCTTCGGCTCTAACAGGGGACCTGTAGGAATCTGCGGAACTCGTCAGTATATTGGCGAAGCATCACGCGTACATCGAAATTGGATCCACGAGCGTTCCCTACGCCTTCTATCTACTTAGCGGAGTCCACATGCTCTTTGAGCTGATAGACAAAACGACCGATCAGCTAATCTTGGATGGCCTCTACCACGCGCTAAAGGGCGATCCCAATACTCACGCTGACAACCTGCTGCTCGATTATCTGCTCCCACTGCAAGGAGATGAGGACGACACAGAGGCGTTGTCAGTGCTACTGAAGTCCTGCCAGCGCGCCCGGAAGAAGGGAATCAATCGAAAGTTTCTCGATGGCATCCGCAGGCCCGAGTCCGTACTGGCTCTTATCAGGTGGGTCAAGAGCATCGTCATAAACTACGTCTTGTCGGACGGGATGGAGGACGCGCCGGAAGACTTCGCCAGCAAGATGTCTGGCAAAAAACACGATGATTGCTGGAAGGAGTCGGCGCAGCTCTTCTCCGACGCGTTCAAGTGTCCCATACGATACATTAATCATGTGCTAAAGGACCGACTCGATTTGTCCTGCTCGGTGGAGCCGAGACATGGACGAAGGTTCTTCAGATCAATGGTGTTCGCCAACAAGCCAGCGCAGAAAGAAGGCGAAGGCAGGCTCTGTCTGCTGCTTCATCGCAGCTTCTGCGTCGGCGACTTCTTAAAAGGGATATACACGCAGCCCACATCTCACGCTATCAGGAACCAATACGTGCTCTCCTTGTTTAACGAAACCGCGCCGAATAAGGCGGATCTGGCGTTCGCTATGAAAGATCGGGAGAAGGAGGCGCTGAAGAAGACACAGGAGGAGCAGAATCGGTTCCTAGACCAGCTCCGAAGCTTTGCTTTAGCCATGGTCAAGACGGGCGTAGCGGCCGCGCTGGATAAGAAGACGCTGGCGCAATTCACAGCCGAAATCGATGGCGCCCGCGATAGGTACAAGCTTGAGGAGGCCATTAATAAGATCATTGCGGAATTGCCCAAGCATATCGCGGCTGCAAAAAAGAAGGAGGAGAACAGCGAGCCCGCTCTGGATCCGCACGATAAGTTGTACGATCTCAAGTGCATGTTCTTCACAACGCAAAACGGGATCTGCTCGAACCGCGAATGCAAGCGAAAGTGCACGGTCGTGACTCTCCCACGCAGCTGCTTCGAGGAGGTGCATCGGGGTCGGCTCTTCAATCTATGTAACGGCTGTCTCCTGTCGCAGGCGAAGACGTGGCAGTTCGGCTGCAATCTAACCACGATCGATAAGATAGCCGACAAGTACAAGGACGATTTCAAGTCGCGACTCTGCCCGGTCTGCGACGGGAACCTCACGCCCTCGGCCATGGATATCCTTGCCAAGGCGGACGAGAAAGTTCCCCCGCCGCCTGAGGAAGCGAAGGTCATGCCTCAGAAGAAGGAGTACCCGATCCTGATTGGCCCCGAGTGGCACCCGGGCAACTGCACTTTCTGTCACCGGTGGAACTACGTCGCGAAGAGACTTGGCAGCTGCCCTGAGGAAGGCCATGACGATCCCATGTGTGCGGCCTGCTGGATCAAGGACCTGAAGAAAGAGGACGGAACGTGTAAATTCCGTAGGTAGAATAATATAAATAGTTGGAGACTGCAAGGTCTGCGCCCTGACGCCTACCGCGGATATTATCTTTAATCTCCAGAGATACGCCGAGCTGCCGGCACCTCCTGCCAAGGTAAAGGAAAGCGATCTGACGCGATTTAGTAATGTGTCTGCACTGCGGCGGTGAGATATCAAGCGTAAACTGTGCTTCGCATTTTACATTTCGTCAAGACGTGTCGCCAATGGATGGGTTATCGGGCAAGCTGTGCGAACGTCAGCAATAAATTCTGACACGGCTTAACGATAAATAAGATTTATCAATCTGCGATAATAATAAATGCAGCCCGATATATCCAAAAGCTTCGGCGACGATTTCCGATCCAAGTACGAGGCCTACCTCGGCATCGTGGAGTCCGGTACCTCTCCCTCTCCTCGACTTGTCGTAGCCGATTACGGAACCCTCCCGTCGGTCCTGGAAGACCTGGCGGCCGCGGTCCAGCTGGCCGGCATGCCCAAGGGTCTCCCCCGGGAACACGAGGAGGCGCTATTCGGAAAGTACCTGCCCGCGATCTTCGCCGCCCTCCTCAAGCGCAAGTTAGTCTCCCATGTCTTACTCCGTGCTAGGTTCAAAGACGACATAGTCAAAGCGACTATCGCGCTATTCTGCTGCTGGATGGCCGCAAGATTGCCCACGCTGGGACAGAAGAGTCTGACCGACGCCCGGACGCTCGATAGCATTTTCCGCTTCAAGAGCCGCTTCTTCGACCTCAACGGTTTAGATATACTCGTCACAGACCTTGAGGGCGTGGTTGCCGGCAGATTTAAGATGCCGGGCGGATTGACCGCATACGTCACACACGACTACCAGAACGTTAGAAGCAAGGTCGTCCGGTTCCTCGTGGATTGCTTCGGAAAGCTGGGCGGGTTCGAGTTTGTGCACAGCGCGATTGCAGACTCAGAGCCCAAGGCTGAAGAACTCGCGCCGATGACGCGCTGGCTGAAGGCTGTGGGCAGCATGGCGGAATATCTGAACAAGGAGGTAGCGAACGAGGTTTGTGTGCCGGTATGTCTGGCGGCTAAGGAATACCTCGGCAGGATGAAGGAGGCCGAGCTCCCGCTGGTAAAAATCGTGGAGCTGAAGAAATTCATCAAGCACGTCAAGAAGATCTGCAGGTTTTGCAAGCAGGAAAGGGTACAGGACATCGTCGGAGATCTTGAGCTCACTGTTGCCACACAGTTCCTCGCAGTCTTCTCCACGGAAAAGCGCGTCGCAGCGATCGACCTGATTCTTCAGCGTGTCCGCGCCCTCAAGGACCGGTTTCCCCCGAAGCACGTCCTGGAGAAAGAGAAGAAGGACAACGAGGGCTATCGACTGGCCAAATGGCTGGAACAACGGAAATTAGTCGAGACCCTGTTTGCGGGAGCAATGCAGGCTGACGTCATAAAGAAGATGGCGCCAGTGCTAGAATTGATGTACTCCTGGCGCTGTCTGGCCATAGACGCTGTTCTCATGATCTGGGGGCAGGCGGCCGAGGCAGGGACAGGACTGCAGACCGCAATGTTCCAGGCATTGGAAGGAGTGCTGACCCGACTGTCGGAACGTGACGCGAAGATATTCTTCGAGATCTTCCGGGGATTTCCCGCAGATAAGTACACTGAGGAGGCCGCGAAGATCCTGTCCGCCCTGCTCAAAAATGAGTACAGTCGGGGGAAGGCAGGCACTGCGGATCGCTCACATCCCACAACTGAGGCCGCAAATGACCCAGAACCCGGCTTCATCCTCTCCAGCGAGGAGACCGTTCCCAGCCCCCTGAAGCCGGACGAAGTTCTGGAGTTCGTATGGGGTCTGGCTCAAAGCAAGGAATACTCGCGACTTGGGATGCCAATCCAGACAGCGATAGTCGAGTCGTTGGTCACCACACTGCAGGAATGCTATCGCGGGAAGCTGGCCAAGTACGCGCGCAGGTGCGAGGAGAACATCGTAAAAAGCAGTGGTTTTGTCCCCTGCTCGCGGATCTTCCAGAGGCTCGCCACGTCCTTGGTCGAGAAACCTGCGGTCTCTCATTTCTTCGAGCGAGTGACCCTCGGCCTGCTGGGCTTCAAGAAATCTGCGGCAGAGTTGGCCGCCCCGAAGATTTCAGGCTGCGCTAGCAAGTCTCAGCCGGGGACAGAGAATGGTGGTGACAACCCCATGGAACTCGGGGAAGAAGATCACAAGTGCTGTGCCAGCCCTGCGAGGGAGCACATCTACGAGTCGCTGGCGATAAACGGGTTCCCCTACTATTCCGAGCTCGAAGAACGTCTCGAGCTGCTGGGGTTCATGCTGAGAACATACAAGCAAGACCTGCCGGGGACGTATATTGACATGCTGTGGAAGGTTTTCCTCACAAACAGCTTCTCGGAAAAAGAGGCGACGATCTTCTTTCGGTTTATGAAGAAGCTGATTTGCACAAGCAGAGGCGTGGAGTTTATTGCAGCGGGACTGTTCGACACATTCACGTTCGATGTGCTGCTCAAGCTGGCCGAGGCAGATTACAGCGAAACCGCGCTGGACTGTCTTGTCAACATTCTCATTCCCATGAACGCGCATTACGGACACATAAAGATCCTCAAGGACGACAAGGTCGAGCTTGCAGACACAAAGCTGATCGGAATCGGGGGACTGTGGGGAGTGGCGTTCAGGGCCGGGTCGCACGATGTTAGGCACAAGGCTGCAGACCGGCTGGTGGACCTGTACACGCACCTTGCGGCCGAGCTGACCGGCGCCGAACGGCTGGGAGTGGCCAAGGACTTCGTCGCGAAGTGCATGCATGAGCTCCAGGCTGAGAAGGACAAGGAAAACGAGTGTGCCCAGGTGCTCGCGCTAGAGATGCTGGAAAAGTACATGAAGTCGAGGGAGGAGGACTCGGCACATCAGCCGCCTCCGCCGCCCAAGGACTTCTGTCTCAGCATCAAGTACTGGACCGACACCGTGCAGATAAAGGTGAACGAGAACACGCGGGTGTCGGAGGCGCTGCAGATGGGATTCTTGGCGCTGAAGATGACGAAGCAGATTGAGTCCTTGCGCTACGTTTCCGACGGACGCGAGATCTACCCCACGGACGATCCGCTGTCAATCTACGGCATCTTCGGCCCAACCCTTATCGAGATCAAGGAGGACTACCAGATGTACAATCTGTTGTCCGTGCCACTCCTGAACAACAGGGATTCTGTGCCCATGAATGACGACACCGCATCCGCGGCGAGCCTCGAACAACTGAAGAGCATGTTCTCGGACCTGCCCGCCAGGCTGGTTGAGGCAGCATTGAAGCGCGCGAATGGCGACCTCGAGCGGGCGGTCGAGTGTCTGACCAACCCTGCAGAAAGTCAGGCTCTCCTTTCTGAGCTCGGCATCACTGAGGACCTGACTAAGCGAAAGCCGTCGGAGGCCCCGCAAGGAACCAAGCTGGACCTCATCTGCGGGCCTGGATACTCGCACTTCTCCGCTCTCTACGGACTTCTTGGGAGCGACAACCCGACCGTGGCCTCGAAGGCCTGGGAACTGGTTTCCGCGCTCCGGGTCAACGACGACTTCTTCCATCGTGTTCAAGCATTTCGCACTGCCGAGGATTATGAGACGACGCTCAAATCCGCTTCGCCCCACCAGCTGGCGTACATTCTGCGCGCGATTGAGAAGGCCCTGCGCTCCCCCGAGGACCGCTGGCTGGCGAGCTGGGCAACGAGCGGTGGATTCCGATTGCTCTGGGGGCGAGCCGAGGGCTTTCTTGGGAAAGAGGAGGGCGGGAGGTCGGACATCGTCCTGCGCTGTGTCGAGGCAGTTCTCAGAATAGCCCGCGAGGCCGTTGAGTTCATGGTGGAGGTCAGAAGGCCCGAGATATACAAGGAATATGTTGCGATGAAGAAGGGATTCAATAAGAACTGTTGTCAAGACGCCGCATTGAAATCGGTAAAGGAGGTCGTGACAGAAGAGTTCGTAAAGCGGCTAAAGCCGACAGAGATGTTCGGCACGATTTCGCGGGTGATGTCCAGCTTCCTCGAGAGCGAGATGTCGTTTGCCTCAGCGCTCCACCAAGGACTGCACCTCCTCCATCTGCTCCCATACCTGGACCCAGCGTGCGAGGCACAGATTTGGACGGGGTCGGCCGCCTACCCGGAGCTGGTGGCAGCGATCCTCCTTCGTGCTCAGAACGAGGCCGTGCAGGACCAGCTCGTGTTCGAACTCCAGACCATGCTCAGTCTGTTGTGCAAGGTAGCAAAGCACCCTGATACTCGCATCGACTGTCTCAGCCTGCTCCTCAGGCTTCTTCGCGACTCCGCCGGCGACCTTGGCCCACACTTCTTCTCCCTGCTCGATGGACTGCTTGACGTCTACTCAGGTACTCCCTGCTGCTGTGCTAATACAGTAGACACAACGCTCGCACATCGAATTCCCCTGTCAAAGCCTGACCTCGTGACCCTGCTGATTCATCGCATTGGCAGCAGCAGCAGTCCTCAGCCCGGGCTGGGAGGGCACATTCGGATTCTGGCGAAGTTCGTGCGATCCGAAGAAAAGACTGTATCGCTGCTATCCGAGCCCGAAGCTGCGGCTGTGACCGAGTGCCTGCTGGGGGAGATATTCGGCCCCAGAGTCTGCGAGTCGAAGGAGATATTAGACTACGCCATACCTCTGCTCTCGATGATAGTCAAGGCTGCTCCAGGGATCTTTCCCAGAGTCTCCCGGGCCGTGGTGGGTTTCAACGCGAAGCACAGTAGTGCTGCTTCTGGCACCGGCGAAACAGCGAAGACGAACGCAGCGAGGGCGGTCAACGGATATGTAGGACTCGAGAACTTCGGCTGCACCTGCTATATTAACTCGCTGTTCCAGCAGCTCTACATGATGCCTCGTTTCAGGGACAAGATCCTCAACCTTAATGTTACGGAGCTGGAGAAGGCGAAGGATGGGGACCGAGTGACGCTCAATCTTAGGGCGATATTTGCAGCCCTGCAGAGCTCCGAGCGGCAGTACTACGCGCCCAAGGAGTTCTGTGACTCCTTCCGATTCAGACACGGGAAGGTCATCGACACCCACGTGCAGGAAGACGTGGACGAGTTCTTCACGCACCTCGCATCCAGGCTTGAGGACGAGCTGAAATCCGCGGGTCTTCCACAGGCTGCCAACGAGGAGCTGGGCATGGTGCTGCAGAGCAGGATCTCCAGTCTCGAGAAGGGTCTTCACTACGTCTCCGTCACCGAGAGTCCACAGCTTGCCCTGCCTCTTAATATCAAGGGCTCAAAGAGCGTGCAAGAGTGTCTCGACGCGTTTTTCAAGGAGGAGATCCTGGACGGAGACAACAAGTACTATTGCGAGGACTACAAGAAACAGATAAAGGTGTCGAAACGGTGTGCTATAAAGTCGCTGTCAAACACGGTGGTAATCTCACTAAAGCGGTTCGACTGCACTCTGACCAAGCTTAACGACTACTGCGAGTTCCCCGACCGTCTCAACTTCTTCCGCTGGTCCTCCGACGGCCAAGGTCTCCATCCAGATTCCCCCGCTGCCGGAAACTACGATTACCAGCTTGTGGGGGTGCTCATCCACTCTGGCACTGCCCTTACTGGCCACTACTTCTCATACATCAAGGAAAGAGCGACGACCTCACCGAACTGTGGGGTCTGGTTCGAGTTCAACGACACGATGGTCAAGCCCTGCGAGTACGGCCAGGTCGTGTCGCAGGCCTTCGGCGGGCCCAGTCACGGCGGAAATTGCACCAGTGCCTACCTTCTGTTCTACGAGAAGCTCGAAGGGGCTGAAGACAAATCCTCAGCAGCGGTTACCAAGCCCAGATTTGCGAGACTGCCTATTGACGATCCTCAGGTCGGAAGGAAAATCGTATATTTTCGAGCAGTGTGTAACCATGTTAGTACCTTTCACAGGAATACCGAGAGTTCATGCTGTCATGTCTGGAACATTTCGCAGGGGCCGAATCCTCGGCCGCGGTCGCAGCTGAGCCCGAAACGTGTCCCCTGGCACCACGCCCGCTTGTATCAATTTGTGCTGCAGTGCTCAGCTTCATTCGTGAACTCGCAGCGAAACCCGATACCAGTCTGCAGAAATTCCTGGCCGCACCGAAGCAGCACTGCGAGACGAGCTTCCAGATCGCGGTGCAGGTCTTGGAGTACTTCGCGAGGCGGAACGAGAAGACGCTGTTCGAGCTCATTGTGGCACACCATGCGGCGGAAGTGCGGGAGGGGACCGGACAGCTGATGTCGGCAGCCTGGGCGACCGTGGCGAGACGAGACCCGGAGCTGGCCGCAGAGTTCGCCAAGCTGGTTCTCACCGGCGGGCTCACCAAGGCCCGAAAGAACTGGGAAAGCTTCGACCAGTTCTTCAACTGCATAAAACGCTTCTGCCTCTCCGCCCCCGCCAACGCCATCACCTTGGTCAAATCCTCTGGCGTGTATCAGATGATCAACTTCATCTCGAACCAGCCCTTCGACCTCAGGTCGCGCTACAACAATTTCTGTCAGGACAGGATGGGCGATGTGTTTAGTCACGACGCCAATTTCTCCGTCCCCATATCCATTCTATCGATCCTGGTCCGCTGCTGCTCAACCGAGGCGATGAGGAAATCTGGAACGCTTCCTCCAGGTGCGACTCTTTGCCCGCTGGGCCAGATGGCGGAGCTCCCGACTGCGGAGGTTGAATACTTGTTCTCGTACGAGGCGCGATACCTGGACTGGACGAAGCAAAACTCAGCGGACATTGCGAATATGCTCGCACACTTGTGCTACAAGGACGAGGCAAGACTGCGCAGAGTTGTGAAAGAAATCAACGGAGAGCTGGTGTGTTTGTACGGGGCGTCTGAAGCAGCGCGATTCTTCACGGTCCTCCAAGCGCTGGTAGACCTTGACCCCAAGCTTGGATTCGAGGTCTTCGTCTTCACCGAGACCCGCAGCTATCCCAGTCTTCTCAAATACATCAAGAACGAGACGTTCGTCAGCGACCTGATGGTCGAGATCATAAGGTGGATTGCAGACCAGGCGCAGCGCCACGAGGTCATTAGACAGATTATCAAGGTCCGACGCCCCGAGTTCAGCGTGCTCATAGACCTGCTTGACTCGAAGCTTCTCCGGGCGATTGCGTACGACGTCGACCCGCTCAAGGCGCTTCGCCAGCGGCTGCTCTCCTTCATGGATCAATACACAGAGGAGCAGCGAAGGAAGGAGACGGGGGAACAGCTCAGTCGGGAGCCCGAGCCGTGGCGACTGCCCTCGCTCCAGTCCGAGCCGGTCTTCGTCTCGGCCCCCGTAAAGGCGGCCAGCATCTTCGAGCCGATCCCCGAGGCTAAAAAGGAGAGCAAAAAGGAGGAGGCGAAGGCTGACGAGGCGAGCGAAGGTTCCGGGAAAGAGCCGGAAGATCTGGACGGATTCAGTTCATAACCCGTAAAGAAAAACGCACAATTCGATATTTGTTCTCCCCGTTGAGTGACTTACATTGAGCTTATTTCGAGCGCTGCGACGCAGTGTGCGCGATATATAGAGTAGTAGAGTGAAACAAAGTATCGGTGCTACTTGTTGTTCTTCCTGGAGATCAGCTTGTCGAAGCTCTTGGGCTTGCTGTACGCACTCACCTGTCTACATTTGTGTTCCCTTTTACGGGGGAGCATACTCCACTTTCTCAGGCTGCGGCACAGCGGCAACGATCTCTTCGGGAACCTCGCCGGGGTCGCGCTTTGCTTCCGGGACCTTCCCCATCTCCGCCCGCATGTCTTTTCTGAACTGGTCCAAGCTGAAAACGAGGTGCTTCTCGCGGGCGCCCTCGACCAGCAGGTGGCCCCGCTGGTCCTGTCGTCTGAACTGGAGCTGGGGAAGACTGTGGGCGTTGCCAGGGGTGGAGGAGGCACCGAGCTTGACCTGTCGCCGCATCTCTGATATTTTCAGCGCATCCATCCGGCATTCCTATGAGACTTTCGGTCTGAAGGGGCTCACCTGGTCCTTCTGCTTCAACTCAACGTTCAGTCGCTCGAGCTGCATCGTGAGCTCGCCCAGCGCAGTTTCCTGCGTAGAGATTAGCTGCTTGTAACGCTTCCTCTCCTTGGCCTCCTCCATCTCCAGCTCTCGGATCTCAGCCTGGACCTCTTCAGGACTCCTCCTCTCCTCCGGGGTCACAGCCGGTTCTGGCTTTTTGACGGAGAGGGACTCGCGGAGTTTGCGGGTCTTTTCTTCGGTGGTGACGATGAACTCGTGCTGCTCCTTGATCTGCCGCTCCTGTTTTCGCGCGATCAGCTGCTTCTCTTTGAGTTCTGCCTTCTTCTCCCGCAGCTGCTCGTACAGCTCGTCCTTTCGTGCCACAACGCCGTGGCCCTTCACTGCGTCCATGCCGCTGTTGTATCCCTTGTTGTGGAGTTTTCGCAGCTTCTGTTTCTCTCCCTCGAGGTCCTCGATGATTTTGCGCTTCTCCTTCTCCTCGTTTTCGAAGGCGATGATCCTATCCGTGATGTGTGTGAGACAGCGAAGGGAATGCTTGTTGATGTTGTAGCCATCCTCGAGCTGCTTGGTGATTTCCTTGATCTCACGCCGATAGAACGCCATCTTCTTCTGCAGCTCCGCAGTCTTTTGTTCCCTCTCTATCGTGGTCGCGTGATAATGTGCCTGTGGCGTACCAAGGTCTTCCGACGACTTGTCGGCCGCGGCTGCCGCCTTGGAGGATACGGGGAGCTTTGCGGGACTGCGAAGACAGTCCTCGAGCTTCGTTTTGAGCTCGAGGAAATCAGCCTTCAGCTTGCGGTTCTGCTGTTCCAACGTCGCGGTCTTCTGTCTATTTTGGGTCGATATAAGCAGATACGCAAGATCGTCTTCTGCGGCGGGAACCTTGCTGTCAGGTCCCGACTTCTCTACCCCCGAGTTGCGCTGGTTCCGAGGCATACCTTCTTCGTTGTCCATTTTATGGCGACGAATAAACTAACGCCTTTCGCGGCCCGGCCAGATGGGGTTTTGGGGTGTTGGGGT
>QFZN01007922.1_pt1 | contig 10856 bp, 11 predicted proteins | sample 1740101 | NCBI WGS metagenome assembly QFZN01 (sample SAMN09210849, study PRJNA391713) | Ciliate metagenome, whole genome shotgun sequencing project. | isolation source: combination of 50 Heterometopus sp. ciliate cells from an enrichment culture... | host: Heterometopus sp. ...
AACCCCAACACCCCAAAACCCCTGTTGCAGGCACCGAGGAGGCGATAACACCTATTCTTCAGAACAGCATTGAAGTCGGTATTTAGTGACGTAGATTATTCTTCTGAAAATGACCATAATTCATGCCGCACTGCCAAACGGAGGAATATAAATTGATACGTAGTGGTGGGTATCTATTATGAGAAATCTCGTTTTGCTCATCGTCAGTCTATTACTTGGCCTCAACAGCGGCTACCCCGTTGAAAAGGTCAAGGCTATTATCGCCCGCTCTCAACAGGAGATCTTGGCTAAGCAGACCAACAACACCTTCTGGATGTATCCGGCCTACCTCGGCACCAACTACATCAGCACATACTACGTCCTCAACTTCTTGGTCTCGCACGAGAACGACACCCTCCTCGACAAAAACGTTCTGCGCAAAATCATCCTCGACACCCAGATGCCCGACGGCAGCTGGCAAAACGTCGCAGAGCTCAACAAGGATTATGGTGAGCTAGACACCACAATATACCACTACTGGGCGCTCAAGGTCATGGGCGAGAACCCTGACACGTCACCCACAATGATAAAGGCGAGAGCATTCGTGCGGAAGAACGGCGGCTTCGCGAAGACGCAGACCATGACGAAGTTCTGGCTGTGCCTCTTCGGCAACTACGACTGGGACGACACCAACTACATCCCCCTCTTCGTCTTCCACCGTCAGGGTCTCCTAAGCTGGTTGTTCGTCAAGTACATGGTTGCACAGTGGGTCTTCCCGCACCTGCTCCCCATGACCTACGCCCGCGCCACACATCTGGCGAAGGATCTAGGGCCACGCTTCTCCATTAAGGAACTGAATCCGACGGAAAGTGCGAAGACCGATTATAGAGACCAAAGCTTCCTGACGCCAAGCCGGTCGGAACTGGAGATGCTGGTGGAACGCATGCTGGAGATTCAGCAGCCACATGGAGGATTCGGCGCCTACAGTGTTTCCTCGATATTCTCCATAATCTGCTTCCAGGACTTCGTCAAGAAGTACCCCGACTCCAACCTCATCCCGCGCATTAACGTCGCAGTCCCCAGGGCTTTCTCCTTCATCGAGCTACTTTACTTCAAGTCAGGAGAGGGCGCATACAAGGGCGTGCTGGACGACGGCCGCTACTGGGACACAGCGCTGGCCGCCCTGTCCCTGGCCGAGTCGAACATTCCTGCCGAGAAGCTCATGGCCACATTCAAATACTTCGCCGAGAGTCAGCTCCCTAGCGGCGGAATTCCCTACGGCATAGACTTCGAATATGCCCCTGATACCGACGACACCGCGATGGCTGTTGTGTTCATGTGCAAGATCGGAATGAAGGACTCGCCCACGGTGCAGAACGCGCTGAAGTGGCTCAAGTCTATGCAGAACTCAGACGGCGGGTTCGCAGCCTTCGACAAGAACCGCCAAGGGAACTTCCTGGTCAAGTATTTCACGTCGGTGTTCACGGACTCATCGGAAGCTTTCGACCCCAGCTGTGTGGATCTGGCTGGACACATCCTCGAAGCCTTTGCCACCTGCGGGGTCACTCTGTCCAAAGACGACAGTGGGATGATGCAGGACGCCGTTGACTATATTGAAGGACAGGAAACCGACTTCGGCGGCTGGGAGGCCCGCTGGGGAGTTAACTACATCTATGCAGCCGGAGCCGCGCTGCCCGGATTGAAGCGCGCCGGCGTAGACATGAGGAAGCCGTGGATCGCCCGCGCAGTGGAGTGGCTGGTCACCCGCCAGAACCTCGACGGCGGATTTGGCGAGAGCACTCTCTCCTATTCGGACGTGAAGTGGGCAGGCAAGGGCGTGTCCACTCCTAGCCAGACCGCGTGGGCGCTGCTGGGACTCATAGATGTTGCGGACACGTATGAGTATGTGAAGCCAGCAATGGAGCGGGCTGTGGACTACCTGGTGAGAGAGTTCGAGAGACGCGGCAGCTGGGTCGACGACAGTTCCGTTGGGACCGGCCATCGCAAGATCCTCTACATGCAGTATCCGGCCTATTCGCACACGTTCCCGCTCATCGCGCTCGCGCGCTATCTTAAACTCGAATAACCCACGCCAAACTCAACATCGCGGAAATGTATTGTTGTTGTTGTTGTGATGTGATGCGCAGTTCTGTCCGGCTCCGGTGGCAAAACCCGATATGCGTACGATGATAACGAGAAATCACACACTGGAGCAACTAACTTATTTATAGCTTAATATCGAAGTAATGGCAATTTAAATAACAGACTAGCAAGCAAGATGGCAGACCCGCAGTTCGCCTCGATGATGGCGACGATGAACCCGCAGCAGCGGCAGATGTTCATGCAACAGATGCAGCAAATGCAGATGGCCTCTAACCCTTACATGACAAACCAATATGGCGCCCCGCCGATGGGCATGCCCGGAGGAATGGGCGGCTTTCCGGGCGGCGCCTCCGTGTACGCCACCAACATGTACCCGTCCTCCGCTCCCGTCATGCCAAAGCCAGCAGAATCGGCCGTTGTTGCCCCCGCCGCGGCCCCGGCCCCACGCAGGGGAAAACTCAGCGTGAAACTCAAACCCGAAGAGCGCGGCGTCTATTCCAGCCTGTACGATCTTGCCTGTCCCAAAGGCACAAGCAAGATCGACGGGAGGGACGCAGCGGCGTTCCTGAAGAAATCTAGCCTGCCAAAAGGCACGCTGAAACAGATCTGGGAGATCGCGGCCCAGACGAACGTGGCCTCTATGAGTCGCGACGAGTTCTATGTAGCGCTGAAACTGGTGGCACTGGCGCAGACGGGCAAGGAGGTCAGTGCCCAAGCCATCCTCTCCGACCACGATGCACCCATCCCCCACTTCGATTCCGCCGGGGCTGCTGGTGCCGGCATGGGAATGGGTATGGGCGCGACGATGGGCTACGACGGGGGCATGGGCGGATACTCTGCCTACAGCACCGCTATGCCGAGTTCAGCCTCCAGTTTCGACGAGGACCGATATTCTATGTCAGACAAGGAGCTGGAGAAGTACATCAAGGTGTACGGCAACGTGGACGCAGAACAGAAGGGCTACCTGACCTCCGAGCAGATGCGTCTGGTCATGGAGCGGACCCATCTGCCCGCCAACGTCACCTCCGCACTCTGTGCCATGTGCGACGAGCAGGGAAACGGCACTTTCCCAAAGCCAATCGCCATCATCGCCCTGCACCTCGCCGTGCTTGCCGTCAAGAAGGTGCCGCTGCCACGGACGGTTCCGGCTGAACTCAAGCGGAAACTCACCAGCCAGCTCGGAGGCTCTTCCGCCCGTCCGGTCACCAACTCTGTGTCCGCCCGCACCGAGGCCAGTCTGGAATCCTTCGGGAAGCCGAGCATGACCCCCGGATACGACCAGTCTTCTAGAGCTGCGGCTGGCGCAAGGGCTGGTCCCTCGGCGGTTGCAGTGGGTGAAGATGTCGTGGCTGTAATTAAGAAGGAGGTCGATGAGCGCCGGGTGGAGATCAACGATCTGCGGGAAGAAGAGTCGGATCTGAAGTCAAAGGTCGAGTCGCTTCGGGAGCGCAACAAGACTCTTGCGGCCCAGCTCCAGAAGGTGAAGGACGAGCTCGTTGCGGCACAAAAGTCGGTGGCCGCCCAGAAGGCCACCCCCATTCCTTCTCCTAGTCCTCCGGCGCCCATCATGGACGGCAACCGTCTTTCCCCTCCTCCGGCCATGTCTGCACCAGCACCCGCGCCAACTAGATATCAGCCTAGCCCGACACAGTATGAGGACCCGAGGAGGGCCAGTCCTGCGGCCCCGCCCGTGAGATATGCAGCTCCTCAGGCTCCGGTCCAAACGATGGCACCCGCGGCCAGACCAGCCTTTGCGCCCAATGTTGCCCCTGCAGCGCCGGCTTTCAGCTATCCGGAAAACACCGCGAACAACTTTGCTCCACCCGTGCAGAGACCGGCACCGCCCCAGTTCCAGGCTCCGTCGGCTCCGGTGGCACAGGCTGCCCCACAGTACCAGCCGCAGCCTGAGGCTAAGAAGGGAGCGGAGTGGGTTTCGTTCGACTTCTCGTAATCGGCCAGCGCCTATCGATTAACTCGATCGGATTGATTTAGTGAATATCTATCTGCGTAGGTTGCTTGACGCAAGAGTGAGAGATTATTCTCGTCGGGTCAACGCGAGCGATCGAACCAAAGGATATAATAAAGGGCCCGCGACGAACAACGTGCATTCGCAAATAAAAAGAAAATCCAGCACGCGATATGCCGCGGAACAAGAACAAGCCAAAGCAGCACAAACCGCACCAGCCCGGCCCGGGGACAAAGGCCGCAGTCCCGGCCCCGGCTCCGGCTCCCGCGCCCTCCTCGGCCCCCGCCCCTTTCGTTCCCGAGGTCCACAGGCAGCGGGTCATCTGCGACGACAACATCCAATCCGGCACCGTCGATATTAGTCTCATGTGCTATGTGCCAGCTGACAACCAGGCAATAATCCAGCTGTACGAGGACCCCGAGCAGAAAAGCTTGAAGCTCGGCGAATCGAATGTGGAGACCGCGAAGCTGCAGAAGATATGGAAGGACATCAGCGCGAAGCTTCTGTACATCAGATCGCTGCCATTCGACATGTTCTGGTGTGCCATGATGGAGCCCGATGTGAAGGAATTCCTCAACACCTTCCCGCTGAGCTTCGACCCGATACTGTTGGAGTACATTGGCCGGAAGAACTACAACGACCTCCTCCGCGACCTCTCCGAGACCCTCACCTCCATCCTCAAGTCTGTCCTTCTCATATACCACAGAATGAGCTCGCGAATCGAGAACAAGGAGGAGACGAGCTATGAGATGAGTCTGAAGAAGTACGGCACCGTGGTCTACGACGGGTTCCTCACCGATACTGCCAAGATGCTGGACCTGGCCGGGATCTACGGGAAGTCCAACCCCGAACTTCTCCGCATCCTCATCAATAACTTCTTCGAACTGGAGCCGCGGTACCTCGAGGACATGAACGACTCAATCGAGAAGATTGCGGTCGAGTTCAACGCTATAGTGAAGGAGACATTGGGTGTGTTCGAGCACCTGAAGGAGTCTGCCGACCAGCAGAAGCAGGACGCATTGCAGCACATGCTTGATCTGGTCCAGTACATATTCTCGTTCGCATCAGTCTTCCCCGCCGAGGCCTCCGATGCCCTCTTCAACAAGAAGGCCTACCTGTGGCTGCCGCTCATCCAGCATTACGCAATAAAGATGGCAAGAAACGTGACGCAGATGAAGCCGGTGATGATGCGGCTGGCAAACGAGGTGGTGGCCAACACGATGCAGGCCGGCGTGGCACTGGCCGACAGGGCCGTGCTCTCCCGCGGCAAATTTGTTAAGGGCGACTACTAGTACTGCTCTACGAGACCTATAACTCTTCGGATAGTGCGTGGCAACGCGAGACCGCCAATCGGGCCGCAAAACTCATCATGGAGATGAGCCAGAACGACCCTGTCGAGGACAAGTTCCTTAACGGCCTGCTGCAGGAGGCAAGGCTGGCTCAGTACTTCAAGCGACTTCTGAGCAGACTGGACCTTGTTGAGTTCATCAATTCGCAGCAGGAAAGCATAATGCCGACCGACCGCAAACAGATGCTGAGCACCATCCTGCTGTCCATAGGAGTGGTGGAGGCTCCTCCGAGGGCCAATCAGGCTGCGGATTCGGCCCCAGCCGCACAGAACAAAGAATCTGAGGCCATCGACAAGGTGGTGAAGCAGCTGGCCGAGGTCTTCCCGCACCTTTCTGCGGATCAGATAGGAGCGGCAGTGCGGGAGGCAAAAGGAGATCTGGACCAGGCGGCACTAGCCCTCGCGGGTGTGGTTGCGGAGGCGCCCACGCCAGGAAAAGGCGAGGAGGGGAAGGCTGCGGGCGCGAAGGAGACGAAGGACGGCGAGGTCATGGTCTCGGTGGGCGGCAATGGGAAGGGTAAGGACCAGGACAAGCCAGCTGAGGAGACGAACGTGGTGAAAGAAGACCTGCTGTCGCTGCTGCGCGGGGACTCGGAGCAGAAGGCGTACAGGGAGGAAATCAGCGAGGAGCAGAAGACCCGCGAACTGCGGCAGAAGGAGATCATGGACGAGCACAAGCGGGCTATGGCCCAAGCCGAGGACGAACAGCTGGATCTCCGCGAGGCCGCCATTCGCAAGACCAAGGAGCTCGCAGCGAAATACATGTACGATGATGATGACGACGAGCTGCCGATCCTCGTGGCCCAGGACAGCACCGCAGCTAAGAACCCAGAGGTGACGGAGGACGGCGAGGACGGGAAGGAGGAGCAGAAGCCGGCGGCGCAGGGGCAGAAGAAAGAGAAGGAGAGACGGCCCGAGCCGGCCAGAGGGGGAAGACGCGAGGAGAAGAAGGAAGAGGTCAAAGAGGTCAAGAAGGAGATGACGCAGCAAGAGAAGGAATACGCGAAGAAGAAAAAGCAGATCGATAAGGAGAAGCGCAAGTTCAACAAGTCGAAACGCGGCGGCGCGGGCGGGGGTCAGATCGCGTACCGCAAGAAGGGATAATATTACGCTTCGCCATCACCGTGAGATGATTTGCTGAAATTCGGGCTGGTTTTCGCTACCGTGGTCTGCGCATCAAATGCGATTAGACCGGAACGTTGCTCCTTGAACTGGGAATAATCGTATAATATTATGAGAGAGAGAATCAATTATAGCCTCGCCAGTCTCGTCTAGTAGCTAAGCGTTAACAAACATCAGATCGTACCAGAAACTGAAGGAGCTGAGACAGATGGAGAAGGCCTGGTACATCGAGAGCGGGTACGCCACGTCCATGTTGAACATGCTGTTTTCCACCCTTCCGAACTGCATAAGTATGTTGCTCTCTATTTCGGTATCGGGATCCACGGGTACCGTTTAGAGGATCGATGAGCTGGAAGTTCTTGATAGAGGGCTTGCCCACCCTTCCGCTGAAGTTTAGCACGTACGCGCCGAGCTCTATCCCCGGGATTATCTTATCAGTTTTTCGGTACCGGCATTCCACTTCGGCGGCTTGTTTATGAAGCAGGTCATGTTCTCCGTGTGGTTCTGACGGTAGCAGGGAATCATGTGTTCCGACTCCTACGCCAGAGTCAGACTGCAGCCCATCATACGGACATGGGACGCCAGACGCCCATGGTGTTCTCGCCAATGAGCTTCGGCAGCAGCACGGTCATCTTCCGCGGTCCCCTCGCCCCGAAGAACGTCGACTCCTATCCCCCGGGTTCACTCCCCGCAATCGATACATATATGACGGCGCCGTGCTGGCACCGCACCTGCTCTGGCGGAATGCCCTTGTCCGGACTCTCGCCCTGGTCGAAGATGCTGTATTCGGTGCCCACAAGGTTGGAACGCACCTTGCCCAAGTATCCGGGGGTCTTCTTGTCCACCTTCGCCTGGTCCATCGTGACTCCGTAGTACGCAGATCGGATTATCTGCATCTTTTGTCCGGCCATGACGAAGTGGTTGGAGTCCGACAGGTAGAGCAGATACTTGGGGTAGAACTTCTTGGAGAAGCCAGACTTGTCGCGCTTGATGTAGCAGCGGACGGCCTTGAGCGACTGCGGCACGGGCCTACCCACGCTTTGTGCAGGGACACTCGTACTCCATTAGCAACTGCTTGAGGTAGGGCTGCGGCGTCGTCGGGTTCATCAGCAGATCCAGAAATACTGCACCCAGGTCGGCCGCGGGACCGAGGGTCAGACTCATCAGCTTCTCGGTCTTGGGAAGCTCCTTCTGTATCAGCGGATGTGGCGACCCCTCGTTCGTCTGGTTGCAGAGCGGAGGCGATGGCTGCTCCGCCTTGACTTCCTCCTCGGGCTCAGGAGTGGGAGTGTCCTTTTCAGCTGCGTTTTCGGATGGATGCTTCCTCAGCGCGTCGATCAGTGCCACGTTCTACGGGCAGTTACATCGCGGTTCGCGACTCACCTCGACCGCTGTCTTGCTTTTGCTGATGAGAGGAACGACAGGCTTGGGCTCGGGCACGCTGTCGTTGACGTATTTTGTGAGCGGGGTCGGAGAGGACGTATCGTCCACCTGTATCTCAGGGTTAATATCACGAGGCTTGATGAAGTTGTTGCCGGTGCGATTAGGATTGAAGTGCAGGTCGTTAGGCTTGACCTCGAGGCTGGCCATGACGTTCTTCTCGAGGTGGTTCATCACGTGGCGCTTGTATCGGACTTGTCGCAGTTGGCTCGCAGTCATCGGCCTCTCTCCGCCCATGGGAGCGACTTTGTTCGGGCTAGGAACGAGGACGTCGTCCATGGGCAGTGGGGCAGCCTTGACGTCTTCCAGCACGCGAGGCTTCTCGTACATATCGATGCTCGGAGACTTGTTCGACCTTTTATACATCTATTTTCGGAACTATTATTATCCTTGCGCAGAGGGGTGATATATAGCGCAATATTGCAGTTGCTGCTATGTTTATAAAAGAAACGTGAGTATCTCGCCCGCGCGGGATCCTGACGAGAGAGTATGCGCAAATACTAGGCAACGTGCAAAGCATGCGTAAACATAAACCAATTTATATAACTTCTCACTGTGACCGACATAGATTCTCTATCCGACATCGCGATCCACTCTGTAACTAAGTGCGCCCATATAATTTCTTGCGTCGTATTGACCCTATTATCATCCTCTTAAGGAGCACGCTGCAGCAACCCGCAGAATAGTATATCCTTATTTAAAGTGCCGGGCCCCGATTGTAACGGTCATGCGGTCCTTTATAGTTATCGAGCGGATGGATAACCATTCGATTCGCCCGTTGACGTCCTATATTCACCGCTATATATTCCTTATAATCAGTAAAGCGATAAGTCAATAGAATAAGAAATCCAATGCAGAACGAAGCAAAAGAACCTACATCCGACGGCCTGAAGGACTCGCTCCTCAGCGGCAGCACCGACCCCAACAACCTCTCGAACGCTCAGCCCGATTCCGGTTCCAGCGGGTCCGCCGAATCCGACCACGACGATGTCTCCATCACGGCAGCCAAGAGACAGCCGCGGAAGGAAAGGGCCGCGAAGTCCTCCAAGAGGCGGGCCAAGTATCTAGGAACGGAGACGCCGAGCGGGGACGCGGATGTCTCGACTGAAAATAACTCGTCAAGCCAGCCGGATGCGGATCTGTCAAAGCGCGAGAAGACGGTCCCGCAGCCAAAGAAGAAGAGTGGCAAGAAGAAGCAGAAGTACGGGTCCTTCACTCGTCGGCTATGGAACGATGATGAGGACGACGCAATAATTCGGCTGGTGGACAAGTACGGGATCCGAAAGTGGACGTTAATCTCGAGGAAATTGCAAGAGGAGTACCAGATTCACGGCCGGTCGGGCAAACAGTGCAGGGAGAGGTACATAAGTTTTAATGATTACACACGACCGTAGGTGGCACAACCATCTGAATCCGGAAGTGACCAAGGGACCGCTGTCGCCCGAAGAAGAGGCAGTGGTCTTCCAGGCCCAGAAGAAGTTCGGCAACAAGTGGGCCGAAATCGCCAAGCTCCTCAAAGGTCGCACCGACAACGTTGTTAAGAACCACTTCTACTCCACCCTCCGTCGGCAGCTGCGCAAGGTCCTTCGCAATCTCAAGGGGGACCAGGCGGCCGAGCCCTCCGAGGTCAGCATCACCTACATGAGACAGGTGATGAAGGATAACAACATCCCGTACACGGAGTTCGACAACGAAAACGTCCGTGAGTTGCTCGTCTATATGGATGAGCACCAGCAGAACATTGAGGAAGAGAGCAAGCAGTCAGGGGAGGCGGAGAAGCCGGTGGTCACGTCGAAGTACTCACTGTATCCTTGGATTGTGTGCTATCGGATGTAGTCGCGAGTCCGCCAGGATTAAGGGGAAGCGATACAGACACCTTCTGTACAGTGACGAGGAGGTCGACGACGAGATCGAGTCCAAGCCCAAACTCGTCCGCAAGTCTCAGCCGAAGACCAACCCACAGCACAAGCGCAAACTCGGGTCGCCGATAATCCGAAGGAAGAGGCCCGCAAAGGCTCCCTCGGCTGCGAAGACCGAAGAGGCCGCGCCGCCGTCCCAGACTCCAGCCCCCGTGGAAATCTCCCCAGAAACCTCACTTCTGCAACCATCAGTCTCGATCCCGCCCTCGCCCGGAATCTACCACACCGAGGATGGGCTCTGCAGGTCGCCCACCTTTGGCGCCGTGTTCTGTTTCCCGGAATTCGCGAGCCAATCTGTGGGTGATCTCGGCTATCCCGCTGTTCAAGGGGAGCCGATGTGTGAAAACGTAACTGAGGAGAAGAAAGTCGTCATGGAGGAGCAGGATGAGGAATTGCCGGGCATGGAGGACGAGTCTGAGGCCGAGCTTAAGCGTTCCTTCAGCTTCTGTCAAGGTCCCAATGGCAACACAAGGGAATCGAAGGGGAACAAGAGGCCCCCTGAACTCGATATCGAGCTGATCATGCATTCGCAGTGCCACCCAATACAGCTGGCGGTGCTAAATGTGCCGTCAAGCAGTAATGAAGGGACGAGAGCGAGGGAGGGAGAGCCAATGGGGTTCCCGATGCTGTCGCCGCTGGCCATGCCCGCGAACTACACGAATCTCGCCAGCACGCCCACCCTCCTCAGCAGTCTCGTGAATGTATTTAAGAAGGAGCCCGCGGCGGCAACGGCCGTGGGAGCGACTCACGATGAAGCATAATTGTGGATTCAAATATAGTTGTATTACTGCCGTATTATTTTCCAACATATGCTCTCTGTCTTAGATATAGTTACGGTGACTAGCAAGCATATCCTAACTACTCATTGTAATATGCTGCATTTAATGTATACCATTCTTTCTCACTAATAGTTGCGCCCTGTGCCGTTGTTGAGCGTTTGCTTTCTGTTCATCTCCTAGGGGTTTTGGGGTGTTGGGGT
>QFZN01007933.1_pt1 | contig 10855 bp, 7 predicted proteins | sample 1740101 | NCBI WGS metagenome assembly QFZN01 (sample SAMN09210849, study PRJNA391713) | Ciliate metagenome, whole genome shotgun sequencing project. | isolation source: combination of 50 Heterometopus sp. ciliate cells from an enrichment culture... | host: Heterometopus sp. ...
ATATATAACTATTATTAAATCTAATTCTTTTGTAGGAGCAATAGCGGAAGAGGCAGGTCTCAAATATACTAACCAGCAAATTAGAAATATGATAAGCGCAAAAGCCGCTAACGAAACAGAGATTTTTGATGTTTCGATCACGGGAGCTCTACCGGAAGAGTGCGCAGTGATTGCAAACAAGATAGCTGATATTGCACCAGACAAAATTTCAGGAATCGTTATCGGAAGTTCAATAAAAGTGATCGACAGAGCGGAAGTGCCAACTACGCCGATTTTTCCCAACCTTCCCCGAAATGTGACAATATCCTGCTTGATTGGTTTAGTTCTTTCTTGTTTTTCAGTTGTTATTGCATATATGTGCGACACGACTATCTACAATGAAAATGATATTAAAGAGTTTTGCACGCTTCCGATTTTGGGTGTTTTTTCCAATTTAAGCCAAACAAGCCAAAGCGATTACGTCTATGTGTATGGTGGAAGGGGTACAAAAAAATGAGTAAGGTCAGAAATGATTCTTCAAAGAAAGCAAGTACTGAGCTGACTACACTCAACTATAGAAGCTTGATTATTAACGAGAGCACTTCGTTTTTAATTAAAGAAGAGTATAAAACGCTTAGAACAAACATTTTATTTTCTTTTCCCTCGACGGGATGCAAAGTGATAGGCATTTCAAGTTCACAGCCCGGGGTGGGTAAAAGCATAAACTGCCTCAATCTTGCCATTACATTTGCTCAGATGAAAGCGCGAGTGCTGCTAATTGATTGCGATCTGCGCTTGCCAAGCCAGGCAAGACTTCTTGACCTGGATGCAATTCCCGGTATGAGTAATGTTCTGGTTGGTATGAATACTGCTGCAGAAGTAATTAAAAATACTAAGTATTCAAATGTCGATGTACTTTTGTCTGGCGATATTCCGCCAAATCCAGCTGAACTTATCGGCTCAGATAACATGTGCAAGCTTATTAAGGAGCTTTCACAACATTATGATTACATTTTCGTAGACTTACCGCCGATTAATGTTGTGGCCGATACAGCCATTATGTCCAAACATTTATCCGGCTTGATTCTCGTTGTAAGATCATCTGTGTCCAAGCGTGAAAACGTGATTAAAGCAATCAGCAAGCTAGAGCTGGCAGATGCCAATATTATAGGAGTTATATTAAGCGATGTGAAAGACAAACCGTAGTTCGGCAGTAAAAAAGGATTTTTCTAAAGTTAAATACTACCATATCAAAAACTCTTAAAGAAAACAAAAATCCGTTAATAAGCAAAAATGATTGTCGGAATTATTTCTTAAATTTGATGTTATAGAAGGATCGGGGTTTTATTTAAAATGAACATTATTTTTACATTTAGCTACAATTTTCAAGATTCTTGAAAATTGTACAGATACCACTTTTGTCTAATATAAGTAGATATAAAGCCAAAATATAGAACAAATTCGACTTAATTGGGTGAAGTGGTATTATGCATATTATTCCGGCAAATAGGCTGTTCAAAACAGCCTTACTAATTATAATGGATATGTTTTGCGCGGCTTTGGCTGTTTATCTCAGTTTTTTCGTTCGTTATGTAATTGACTTTTCAGCTTTTCCGAGCGGAACTTTAGATAGAATAATTTTGATTTTAAAATACTGGTTGCCTGTTGACTTCATAATATTCGTTATTTTCAAAATGTATAACAGACTTTGGGAATTTGCAAGCATAATTGAAGCTTTGCGGGTTTCCGCCGCAGTGTTTTGCTCATTTGTTTCACTCGTAATTATCGGAAACATTATCGAATTGCATTCATATGAAAGCTGCTATCTGTTGGCTTGGATTTTCCTGACATTCTTAACGCTCGTTACCCGCTTTTATCATAGAATTATTCATGCCGCTCGTCAAATTAATATTCGCGGTTTATCTATCGGTAAAACAAAGAACCTTATGATAGTCGGCGCCGGACATGTAGGAAATGTTCTGATTCGTGAAATTGAAAGAGACGCGAGATTTTCAAATTTTAGAGTTGTATGCCTCATCGATGATGACTCAAGGAAGATTAACAGATATATCGGCAGCGCAAAGGTCGTGGGAGGACGCGAAAAAATAGTATGGGCGGCAAAGCGTTATCATGTTGATGAAATTGTTTTTGCAATACCGTCTGCAGCTAATGAAACTCGACAAAAGATTTTCGATATTTGTCTGGATACGTCTTGCGTTATCAAAACCCTTCCAAGTTGCTATCAAATGTTAAACGGAAAGATTTCTATTTCAATGCTGAGAAAGGTTGATATATCTGATTTGCTTGAGCGTCCGCAGATAGAGCTTGAGCTTGACAAACTTAACGACTTTATTCGGGGGAAAACTGTATTGGTTACAGGTGCGGGCGGTTCTGTCGGAAGTGAACTTTGCCGTCAATTGGCAAAGTATCAACCTAGTAAGCTAATTATATTTGATATATATGAGAATAGCGCATATTATATACAAAACGAGCTGAAAGATGCTTTTCCTAAACTTGATATTGTTACCCTTATCGGTTCTGTTCGTGATGCCAATAGGCTCGATTATGTTTTTTCTACTTACAAACCGGATATTGTATACCATGCGGCTGCGCACAAGCATGTTCCTTTGATGGAAATCAGTCCAAACGAGGCGGTAAAAAACAATGTACTTGGCACCTTAAATACAGTGTGCGCCGCTGACAAATATGGCGTATCACGCTTTGTTATGATATCAACAGATAAGGCTGTCAACCCAGTTAATGTGATGGGTGCGACAAAACGCATCTGTGAACTGATTATTCAGTATTACGACAAGCATTCGAAAACAGAGTTTGTTGCTGTTCGATTTGGAAATGTTTTAGGAAGTAACGGCAGCGTTATTCCTATTTTTGTTAAGCAAATTAAAAACGGTGGACCCGTAACAGTTACCCATCCCGCTATAACACGCTTTTTCATGACTATTCCCGAGGCTGTATCACTGGTACTTGAGGCTGGTACATATGCCTGCGGTGGAGAAATATTCATTTTGGATATGGGTGAGCCGGTCAAGGTACTGACCTTAGCGGAAAACATGATTAAGCTTTCTGGTCTTGTCCCCTACAAAGATGTTGACATAAAAATCACGGGTCTTCGCCCCGGTGAGAAAATTTTTGAAGAGCTCATTATGGACGAGGAAGAAATTTCAGAAACACAAAACAAAAAAATATTTATCGGAAAACCAATTAATATAGATGAGGAAAAATTTATAAATCAGCTTGAGTATCTGCAATGTGCGATGGACGACGAAAGCTTTGATATACGCTCCCTAATTCAAGAAATTGTGCCAACATATAATTTTGGAATGAAACAAAAAGACTTATCATCAAATGGTAATACAATAGTTACTAATTTAAATTCTGAAAAAATGGATATTCTCCCATTATAGCGATTAAATTAAGGTAATCAAACGACCCCGCCATTAAGTGCAAGAAGAACCGAGCATTGTGAGAATGAAAAGCTTTTCAGGATGTCCGTTGTTTTTAGAATCAGAATTTGAGTATAAAACCAGAGAAGATCCAAAAATCTGTTTAAACTACTATGCTGAGACGTTGAGTTGTTGTGAAAAGAAACGTTAAAAAGCTGGGGGTGCATACCGAATATTTCGGGAGAGCGCCTGACTGACAGTCAGGAGGTCAACGGTTCGATCCCGTCCGTCTCCACCAACATAAGTCTTGTAATTTTAATGATTACAGGACTTTTTTGTTTTGCCCTAATGTTTCAATTCGGCTCTTTGCTAACGCCTCTTCTGGAACCCTAAGCTGTTCTCTGTAAGGCCACTTTAAACATACCCGCTATTTTTTCGGCCGCTTTCTTAAGGTTTGTACCATAACAGTGCTCGGAAATGCAATTTTAAGAGTTCCCTTTTGTGCCTATACGCGCCAATATGCAGTATATTTCGCCCGTATTTGCCTTATGGGCACAACATATTGCCTATCATCCGAGTCAATGCCATAATATGTTGCATGGATGTCATTAAGGAGGATGATATATGTCGACATACACAGGCAAAACGCCTAACCAGTATAAAAGCGGCTTTGAAGCAGCGCAGCGAGATTAAAACAACCTGCTGCAAGGAAGTGGCAGCAGATTGGTTTCGCTAAACACAATCGAATATGCAAAGAAGAAAATGGATTTGGCTGCAACCGGCTACGAACAGGCGCAAAGAGTGCAAAACACAAGCACTACACCTTCGGGTACTTACGTCAATATCAATACTCCCCTAACTTATTGACAACGAGCTAGTCATCCTCATCTACGATTATCCATAAATATCATGATTTTTCCCAATTCCAACTTTCGTATGGTATTATGGTGATTATGTTTTCCAGTTGACGCCGTAATTGGGACGGACGCTTGCGTCAAATACCAGTTTTGCGTCGTAGAACTTTAAATATGTATCGCGCTGTGTTCTTAGCGTTACCCCGTCAGCGTGCATCCTGTCGCAGATGACGGCGTCGATGTCGGTCTTAATTTTCGAATAGGGCCCACTACCGACAGAAGCAAAATATCGGAAGCCCTGGCTCTGGATGTACTTGAAAATGGGCCCTGATTTATTGACGTCGCTGCCATCAGGTCTAGAGCCGAAAGGATAGATGAAAAGCTTCGTCGGTCCAATAAGCGAGCCCACCTCGCTCATCCAGCGTTGGGTGTCTTTTTGCACAGCGGCTAGACTTGACGTTGAAAGGTTGATGTGGCCCCAGGTGTGAGACCCGAAATACCAGCCAGTCTGCTTGAGCTGAGCAACAATCGGCTTGACAGCTTCAATCTCCTTCTGACGCGCCGCCTCGGCTTCCGCGGTCTGATTACTGGAGTTTGTCATTGTTCGGTAGCCTAGGATGCCCTGATAGCCTGTCAGGCATAAACAGCCCTTGGCACCGTTTAATGAAAAGTCAGGATGGTCTTTGACAAACTTGTCGAGGATTGTAATTGCATCGAGATCCTGTGAATATATGGGATTACCTTGAGGGTCTAAGCCGTAGCTCCAAATCTCACCATCCTGAATAACCAGCTTGTAGGTGAAACCGTTTTGAAGCATATAGCTGTAATAGTTGACATCGTCATAGGAGAGAATGATTGGCTTTTTGCCCTTGGGGATCATAAGTGTGTTCTTTACCATTTGAGACTTGCCGGAAGCATCCACTTTCTCCGACCAAACATCATTCCAGTTGACAATTATATAATTATTATCGTATAGGCTCTGAAGTATTTTATCGTATTCACTGACAGTCACCATGTACTCGTCAATGCCCTTTTGCTGGCTGTCGCCGTCAAAGGCGAGCTCGGGATAGGCAATTACGGGATGAAAGAAGAGATGCTCGACGGTGCCTGTATACGGGATATCATCCGCATCCTCCGACGGCTGAGGCGACGGCTGATTGCTTGTCTGTGTATTTTCATCCGATGCTGATACTGCTGGCGAAGGATCAGTTTCGGTCGAGGCCGAGGAAGCGGTGGGCTTCGCTGAAGCCTGTGTCCCTCCACCCGTAGTCCCACTGCATGCCGTCAGCAATACAAATACTGCACCGAGCATGAGTATAATTACTTTCATGTTTAATTTTTTCTCTTTTTTATTAATAAATAACGCCCCCAACATTAACATCAGCTCATACAACATATAATTTATATTATACTACTTTTCGACTAAATATTGTAGCAGTTTAGCATCAGAATACTTGTTTTTCTATAGAACAACTAAAATAGTTGTAATCATGTGGATTTAAATATTCAATTTGTACTGCGGCGAAAAAAAGATGTGCTTTTGTATCTATGTGGTAACTGAAACCGCTAGACTTTTCTTCTGCAGTCCACCTTAAATACCAAGCAATTTTGGTTTTCAATGGAACAATAATCTGATATATGAATAAGAAACTACCCCTTACCGGGGTCTTGATGTGAATGGCAGGAAAAAGAGAGGCGGATGCAATACACAGAAGAGAAAGCAATCTCTATGACGGCATGGATTTGCACAATAAAACTCATACCGATGTTCTGGTCAATTGCTGGAACTAAAAGCTAGAAACCCTTGTGCTCAAAAACAAGCCCGCAGAGTTTGAAAGCTCGTCAGGCGAGTCAACAAAAAAGTGTTATCTTTTGGATTAACGCCCGTTAATGGTCTTGACAACACTTATGGCCACGGTCATAGCCTCACGGTCTTTCTCCTGGAAAAAACTGCGTAAATCTGTCTTTCCGTAATAGCACCGTTTATTACGCCATTTGCCAGGATGTCCTAAGAGGTGTATCGTGTCAGATTGGCAAGCAGTCCAATTTCAAAAAATACATCTTTGGTGTTTATATTGTGCGCTTTAGCAGATTGTCTGAATTTATTCTTTAGTACAGTCGTCGCTAGCGGCATTTGGTTTCTCCTTTGTTATTTTCATCCCTCAATATTGAAAACAGTCCGCTTTTTTGCTATACTCAAATCGTTATATACGAACAAAAGAAAGAAAGTGATTTATTATGCTCGATGTCACACAGCTTTGTGAAATCGCTATGCTTTGCATATTTGGCGCCTCATGGCCCTTTAATATTGCAAAGTCCATCCGTTCCAAGACCGCTAAAGGCAAAAGCGTCATGTTTGAGTTATTGGTAATTCTAGGCTATTGCTTCGGCCTTTTCGGCAAAATTTGGGCCTATATGCAGAGTGGAATATTGGCCTACTCGACATGGTTCTATGTTGCCGATATCTCTATGGTCGTTATCGATGTTGTGTTATTTGCGCGCAACACCAAACTTGACAGGATACGCGACTTGACTGCCAATACCGACTCATAAAATGGTCCTCACTTTACTCTTATTATGAGTACATCGGAATATTTATTGAACATTTTTCTTCTTTCCTCTTATTCTTTAGGCCCACCATCGCCATTTTTTGCGTAGGCAGCATTTTGAAATTGTGATGCATTCTTCTCATGTGAAGCAAGCACTAATTCGGGGGCAAGTATTATGATTGATAATTCTGAAAGCTCTTTCTATATCCGAATAAACTACAATTCAGTGTGCAGGAACGGAAATCATTGTTGGGTGAAATACTAATAGAATTGAGGACGGCTAAGGGTTATCAGCGGAGAATTGCGGAGCTTTTACGTGTTTTGACTCGTGTAGCAGTTTTACTTGGTAAGCAGAGCTCACTATAATACAAAAAGGCTGTGGGTACTGTAATGAAAACCAAAATCAAGCAGTTTAAATGTTGAGATGGAACTCAAAACTAATAGAATACAGATTTGATATAGTAATTAGGTAAAATACTTGATAGATTTTAAGCCCGCCCAAAACCATGAAAAGTTAGCTTCGGGACTCAGCTATGCTTGCCCAAAGATTCTTGAACAAGCTATGAAGATACCTTTAACGTTTAGGAAGAGCAAAGTTTACCGAATTACTCAAAATGAATAGATTTTTCTAATTAAAAGTGCTATAATTCATCCAATATTACCAAGAAATGAAGGATGATGAAATATGAAAAGGTCTCTTAAAGTATTCTCATTGATTATTATGGTTTTGGTTATTCAGCTGATTGCCGTACAGAACGGATTTGCTTCTCAAAACAGCTCAAAAGACATAACAATTCTATTTACTCACGACATGCATGACCACGAGATGCCTTATAATGTACAGTCCGATGGCAAAGTAACACTGGTTGGCGGATATTCAAGGCTTGAAACAGCAATTAGCACCGAAAAACAAAAAGATCCTAGCGCTTTACTGCTGGATGCCGGAGATTATTCCATGGGCTCCCTGTTTCAAACTATTTATTCGAGTGACTCACCGGAACTGCGGCTGTTGGGACAGATGGGATATGATGTCACAACCTTTGGCAACCATGAGTTTGATTTCAAAGCCGAGGGCTTGGCCCAAAGCCTGAATGCCGCGAAAAGCAGCGGAGATAAGTTGCCGGAGATAGTTGCAAGTAATATTACATATCCGACCGACAAAAGCGGTAATATTGAATCAGCTGTTTCAGATCTGAAAAATGCAATGGAAAATTATGGTGTCAAAGAGTATACCGTCCTGGAGCGCAACGGCATCAAAATCGGTGTTTTCGGTCTTATGGGCAGTGATGCCGCGTCTGACTCACCTTATTCCGGAGTTCAATTTTCAGATGAGGTTGAAAGCGCAAAGCGAATAGTCAACGTGCTAAAAAACGAAGAGAACGTCGATCTTATAATTTGCCTTTCTCATTCCGGTACATCAACCGACAAGTCGAAATCTGAGGATGAAATACTTGCCAAAAAGGTCCCCGATATTAACGTGATAATCAGCGGACATACTCATACTCTTCTGGAAAAGCCTTCCGTTATCGGCAATACAATAATCGGTTCATGCGGGTGTTACGGACAATATCTGGGCGAAATAAAAATTACTCATGATTCTGCGGGGAAATGGGTACTGGATAATTATAATTTAGAACAAATTGATGACCACTTTTCAGAAAATTCCGATATTACAAATACAATCGCAAAATTCGAGGATGTAGTCCAAGCGAAATATCTGGATAAGTTTAATTTGAAATTCAATCAAGTATTAGCTTACTCACCTTTTAATTTTACTGATGTATCAGATCTTGAGAACAAGCACGCAGAGGATACACTGGGCAACCTTTTGAGCGACTCATATATCTACACTATTAAAAGAACTGAGGGAAGTAATTATGAGCCTATTGCGGCAGCTATAATTCCGGCCGGAACAATAAGAGGCTCGTTCTACAAAGGTAATGTGACTGTTGCCGATTCTTTTTCTGCTGCATCTCTCGGAATAGGCGAAGATAACATCTCCGGTTATCCATTGATTTCATTATATCTCACAGGTAAAGAGCTCAAGGCAACCTGTGAAGTTGATGCATCTATTTCCACATTGATGCCGGATGCTCAGCTTTATATGTCTGGCTTAAACTTTACGTTCAACCCCAGCAGGTTATTGCTGAATAGAGTAACCGACGCCAGCCTGACGAGTGAAAACGGCGAAACGGAAAAGATTGACGGCAATAAGCTTTACAGGGTTGTTGCTAGCATATATTCGGCAGAAATGCTTTCAAAGGCAAGCAGCAAGTCTATGGGCATTATAGCAATTGTCCCTAAAACTAAGGATGGGGCAAAGATAACCGATTTTGATGCGCAGATAATTAAAGATGAAAATAACAAAGAAATAAAGGAATGGCAAGCTGTTGCCGAGTATTTTCAATCATTCAGCAAAGTGAACGGCGTTCCGCAAATTCCGGACTATTACGGTTGTGCGCAAGGTAGAAAAGTCGCTATTGATAATCATAGCTTGGTGGCTATTTTAGGCAGTCCGAATACATTTGCATTAGTTGTATATCTAATTGTTATTGTGATTGTTGCACTTATTGTTTTTGCTGTTGTTATGATAGCTGCAAGAAAGACGCGCAGGGAAAAGCGAAAGATCAAAAAGTTAAACTGATTTTGATGACTTGAGTTCATCGCAGCATACTTAAGCCTCTCTCAAGAGCGCCCGCAAAAATGTGGGAGCAGACTCGATACTTTGGGAGCGCGTCTGACTGGCAGTCAGAAGGTCAGCGTTTCGATCCCGCTTATCTCCACCAAAAAACAGCCTTAAACGAAAGTTCTTGGCTGTTTTTCGTATTTTTAAGTGAAATTTCATGGGGGTCTTGCTAGAGCGCAAGATCAATAATCTTCACTTCTGACAAAACCGGATTATATCGAACCGATTCAATAATCTCTGGTCGCATTTTGTTCGGAGCTGAAAAGCTTGATAAGTTGTGTGCGCGTATGAACATTGAGTTTGCTAAAAATCGAATAGTTGTGTTTTTTTACTGTGCTCTCCGAAATGCAGAGTTTCTGCGCAATTTCTTTGTTGGAAAGTCCGTGATTTATGAGGTTTATTATTTCGTTTTCCCTAGACGTAAGCTGGTATTTTTCGGGAAAACTGCTGTCAGATTCTATAGTATCGGGTTTGCGTATTCCCTGTGGGTACATACTGGAGAGCTTTGCTGTCAAATGTTCAGACAGAATCCGCAGAATATAGACATCCTCATCTGAAAAGTCGTTTTCGTGTGATCTGAAAAGTGTAACAGAGCCGTAAAGCGTTTCGTGGTCAAAAAGGGAACTGCCTATGCTGTAATATACGCCCAATGGCTTAAGCCAGTTTTGATAAAATGCAGACTTCTGTCTCAGATCATCTGAAATCAACTGAGAGTCACGGTAGTAAACCGGGCCATCACCTGAGAGCATCCATGCGATATAGTCGGAGCTCTGATATTGCTTATAATAATCGTTGAGCTCATTTTCCGTCATATTGGTTGAGCGCGCATCAAAAAACACAGCATTTCCTTGCTTGAGATAGCCCAAATCGAAAAACGACTTGGCGTGTGGGATAATAAGAGAAATCTGTTCAAGAAACGACAAACGAAGGTGCTCAAGATTGATAGCCTTTTCGATTTCCAATATAATGTTGTTGATCTGTAACCATTTTTGATTTGTGATCTTAAATTCTGTTTTGCTTATGCCTATTAGTCTCATATCAGCACTCCCTTGTGATAATAAATCTATCATATTGAGCATTATATTTCAATGCTTCAAAGTGACAAGGAAATAGAACTAAAGTTGTACAAATAAACTGTAAGCAGATATTGGCATACTAAAGTATCAACTTTTAGGTACTTAAGTCTTATTGCTGAATTTTCATTAGTTCGGCCAATTGTTAAATACGCGTTTCTGACGTATTCTTCAGTTAGAAATCACATTATCTGTAGCAAAAAGTTGAAACAGAAAGATTAACTATTAAAAGTCAAGTCCAAAGCTGAGGATGAAGGTCAAAAAACAGATGGTTCAAAATTGGTATAGCAAAGCAGAGGCTTGTCGGGGC
>QFZN01005164.1_pt1 | contig 10854 bp, 16 predicted proteins | sample 1740101 | NCBI WGS metagenome assembly QFZN01 (sample SAMN09210849, study PRJNA391713) | Ciliate metagenome, whole genome shotgun sequencing project. | isolation source: combination of 50 Heterometopus sp. ciliate cells from an enrichment culture... | host: Heterometopus sp. ...
ACCCCAAAACCCCAAAACCCCTTGCCCGGCACGGACACAGTGAAAAGGCGTTTAAATTTGAACTCGCAAATTAAAGCTAATGTCATCATTAAGTCAGCCACGAAGACCAGTAGTTGCAAACAACCTCCCATCAGCAGAACTGCAGAGAATCTACAACCAGCAATCGATCGCGGGCCGCGAGTCGTGGACCCACTCCTTCGCCCGCCTCGTTCGCGGACATTCCCTCTCCGTTGCGGCCAGCTCTGCCCCCGAGGCTCTGCGCAACTGTCCCACCTTCTGGGTTCTTCTCTCGCGATTCTTCGGCAGCAGGACGACCGCCGCGGAGTGTCTCATGTGCTACCAAAGGGCCACCGAGGTTGCCCGCAGTGAAGCGGAAAAGGACTTCCTTCAGCTTAATATCAGAACAGACCTGCTGAGATTCCCGCTGGAAGATGTGCTCGACCTCGACCTGGCTGCAGTAGCCACGCCGCTCTCGCTGCTGAACACGGTGAGAATTCCCTCGCCGACCCGGCAGCCCGTGTCCGCGTTCCAGCCTTTCTCAGACCTCACTGTTGTTTCTGCCAACGTGGTGGTGCCCTGTTCGAGACAGGAGGCCGTTTTCGCCAAGGCGGTCGAATGCGCCAATGGTTCGCCTAAGCCCAAGCCGGCCCCAGCACACGAGGAGTCTCCCATACAAGAGCTGATGCAGAGCATTCACTGCGATATTCCTCATGCCGCTGCTGATGTCGGCAACAATAATAAGGATACATCATTCTGCGCCTCCATGGAAGACATAGAGATTCCGCAGCCGGTGGTCGTGACAGTGCAGAAGGAGACTCACGTTGGTCCTGCAGCGATTCCTCAGGTCGCGCCAACGGAGAAGAAGCCGGCTGCTGGGTTTGAAGGAGAGAGCGCCTCAATGTGGAAGTACGAGGTCACCAGGGGACCCGAAGGCAGGCCCTTGGTTGTGCCCGTGAGGTACTCGGTCCGAATCGCGCTGAAGAGACACGAGGACGACCTGAAACAGGCGGAGGAGCTAAGAACGGTTCTCACAAGGAGCGACGTGCGGGTCGAGGATCGGGAGGATGTCACAAGAAACCTGCCAATCGCCCCGGCGTACCGACAGATCCAGACCGTGGTGGCGGGAAGGGTTCACCCGGCAACGGCACGCAGACGAAAGGTGAGACGAAGCGCGATCGAATAGGGTTGTTTTCCCACACGCATTCATTGTGCATACATGACCAAACAAGGAGATAGTGTGATGGGGGCACAAGCATGCATAATAGATATCATCAATCAGTGCAGGGATGTGAATGAAATTATGACGACACCATGCAGTATGCAGAATACGATATATTTATTCGGCATCCTCACATAATGGGGAATGCTGGAGACACAGGGGATTGTCGGGACGGTAAATGGCCGGGGCAAAAAGCAGAGAAATCTTTGTGCAGAGGCTGGAACTGGCGTGAAGATGGACCGGGGGAAAAAAAGTGGGGTAGGCGAGGGTCGAACTCGCGACCTTCAGATTATGAGACTGACGCGCTGCCAACTGCGCCACCACCCCGCTCAGACAATACTTATTGCTTAGCTTTATATACTGTTGGTCTTTGTCCTCCCCGAACTGACTCGCCTTTCGTTGCGTGCCAAGCCCGACATACGGAATTGGGCGTATATCGCGACATAGACCTTGTTCAATACTGGCTTTAATATACGATACAGCGATGTAAGCTCGCATTAATCATGGGAGGACGATAATGAACGTTATGAAGATAAGGAGTTCGGTCAATATCTGTAGCATATTATGGTAACCATAATATAAAGGCGGTGAAGGAATATAAAATGAAATGCAACTTAAATCATATTATCCATTGCAATGAGCCAAGAGAAGGACTTCAGCGAGATCGTGGACAACGTGAGAGGTACCGTCAGACTGACCCCGTAGTCGATACTCCCGCCGAGAGGGCCGCCGCTTACAAAATCCTGAAGAGCCTGACCAAGCTTGCTCCTGAGACGAGACGCGCTCTGGTGGAGCCCATGAAGCAGATCTCAGGTAAACGCGCCCTCTCACTGCTGCAGAGGACAAGGAGCTCCCCGAGGAGGACATTAATATTCTCGAGATGTCAGTGGACCTCGTCAAGCCGGTCGCGAAACGTCCCGTCGACTTCACGACCTTTGGCCTATTCATGTTCGTGATATCGCTGTGTGCGGCGATACTGAACATGCCGTCGTTCCTCCGCATCGAAGCCAAGTCCATCAACCTCCGCATCGCCTGGCGCTACATGGTCCTCTTCGTCGTCTTCATCCCCAAGATTGTCTTCGATGCCTACAACGACGTCTTCCACTTCGCCGAGAGTGTGGCCTCCTATGCCGGATCTTTGTTCGGACTGGCGCTGCTCAACACCGCATACGTGTATCTGACCTACTTCGCCGTGGAGCACACCTTCGTCGTGCACACGCTCCTCCTCTGCTCCATCGCCACAACTTTCCGCGCCACCTGGAAGATCGCGAGCAAGCAGCCGTTCACCAGACTGGAGTATGTGGGAATCGGGATCAACGTTTTCGGCGCCTATCTCTGCTGCTGCGAGGGCGCGCCCATCCCTAGTACGGCTCGCGAATCTCACCCCATGGAATAGGGAACAGCATCCTCATTGGCAACCTCTGCGCCATAGCAAGTTCGGCAGTGTTCGCGATATACAGCACGTACAGCGAAGACGTGATATCGGTGAGGAAGTGTCCGCTGTCCGTGTACTTCCCGCTGCTCTCGATATTCACGGTTGCCATCAGCTACATCATGGCCCAGGTTATGGGTGAGGAGGTCCAGCTGGTATCCACCGACCCGCTCGTTGGCTTCTTCGGCCTCGTCTCTTCCCAGTAAAAAGAAAGAGTCTCACGCGGCCGATAGGGGGAACATCCAGAACGCGGTCTTCGGTCTAGGAGTGATGGCAGGATTCGTGCTGCACGTGTTCCCGATCATCGCGAAGGAGAACCTCGGCTCCATGTTCGTTAACGTGTGCTTCAACTTTGCCCAGTTTCTCTCTCAGGTGACGGCCTTCCTCATGGGCCTGCAGGCGTTCCCAGGAGTGTTCACAACGTACGGCGGAGCCTGCCTCTTCATTGGGTGCACGCTGCTGGCCATGGACTACAAGGACCAGAAGGAGGTGGTGTCGGTGCCGCTCATCGGGAAGCTTGAGTCCGAGGACACCTTCGACACCGAGCAGCAGTAATTGTCCTATCCTAACACACACCTTTTCGCAGTCCTATCTTGAGCAATTTACTTCTCATTACTATACTGATATTATCGTAGATATATGCTAGTTGAGACATATATTGATGTTATTTGTGTGTATGTATTGCCTTTGCTCTTTTAGTTATAGCGGCAGCGCCACCGTCATCTTCCCTTTGCGCAGGCTGATAACGTAGTAGTAGAAGAAGTCGCCGTATAGCAGCGTCTGCACTAGTCCGGCCAGCAGCGAAGTCCACACGATCTGGTTCTCCGCAAAGTACTGATACATCCTATCCAGGTCACACACCTTTCGTGCTACCAGTTCAGGATATAGAACAGTCTGTAGAGCCCGAGGGCGGCGACGTAGTGGGAGGTGATGTTTTCGACCTAGTAAACGATGCGACATGAACGGTACCTCGCCGAGCTTTCGGAGGAGGTTGAGCTGGGGCATGATGGTGAACGCTTCCAGCCACACACTGTAGCTCCACACGAACTCGAAAGGCTCGAAGCTCGTATGAATGAACAGTGTAAGGACACCGGAGAGGGGCAGAAGGTAGACGAAGTGACCGAAGTCGTCCTTCTCTTTCTCGTAAGTCTATCGGAGGTATAAGATTTGGGAAGGGGATACGGTGCAGAACGGCTTCTTCCAGCGGATAAGGTACAGCGTGTACATCGTAGAGGCGATGAAAGCCACCTTCATCAGCGTGTTGTACATCGACACGTAGTACATGAAGAGATCCACGTATCTCAGACAGAACACGATCACGTATAGCTCCTGCGTCTTTGCGGATATTCCTTAAATATTAGAAGAGGAGGATACCGATGCAGTTGCGCGTGTTGCGGATCTTGAGCAAGAGGACGATGATCGACGACAGGTGCAGCATATCGGCTATGTATCGCAGCAACATTTTATTAATATACTATATAATGTCACAGAGTTCTATATAGAGCTTCCACGTGTAGATTTGTCTGCATCCTGTGCACAACGCAGTCCTGCTGCACGTTCTGCCCTTCGCACCCTCCGTGGTGCAGAAAGTATCCAGAATTATAAGATATATCCGCACGTTTAGATCGGATACTCCTCTAACGAATTATTACAAACAGATAATCAATGATCACTCGCATCGCAACGAGAAGGGTTCGCGCCCTCGCCCGCAGCATGGCCATCGTGAGCAAAGAGCCGCCTCGGGCTCCCAAGGTAATCCGACCATCCGCTAATCACGCAGGAGAAGGACATCACCTCCCGCTACACAATATACGACCACACATACGATGCGGTCGTTGTGGGAGCCGGAGGCGCCGGTCTCCGCACCGCCTTTGGACTGGCCGAGGCCGGTTTCAAGACTGCCTGCATCTCCAAGCTGTTTCCTACAAGGTCGCACACGGTGGCGGCACAGGGCGGGATCAACGCCGCCCTGGGAAATATGCACCGCGACGACTGGCGCTGGCACTTCTATGACACCGTCAAGGGCTCCGATTGGCTAGGCGACCAGGATGCTATTCACTATATGTGCAAGAACGCCCCCTCGGCCGTCCTCGAGCTCGAGAGCTACGGCATGCCGTTCTCAAGAACGAAGGACGGGAAAATATACCAGCGGGCGTTCGGCGGCGGGTCGAAGAACTATGGGAAGGATGGACAAGCGTATCGCTGCGCTTCGGTGGCCGACCGCACGGGACACTCCATGCTTCACACACTGTTCGGCCGGGCCCTAGCCTACGACTGCGTCTTCTTCATTGAATATTTCGCGCTGGACCTGATCATGGACGAGGGCGTCTGCAGAGGAGTCATATGCATGAACATGGCCGACGGGAGCATCCATCGCATTGCGGCAAACCAGACCATGATAGCCACGGGCGGGTACGGCAGGACGTATTACTCGTGCACGTCGGCACATACATGCACCGGGGACGGGAATGCCATGGTCACTAGGGCGGGACTTCCGCTGGAGGACATGGAGTTCGTGCAGTTTCATCCCACGGGAATCTACGGCGCAGGCTGTCTCATAACAGAGGGCTGCCGCGGCGAGGGCGGCGTGCTCAAGAACAGCAGAGGCGAACGCTTCATGCTCCGCTACGCCCCCACAGCCAAGGACCTCGCCTCCCGCGATGTTGTGTCCCGTGCCATCACCATAGAGATCATGCAGGGTCGCGGCTGCGGTCCGCTCAAGGACCATATTAATCTCTGCATTAACCACCTGCCGGCGGCGGCGATACACGAGAAGCTGCCGGGGATATGCGAGACCGCTATGATATTCGCGGGCGTCGACGCCACCAAGGAGTCCATCCCTGTTATCCCCACTGTTCACTATAACATGGGCGGGGTCCCCACCAACTGGCGGACCCAGGCTCTGACCATCGACGAAAACGGGAAGGACAAGATCGTCCCCGGACTGCTGTCGGCCGGGGAGGCTGCCTGTGCTTCGGCCCACGGGGCGAACCGGCTCGGCGCCAACTCCCTGCTCGACCTCGTCGCCTTCGGCCGCAGTGCCGTCCTTAAACATGCAGAAGACGATGCAGAGCTACGCGGCGGTCTTCCGGAAGGAGGAGATCCTGGCCGAGGGCTGCAAAAAGCTTGAAGAGGTCATGAAGTCGTTCAAGAACGTGGGAGTGACCGACAGGGGGAAGGTGTGGAACACGGACCTGATAGAAACGCTGGAGCTCGACAACCTGCTGCTGAACGCCAAGCAGACAATTCACTGCGCGCTCAATCGCAAAGAGTCACGCGGCGCCCACGCCCGCGACGACTATCCGGTAGGCCCTGAATGCGATACATGGAGTAGGACAGGGACGACAAGAACTGGCGGAAGCACACGCTGTCGTGGCTTGAGGGTGTGGAGGCGCCGGTCAAAATCGGCTATCGGCCTGTGATCGCGACCACTCTGGACGAGAAGGAGTTGAAGCCGGTTCCGCCGGCGAAGAGAGTGTACTAACGTTCGCTGATGGAAACAGCAGCACACACGATACGTGCAGAGAACATGCTATCCGACTGAGGGTGGGATGAATTATTACATGGTAGCCAATAGTACGTCGGCGCATAACCTTCCAGCAAATCAAATTAAAAGGAAATAAGAATAATAATATCAATATAAAGAGAGAGCCAATCAGAAATCGAGGCCGCGAAAGATGAACAAACAACGTATAACTAAATTACCCGAGGAAGAGAAGAAGTCGGGACTGAGGCCACGACTGCGTTCGCGCCCGGGGGAAGGCGCAGTCACTCCGGAACGGCCGCCTTCCGAACATTTGTGGCACGGAATGGGATGTCCGCTGCAGCCCTTCTGCTGTCCCTCTGGCCCACCCATGTACCCCCTCGGCATCCTCCCGCCCTTCCCCATCCAACCGCCCCACCTCCATCCTTCCAGCGAACATCCCAATAATCAGTTACAGGTAATACAGGACAATGATGGTAGAAGCAGATGCTGAGACCGATACATTATCAGGAGCCTCTGAAACTCCCGCTCCCGCCCAGCCACTTCGAGGATGAGCCACGCTACGTCAACGCGAAGCAATACTTGCGGATAATCAAGATGAGGGAAAAGCGGCAGCAGCGGCCGGAGCGTCCGCGGGCCATCAAGAAATACAGACACGAGTCGCGGCACGAACACGCCAAGCGGAGGAAGCGGTGCAAGAACGGACGCTTTGTCTCGCAGAAGGGGTCCGAGGGCGAGGAGAAGAAGACTGAGGGTGGCTGCAACCGCACTGAGGCCAGAGAGGCCGAAGAAGACGTTCTTTGTGCAGGCAGGGACAACAGCGAAGTCATGGACTCTATGGCAGAGATCCAGAAGACCAAGTACAACCTTGCAGATTAATGTGATAATGGCAAAGTAAGGTATAACATTGTTCCAATTTCAAGAAGTCGCGTCCCAGCCCGCCCATATCCGAGGTCGAGATTCTTCCTGTATTCTGTGCTTGTTCTAGCGCCGGTACAGTATCTTACGCACGGTGGCGTTGCGGATAATAACCGCGCTACTTTCCCTCCCCGGCACAGTGTGCGTCCGTGCGTACATATTAGTGTGATCGAGTTGAATCAATACTGGACAAAACAGAACACTAACAAGGCGTTCTCGCCAGGAACTTCTCAACTCTGGGATAGATGGTTGAAGAGGCCAGAGTGCCCCAGTAGCCTGATAGATGGTTCGTGTCCGGAACTTCCTCAAAGATATACGATCCTTCAGGAAGAAAGCGGAGAATGCGCTGAACCGACTCGCTGGTGATGACCGTGTCGTTCTGGAACGCAAATATCATCGTCGAATACGCTAGGTTTCTCCACACCGTCATATTGTAGACCGGGGCAGTCTCCTGACCGTATCTCTGCAGGTTTTTCGCCGTGCCGAAGTCCATCATGCGGAACACTGAGTCGCTCAAAGACTGGGTCCAGTGCAGGACGTTCTGCAGGGAGGTGCCGCCAATCTCGTGGGCCGCTATCACGGGGATCCGGTCCAGGTCGATATGCTCTTCATTGGTTTCTCCGACACATGCGTTCAGCAGGTATAGCCAGAAATTGGGGAGGCCGATGCCGATGAACTTGCTGAGTCGGGTGATGATGGATTGGGCGAAGACGTCCTTGATGTTCAACGCCTCGAACAGCGAAATTAGCATAAGTCTGTTGACCAGGGTGTTGATGAGCCAGCTCTTCGTTGTTGTGAAATAGACTGCCGGCGCAAACATCACCGCCTGCTGTACATGCGCGTTAACAAACGGCAGGTCGAGACTTGATAGCGCCAAAAGGATTGCGCAGCCCTGCGAATGACACACATATCGCAGCTTCTGGTATCCCGTCTCCTCCGCAATATACTCAATCATCGCAGGTAAGTCGTACTTTGCCATCTCGTCCCAAGAGAAGTCCCAGTAGGCGCCCGAGTAGTCGGAAGAACTGTAGTTGACGCGGTCGCTATGCTCCAGCGAAACGATGTTCCCGCGGCAGTTCCCGATCCATACGTCGAAGCCTGCATGGTCCGCCAGCATTATGGGTAAGTTCTTATTAATAGATTGGAAGAGGAAACTGAAGCCGGTGTCGAAGATGCCGTGGGTCACCAGCACCGGGGGCCCTCGCGGACCAACGTAAGAAAGGTTCCCGGGGATTCTCCAGAGCGTAAGGATGTAGCCGTCCTTGGTCACAGCTTTGTGCTCCTGGAAGGCGTAGCCGTATGACAGCAGGTATTCCGCTATTGACTTATCGGCATCGAGGCTGGAGTTGGTCGAGGTGCAGAACGACACTGCGGAGAAGAGGCAAAAAGGGAGGAGAAACCGGACTGCGGTCCACATCTTTTGCTATACCTTTAGCGTGAATTATATTCGGAATAATAGGAAAAGATTGTGCGCTATAGGAACACTCTACTTACGAAAATAACCGATCGGCGTTTTATTACAGATTCTCATTGTCCTTCGCCTGTGACGTCGATGTATACTTAGTCATGAAACGTTACCACGAGAAATTACAACGCGCACATATCCTCTCCATCTTCCTCCTCTTTCCTCTTCTTCTTCTTCTCCGTCTTCGCGCTACCCAGCTTCAGTCCCAGCCCCAGATTGTCGTTAAGCTCAGCGAACATTTTGGCCAACCTATGTCTGGCAGCCTTTCCCTTGGGCACCCGCAGCATGGCTTCCAGCCTCTCATATGCCTCTTCCTGTTCCTCCCGTTCTCTTATTGCCTGCGATCTCAACGAGCATTGGTAGGTCTGGAACATGCGTTCCTCGCCCGAATGTTTGGCAGAAAATGTGGCATGTTGTCCCAGCACCTGCTTTCTCCGGTATTCCTTCATCCGCTCAATTCGGGCCACATTCTCCTCCCGCATCGCAGTCTTCAGTCTGCCCAGCTCCTCCCAGTAACGCCGTTCGTCGGATGCGTCTCTCTATGTGAGGGTTGGGACGACTATCTAGCGGGGGTACCTGAAGGTGGAAGTCGGTGCGGGAACGCTTTTCGTCCTTGAGACGGAGGGACTCCGCCAGACTGGATATGGCCGCCTCCTGGGCCTTTTGCCGCTGCTCGTACAGCCGGCGCTGTCGCTGCTGCTCCTGTTCCAGCTTCTGACGAATGCTCCGCCTAGTATCGTCCATGAATTTGTCCTTCCTCCGCATGCTCGCCTCGATCTTCCCCGCTTTCTTCATGTACCTTGCCTCTTGCTTGAGCTTTGCGACGGTGGAGAACATCTCGGCCTTCTCCTTCACCTCGTTCACTACACCCCACATCAATCTCCTATGCACAGTACCGTTTCGACAGGACTTGCTGGCAACCATTATCTTGCTAGCGTTCGTCTGCACCGTCTTCGACTCCGCCTTCCTTACTATCCTTTGATCAGCACAATGAAACTACTCTTCTGCTCCAGCGCACGGAGCTTGGACTGCGCCTGCCGCATCTCCGCAGCCAGCCGCTCATGTCGTTCCTCCTCCATCGAATTCATCAGCTCCATTCTCTTAACGGTCTTGATGCGTTCCTCAACCCTCCTTGCGACCTGGCTATCCAGCTCCCGTCTTATGCTCTCCTTCACGTCAATGTATCGCGTATTCATCATCGAGTCGCTGCCTATTCCACCGGTTTTTCATATCGAGACAAAGGAACTTTTAGGAGGAGTTGCGGACGAACGCCGGTCAAAACTCGGGATGAGGCGAGACTTCTTGCTCCCCTCGGGCGGGGACGAGACGTCCGTTTTCGGTCCGGCAGGCTTCTCGGCCTCGAGCAGGGTCTGCCACGAGCGCTGTATGTAATCCTTGATGCGTTTCTTCTGCGCGGGGAACAGCTTGAACTTTCCGTCCTCTCCTGGCCGAGTCGCGGCCCTGGTTCTCAGCGAACACAATCCACGTTTCTGAATCGGGATTGCGGATCTTCTATCGCGAATGATGCCGAAAGCGGAAAATACAGCGACTTCGAGGGCTCGGTTGCCGGAACAGCGCTCCCCTTGCGCTGAGCCGCCTGTTGGACTATATATTCGGTGTGAACATAAGGGATACTAAGCTCTTTCCGAAGGGAGTAGAGTTTTTCGAGGGTGCCCTGAACTCGGCCAACCTGATAAGTGTAGCGCAGCTGGGCGATCTTGTCCGGAATTCCTGGCTTGCAGAACGTGGCGTAAGGTCTACGATTTTTGCGCTTCATCTTACTTTTTAATGCAGTCCTCGAAGCAGATGCCGAGCTGGCCGGCTGCCTGCTTGGTTCTGGGGGAATCGAAATTGAGCAGGTGACGGATCGGGCGCTTGCCGGCGGGTTCGACGTAGGAGACCAGCCGCTCCTTTACGCTGGGGGCGAGTCGCTCGCTGCTTTCCGTAATGCCCAGAGCCAGCGCCGAGGGACGGTTCGACAGCGTCGGCAGCTTGGTCGCACTTAGTTTGGACGTAACGTTGAGAAACTCCTTGGAAGCCGCGGCGCCGTTGGTGTTGGACAGCCGCTGCTGCGATATGAAGGCTGCAGCGTTTGACACCATCCGCGTTGGCGCCCTCTGTTCTGGCAGCACTATCTTCGTTGAGACGGCCCGACGAAACGCCTGTCTGTCTGGAACCGACAAAAGTTTGTCCATGAAAGTTATTAATATAGTTCGTTGATATCGACTCCAATTTGTTGCAGCCGCCAGCCCCGAAATGAGAGTGCTGCATATCAGCAACTGAATTCACGTTCCACTCTCTCCCGATCTTTACCCCGGGGTTTTGGGGTGTTGGGG
>QFZN01012820.1_pt1 | contig 10853 bp, 9 predicted proteins | sample 1740101 | NCBI WGS metagenome assembly QFZN01 (sample SAMN09210849, study PRJNA391713) | Ciliate metagenome, whole genome shotgun sequencing project. | isolation source: combination of 50 Heterometopus sp. ciliate cells from an enrichment culture... | host: Heterometopus sp. ...
CCCCAAAACCCCTTGGCAGAGCGAGTAAGTGGAAGCGTCTGGGCAGCGAATAATAAAGCTGAGAACTCACACTTGTAACTGAACTTTGACGATAGAATAACGCCACTATAAAATTGGACGTCAAACCCTCCTATTGCCAATATTCCGATTCGATATCCACGGCGGCCTCTTAAGGCGCAGATAGAACTAAAATTAATAATGAAATCGATCGATGGGAACGACTCTGCCCGGCCGCTGGCTAACGAGTCGGCGGTCTACCGCATGCAAGACTCGATGGAGGAGAAGAAGTCGCTTTCCCCCGTGTTCGGCCCAGGCTCAGACGGCCAGCCGGCGAGCTTCTCGAATATTGTCAAGGTCCACGTGTGCAGCAACTCTCCCAAAGAAGAGCCCTGTGACTCGATGCAGAAGTGTGAAAGGAACAAGCGGATGCGCAAACGCATGGCTCGTCGGCCCAGCGATATGCTGCAGGCCGCCACCTTTAAGCAGATGATGTACTCAGGAGAGAAGGTCAAGGTGACGGATCTGCACATCGAGTCCACCAGTCTGCAGGACCCCGACCTGGCCACCGTGGACTGCGTCTGGAGCATCCTCCTCTTCATCTGTTGCGTTTACAACTATTTCACGTTCTTCTTCTTCCTCGGGATCCAGTTGTCGCCCATGGGCATCTGGCGCATCGCCGAGGTGGTAACCGAATTAATCCTGTTTATCGACGCTATGGCGATGACAATTCTGAACATAAAGCGGCCGCAACTGCTGAAACACATGCCGCTGGTGAGTCTGCTAGAAAGCAACGAATGGCAGATGGCCTGGTCCCGCTTGGCGCTCAGATTGATATCAAGCTACCCGCAACACACGATCAACCTGCTTTGCCGGGTGGCCGAGACCGCGCTGGAATCCTTGCCCCTGGCCCTCCTCCGGGGGCTCAAGTTGCTGCGCTATCCGGAGACCATAGGATACATTGACAGACAGCTGCGGCAGGTCAAAGGTGCCAACGCTGTCTACATGCAGGGTGCCAAGAGCATCTTCACGATCTTCTTCATCTTCCACATAATGTGCAGCGTCTGGCTGTTGGTAAACAGACTGGAGCGGGAGTCAGACTGGAAATACGAGTTCGGGTTCGATAAGGCAAACGTATTCGAGTATTACTCGATCGCACTGCTGTTTGCGGTGTCGAACCGAGGAGGGACCGCGCCCGGGGACTCGTACCCGGTGTCGCCTGAGGAGAAGCTCACGTTCTGCGCGCTGGTCTTCTGTGCCTCGACGACAGTGGCCGCGCTGTTCGGCAGTCTGGCCAGCGGAATCTACATCAGCAACGCAAGGGCCATCCAGAACAACCGCAAGCTTGACCAGATCAAGATATACTCGAGCACGCGCAACCTTCCCGAGGAGCTCAAGCTGAAGCTCAAATGCTACTTCGCCCTTATGCATCTTGAATACAGCAAATACGGTGAGTTTGTAGCCATATTATGAAACCGTAGAGGAACAATATGCGCTGCTGCAAGAACTGCCAAGCTGCCTCAGGGGCGAGCTGGTGCTGCACATCAACGTCGACTTTATCCAGAAGGTCAAGCTCTTCCAGCTCTCCGAGTCATCCTTCATCATCGCCATGGTTAACCAGCTGAAGCCGATCATCTGCCTCTTCGGCGACTACATAGTTCGTCGCGGCGAAATGGCCGACTCTATGTATTTCCTCAAGAAGGGCCTCATCCGCGTGCTCTGCGCCGACGATGAGAACGTCACTCTCGCCTACCTGGGCGAGGGCTGCTACTTCGGAGAAATTGGCGTGCTCCTCACGGGGAAGCGTTCCGCCAGCGTGGTGGCCCACACCAACTGTGTTCTGTATGACATAAAGAAGGAGCCGCTGCTGAGGATTCTGGACGCCTTCGGATATCACAGGGTGTTCCTGGAGAGCGTGGGCCGACAACGTCTACAGACCACCTACCTCAAGGATCTGCAGCAGGACGAAAACATTTCCGCTGGGGCCAACATGACCAACGCTTCCGTCATGTTCGAGCGCACCAACACTCTCAGCGTGAGTGCGCGCGAGATGCAGCAACAACAGCAGCGCTTCTTCATAGAGGCGCGTTCGAAGTAGCTGATGTAGGTCTTAACCCGTAGATTGCACGCGATCGGGTCGATGATGCTAGGAGCGGCGATAACGTGGAACATAGCGTATACGATGTTTGCGCTGTGCTTCGAGGACGTGATGAAGACAGAGAATAACGCGCCGCTGATCTTGATAGACGTGTTGTTCTACCTTGTGTACCTGCTCGACATCCCCTTCCAATATCTGCTCTCTGTCCATCTGTACCTCACGCACAGTGTAACGTCTCGACTAGAGAGAGCACGGTCTACGCGCAAAGAACCGTCTCCGATGGCTTCAGGGTCACCATCTGGCTGCTCCTCGACGTGGTCTCTGCCATTCCTTTCGACTACGCACTCTGGGCCATTGGCTACCAGAACACCTGGCTCCGTTGTGCTCAGATCCTAAAGGTCTACCGACTGATGGACGTGCTCGGCGTGCTGAGATCCCAGTTCAAGATGTTTCACCTGTTCAACATAGTGATGCTGTCGTTCGTGTACTTCATCTCCTCTCACATCTTCGCCTGCTTCCTCTACCGCATCGCCGTCAGCGAGTACGACCGTGGAGGACGATTCGACGGCCGCAGTTTCGTACTCATCCTATCTATGTTTAACACCAGTGTAGCTGACAAGTATCAACCAGTCCTACACATTGTTTGCCCCAATAATTGAGGACAGCGTCGGCCACCGCTATGTCCACTGCATCTACGCCACCATATGCATGATGGGTCTGGCCTCGTTCGGCGATGTCGTCACGTATACGCCGTTGGAAGATCTGTACGCAAGCGTTGTGGCGCTCTTCTCCAAGCTTTTCATGGCCTTCTTCTACGCGGAGGTGTCGAACTACATGTCCGGCTTCTACAGTTCCTACGTCGAGCACGTCAGCAAGACCTACCAGATCCTCAATTGGCTGCGGCTGAACAACCTCCCAGAGTCGCTGTCGACCCGGGTGACAAACTACCGCAACATCTTGTGGCGAAAGTTCAAGGGCATCGAGGAATCCTCCCTCATCGGCAGCATGCCTGCCACTCTTGGCTACAAGATCAAATACTATATACTGGAGAAACTGGTGCAAAACGCAGATGTGATACCGAAGGACGAACCGGGGGCGATCGTGGCAATAGTGAAGAGCCTTTCGATCCGCGTGTACCCCAAGGGCGAGTTCGTGATCATGGAGGGCGAAATCGGCACCGAGATGTTCTTCCTGGTGGACGGGATCGTGGAGATCTACAACTGCCGCGGGGTCCGGCTCAGTCGTCTTAATGAAGGCAAGTGCTTTGGAGAGATGGCGCTGCTGAAGGACGAGGCGCAGATCCGCATGGCGAGCGCCTACTGTGCCACCGACGTGTCTGTGGCCATACTACACAAGGAGGACTTCAAAATAATCTGTGACGCTTATCCGCTGTTCAAGGACAAGATCTTTGATATCGTGCACGAACGCGAGGCCCAGAACATCCTTAAGGAGGCGGCAACGATACGACTCCCCCACGGACCGAGCGAGCCGGAGAGCAAAACGGAGCCGGCAGCCGCCCTACGGTCGCGGACCAGCAGCATCCTCTCTCAGCCCACCATGAGCCGCGGCCTCCTCAGGCTTTCCACCATCATCGAGTCCCGCGTTGCTGGAAACCTCGACGCACCAACGATGGGCACGGAAGACGTAGGACCGAGCAGAAAGAAGCTGCTGTACACAGCCGCACGATTTGTGGCCTGTCTCTACAACTTCCTCTTCCTCCCCCTGCAGATGGCCTTCCGCATCCGCTACACCGCCGCCCTCTACGTCATCGAGTCCATAATCATGGTGACTCACCTGTGGGACATTGCACACCTTGTGATGAAGTACCGGAGCTACGGGAGCAAGGTTTTCGCCGAGGCTGAGGAAAATGAGGAGAACGAGGAGGACAGCGACGAGCAGCGGCGCATCAACGAAGAGTTTGCCGTCAAGAAGCGTCGCATTCTCGTGAAGGCGATATTGTGGGAGTGTCTCACGTTCCTCCCCTGGAGCGTGATCCTGCAAAATGTGTACTACCCGACCTACGTTGTGGCCTGCGTTAAGATGCTGAGACTGCTCAAGTTCTGGCCGCTGGTGAAGTTCCTCCGATTGCTCAAGACTCGCTGGCTCAATGCTGTCCGCATCCTAGAGGTGATCTTCTATTACTTCGTCTTCGCACACATAATGGCCTGTCTCATGATCCTGATGATGTACATACCGGCCACGCTGAACGAGTCGTGGGTTCGCAGACTGCCTTTCCCCCAGGTCGACATCTACGGCATGCGTTCAGGCAACGACATGACCGGGGTCTCCGACAGCGACATCTACATCAGCGCCCTCTATGTCTCATACATGACGCTGTCACATGTTACCATGGGCGACATCGCTTCTGTCAACATCAACGAGCGCATCTTGACAACGATTTACGTGGCGTTTTCGCTGCACCTGTACGTGATACTGTTTGCGAGCATTACGTCGATGGTGACGGACCTGGCGAAAAGTCTGCAGGCAACGTTGCAGCAGAAGTACGAGAGCATCCTGGCGTCAATCAAAGGACATCACCTTCCCGACGCCCTGCTCACCCGCATAAAAGGCTACTTCGACTATCTCTGGCTAGAGTCGAAGGGAATTGACACGGACTACCTGGACGGGCTGCCCGACGGCATCAGGAGCGACATCCAGCTCATGCTCTACAAAAAGGCCTTGGACAACGGCTTCCTCTTCAAGGGGAACCACAATAACTTCGACCGGAGAGTGGCCATGTCCTTCTTCAAACTTGCAAAGATCAGGAAGTGCATGAAGGGCGACATCCTGATCAAGGCGGGGAGCAACTGCACGAAGTCAATCCTGCTTCTCGAGGGAGAGCTAGCATTGATCGGAGTGCCCAACTCGCGGGTGGGGATGATAGAGCCCGGCCTCTTCTACAGCGGCACCCTGGCCGACAGTCCCCGCCAGCTGCGTCCTGCCCATTTGGTTGCCACCGTGGCCTCCACCATCGCCATCATGAGGGACCAAGACCTCGTTCTGCTGATGAATGCTTTCCCGATCATGAAGAATCGTCTCCTCCTCTCCAATCAGATCCTCCATTCTCGTTGTCATGACACGCTGGAAGAGTACATTCACACGTGCGAGAACCCAAAGCCGCCCTACGACGTGCTGGAAGAGGTATGGGTTTCCCTGCGAAAAAATGATAGGAGTACGTGCTGAAGGACGAGAAGGCGTACGAACTGGTGCTTGAGGAGGCCATGAAGCCTGTGGACCCATTTACGGTGAATCTAAATAAGGCGATACTCGCAACGTATGCGCTCATACAGGAGAATCAGGGAGAAACCGGCTCCACCAGCATGGTCCCGCCGAGGTTCACCAGGCTAAATCGTTCGAAGAGACACATCGAAACCGACGAGGAGGAGGAGCACACCTACTACCTGGACCCGAACATGCGGTACTACTTCGTGATATACATCGTGCACCTGCTCAACATCGTCTACACCGCCTTTGCCGTCCCTCTGCAGGTCGGATTCAAGGAGGGCCTGGGTCCGTTGATGATTGCGATCGAAGCATTGTGCCTGGCAGAATCGATCGTCCACATCGTGCTGAGAATGCGCACCCGGGTCCTCATTCGCGGACAGATGTACTCCTACTCTATAAGGGACATATTCCGAACTTACCGGGAGAACGGGTTCTACTTTGACGTGTTCGGGATACTGCCGTTCAACATGATATTCATTGCGGCGGGGGTCGTGAACCCGCTTTACGTCGTGGTTCCTCTGAGGCTTGTAAGAGTGCTGACGGTTGGCAATGCGGCGTACATTGTGTCGTACCTACAGCTGCTCAACCACAATTTGTCGTCCCCGATTCATCTCATGACCATCATCTCCTGCTTCTTCCTTCTCTGGCACTGGATCTCGAGCGTGTGGCAGTTCGTGAACCTGGATTGCGAGGGAGAGGACGAGCTGACGTGGGAACGCGCGAACGAGATCGAAGGCAAGAGCCTCTACGTCCAATACTCGTTCGCCGTGTACTACACCCTCAAGCTAACCGCTGGAGCCGGATCAGCAGACGCGTATGCGGCCACAAACCTGGAACGGATCATCTCCTGCCTAATCGTGCACGTCGGAGATGTGCTGTTCGCAGTCATCTTCGGACTGATCGCCGCCTACGCCTCCTCGCTAACGAGCGACATGGAAGAGTACCTGATGCAGCGCAAAAAGGTGGACGAGTTCGCCGACTCCTTCGGCATCACGAGGGAGCACAAGGCGCGGACTGAGGAGTACTTCTCCTACATGCGGTCGCTGGACTACAGACCGATAATGTACCAGAAGCTGAAAGAACAGCTGCCGACGGGGCTGGCGAAGGAAATCGTGTACGAGATAAACAAGCACGTGCTGATGTCGGTGTTCAAGGGGTTCGGGTCGCTCAACTTTCTGAAGAAGATGGCGCACCTAATCGAAATCGTCCACTACGCCCCTGGTGACGACATAATCCAGCGCGGCGACATCGGCGAAGAAATGCACTTCATCATCGAAGGAAGGGCAGCCTTCCTGGCGGCTGATAAACACACGGTGATAAAGCGGGTCGAAAAGGGCCAGTACTTCGGCGAGTCAGCGCTGTTCATCAAAAAGCGACGGGAGTACTTCGTCCGCGCGGAAACGTACGCGTGCCTCTGCGTGCTCAAGAAATCGGTGTTCGAGGCACTAATCGCGAAGTTCTCGCGACTCCGGGGGAAGGTGCGACGGATGGCCCGGGAGTACGACCGGCGGGTGGGCAACATGGTAAAGTGCGAGAGCGAATCCGAGGAGGAGGCGCGACTCGACATCATTTCTACCCTCCAAGGTCTCAAGCGTCATCAGAGTGCAGCCGACGTCCGCGAGGAGCTCGAGTCATACACAAAGAAGAAGGTGGTGCATGGACGTCGCAAGGCCAAGAGCAGGCTGAACGTCATTCCTGCGGGCCTCATTCTCCCGATGCACAAGGAGTCCACGTTCACTGTGAGGAAGACCAGAAAGTTGAGCGCGCAATCGGACAGGGGCGATGATGAGGATGAGGACAATAATCCATACGAGCCGCTCTCAGAGCTCCCGCCGCTTGGATCCATGGAGAACAATCTGATGACGAACAACCTACTGATCGAGGACAAGACCCCTGAGGCAGGGAACAAGTTGAGCGTGCGAAGGGCGCCCTCGATGGTGGCAAAGCCCCAGAGGCGGCTCAGCAAGCTGACCCTCGGCAAGCAGCTAGCAATATCGCAGAACACAGGGGTGCGATTCGAGTGGACCGCGTCCAGGGCAAGTGGCTCTGCTGGCGGTGACGACGTCAAGATGTAACCGGGAGACGAGGGGTTGCATAGTCTTAATACGAACCGAAATTCGGATTTATTATCGTACTCACACATCTGGTATTTTCGCAGTATATGCGTGTGAAAACACACGATACGCGCGGACAGAATGACATATATTGGTATAAACAGCAAAAGGGTTCGCCAGGTGGAGCGCGCACTACTTCAGCATTGACTAGGGCTCCTTCTTGCTGTACGCCCGGGCCAGACGCCCCCGTCTGACGGCCCCGGTCGTGTAGATCGAGAATATCTTGTAAGCCTATACTTTGTAATTTGCTGTGCATGATACAAGCGCGTCGTTCTCGAGTCTCGCTAGCATGTCTCTAGACTTCCTGCCCACAGAGTCTGACCGTAGTCTCCGTCCCAGCCTTGTCTTTGTCATGCCAACCGCGACCTTGCGGACACCATCGGCCCTCGAGCAATCATCTACCCCACCGAACATCACCGCGGAGTCGTACCGAAGCCCGCCGGAAGATGCAGGGGGTGGACGAAGCTGCGGTTCTTCCCGGGAGAACTGGTGGTGTAGTTGACCGAGCTGAGGGCCGGCGGACGCAGCTGCATGTGTCTTCTCCCCCTGAGAAGCGACCTCGAGTCTTCGTCTGCATCATGCTTCCGAGTGTCCAGAGTGAAGGGACCCACTGCGGTGAGCTGTGCCTTCGGGATGCACTTCTTGGCGTCTTCGGCCTCGTTCCCGGAGTCGATGCCCGCAGCAGCGCCATGTATTTCGTCCCCTCTGGTGCCTTCTTCTCCTCCAAGTCGTGTCTTTGTGTGTTTCCAGTGTCGCTCTTTGGCATGATGAGTGGACACACCATCTTCGGCTGATTTTTTGCCGACTCGCTCGTCAGCTGCAGCTCGGCCTTTGTGGCTTCTTCGGCCAGCTTCCGCAGCATCTTTACCGCTGGCGCCAGGTCCAGTCCCGCACATTTTCTACCATTCTGCTATGACTCATACTCAGAAAGCCGGAGCTCTTTACCCTGCAGCAGGTCCAGGTGTCTTCCTGCCTCTTTCTGCTGGACTGGCGCCTTCGTCTGGTCGGCGAGCTTCATAACAGACCTGAAGCTCCACTGCAGCTCGCGAGCCGTGTACGATTCTGCCAAGTGTCTTTCCACCGCCGCCTTCGTCTCCCCCAGTTCCGCTGTCGATCTTATTACGAACAGCGCCAGCACGACCAGCAGTCCGTGCTGCATTAGCATGGCCTTCTCCTTCTCAAGCGCCAGTGTCCGGCCCGGAATGTACAGTCCGCCCTTTGTTGCCGGCACCAGCTTCAGCACGGTCTTCACCGCAGCTTCCCGGCAAGTTGCGGGACCTGGGTCCGCAATGCAGTCGAGGACCAGGTCCAGCAGCATATGAATCGTGTCTGGGGTTAGCATGTGTCGTCGCATGGCCGCGTTCCCGAATAACTCGATCTACGTCCCCGTGATGATTAAAACCGCAGGAAGAGTACGAAGCACGTACGCACCGTGTGTGGCAGACTGCGGTCCTGCGAAAGCACGGTTCGCTGAAGGGAGACGAGTCCTTCTTCGTTGTTCGACAGAAACGCGGATAGCATCTTTGACTCCGATACGATTTTTACGGTCTACTCGATTCTGTCCAGCAAAAAACGAATACGGAGACTATTTCCTTTTCCAGAGATGAATCGTGGGGGCCGCATGAGTCTTTGACGGCCCGAAGCAGCCGCGAGAAGAGGGGCTGCAGTCCGGAGTAGTTCTGTTCTCTCATGATATCTTTGGCAGTTTCCTCCAGTCCTTTGACTGCCGGGGGCCGCGATGGGGGAATTTTATCCGGACTGACGTGAGTCGGACGAGCCTTTCTGCTGCCGCCGTGAATAGTGTATTTCATCGACGATAGACTGGTCTCGGGCCGGGCTCGAATTGCGGGGAGAGTTCGCTGCGACTGTTGCTGCTGCTGTTGTTTGAGCAAAAGCTCTTTGCACGGGTACAGCAGGTCCTTCCCGTATCCTCTGTGCCTGTTAACACTCTCGTCGGAGTACAGGGAACCTTTTTCGCAGTAGAGGAGCTCGAAGTCGTTTGCTCCCTTCCTTTCTTCGACCCCATCCCGAGGATACTGACGATCCAGCACCAAGTCGAACAAATCGTCGAGCATCTTCGGGAGAAGCACACGGATGTACGCGTTCGGTATTCCGAGGTACGGATTGGTGTTGACCTCGATGAGCCAGACCCGCAGATCTTCGTCCACCATGAAGTCGTACCCCAGCAGCTCGAACGCGCACCCCCGTTTCTTCGTCGAAACCATCAGTTCCGTCTTAACGGAAAGAACGGTGTCGAGGATGAGGTCGCGCATCCGCCCGAGAACGGCGCCGTCGAAGTCCACCGATTTCCCGTACCGCTCGGCTATGTACTCTCTCAGCACCTCCAGGCCGAGCGTGTTCCCGTCCTCGAACTTCCCGTAGTTGCTCCCAAATTGCTGAAGACAGTTGTTGGTCAGATGAACGTAGTTCTCGCTACTGTCGAGCGAGTACACATTTGAAGAGGTCCTGATGTATCCGCCACGATATAGAAACACGTCCGCCCGGTCGGTGACCAGGACCCAGAGGCGGATGTCGAACTTCCTGTCCTTGTATAGCATCGGACGCTCGATGTACTTTTGGATAACCCACTGAGAGTGGACGGGACGGTTTTCGACTGCGGCCCGGACCTCGACCAGCGATCTGGCCACGACAATCCCCCGACCCTGGTTCAGGTTTGCAGGCTTCACGATCCACACATTGTTCGCGCAGTGCTTTGCCGGAACCTGGTCCCTGCGGAAGAGGCCCTGGGCGAACTCTCTGTATCGTTGAAGAAAGACCGGGAATTCCGACTCGTCGCCGCCAACCTCGTAGACAAAGCTGAGCGCCATCGAGTCACAGATTGAGTAGTGGTGTTCGGTTGCCGGCGGGTGCGTCGCGTAAAATCTTCTGAGGGATCTCCACAGACTCACCTTTCCCGTTATCCCCCGTAGCGCCTCAATATGGTTCATCATCTACTCAGAGCCTTTGTTTTCCTATGATGGCATACCAGCGGCTTCAAATACTTCCTCGCCGCATTCACACGGTCAATACGAGCGAGCATCTTTGTGCCGTATTGAAGAGGACGCCATATGAGGGCGAGAGAATCTGGGGCCGTCTCCTCGCTCACGGGCGCCTAATATTGCGTGGAGACACGACTAACCTCAACGAAGTTTCCTCGGCGGAGCAGCGCGTCGCGGATCACCTCAGGGTGGTTCCCAGGGAAGGCGGAGATGAATCGGTGCCTCTCCTGTTCGGGTGCCGGAGGATTCTCTGGGGCCGGGGCTGCAGATGGGATCAGTGTCTCCTGGGACATCTTTTATTTCTAGCCTAGGGCGGCCCTGGAATTACTATCGAATAACGATCCGCGAATGACACAAACCGTCAAGTCTGTTTCCTCTCTCCACAACACAGCCTGGGGTTTTGGGGTGTTGGGGTGTTGG
>QFZN01007941.1_pt1 | contig 10846 bp, 10 predicted proteins | sample 1740101 | NCBI WGS metagenome assembly QFZN01 (sample SAMN09210849, study PRJNA391713) | Ciliate metagenome, whole genome shotgun sequencing project. | isolation source: combination of 50 Heterometopus sp. ciliate cells from an enrichment culture... | host: Heterometopus sp. ...
CCCCTCTCGTCCGGGGCCACAGTATGAAATAATTGCATCATGATGTGTGCACGGTCAGCAATCACAATTAAGCCTTGTCGGTGAGAATGTCGTACTTCACCACGAAGTCGACCACGCACAGCTGCGAATTTGACAGCCCCACCAGCACCGTCGTCTTCTCTCCTACACACCCCGTTCGGTCTCCGCATTCATACCCGGAACGTAGGATAGCGAGGTGATCGTGGCCGGGAAAGTCGCGAACGTCTCGATGCTCGCGTTCAGGTCCTCTTCCTTCAGCGTTATTATGCAGTATCGCCGCAACTTCCTCCCGGTGCCGCCCGTTATCTACCGCAAGGCTAGCTGAGACGGTAGTACGATAAAGTAGTGAAGCGGATCAATCAAAACTGCGTTCACGGTCTCGTCGAGCTCGCACTGCGCGATTTTCTCGCCGTTGATGCTATATACAACGAGCATATCGTGCACGTAGGTCTTGTAGTCGCTTCTCATGTGGAACACCACGTAGCCCCGTGCGGACAGCAGCACTCTGAATATGCTGAACTTCACCTTGGACTTGGAGACCACCTCAGGCACGATCGTGAGGAAATAGCAATTGTCAGAGGCAACCCTGAGGACGCAGCCGGCCCGCGAGGCCGAGGCGTACAGATCAACCTCCGAGTTCGCGTCCAACGACACAATGGTGTCACTGTGATCCGTCATGAAATGCTAGAATACAATCATTTCCGCGGGAAATACCTTGGGACGTTTTGCGGCCCCGGAGCCCTGAAGGAGGTCGGTAAGCTTCCAGACTGCGACGACCCCATCTACGTCGCCTGTGTAGAGCATGTCGTCCCGCTCGTTAAGGTGGACCACGTTTACAACAGTCTAGCAGGAGATTCGCGGGGAGGGAAAGAACCTTGTGGAAGCCGACGGTGAGGACGAAGTCGAGCGACTGGAAGCCGTAGATCGTGAAGTCGTTCTCGTTCCCTCTGCATGTAACAATATAGTCCCCGGCGAAGCTGAACACCGACTGCGGGTCCATCGTGAAAACCTCCTTGGCCGCGTTGTATATGCTAAAGTAGCGGGAGATAGCGGTCGACTGCCCCTGGTTCTTGCACTCGCTCTTCCCCGTGAGAAGTCTACGCCGCCTTATTTCGAACCGTTACTGCTTCTTCACCAGCTCGTTGTTTGAGTCCACAACCACCACGTTGTTCTTGTCCTTCACCATCACTCTTATCAGCGTGCGCACCTCCCCTTCCTTCTGCTTGTATTGTGAGACAGTGTAACCCTGCATCTCGTTGAAGATGTCGAAGACGACCCGGGAGGAATCGTGTGTTTTCTCCTCGAAAACCGGATGCGGCTTGTCGAAGATCTGGTTCGGGTTGTGGCCGAACTCTGCGATCTGGCTTATGTCCGACGACTCCAGCTTGTTCTCCGACTGTTCCCTTGCCCGCACCGCTTGCTACCATGATTATTCACACACGTTTCGTCTCGTACCTCGCATGCGAGCGGCTTGAACAGGTTGAGGGCCTCGTGTTTCTGCTGCTTCTCGCCGAATATCAGGTCAATCCAGGTGTTGATCGCGCCGCGCGTCTTGGGATGTTCCAGAGCGAGGTAGTTCATCAAGATGTAATGATGGCGGTTTTCGGCCCACTGAGGAAGGGCGACCTCATCGACGCGGACCATCTGCCCGCTCAGCTTCCCATAATTGTCTTCCAGCTGTTTCATCCCGAACGAATAGTAATTGCTATAATCCATGCGTTACACGAAATACGTCTTACTGATTTGCGAGGAACTCGGGGGTGTAGTAGAACTCTGGGATCAGCTCCAGGTTGTTGTCACACCGTATCTTGATGTTGCTCCACATGGTCTCGAGCATGTGGAAATGGCGCGAGGGACAGTCGCCGCCCGCATCGAATCTGTAGATCATCAGCGTGTACGGCTGCAGTCGCATCAGGTATCCTAGAACGGCCCGGCCGGGGAGATAGTGTGCGCCGTACTGGAAGCGGCCTCCAGGGAAGTCGTCCGTGTTGTCGTACTTCTTAACGGCCTCGTCACGTTTGCGCTGCGTGATAGCCGCGATGGGGTAGTTGAGATCGCGGAACTCGCTTGTTGTCAGCGACACACTCTTGTCCCCCAGACTCAGCAGGGTCCACGGGAACACCGGGTACTGTGCCATGGAGAGGAAGGAACGACTGGCGAAGTCGTTGATGCGCATGAGGTACTCAAAGTTGGTCATGTGCTTCTTCCGCCACTCTTCGGTGTACTTCCGCGCGGCGAACTCCTTCTTGCAGTCCTTTATCACGGTCATGGAGGCGCGCAGGGACTTCTTTCCGGCCAGCACCTGCTCCTCAAGGATGGAGAAGAACTCTGCGAGGTGTGCCTCTGAGAACAGCACCAGGAACATCGACCGGCGATCGTTGAACTGCAGTTCCACCGCCTGGTTTATCAGATTGTAGCTTCGGGCAGCGACTCGCCGGATGTCGGCGTAGCGCCAGATCTTCTTGACCTTATGGTTCACGTTGTAACTCATCAGCTTGGTTGAGCCCAGCCGATAGTTCGGACTGTCGAAGTTCTTTACTTTGTTCGAAAACACCATCTCATTCTCAGAGAACTTGATCACTCCGAACAGGGAACGATCGTAGCGGATGATCTCGGTCTCCAGACTCACCTTCTCCTTCTTCATCTTCACCTTGCATTCCCTCGCGAGCTGGGAGCGACTGACGCAGGTCTTGATCGCGTAGCCGCCCGGCTTCATCACCGTCGTGGCCGTGCTCCTTGGCATATTCTGTGCCGCCGCCTGCGTCCCCTCTTCCGCTTGCTTCCTCATCATCACGCTCAATCTCTGTTTAACTGTCGTTCTCTCCATCAGTGCCTTGAGAAGGGCCCGCTGGTGCTCGTTGGGGACGAGGAAGACGCTCGAGTTTTCCAGTTCCTTTGTCTGCCCAACGAGGCACTCCTCGCCACGACAGGCGATGTATTCGAGCATGGCCCGCTTGAGGAAGAAATGGCGGACGTAGGCGATGCCGCGGAGGACCGAGGGGTTCTGCAGCGGACTCTTCATGCGCTTGAGCCGCATCGCCCGGCCGAGGTTGTCTCGGGCCGGGTCCAGCTTCACGAATGTGTGGAACGCGGGTGTGCTGACCGGCGAGGTTCTGGAATACATCTTTGCCAAGTGTTGGTGCAGAGGGCATCGGGCGAGGATCTTTGCGTAGTACTTGCCCACAATGTCGTATACACGCTCGCTCTGCCGGTCGGCCAACGCGAAGGCATGTTCTGAGACCACCTTCTTCCGCAGCTCCTCGTATTCCTTCTCGTTCGTGCTTCCCTCCTCATCCACGGTCAGGTCCGTATCTACGCACGCATAGTATGCAATCCCTTTGACAAACCTTGTTTGGCCAACTTCCGCATGCAGTCGCCCACCAGCTTTCTCATCTTCGAGAGCCGCTCCTTGTCTCTACGAAAATCTCCCCCAAAATCGTACTCTTTGGTCTGAACCTTGGGATGCGACTGTCGCTTCATCACCTTGGGCCTGCCCTCAACCTGTGCGATGACCAGCCTCTCGACCTGGAGGAAGTCTTCGGACACCATCTTGTGCAATCCAGGCTGAATCGTCTTCGTGAACTTCTCCGCTGTCAGCACCTCGACCACCGCGTTCGCCAGCTCCGCTCCTCCGATCTTCTTCCACGTGAACGCCGCGTACTTTTCGCCCACCTGCGCCAGGCTCGTCAGGCACTCTTCCTGGAACTTCTTCATCCTCTGTACTGCCTCTGTCTCGCTCTCTCCGCCGGCTCCATTGGTCTTGCCCTTGCCCGGCTGTGGGGGACTGTAGTCAGCAGAGGAAGGACGGGCCGCGTCCATGGTCTCCTTGTTGAATGAGTCAAAATTGGAGAAACACTGCTCGATGGGGAAGTCAGGGGTCTTGGCCAGGTCCCTGCCGAGCTCTTCCATGAACTTCTGCACCGCGGCCGCGCTCCCGCTTCCGCTCAGACATGTCCTTATTATTCTTGCCAGCAGTTTGGCGAGATAGACGAGGCGATAGTTGCTGGGGCCGGCAGCGGACTCCTTGGGCTGGGTCAGCAGCTCGTGGTACGACGAGACTCCGTATGCCGAGTATATGATGACCTGGGAAAGTTGGGTGATGAGGAGCAGACACCGGTAGTAGACGGACTCGAAGATGTCCTTCTTGTTATTCACAGTTTCCATCACATCCTCCACGGTCTTCTGCTGGGCCACGCACTTGTCCTTGAGTATCAGCTTCAGTCTGGACTGCGCGAAACTGCCCTTGGGCACGAAGTCCAGAAAAGAGATGACATCCGTCTCTGCGGCCGCCTTCACCTGCGCCGCCTCCGATCTCTTCACCTTCAGTATCGTCTCAATCCGTTTCTGTGTCTTCTTCTTTCGGAAGATGAAGAAGCTGAGGAGCTTGAGGATGAGCTTCTGGTGGTCCTCATCCAGTTCAGTCTTCTTGCCGTTTCGGACGATTATCCCGAATATGAGCTTCAGGACCGCGCGCACCACCCCGCCCTCCCTCTGCGGGTACTCGTCAAAATCAAACTGCGCATCCTTAGGCAGCCGCCCAGGGATGAACGACGGGTACCAGAAATACAGCATCTTGAGCTCGCTGAGACAGAGAACTGCCTTCGCCAGCACCTCGACATATTGTGGCTGGGTCATGATGAGCGAGATTCGGAGGGTGGCGTCCTCGAGGAAGTATACGAACTGCATCAGCGTGTACACCGCCTCGTCGTTGTATGTTCCGGCTATGGCTTCTCCCAGCATCACGTCCATCAGCTGGTTGCTTATTAGCAAGAACTCGGGCACGGAGAAGCACCACATGTCGCGGAACAAACTGCTCGACCTGTCGCGCTTGAGCTTCCAGTAGTTCGACACATACAGCAGATAGAACCTTTCCAGTCCCGACCTCATCGGCGGGCTCTCTAAGTACTTGGGCCTGCAGAGATAGCCCGACACAGCCTCAAAGACGGAGTCGATCCGGAGGAAGACCTCGAAGAAGGCGTGGTTGGCGAGGAAAGTGCAGGTGTCGGCCACGATCCGCTGCTGGACGGCGGGCTCGAAGGCGTGGAGGTTTTCCACGATCTCGGCGTAGATCAGCCTCGCCCGCGGTATCAGCTGCGTCGGCTTCAGTTCTGCCACACGTTTCGCCAGTTCCTCCTCCGGCATCGTATAGAACACGGACGGGTCCGACATCATGTGCGATAGCAGGGCGAGATACGTCCTCTCCCCCAGATAGAGTTTCTCGTATGAATCCTTCTTTGAGGCCGGATTGACGCGGTGGAAGAGGAAGTGGAGCAATATTTCCTCGGGGGAGTTGAGCTTCCCCTTCCCCTTGGCAGGATTTACGTATGAGAGGAAGCTCTCGTTCTTGGCGAAGGTCGTGTTGAGCTGAGTGAGCGCATCCGAATAGTGACTCTTGGATGTGGGGGTGCCCGCGCCCACGCCAGTGATAAGCGCGACGATGGTGCTGCCGGCCTCCTCACGTTCGAAGATGGAGTCCCAGAGGAAGGAGAGGAGGATGTGGACCGAGTAGGAGACTATGTGGTCGCAGCACTCCACCTTGTTCTTGATGACCGTGGGGTCCTCGATCTTCGCCGCCTGCAGCAGGTTCGCCTTCTGCGTTATAGAGTTGTTAATTAATGTGTGAAGAGCGGCTACGAGGTCGAACTCCTTCTTGTGGGCCTTGCACAGGGAACTGAGCTGAGTGGCGATGATGTTCGTGGTCCCCGCGGGCCTGCCGTTCTGCGGAGACTGGTAGTGCATGACGATGTCAAGCAGATCGCGGATGGCGTAAAGGTAGTCATGCCGGGGGAGCAGGAACTCGACCAAGGTTGGCACTGTGCTCTCCGTCCCAAACTGGCTCAGATACTTCAGCACTATCTGGACCAGCGAGGAGCGGATAGCGCTGAGGAACTTCTTGAGCTCGGGATCTTCGACCTCCTCAGGGGCGAAGTAGTCGTAAAGCATGCGCAACATGCACTTGTAGGGTTCCCCGGGGGAGAACTGCAGCTTGTCGTGCTGCATCAAGAAATCGCTCGTCCGTTCCATCAGGTACTTCTGCACCGAATACTCCGAGTTGCTCCAGATGTTGATGTTAAAGACGATCTTCTCGACGAGGGCGGGCACGATGCGGGTGAGAAGTCTGGCAGCCGAGGGCACCGGCAGTTCCAGGATCTTAAAGAGGAGATTGACGAACTCGACGCTAAACTTTCCGTGCTCGCCCACCTTCTCGAAGAGGTGCTTGAGGATGTCGATGCCGTGCTCCACGATCAGGAAGTTCATCAGGTCCAGCTCGTTGTTTAGGCAGAGCGCATGGAGGAGCTTGAGGATTGAGCTGCAGACTCTTGCGCTACATTGGGTGGTTAGATCCGAGAAGTGGTACTCTTGTTCCACAGAGCCGGCCTTGAACTGCAGGCGACTCGCCAGCAAAGGGAGAGTGGTCTTGAAGCCGCCAAGGTTGTAGAAGACGTCCTTGGCCGGGCAGTTGAAGAACAGCTGGGTCTCCTGCAGCGACTCGAGCATGTTCAGCGACTTTCCCCTTATGACCAGCAGGTCCTCGTTCGACTGTTTGCCGAATATGTTGCACTATTGAGGGTTTTCATGACATATAGGGAACCTTAGGATCGAGCACGAAATGGGTGGTCGAGATGAAGTCGCGGTCGATGTACTTGAGTCCACGATATTGGCTAGGATCCTGGGAGTAGATGTGGGTTTCGTTGGCGATGCCCTCGTGCTTGTACATCGCGGTGAGGTATTGGCCACGATAAGCCAGGTCCTTGATGACCTCCTTGAACTTCTCGCTTGGGCAGAAGAAGTACAGGGACGACATCTCGCCGAAGAAGTAGCTGTGGTACTGGTTGGTGCTGGGGTCCATGGCTGCGCCCACTGTGGAGCAGTTGTACTTATTCCTGGCGAAGGACTGAGTGGGCGCATCCAGGACACAGCAGGCCTCGTCCACATACACGATTAGTTCGTTCGCGATATGCGCCATCGTCACACGGTGCCACGCATCCTCTCTAACCTCAATGTTGGGAAGCGTGATGGTGGTGCTGTAGTCACCCTTGTGGAGCTTTATCATTTTGTAGATCAGCTTCCGCTCGTGCACGTACAGTTCCAATCCTTTCACCTCGTTCGGCTTTATCTTGAGGAAACTGAAGATACATTGTTTCTGGTCCTTCGCGCCCCGCTCAAGCCGAATGTTGCCGGTCCAACAGATGCCCTCGCCGGGGGTCGGCAGCGGGTTCTTCAGTTTTATGAACGACTTCTCCTGTCCCGAGAAGAAGTACAGGCTCCGGATTGATTCCCCCGAAATCGAGTCGATAAGTGTGTCCAGCAGGGCCAGGTAATAGTCCTCTTCGGCTGCCTTGGGCACGTACTTGGAAGACTTCAGGAAATGTCGCATGAGAAGCTGGATGTGTCTGGCCGTGGTGTTTGTGGAGCTGATGCGGCCAATGTGGCTGGAGACCTGGCGCTGGAACTCGGGGTCGCTGGCACGTTTGAGGATCTTCATGAGGAGCTCCTGCACGCCGACGGTTGACAGCACGCAGTCGTTCATCAGCGATCCGCTCATCGCCTCGAGAGGCATCAGAACCTGCGCCTTGAGTTCCGCGTTGCTAGCCTCGGGGAGGGCCTTGAAGCAGCGAACCAGGATGCGGAAGTAGGCTTCTACAGCGGATGACTCCTTGATCAGCGCGCTCTGTGGCCGCTTTAGATCGAGGTCTTGTTCCAGGCCGATGTCGATAAGATATTGGAGGAGCGAGGCGACGACGGTCATTGTGATGAGTTTCTATTTGGAGATGTGAATAAGAAGGACGGGGTGTACTTTGGACATGAATTTGTCGAACTGGTCCAGAACGAACTTGTACGTCTGCGCCTTGATCTCCGGACTCTCGTAGAACAGCCGGTTTCCCTTCACCACCAGCTTCGTCAGTTTCATGAACCGCAGGAACGTCTCTATGTCGGAGTCATAGTGCTCCTTCTGGCAGGTCTCAAGGAAAAGCGCGAGGATGGCGCGGTGGAACAAGATCTCCCGGACCTCTCTGCACATCGATCCCTATCCCATGTGTTACACCGCAGGATACGCTGTTGGCAACCAACGACTCAATGATCTCTGTGAGTTCTAGCACAAACGGCTTCTCCTCCTCGAAGATCATCTGGGTCGTCATGAGACCTTGGAAGAGGTCGGTGACCAGGGCCACGTATTTCTCGATCAGCTCGGCCTTCTTCAGCATGCTGGACTCAAGGTGCCGTCCCAGGATCCGCAGCAGTCTCAGTATCAGCGACTTCCCGCACGGCAGGCCGACAACTTGCTGGTAGAACTCCACGTCGAACTCCGGATTTAGCAGGAAGTACTCTGCGACCGGAGCGGCATGATGGAGAGCGCAAACGAAGGCTTCGGTGTCCTGGAGGAGGGTCTCGTAGGCGGCGATGGTGGTGTCCAGCTTCTTCAGGTACGTCTGTGTCACATATGTGTTCACCTCAGCGGTCGCGATCGACTTCCGGGCAGCCTGTGCAGATACCTCCAGCTCGTACGCATGTCGCTGTTCCTTTGTCTGCGTGTAGCTCGTGGTCGCGTTCTTGTATATGAGAAAGATGACACCCATGCCCTCCTTCTGCAGGAACGTGACGGTTTCTTTAGTGGACTTGAGTGGCCCAACCAGTTCCTGGAGAACCTTTTGGTCGCCGCGCATGACGCTCTGGAAAATATCGAGGGGGACCTTCTTCTGGAATAGGAGACAGAACATGAGGTAGAAGTACTTATAGAGCTTGCGCTCGTTGGTGAAGCTCTCGCGGATGAAGCCGATGGTGGCCTCGATCGCCGGCTCGCAGTCCACCTGTGCCAGCTTCACGTATTGCTCCAGCGCTAGGTCCTGGCACCGCGACCTCAGCTGCTTCACCACTGGGTCCAGTTCCAGCCCCTCTTCTTCGAAGTCAGCGAGGTAGCGACTCATCTCCTCCGAGTACTTCATGTACTTTTCGCGGAGACTGTCGAGGTCCCACTGGGCGAGGAACTGGAGGAAGTAGAGCCGGTAGGTGTAGAAGCACACCATGTCGTCGGTAGGGATGGGCCTCGATGCCAGATCGGTCGCCAGGATGTTGATGTGTCTGACCATCTCGTGGGCAAACTTCGATGACGCCTTCTTGTCCCTCACTTTCTTGTACAGCAGCAGCGCCTTGAACACCAACGCAACGAAATCCTTGGGCTCAAACATGGTCAGCTTGCCGACCTCCTCCACGCTCTCGGGTCGCCAGAACATCGCAGCCTTGATGGCGAGGGTGAGACAGTCGATGGTGGTGTCCTTGATGGTGTCGTACTTGGCCTGACGCTGCATCGGGTCGAGGTTGTCCGAGAAATATGCCAGGTTCATTATGTACGACTTCGCGATGTACACGTTCTCGTTTATCAGCAGCATCACCTTCATCGTCTGGGCCTGTCTGTCCTTCTGCGCGATCAGAGTTCCCAGCATTGATCTGTTCTTGTGTATCAGGATGGAGAAGATGCTGAGGATGTGCTCGTCGTAGCTCACCTGAAGTCGCTGCGAGATGAGCTTGAGTATCTGGTAGTTGTAGTACACAACGAGGTATTTGAGACTGAAGGCGATTCCGGCGTCCTCTGGCAGTTTATGGTCCTGAAGAAATAGGGTGAGCCGCTTCTGGTTGAACGACGCCAGAGTGTAGTTGCCCTTGTGGAAGCTCCACACCGACTCGAAGTCGTATTGCTCGCTGAACACTTTGTCGAAAACCGCGGAGTGCGAGATCAAAGCAAAGATCGTCTTGAACCTCTCGAGGATGTTCTGGTACTTCGACGCCGTCTGGCCCTCTGCCTCCCCGAAAATCGACAGTATTGCCATCGTCTGCATCACATAGTAGATTAGGGTGGCAACTGCCCGAAGTTTCTGGGCCTGTACAGGGGTCTCGAGGAGCAGCTTGAAGTTGTTCTGCAACCTGAGCTGCAGCGCACTCAGTGTCCCTCTGCTGATATCGTGCAGAATTGTCAACTGCCGGTCGTTCAGCACCGGGTTGCATCTCAGTTTCGCCAGTGCGAAGAAGAACTCGTGGAAGATATGCAGCATCAAGAAGTGCTCGTCAAGGGCCTTTTGGTTCAATTCGGTCTCGGTGCTATCCAAGGACTGGGCAAGGGTGTCAAGAACGAGGATGTTTGTATGCTGTATGCCCAGCTCTGCTACGAGAACAAGGTCGTCGCTGAAGGCCTTCTGCAGGTGGTCTGAGGTGCTGCCAAAGCTGAAGTTCTCTAACTTGTTGACGATAGTCTGGAAGAGGTCGCAGACGGAGCCGTAGACATCGGCGAACTCGGTTTTAGGAATGTCGCGCATCAGCGCCTCCCTCAGCGCTCGGATCGACGGTTTCCCTTTGGTAAGCTTGGAGACCACCTCCTTCCACAGGTCGAAGGCGTCGGAGAAGGCGCCGATCAGGTCCTCCACCTCCTTGTCTTTGCCCAGCAGACTCTTCCTTTCCTCCAGTATCGCAGAGGGGACGAGCGAGCCGAAGAGGGACACGCGGGTCTCCTGCACTGTTACACGGATCTTCTTTTGAGTCTTGTTGATTCCGCCCATGGTCACGCTGTTGGGGTCCTTCGCGGTCTCCGGATGGGCATCGGAGAAGGGCTTTTCGGGCGATTTGGTTTGCGTCTTTCTATCTTCCATTGCAAAAGCTATATATAAAAAATTTGGATCTCGATGAATAGTGTCGCACTGCTTAGCACTAACGATGTCAGCTGAATTCTCTATTACATATACCTTATATATCCCCACAAACAGAATACTATTCGGTTACACAGGTGCTTCGTCCCCACTGCGGCAGTTCGCCTCTGCACGAGAAAGGGGTTTTGGGG
>QFZN01007951.1_pt1 | contig 10841 bp, 11 predicted proteins | sample 1740101 | NCBI WGS metagenome assembly QFZN01 (sample SAMN09210849, study PRJNA391713) | Ciliate metagenome, whole genome shotgun sequencing project. | isolation source: combination of 50 Heterometopus sp. ciliate cells from an enrichment culture... | host: Heterometopus sp. ...
ACCCCAACACCCCGAACAGGGCGACCCACAAAGTCCGGTGTGACTAATTACGATCTGATAGCTTTGGAATTGTTATATGGCACCCTGCGACCTTACATTATTATTATATATCAGGCACATCAGCAGCCCGATGGAATCCACCAACAAAGCGTCCATAACACAAGTCGCAAAGCAGTCCACGCCGACGGAGGACCTGCCCCTTGCCGAGCGGCTCAAGCTGGCCGAGGCCGCCAATTCTTTCTCAGGGATCGTTCCTGGCTCGTACATCGACGCGAAAGATACTGTTGAAAACTGGTGCGTGGCCAACGTATTGAAGGTTGACGGCGGGGATGTCACGGTCAACTACGACGGCTGGTCGTCCAATTATGACATGGTAAGGACTCGCTCGTGCTAGCCCCTTGGTAGACCTTCAAGATCGCGAAGTCGTCGAAGATCTGCGGGTTCAGACTGGCCTCGCGGGGCTATACCGGCCAGGTGCGCATCCCTCTCCGCAAACTCGAGTTCTCCCTTTCCCAGCTCGCCGATGTAAACTCCCCGTCTTCATCCTCGCATAGAACAGGAAACAGCTGGAAGAGGTGCTAGCCAGCGACTTCGGAGCACTCACGACCCCACATGAGGTGACCCAGTACCTCCGCGGCCGGTTGTACCTCTACGTCGATTTTCTCCTTGCCAACGAATACAAGGAGCCGGAGAAGGAGATCGGACCCGTGACCGACTTCTTCCGGCTGGCCACGAAGCTCGTAGCAAAGTGGCTGGGCCATTTCCCCGACCTCCTCAGGCCGGTACAGCATTCAGTGACAATATGTAACGTAGTTTGCGGAGGGGATGAACAATCCTAAGCTTATCCTCGTCGACCGCAATGTTGCCCTCGCCTCCTGTGGCTACGAGCTGATGGACATGCTCAAGTGGCTCTTCTGCCAGTGCCCACGCACTCTGTTCTTCTTTGCAGTACATTTCCGCAGCGCAATCCCTGTCTAGAGATATGACGTGAACGTCGACGCGGAGAAGGCGAAGTTCACGAAGGAACTGAACAAGGAGTTCGAGCAGCTGCGGGAGAAATCGCCATTGTACGGGGCGCTGAAGGACAAGATCACGCTGGACAGTGAACTAGTCTACGGGCTCTTCGCAAACCTGTTCAACGAGTTCTGCTCGGCCGGCGGGATCCAGGCCCTGGAACGCATCATGTCCGCGGCAAAGTCCTCAGGATGCAGACTGACGTTGGAGACAATCGCAGTGTTCCTCGCCCCCTTCAGGTCGATCAAGGACATCGCAAAGGACGAACTGTGCAAACAGATCGCCACCGCCGGAAAAGAAGCCTTCCTCACCCGGGTCAAATCCCTCGACGACAAGGACATAAAAGATATGGGAAAGGAGCAGGTGGCGGCATCGATGACGCTGATGCGAGGGTTCCTGCGGCTAATCCACACCGAGGAGGAGACTGCGAGCATCGTCCAGGACAACGAGCTGGCTATCTCGCTGAAGTTCCTGAAGAGCCCCGCGCTGGAGAAGCGGCTCAATGGGCTGGCCGAGATCAAGCGCATGATAGATCGCGCCGACCCGCCCCTCGAGGCAGGTCTCAGTGCGGACTACCTGGTGAAGTGGATAGTGGAGCACGGCATATTGGAGATGATACTGAACGACAGCGCCCACCCAGAGTTGGTCCGTCGCACCGCACATATCCTCACCTTCCTGGCCCGCCACGGCGCGGTCACAGTCGAAATCATCGAGCTCCTTTGGCGTTGCCAGCTCGACAAGCACGAGGACATCGTTCGGGCCGTCTTTGACACCATCAAAGACATAGTCGAGTACCTGTCGATAGAGGTAAGTCGCACGCAAAATGCATGTGGGATAGGCGATAAACAGGGTCAACTCGAAGCTGGCGACATATTCTCCCGAATCGTATGACGAGAAACTGATCGGGTTTACCAAAGACTTCACGCTGAAGGCCTGCCAGGCGCGGGCCCGCGCGGACGACATGAAGAAGTCGGTGCCCGCGAACGGGGGCCCGTCCGAGCCTGCGGAGGTCTCAGGGGCTATTGAAAGGAACGCGAGCGGAGAGGTGGTGGTGCCGGCGGATGAGTGCTTGTACGGGCTGCCACGGCTTTGGGCACTCCAGCAGGACGACTCGCCCTTGAGCCAGCAGCTCGTTGAGCAGGTCTTGTCTGCCTTCAAGGAGATAATGACAGCACCCACGGCCGCACGCTACCGGCACCAATATCTCTATCTGTGTATGGAGAACCTGAAGAACAACCGGTCGGTGCCGCAGAGCTTGACGCTGGCCAACTACATACTGCTGCTCATATACCGATACAAGCTGGTGCACAAGACGACGATGCAGGAACTGATAAAGCGGCTGGCGAAGGACTACGGCGTCGTGGAGATCATGGTCAACAGCTTCCAGCACTACGCCCGCCTGGTGAGAGACTTCATCTCCAAGGGGGCCAAGCCTGAAACTCTTGCTGACGCCGTCATTGTGGGAAAATACAAGCACTCCTTCAACCTCGACATGCGGTTCATCTTCACCGAGTGTATCCTCAAGTTTGGGGGAGGAGAGGAGGTGAAACTGGGGAAGGACAACCTGCTGAAACTGTGGAAGCTGTTTGTGGAGGACTCGCCGGCAGAGTTCGACACACGCCATTTCCTCCGCTGGCTGTCCAGCGAAAAGGAGACGAATGCGAATGTGGCGCCGTCCACGTTTCTCTCGGTGGAGGAGAACCGAGCGCTATTTGACACGCTGTGTGAATCCAGACTGAGACTGGGGAACGCCGCTCTGGCCCTGGGATATCAGAAGTGTTTCGCCAATACCTTTAAGCTGGTCAATATTGCTGCAGGTGCCGGAGAGGTCAAGCGCGGCCGAATCCGGACTCTGAAGTTCGCTTCGGTTGTCGGCATGGACGCAGTCTGGACGAATGCCCGCCTCTGCTCGGACGAGCCTGCACGGGTCAAGTTCTGCGAACTGTTGATTGACGTCTACACAAACCTGCACGATTCATTGTCCGGACAAAGGAAGGAGATCATGGCGGACTTCGTGGACCGCTGCATGGAGTGGATTGCCAAGGCAAAGGATCTCCACGACGACCTGACGCTTTCCAACCTGCTGAAGCTGTTGCAACAATTCTTCGACACGATGGATGGGACCAAGTACGACACCCCCGAGGATGCCGATGTCCACAAGTTCCAGATCACTCTCATCGCCCGCCCAGGTTTGCATCACATCCTAACTCCTGCGCGATAGGCCCCGAGTCGAAGCCCACCGAGGTCGGACTTGACGTCACTCTTGGATGCATACGTCGCAAGGCGGCCGAACTCTTCCACATTCCCTTCTCCTGGGTGCAACTGCTAACTGCGATGAAGACATTCGAGCCGGACGACGACGACACCCAGCTGCGGAGTGCAGGCTGGGCACACACAATTTATGTGCAGAAGCTTCCGGGCGCGGCGGGGGCCGAGGACCCTAAGAGCTACCTTGCCCAGAACCAGGGGTACATAGACCGGCTGTTTGCACTCCTTGCCCGCGAAGGTAGTCCTTACGTTGACCAGGTCTGGGGCTTGCTCACCACTCTTCCTGCAAACAAGAAGATGCAGGCGGACATCGAGACGCTGAGTATCCCAACGGGCGATACGGTATAATTGACATTGCGATAACGATCGGGATAGGAGGAATGGAACAGTCTGCTAGACTCGAGGTCGATTCACAGGTTGCTCTATTCGCTGCAGATAGTGGAGGGCATATTGATATCGCTCCAGGACGGGAAGAAGGACCCTGCGGCGAAGAAGCCTGACTGGCTCGAGCAATTCTGCCAGAAGGCGGGGCTGGCCCACATCTTCTCTGCGTTCATCAACCTTCCGACGGCTTCTATTAACAATCCGCTGACCAGAAAGTGCTTCGCGCTGCTGCTCAAGGTGCTGTTCATAATACAGACCGCGGGATATTCCCTCAAGAAGCACGTGCACGACTACGAGGCACAAAGAGAGAAGCTGGTGGAACGGGTCCTCTTCGTGTTAGACGCATTTGTGCAGCACTCGATCGCCGCCGAGGCCGAGAAGGCGCTCCAGCCGCTCAAACGGGCCAAGAGCACCGCGGACAAGGAGGATAAGCAGTCGTCTGAAAAGCAGCAGGCTGCCAGCATGAGCGATGTCATGCTCAAGGAGAAGAAAATAATGCTGGAAGAGGCGGGGGCATTCGTGCACGGGTTCGCATTGATCAAAGGCGATATTGGGGAGTCATATAACTACTTCGAGCAGCTCATGAAGTTCGCGAACTTCCGTTCCTTCATCCTGAGCACCCTCGTGATCACCGGCAATACCGTCCTTCAGCAAGCCTTCGCCAACGAATTGACCGCTATATACAGGATGTTCAAAGGGCGGGCCCTTTCCGCCACCCATGCCCACGTCGTTCTTATCCCATACATGATGCAGGACATGGTTAAGGTGACGCTGGAACAAGAGACGAAGTGCAGACGGTTCTACAGCCTGCTGTGCGGGATGGTGAAAGAGATGACTCTATCGGAGCTATCCAGTCTGCCGATGGACTTCCACGGACAAATCGCCGTCTTGGCAGACTGCATCCACACGAGACAGGTGCGGGAAAACAAGTCTACCGATACCGATGAGGTCATAATCGGACTGTTAAACCTGGTGGAGGCGTTGGTGAAGAAGTTCCACGGGGAGAAGCAATATGTAGGACCGGACCTGATCGAAGAGCTGCTGCACCATTGTCTCTTCGAGTTCCCCAAGTCTGGCAGCCGTTCGCGCGTGCTGGCTCCTCTGCCGCCCAAGTGCAAGTCGCAGGAAAGCAGACAGGCGGCATTCAACCTGCTGTGCACGTTGGCCTGTGACACCCCCAGCAATCTCAGGCAGATAATCGAGTTCCTCGCCCCGATCCATACGTATATTTTGCCTTTGCATTACGAATAGGAATGCGGCATGGAGAACTAAGCGCACTACCGACTGGAACATCATGCCCGAGATCAGCGAAAAGTCAACCACCGGATACGTGGGGATAAAGAACCTGAGCTGCACCTGCTACATGAACGCACTGCTGCAGCAGATGTACATGATTCCTTCCTTTCGCAACGACATCCTTGCCGTTGACGACCCCAACAAGACTCTCAGCCCGGACGAGAACCCGCTCTTCCAGACCCAGTGTCTCTTCACCGCTCTCAGCGAAAGTGTCAAGCAGTATTACAACCCGAAGGCCTTCTGCCACGCCTTCAAGGATTGGGAAGGACGGTCGATCAACGTGCTGGAACAAATGGACGTAGACGAGTTCTTCAGCCTGTTCCTGGACAAGCTCGAGACCGCCATCAAGGGCACGCCGCAGGCCAACACTATCAAGCGCCATTTCGGCGGCGTCTTTGCCAACCAGCTCCTCTGCAAGGACTGTCCCCACAGCAGCGTCCGGGACGAGCCCTTCTTGGCGTTGAATCTGCAGGTGAAGAACAAGCGTTCCTTGGAACAGTGTCTGGAGAGTTTTGTGGAGGGCGAAATGCTTCAGGGCAGCAATGCCTACCACTGTGAGAAGTGCGACAAGAAGGTGACCACGCTAAAAAGGGTGTGCATAAGGCGGCTGCCAAGATATCTTGTGTGCGTCCTCAAGCGTTTTGATATCAACTATGACACAATGCAGAAGTTCAAGATCAATGGCTACTGTGAGTTCCCCACAAGGCTCAACATGGAGCCTTACACTCAGGAGGGATTGGCCAAGAAGGATCGGGAACGAGAACGCGAGAAGGCCCGGAAGGAGGGCAGAGATCTGGATGAGCCTCAGTCGGCGCAATCGGGGGCCAACAAATATCCGCCGGAATACTACGACTACAAGCTGACCGGAGTCGTCATTCATCTCGGCGTAGCCGACGCTGGCCACTATTATTCGCTGATAATGGACCGAGAGAAGGACTGGCTGCCGGAGAAGGAGCGGTGGTACGAATTCAACGATACGCTCGTGGAGCACTACGACCCCGAGGAAATCCGCAACGACGCATTCGGCGGCGAGGAGCGCATGTCAAGCATGGGTGGGCTCGAGGGGGCGATGAGGGCAATGGGGAAGATCCGCAATGCGTACCTGCTGGTCTATGAAAGGGCATCGCAGTACGAGCCACCCGCTGAGGAGGGCGAGGAGGAGAGGATTCGGCCCAGCAAGGTGCCAGCGACTGTCGAAACCATCCACCAGGCCATCATGGCTGAGAACATAAAGTACTGGTACAACAAATACATGTTCCACGAGGACTACCTCGTCTTCGCCCTGAAGCTATGTCTGACCTGGAACTCTTCCGAAAACGTCCTCGCCAAGTACCCCAGTAAGAACAACGACTACTCCATTCTTGGCATCAAGGAGGAGGAGGCACTCAGGCACTCCTTCCAGACAGAGAGGGCCGATCTGACCATTCCTGCGGACGAGCGGCAGCCCATGACTCTGGTCTCTGAGGAAGGACTTCGCGACCTCGAACTGTTGGTGTTCAAGTATGCAGCAATGGTCCTGCTCACGACGCTGCTGCGGGCGGGGAATCGCGCGCTGGTGCCTGACTTCGTGGACACGTGCAAGGCTTACCTCAACAGTCGGAGCGAGGCCGCACAATGGCTCATCTGGCAGTTCACCAACAGCAGAGTCATATACGAGTTCCTGCTTGAGTGCCATGAGGAGGAGGTGCGTGGTTTCGTTGTCGGCCTCATATATTGTGCGATGATCAAGTGCTACGAGAAGGAGAAGACGGAGATCGCGAATCCGGACAAGAAGTGCGGATTGAAGAATTTCGCAAACTGCATGATGCAGCAGCTGGCCGGATGCAGGAAGTACACTATATACTTCGAGCAGTTCCTCGAAACGTTTGCACGGATGGCACTTCTGGGCGGAGAAATGAGGGAGTACCTGCTGCGTTCCGGGGCCCTCAGACGGCTCCTCGGGTTCTGGACCTCGGTCCCGGAGACCCAGTGGGACTCGTTCGTAGACATCCCTTTCACCGAGAACGCGGCTCCTGAGCTCGGTCTCTCCTCTGTTGTTGACGAGAAGTTCCTGTCGTTCTTCGAAGAGTGCATAGCGATGCGCAGGGAGAAGACGTACCAGAACGCGGATCCCACCTACACATTCCTGTTCCAGGCCGTCTCCTTGCTGCTGCGATCTACTACAGCCACAACCCAGACGGGCACGGCCGGTTCCCCGTTCGCGCTACCACCGCACCTGAAGGCTGTGGGAATCGACCCCGCCCTCCTCTACGCGCTGGCTAACACAAAGATTGTCGTTACCCTCATCCACGAGTGTCGCAAATGCAGGAGCGACCTAGCCACTAAGGCCACGGCACAGGCGCTGGTGCACGTCTCGTGGGCGAACTTGGACTTAAAGATGGCGATAACGAAGGCGGTGACATGCGGGATCGTGGACTCGGAGTGGGACGAGCTGAGGAGAATGTTCTTCTTCCTCAAGTCGTTACTGTGGGCGGAAGATATGGTGCAGAAGGCGTATGTGGAGGCCGCGATGTCCAGCTTGGTCGAGACCATGGTGGCTTCCAACAAGGCTTACTACGCCACCTACACCTCTGTCAAATACCTCGTCAGTCTGGCCCGAGACAATAAGCTGGTTCTGGAATGGATGCAGAAGAACACAGAGAAGTGCGCGTGGATCCACGACTGGCTGAAAACCAACCAGTACCCATCATATCGGTCTGAGGTGCTGCCGTTCAAGTCGAAGGAGCAGAACGAGGAGCACAGCAGGAAAGGCTCCGCCGAGCCTAGTGCAGAGGAACAACGGAGCTGGGCTACCACCATGAAACTCTACGCCGACAACCTTGTCAAGGTCCAGTCCGGTACCATTGCACAAGTCTAACGCGGCATGTATAGGGAACGTTACAGGAATAAACGACGATATCGGGGACTGCGACTCTCTGTACTACCAGAAGTTCTTCAAGGGCCAAGTGGTCGAGGTTTTGTATGCTCGTATCGTGCACATGGTGTAGCGTCACGAGGTCGCAGACGTGGGAACGGTTCATCGTGAAGCGGGTCCTTGACGAGATGCTCTACCTCCAGCCTGAGGGCTTATCCGAGAAGTTCGCCGAATGGGTCTCGGTGGACTCTAGCAACATCGCAAAGGATGGAACGCACACAGTGAGCGTGAAGGACGACATGAGAGACTCCCTCTCCGACGAGGACTCGCCTCTGGGCTACGTGTAGCAACACATCCATAATTTCATAATAACAATCGCATTTGAGCCGTACATGCGTGTGCGTGTTCCAGGGTCGCATCTCTATACAAAATAGCGGTTACCCCTTTGCTATGCGAATTCGCAGCTTCTTCCGTCTCAGCTCGATTCCAGCTCTCTCCAACCTTTCCTTCTTATCCCCCAGTGCAAACACGACCGGGTTCATGGCCTCTCTTCTTCCGCGGGCAGAGTCGTAAAGCTCCCCCTCGGTTGGCACATGTTCGTGGTAGTAGATGCCGCGAGTTTGCGACCTGACTGTGCGGCGGCGGCGCTCAGGCGGGGGAACGAAGCCGCGGATCTCGCGCCGCTCTCGCTCCTGGGAACTGCAGAGCTCAGAGAAACTCTTGCTGTCCAGGTGCGAAGAGTCGTAGCAGTTTTCCGCAGCGGTATCCGCGGGTTCCTTTAGGCTCCTGAAAGTGCTAAAGGTGCTACGCAGCACAGGAATGTACTTGCGCTTTAAGGACGAACCAAGCATGAGCGTCCGCGAGTCGCCTTTCCTCCTATCGCGGGACGCAACGGTCACCGCAGACTTGGTGGCAATTATACTATTTGCAGCGTATTCCGGGAAGGACGTGGAGAACGAAGAATTCGCTCCCGCGTTGTTGAAGTAGCTGTAGCTCAAGTCCCTTCTCTTCGTTGTGCCAGAAGCATTATTATTAGAACGAAGCCTGAGCGACCTTCTGATCTGGACCGTTCTCTTTCCTCCGACCTCGTTCGCAGTCTTGCTCCCAAGCAGCGGTCGTGGAAACTGGGCATACCCGCCGAATTTTCGCTGCGTTCGGCACGGCGCCTTGTTGGGACGCATCTGCGCTGCGGTAGTGGACAAAGTGCTTTACCAGGCTGGGTCTGAGCGGATTCGAGGGAGAGAGAACAGACCGGCCGAGAGCATCGCAGGGAACAGCCCTCGCCGCGCCAATGATGTAGCTCTGGTCCCTGTCGGTATCGTACCAGAGTTCCCTGTACTCGGTATCCTCCATTTCTGGGTCGCTATGACGTTATTTCCACTTTATGGTGGAACGAGATTTCGCGCGGATGTTCTGTGAGGGCCCGTCACGATAAGATTCAATTGATTTATTATATAATAGGCTGACACAGGGAGTGACTAATAAACTACTATAGTATTAAATATTTATTGAACAGAAGGACTACTAATAGATGGAAACAAAAGATAACACAGCTCGCCATAAAACGTACAATATTTTATTTATTTTTTATTACGGATGCTTCCGCGTCCGTGGCAGCCTCCTCCGGTCCAGTGCCAGCCGCCTCAACCTCGTTCCAGCAATGGATAGTTGATTTGGCGCGCTGGACCCGATGTGCCCGAATTCGGCACGCCTGGAGGCCATCCCAGCGAACTCTCTCTAACCCGCCATAGTGACGCCAACCACTTCGCTGTCTCCGACGGCGCCGCAGGGAAGAACGTGATCAGGATCATGGCTGCTTCCGACTGCAACAAATTAAAATTTGTTCTTACCAATACGAATAATAAAGTGGTGGCGCCACAGCCAACCGTCAACGAGTCCGCCGTTGCCAGGTCGGACCCCCTCGAGCCCTCTTCGGTTCTTGCGAGGCCGGCGCAGAAGAGGCCCAGTGGCAAGCGAAAGGCTGTCGAGGGCTCCGACATGGGCAGCAGTTGCGGCGATCACAAGGGACCCGGCCAGCGCAGTGCCAAGAAAGGCAAGTACGAGCGCAAGAGTCTTCGTCCCATTGAGAACGGCATCCTCTCTTGGGCCGGACTCAAGTACCAGCCGAACGCGCTGTTCCTGCAGTCCTCGCTATCCAAGCAGTTTCCCGACACCAGTCCCGTGGCCATCCAGGCCCTGGCCAGCGCATACGCGTTCGAGGATAATCTGGGCTTCGCGCGCAGCCACATGCGGAAAGAATACACGGCACAGATGCTGCGAAAGGCGCTGGGTCGTGCGCAGTTCGGACAGACACAATCGTTCCAGAACGTGTCCTACAGGCCGGGCGGCGCCTTCGTCCACCACATGAACACTTTGGGCAGGTCGTCCGCTGTTCCCAAGTCCAAGGCTGTCCCGCCGCCTGTGCTGGCGCCGAATACTTCGACCGCGACCGCAGGCGAGTCAGGGCCAGAGAAGAAGGCGGCTGCAATGCCCCCTCAGACCGAAGTCGCGAATACTGCTTCGGCCGCCGCTGAGTTCTCTGACGGACACTTTGTGTGCCAGGACTGCAGACGGCCGGAGGCGAAGAAGTACGCCAAGAACCTCTGTCAGACCTGCTACAAGAAGCGAAAGAAACTCGCGGACAGTCGGGGCGACGACACCGTTCCCAAGGGCGCCGACCTCGACCCGTCCCTGGTCCCGCCGCCTCCATCGGGCATTCATTCAGACGGAGAGTCGCGAGGCTGGACGGGGACCTGCGTGATATGCAAGAGGTAATATCGAAGCGGAAAAACAGGAGGATAGGTCGGACGTGAAACATTACGCGAAAGGAATGTGCACCGCCTGCTACAGGAGGGAGCGGAACCGCCGCAAACGGGAGACCACCTTGGGCAGCGACTTCTCCCGCGTTGGCAGCGAGGCCAAGTCCTAATCCCATTTACTAATCCGCCGCTTGTCACTCAATAGTGCATCACTCTCTCTTCATTGATGTGCATGTGCGCGCGGTGTGACATGGATGCGTGAAGCG
>QFZN01007962.1_pt1 | contig 10831 bp, 18 predicted proteins | sample 1740101 | NCBI WGS metagenome assembly QFZN01 (sample SAMN09210849, study PRJNA391713) | Ciliate metagenome, whole genome shotgun sequencing project. | isolation source: combination of 50 Heterometopus sp. ciliate cells from an enrichment culture... | host: Heterometopus sp. ...
AACCCCAACACCCCAAAACCCCATCTGGTAGCGCAGAATAACGCCGTTCGGTTAGCGACAACCAGGCTTCAAACGTATTGCGAATCCGTTTAAATCATTTCCACATAATGAGTATAACAATAAGTATTAAATCTCCTTTCATATGTTCGTGTGTGTGTGTGCGCGTATCACTCCCGCTTGTCCATCTCGGCGATGATGCTGGAGATGTCGCCGAAGCTGGCGTCGTACTGCAATGTGCTCCTGTTCTTTCCTCCAGCCTTCCCCGTGCCAGACTCCTGCGCCGACTTTCCCGTTCCCTTGGCTGCTTCCACGTACTCAGAAACGGTCTTGCGACACCGCGGTCGGGAGCCTGGACTGCCCGCCTCGCCCACGATTTCTGGCTCCCCCTTTGTCTGCGTGGAAACGAGTTCGCTATTCTTTCGCTGCAGCTCCTGGTTGAGTTCTTCGAGCTCAGCAATGCGGGCACAAAGCACCTTGTTGACTTCTTCGGCCCGCATGTTCTCCGCAAGGCCAGACTCGGTAACCCCTTCTTTAGTCCCAACCTCCTTAGCATCTTTGACGGATTTGCACGCGGTGGCGCTCTTGAGTCGCAACGAGAATAACTCTGAGGACGATGCGGTCTTGGCCTCTGAGGCGCTGATAACGCTGGCCAGCTTCGACTCGAGTCCCTTTATCTTGGTCTTGGCCTCCTTCAGTTCCAAAAGTAGAGACTTGTTCTCCTCAATGACATTGGTGATCCTAGAATTGGGCTCGTCGATACACTCGGAGGCGAGATCACGCATCAGAATGAATATCTCGTCTTCCTTCGCCGAGTATTTCCGCAACATGGCCTCCATACGGTTGTAGCGCAGCTGGATGTACTGGAGGACATACTCCTTCTGGTCCAGCTGGTCGAGCAGGTCGCGTATTTTCTCCTGGAACTCCCCCGCCTGCTCCTGTTCCTTCGTCTTATAGTTGGAGATGATCTGCTCGCTGATGAGCAGTTTGCCCCGATAGTCGTCTCGCTCCTTGCTCGCAGTCTTCAGTTGTGTCTGCAACAGTCTGTTCTCGTGGTTCATTTTCTCGAGCACACCCTTGGCCTGAGGACTGCCCTGCACGCCGTTAAGGAGCTCGGCAATGATCTCCTTGTTGATGCGGATGGTCTTTTCGAGGTCCTTGATGCGGCCCTCGAGCTGCGACTTGTCCCGCTGGATGAAGGTCGCCTTCAGTTTGCTCCTTTCCGTCGGAAGCACGACACAGGGCTCGGTGGCGGAAGGGAAGATCTGCCCGTCGCCGTCGACGTCGTAGCGCTGTGTTCTCATTCTCGCGCTGATAATAATATTATTAGTACCGCTGCCGTTGGTGAATATATACGTTTATTCCGGCAACGTAAGCCAGCTTACTATATCCCATATATTGCCTAGCGAACGTAAATTTGCACTATGCCAACGTGCGTTTTGCTATTGTTCTCATTATAAGTTGTGCCGGGGCTTCTATTATTAGTAGACCAATATTCAGATCAGAAAATGATTAGTTTTAAGACACCAACGAAGGCGGATTTGCAGATTGCGTTGGGCCCGCTGCCCGGCCTCTCCTCCCGCGTGAAGCGCATAGTGCAGACTCTCACCTCCCACTCGCAGGTCATCGATGCTCCCTGTACTTCTCCTGCGATCTCGACTAATCTCTAGCCCCCGACGACTGGCTCTCCAACGTGGACGAAGATGGCCAGTCCTTTGAGTCATTCTTGTCGAGCTTCCGCAACGTCCCCGGGAAAGGACACAGCGTGCTGTACATTCAGCCGTGCGACGGGGTCTCTGACGAATCGCTGCTCAAACTGCTATCGAGCTTCGAGCGGGTGCATTTCCCCGGGGTCAAGGTTGCGGTGCGCAAGCCCATGCGGCTCTCTGAGGTCAAAGGCGTGGAGTCGAGGACGGTTGAGGGCGTGGGAAAGCAGTACCTTGCCACAGCAGTGATAACCGCGCTGGCAGCGTATTTCCGATCGCCGAAACAGCCGGTAGAGAGCTACCAAAGGACACATATGCGCTCCTGGCTCTGACCACGGAGGACATCTACCCAAATGAGACTATGAACTGGTGTATGATGCTATCAGCCAACTCGGCATCGAGATAGGCTTCGGACTTGCGAGCAAGACGAAACGCGTGGGAGTGTTCAGCGTGGCGCGGTACCGACTCTCTGGACTCGTCGACCCTTGCGAGGTGGTCTACAGCTGCTGCAAGGTCATGCTCCACGAGTCCGCCCACATGTTCGGTCTTAAGCACTGCGTCTATTATCGCTGCCTGATGAACGGCGCGATGAGTGCAGAGGAGGAGGCAAAGAAGCCCATATGTATGGCCACGGATGTGAGGGTAGATATGTGTCCGGTGTGCATGAGGAAGCTGCAGAATGCGCTGGGATTTGACTTTGAGACCTACCTGCAGGCACTCGGCCAGCTCATCTGCGAGGCGCCGCTGCCCCAGCTTGCCAAGGACGCAGAATGGTACCGAACCGTGGTCGGCGAGATCGAGTCCCGCGAGAAGAAGCCGAAGCAACTCTAACATGCGGATAATTCCCTTTCTTCATCGCAAGCATGCTCATCGTCTCGTTGTGCGTTCCGAAAAACGAATTCGGATGCAAATTAACGCGGCTAGAATATCTGACCCTTCCCGAATAGAGTTCTCATTGTAGCGCGTCGGACCGTTTTCGAAACGACTGTCTCCGCAGCAGCTCGCTCTTAATCGTATCTGCCTTGACCGACTTGCGCTCATGGCGCACCATGAGGATAGTGCAGACCGATATAAGGACGATCACCAGGATGAGGACAATGAGTATCGCCGTCAGGTTATATTTCGTGTACGAATCGTAGAGGTGGAGAAGCGACACGTCCTTGCCGGAGAGGCTGTACGAGATCATGTAATCTTTCAGGTATTCGCCGCCGAGAAGGATGATGGAGCTGTGGTTGGACTCGAGCGTCTCGATCAAGAACTCGCAGGATATCGTTCTCAACGAAATTTCCTATTTCGCTGCGTGTTGCGACTGATGCTGTACCTTCGCCATATAGCGATTCGGATAGACAACAATGGACTGCTTGGTGCCGTTTTGCCAGTTGACGAGCGAAATGCCGGGGAACTGGTCGGCGACCTTGCCTTCGCACGTGCAATCGCTCAGCGAGGAGGTGCTCTGGCAGGTTGCCTGCTGTGCCAGCACCGCCGCTATCGCATTGCCCTCGCTGGTGGGGAAGGAGATCGCGAACTGGTCGAAGGGCGAGAGCCTCACGTATTGTGCCTGCGAGGTCAGGTTGTCCTGGTAGAGCGTGATCCCCGAGATGTGGATCGACCGGTCCGATTCCAAAAGATAGGTGGTCTCAGAGGTGTTGGCAGAAGGGTTCAGCGAGATCTTGTTGACTTTGCCCACCATGATGCGACCCACCAACCCAGCCTCGGCGTTTTGCGTGATGATGTTCACCTGTGGTGTGACGCCGAACTACGTGCATAAATTCGAAAGCGGGCACCTTGTTCGCCAGCGCAGTGACCATCGTGTTGCTGGGTCCCGCCATGCCGAACACGCCCGCGTATCCCGCATCCTATCATTCTATATATGAGAAGACCCATACCTGGAGCGTGTGGAAGCTCGCGTCGGTGCCGTTGTATACGTAAATGGTGGTTGCGCCAAGGTCGATTTGGGTTTCCGACGTCTTGTTGCCGATCGTGAAGTTCGTTGCGAACTCGTACGCTGTTCCGATATATCCCATGTACTAAAGCACATCGATCCGAAGGCTAGATACAGCAATGGTGTGACTGGCGCCCTTGGTGAGGCTGAGACAGCACAATCCGGCCGTGCTTTCTGTGCACCCAGGGAGCTCGCTGCAGAAGACCCAGGTGTACTATCCTTGCGGTAAGCCGGGATTCAGTACACTCGTATGGAGGTCGACCTTGAAGTAGAGTACGTGGAGACTGTCGAGCACGACCTTGAGCACGGGGGTGCCAAGGACGTCGTACTCGGTTTTCAGGGTCACCGCGTCGATCCCGAGCGCTGATGGGAGGAAGAGAAGCAGCAGGCACAACGAGGGGAAGAGGCTGGTCTTCATTCGTATTTTTATTATTAGTTTCTATTTTTAACGCGATAACGATATTCAATTCTTACGGAGTTCGTGTCGGCACCGCACATTCCAGCATGAGCCCAACACAGCTTCAATATTGTGAATGAAATGAGACGTGAGATGATCTCTCGTTCTAAGGATGGGCCTGCCGCTCAGTCTGAACCGCGGACCGCAGCCCCTCGCTCTGGGCCTTCCACGCAGGTTCCAATGCCAGCTGCTCCTGCTTCTGTGGTGCCGCCTTTTCAAGGATCAGCAGATCATCGATAATTGGCTGCAGGCTGGTCTTATCCAGGCAAACGCTCTCATGCTTCTCTATTCTGTCGCTGTTAAAGGCCCGGCCACAATGCTTGCACCGAACCCGCCCGTCAGGAAGGATCCGCACCTTCTTCTCCTCTTTCCGGGCCGTGTATATTTCGATCCCGCCGGCGTTCTGTGATGCGAACTTCTTCCGGCAATCAGCAGCCGCCTTCCGCTTTTCCTCCATGGTCTTGATCCGGGTCTCGCACGTCGCGAGCTCCTTCTTGACGGTCTCGAGGTTCTTTGCCATTTCGGTGATGCAGGAACGATGGGGCTCGGCAGAGGGGATGATCTTGTTCTTGCAGCAGGGACAGTCCACAATCCCGACACACTCTTCCGCCAAGTGCTTGGCCAGCTCGCCGCGGCGCAGCTTCTTCCCACAGCCCACGATGCTGTTGGGGCATTGGACCGACTCATACAGACAGTCGTGGCTGCGGTGGGCCGCCACCAACTTGTGTATCATCACCTGGTTGCATCCGTGTTCCCGGTTCGGACAGAACACCTGAAGTTCGTTCAGTATCCCCCTATGAATGGAATCAGGAGAAGCTACTGGAGGACAGCGTCAATGGGAGTGTAGGTGGGATGGGCGGTCCGGCAGCGGGGACACACTGCGTTCTGTCTGAGCCACTTGTCAATGCACTCCTTGCAGAATAGGTCAGAGCACTTCTTCTATCGGAACGCTCGACCGGGGGCAGACATACGCACTGGACGGGCTCGGTGACCACCTGTAGACAGATGCAACAGAGGAACGAGTTCACGTTGGGGGCGGCGTAGGGGTCTGTTAGACCTTCTCCGGTTATCGGGACTGCGGTCAGATTCTTTTCCATTGCGATTCTGATGATAAAAGTGAAACGATTACACACCTTATATACTGTGTATTCAGTACGTATCACAACTCTATTATATCGCACCATAATTGATTATAACAGTCGGAAAAGAATTACTGCTGCTAGAGCAGCTTGGGAATGCCCTGAGAACTCTCCGCGTCCTCCGTCCCAGACTTGTTGTCTTCCTTCGGCGAACCTGACACGCATCCGGAGGCGGCCTCCTGTTCGAGCCTGGCGTAGAACGCTGCGAACTCCAGCTCAGACATTTCGAAGGGGTCGCTCGACAAAACCGGGAGCACATCGCAGGCGGAGACGATGCGTTTCCGCAGTCCGAAGTACGTCCGGACCACGGTCTCCATGTTGGTCTCGAAGGCCTTATCGGCTCCCGCGTACGTGTAGTAGGCCTTCCCCAGAGTGATCCGGTAGTCCTCCTCAGCCTCTCTAGCCTTGGGCACGCCCAGTCTCCGCATTATCGCGCTTCTACTCCATGAAACCCTTAGGTCGAACCTTCGGGCCCGCCTTGTTTCCCCCGATTGCTCCGCCAGTCCCAGGGCCACAGTCTGCGAAATTCCTCCATGCTCGACAAGGTAGCCACGAACCGCCTGGTAATGGAGATAGACGTTAGACGCGAGGATGAGCCTGAACGCCTGCAGAGTTTTTTCCCTCGTGAGCTCGGGGGCAAAGTCGAAGTGCACGACCGGGGGCTTTCCCTCCACCGCGGTGCGGATGGCCGTTTCGACCGCCTTAAGTCGTTTGGTTACATCTCTGCGGAAGGGGTGATATAGCGCGGATTCATACTCGTCGTTGGCGGCCTCTCTGGACTTGACCATGTCGTAGTAGTCCTGCACGCTGAGGTTGTAGCGCTGGCAGATGGTGTACTCGGACTTGATGAATATTTTTGACACTAGGAAGAGGTGGAGGAAATATACGCTCAAGACGGATGTGCTCGGCTACCTTGGCGGTCTCCTTGGGACGTTCCTGCGCCATCCGGGCCGCGATCTTTGAGAACCTTATGATGCTGTCAAAAGTGTCGAGGAAGACCTCGTCGAGGATTTGGCAGAGGTCAGGCTCGCGGCTGGAGTTGTTGGTGCTGCGGTCGAAGCTGTCCGGCTCGCGGGTTGGGCTCTTTTGCTCTTCCTCCGCCTGGACGGGAGTGGGGACCGTTTGGGACTGGCTGGTGGACTGCTCGAGCCTTGCGGGTTCCAGCTCGGACTCAGACTCGGATGTGCCGAACAGCTTGTACAGCGCGTATATGACTCCCGCAGCGAATACGCCGAAACCCACAATGATGACAGCTACCTTTTGCTTTTTCAACGCCTCCATTGTATTATTACAAGGAGCTAAGGAATACGCGAAATAGCATTTGAAATAGTAGTCTAATTGTGACTCTGCGACACTGAAAACGGAAGACCTAAGAAAGATTATATAATAGAGCTGCGCAAATAGTGCGGGGGAGTTATTTGAATTATCAGTATCGTGCGCCTATATCCGTGTGTGCGATATCACATAATCAAGTGTGTAGATGCACCGAGATTCCATACAACAAAATGCACGACACAACACTGTACTACATCGTGCGCAAACGCGTGTTATTAGAGTGTCATTTTAAAATAGTTGTTAGTGATCTTCTAATATTGGATAGGCCTTAGCCAACTTGCCTGCGATCTTTTTGCCGAAATCCCCGCTGCGGAAGCGCTCCTCGTGGAAATTGTCCTTGATGACCTACGGGACGTTACTGTGCGAGCACAAACCTTGAGCATCCTCTCGCGCTGCGTCGGGGTGGCGCATTCCAGTGCCTTCTGCACAACGTAGTTCGCGTATGGGTTCAGCAGGGTGTCCACGTACGACTCGAGTCTGCTGATCTCCTCCACGATCTGTTCCCGCTTCTCCGGCGTGTTGTGCTCAACCAGCTATACGCGGGGATGGCAAATGGGGCGTTACTTTCTCGATCACATTCGACGAGAACTTCTCGCTAGCCAGGGAGAGGATGGAGCCCGCGAGTCGGTCGGCGATCTGAGCATTGACTGCGGGGAACTTGAGCTCGATGACGTACTGGACGACGTAGTTCCCGTACTGGTCCCGTACCAGGTCGTTTATCAGCGATACCACCTTATTAATGAGCTTCATCTACGCCACACAATAGCCCCTCTCAGCACGTACCTTCTGCCGGCTGTTGGCGGCGCCTATGCACTTTTGCATCACGCAGCATCCGTGCTTGTGGAGGGCGATGCGGGAACACTCGGCCACAATCTCATCGTACACGAAGTCGCCCTCTGGCCCCTGCATCACCTGCAGGCACAGCAGCACCACGTGGTTCCCGTTTATGTCCTATCCCGCGGTTTCTCGTGTCGAGTCTTACTGTGATTATGTCGTATATGTGGCCCGATAGAGCCTTGGCGATCTCCTGTCTTAGCTCGGAGCTCTTGGTGGAGGCGCGGATGAGCTGCTGGATGGACCGCGTGCCGTGCAGGTTGTTGCACACCTCCGCCGCTCTGTCTCTGACTCGCTTGACAACAAGGTAGATCTGCTCCTCGCTCAGCTGCTCGAACAGCTTCTGGCAGAGGTAGTTTCCGAAGGGCGAGTTCATGTAGGTCACGATGTTGTCAATCATCTTGTCGTAGAGTCGCTGGGCCATCTTGGTTTCTCCCCGCGCCTGCTCCTCCTCCAGCCGCTTCTGCAGCAATCTGCAACTCGACTGGTCGGCGATGCTCTTCTCGATGTCCTCAAGGAGCTTGGTAACGACCTCGTCGTTCTTCGGCGGGACCACAGAGAGAACACGTTGGGGACAGTACGTTCCGGGCATCACGCTCACAGGGTAGAACACGCCCGGACTGTACTCCACATACTGCACCGGCGCCTGCTGCGGCATCATCATTGGCATCTGCATAGGAATCCCGGCGGTGGGCTGGGGGTAGTAGCCGTACTGCATCATCTGGGGCTGGATAGACACGCTCGGCGCATAGGGCTGCGGGTACGCCTGCAGATACACCTGTGGCATCATCATCTGTCCTGTGTTCTGCTGGCTGTTGTTAAATGAGACTGAGGAGGGAACAGCGGTGGCCGGCTCTTGGGGACGGAAGAAGAATTCGCGCATCCGCTTTTTGTCCGCGGTTTCCTGCGGGGCCCGCGTCCCGCCCGTGCGGTTGGCACTTCGGTCCAGACCCATGGAACGGGGTAACGTCGACTCGGAAATCCTGCAGTCCTGCTCGGCGGGTTCGTGTTGCTACAGATATTTTGTTAGCGCTGATGTTTATACCGAAGCAAGGATCTGTCCGGGCGGCATCGGGGATGGGCTGGCGCTGTTGTCCTTGCTCGAAATGGGCGAGAGCTTGTGCAAGAAGAGAGGCTACGCGGTTAGCAGGAGCGGGTACATGGCGAGGACGTCGGGCCTTTGCGACAGGACGGAAGGGGGCGGAGTTAGAGACGGGGGTAACTTGGTCGGCGAAGAAGGTTTGTCTTCCGCGAGTCCCCATCATCTTCTGGTGGGCGAAGCTATCTGCGTAGAGGTCGTCCTCCTGCATAAGGAACAGGTCGGAGGACTGGAAGCGAGGAGGCGAAGAGCCGGGACGGGAGAAGTCGACGGGCAGCTGGTCGTCGCTGCAATGTGCGCTGGCGAGGGCAAGGGGCGGCACGCAGCCGGAACGAGTGCTTAAGTCAGATTTTCTCATGCTTCTCTGGAGATTCTGTAAGTTGTTGTTGTTGCTATTGATATTATACACAGTTTATTGCGTTTGCTATTTCAGTAGCGGCAGGGCGACTATAGAAACTAATACCAATCGAAGAGTAATAACATCAAAAACGCGTGCGGCTATTTCTCTGGAATGCTCTCCCACACTATGCCCGGACGCTATTGCGTGCACATTCACGCAGTTGGTAACGAGACAGAGATTATGAATCCCGCAGGAATTAATATTGGTTAGAGAGACGCGATAAATATCTGCGGCTGGTCGAGGCTAGGCGATCCTTCGAGACCTATTCGTCAATGTTACACATCACGAAATCGAGTTGGGGCAAGAGGACGACAACAACAACAAGCATCAGGTGTAAAGGTTGGAATCATGAAACATTTCATGGTAATTCTAGAATACATAGCATCATCTGTTTATTGTTGCGGCCGCCGCCCTTTACATTGGCGTGCATCCTTACCTCGGGGTCGAGGTGGCTCGTGTAGAAGGCCAGAGGACTTCTCATGAGGGGACGTTCTCTCAGGTTAGAGTTGAGTGTGAGTCAGTGCTGTATGCCTGACAGTCTAATCCGCTGACGACGAGTCCATCGCTGGATATTTTGCGTATGCTAATGTGCTAAAATCTTCTGGCTATTTATTGTGCACAGGGGCACCACGGATATTTTGAGAGCAATGTACACTATATAGTGTGACTGGATATTTGCGATTCTTGCCTTTGGTTGGGCCGCGACGAGACGCAGGTGTGTGCGCAGAGTTAGAAGGAACCTGAGCTGAATCCCGACGATATAGTAGGTATAAGCAAACTTTAAGCATATAATATCGAATCTATATCTTAATGCAACCAAAGAGGCCAGGCGAGGAGACGAAGGAGGGACTGCGCAAGTTCGAGCAGAAGAACAACATCGTCGAGGAAGAGTTCTACAGCTACGACGAGAAGGAGTACGACGATCTCATGAAGCGCCATCCCTGGAAGTCCAAGTATGCACTTCTGCGAGGAACGATAGTCCGAACTACTTCAAGTATGTGAAGATCTCCGCTGTTGCGCTCATCAAAATGGTCACCCACGCCGTTTCCGGCGGCAAGAACGAGGTCATGGGTCTCATGCAGGGTAAGGTTGCCGGAGACACGTTCATCGTGATGGACGCCTTCGGTCTCCCGGTGCAGGGCGTCGAGACCTCCGTCTCCGCCGGTGACCAGGCCCTCGAGTATCTGAACGCCAAGAACGATCTCAGCCACGATGTAATCGGATATACATCTCATACGTAGTTGGGCCGTCCCGAGAACATCTGCGGCTGGTACCACAGCCACCCCGGCTACTCCTGCTTCTTCTCCGGAACCGACGTGCGCACCCAGCGCATGCATCAGATGCTGGAGGACCCGTACCTGGGGATAGTGGTGGACCCGCTGCGCACCATGTCCTCAGGCGAGGTCTCAATCGGCTGCTTTAGGGCGTACCCGGAGAGCTACAAGGAGGGCAAGGCTACCGAGGTCGAGAGCATCCCTCTCGCCAAAATCGAGGAGTTCGGTCTCCACGCCAACGAATACTACAAGCTGGAGTCCTCGTTCTTCAAGAGCAAAACTGACCAGGACCTATTGGAAAGACTGTGGACGAGATACTGGGTGCACACCATATCGTCGCAAAGTCTGGTGAAGAACCGCGACTTCATGACCAGCTGCATCATCGACGTTGCCGGGAAGCTTGAGAGGTGCCGTCAGAAGGGCATCGGCAGAAGCTACGGCTCCACAGGGAAGGACGACTACGGCAAAATCGTGAAAGAGTCCATCAAGCTCGCCACAGAGACCAGCGAGGCCATGTCCATGGAGCTCCTAAGAGGCCTGCTCTTCAACAAGAAGCTATAATGTGCCTCCCATTCTCACGATCTCATCTCTATCGCCATCGTGACATCGGGGTATCGTGCTGCCGTTCGCCATTGGGGTGTTGGGGTT
>QFZN01007972.1_pt1 | contig 10805 bp, 14 predicted proteins | sample 1740101 | NCBI WGS metagenome assembly QFZN01 (sample SAMN09210849, study PRJNA391713) | Ciliate metagenome, whole genome shotgun sequencing project. | isolation source: combination of 50 Heterometopus sp. ciliate cells from an enrichment culture... | host: Heterometopus sp. ...
CAACACCCCAAAACCCCATGGACCCGCAAGACAGCACACGAGTTTGGGATAGGAAAAGATACAGAGTTTAATATAAATAAACAAAGATAAGAAGCGCGACAATGGAGAGTCAGATAGAGCTGGGTTCCGAGGAGATCATGCAGATCGGCTCGACCAAGCCCCATTGTGTCTGCATATGTCCGACGGCTGGCCGTGTGAGCAGAAGTACGCGAACGTATGATTCACGCGGGTAGTCATCGCCGGCGATTACACAGGAACGGTGCATTGCTTCGAGTACCGGAACTTCGACATAAGCACGGTGTTCAAGACGCCGGCAGGAACGGGGGAGATACTGGCGCTGCGGAAGTCCGAGGCCCGCGGCGAGGTCTTCTACACATGCGGCAACAGCATCTTCGCAATCAATCCCAAAGGTTCCTCCTTCTCTCCGGTCGAATAAAATAGGGAAGGAGGTGTTCCGATATGACGCCAACGTGTCGGAGAAGCTCAGAGGACTCGAAGTCCAGGGCAGCGACATCTGGATTTCTGGGGACTACATCGTGAGCTCGATAGCGGTGTCCGGCGGCGGGAAGAAGCCCACGGAGAAGCACTACTATCTTTCGAATGACAAGATCAACTACATGTCTGTGGGCCACATCGCGGGCGAACTGGTCAACAACCCGATCCTCTGCTGTCAGGACAAGCTCCTTCGTGTCCTAAACGGCGACGAGATGCTCTACTCGGTAGCGCTAGCCGCGCCTGCCTCGGTCATCACATACATGGATAAGGACATGTACATATACGGCTGCAGCGACGGGTCGATCGGACTCGTGCAACTGGGAAGAGAGAAGGGCGCCGGCAAGTGGGCCGTCCCGACGAGGAGCAAAAGCGCGGTCACCGCCATCAGGGTCTGCGACTTCTCCAGCGTACGTCCGCAGTTTCCGAAAATAGAACAGAAGGGCCAGCCGAGCGACCTGGTGGTGGGCAGGGACGACGGCAGCCTCGAGCTGTACCGACTCCGCGGGGCCGAAGAGCTGCCCGCAGAGTCCTCAGGTTCCAGTTCCACCAAGGAATCGATCACAGGACTGGACGTCGGGCCCATCCGCGACCCGAGTATCGATTTGGGATTCGAACCGTGGGGATAGAGGTGAACGAGATCGTCGCCACCACGTTCTCCGGCAAGGTCTTTGCATTCTGGGACACGCGGACCCTCGACCTTAACGACCCGAAGATCCGCGAGATGAAGGAGAAGACCGCCAAGGTCCTTCAGACCGAGGTGAACAAGCTGAAGGAGAAAGTGGCAACCGCGTCCGCATCGCGCGGTGAGGAAGGCATCAAGCTTGGCGAAAATGTCCAGCCCGCCAACGCTCGCATGACCATCCTTCCCAGCGATGCTGCCTATCTCTTGACCGTGGAGAGCCAGTCCCCCATCGTATTTTTATCTACCGAGACCACGATTCCGTAGGAAATGGTGGCGATACAGAGCGACGTGAACTCGGACCTGCTGGAGACCGAGAGCATGAAGGCCATCGTCAGCGTCAGTCCCGGCGACCCCAAGTCTCGCACCAACAATTTACTGGCGACATTGCGTCCGTCTGGGACCTCTAACCGGGTGGACGTGAAACTGCGCACGACTGAGGGACAGAGCGGCGAGCTGGAATGTCTTGTCTTCCAGCGTGGCTCCTCCATCTGTCAGAGCTTCTATCTGCCGATAAAGCCGCTATCTCTTCACGAACGGGTGGCCGACTACAAGGAATCCACCAGCTCCCCGCCTATGAGCCAGATAACTATTAAGGGAAGCTTCGGGGAGTCAGACATGAACGCCTGGCTTTCCCTCTGCCTCCCTGACGTGCCGCAATATGTGGGGGAGGGCGAGACCACAACGGTTTTCAGGTCGTCATTCACCGGCAGCTATCTGGTCTGCAAATGTGCCAAGGGAAATGCTACGTTGAGGTCGGACAACATCTCCGCCCTGACCATCCTAAAGGACAGCATCGCCCGGGCCGCTGCCCAGCGCAAAATGGCCATCGACATCTCAGCAAACATAAACGACGAATGCACGTTCGGGATCCTCAAGATGCTGCACCCCAAGATCCAGGCCCTTCATTCGCTCAAGCTGCAGGCTGAGCTTGTTGATGCTGTTAAAGAACTGAGCCTTCAGCAGGAGCAGGAGAACTCGTCAGGCGAGAAGGCCTTCGAGCTCCCAGAGGAATATCAGAAGATACTGACTAGAGGGAACGAGATTGTGCGGGAACAGAAGCTGCAGCCGCGGAAGCTGGAGTACATATACGGGATAATAGTGGACCTGTTCATGGACCGGGCGCGGGTGCTGGGCATGCAGAACGCGGAGGCCCGTGTCCCCGCCCTTGAGCACATTCTTCAGAACTACGACCACCAGCAGCTAGTGAACTTCTTTAAGTCGACGAGCGGATAAAGAGAGCGAACGACTATAATAACGAGAAAACATTTTCATATCCTGAGTCTGAATTATCGCGTTTGTTCGTGAATAGTTGGTATCAATATAAAAATAATTCCCTCCCTCCTTCGTGTCAGAAAAGATCGAAGATGGAGTGCAGCAGCCTGCTGTTTCTTCCCCCAGCTCCGACTTACGACCGCACGACTCACCGCAAGTTCATCTTCTACATTAAGAAGAAGTTCCCCGACTCCCACGAGCAATTAACAATCCCGTGCTTCTATGTGCCGAGCAAGAAGAAACCGTCGAACAAGGTGGCGATCTACTTCCACTGCAACGCTGAGGACAACGGCCAATGTCTCCCCCGGGTCAAGCTTCTTCGCGATAAGCTCGGATGCCACTTCCTGGTCCCAGAGTACCCAGGATACGGGGTGTACACCGGCACGGCCTCCCAGGATGCCCTTTTTGATGACGCGGACCGGGTCCTCGACTACATGACGCACGAGCTTGGGTGCAGCATTCGCGACGTCCTGCTCGTGGGCCGCTCCATTGGCACCGGTCCTGCGACACATTTAGCGTCGAAGTGCCCGGAGGTGGGAGGCCTGGCGCTGGTGAGTCCGCTGACCGGGACCAAGCAGGCCGCCGCCTTCCACGCTGGCTCGTTCGGCAAGCTTCTCATCAAGCAACAATTTAACAACGCGGAGTACATGAAAACCGTGAGATGCCCTGTGTTCATCTACCACGGGGAGGAGGACAAGGTTCTGCCTTGCTCCATGGCCAGGGAGCTGGCTGATGGTTGCACCGCGCCACACATGTTGGTCACGGGAAAACACGATACACACGACAAGATCAATCTGGTGCTGCTGACAGCAAAATTGCACAGATTCGTGGAGGAGAACTGCGGGTGGGAGGCCCAGCCGGCGGGAAAGTGCGTGGGCGCGCTGCCGATTCCCAAGTCGGACTTGCTGGAGACTGTGCGTGCGGCTGGGGCGGAGCTCGAGCCCGCGATGTGGGACACGTATTTTCATTGCTAATAGCCATGCATTATACTAATCTACGATGCACATAATGATGATATGCATTTTTTCCAATGGACAACAAGCAAAATAGAATGTATCAGGCATCGGAGACATTCGAGCTGACGCAGGAATGCACTATGAGTCTGATTCAATGTTGGATGCAGGCGCTCTTTGCGTCCCTCATGACAGAACGCCACTTAGAACGACACCCGCAATGTCCGCGAGTGTTTATGCAGCCTGCTTCCGCTGTTTCCAACCATATACCTGTCAATTAATTTATATATGATATTTTGTGGCGCAGCGCTATTTCGCCGCTTGTGCTTGTGCAGCAGATAGAGGATGATAAGAATGTAGAGCAATAGATGCTGCATATAGTGTGTGCAAGCTGTTCCTTATGCGAATCGTTCTGAGTTCGAGTTGCACCTATTTTATTCTGGTAGCGCCTTAGTTATACGGGGGAAACGAGGGATAATATATATCTAGAGGAAACAGCCGGTCAGTGCGAGCGGGAATACTGAACCCGTATTACTAAAAATGGAAAGAGTATGCAAGATGAAACTGCGTAAAAGCATAAGTTTAGCATTACAAGAATCTGTTTGCACCCAGTGTCATGTAGTATAAATCAGTATAAGTTAAACTGCTGCCTTTGATAAGGCCAGAATCTGGGCAATATTAATTTTCATTCGCATCATGAGGCGCACTTCGAATGGCCACCAGACCCGCCCCATCCAGCCGGCTGCGCCCAGAGCCTTCCCATCGTTTCATTCCTCCGCGGCGTTTCCCGTGTCGGCCAACTTTTGCAGCCCGGCCCCTATGCCTACCTCCGAGTCCCAGTCCTTCTCCCACCGAAAGCCCTCCGCCCTTCTAGTTTACGGCCCGGGAACAGCACAGAACTACTCTACTGTCTACGCCCCGCAGTGCACCCTTGCCGCCTACTTTCCCCCACCCGTGTACGCCCGGTTTCCCTGCCCCTATCCACGTCCCATTGCCGTGTCTCCGCCTCTGCCCGCCTGGCAAGTCGTGCGGCCGGCCTGGCGTTCCAATAATGTGTTACCTATTGTTAACGCAGATCCACAGCGCCGAGTAGAGTCCGCTGCGGGCCAGGGGCCCAGTCCGCCCGCCCCCAATCAACCTGCACCAATAACAGCTTTAACCGAAAGCAGAATTAATAATGGCCAACCAGAGATAAACGAGGAGGAAAAGGAGGAGAGCCTTCGGGGGACGCCGCGGAACTCTGCAGCTCGCAGGATCGTGGGCGGGAGTGCATACAGACGAAGAAACGTGTACAAGTCGATCATCAGACACACATTTGCTTACGTAAGGAAGAACCGAGAGGACATCATATCAATCCTGCAGGCAGGGGGCTTCTCCATGTCGGAAATCGAGCACGCTTTCTTCAAGATAAACTATTACAATGACGAAGAGAGACAGGCGGGAGGGAGGAAGCGGTCGCAGAACATCGTCAGGAACATTGTGGCGAAAAAGTCGATCTACGTCTACATCCTCTGCGAGGCCCTCAATGCCATGCTCAAGCGCTGGGAGCAAGGTGCTTATGGGAAGGTCACACGAAAGAATGCGACAATATACAAGGATGTATGCAAGAAGTATTATGACGAGACCGTGCGCGTGCTAGGCCGGCCTGCTCAGGGAAAGTCCTTCCTACTCTGAGCAACGCATAACTACATCTTTGGACTATGATGGATATAAATCACATAGTCCGAGCCCATTCGTTATTTATTGGTTACTGTAATATTTTGCAAGCGCATCAATTAGGAAAATTATAGGGCAGGCTCTTGTATATTAAAAGTTTACGTGAGCGACAGCTATTTGACGGAGTCATTATGGCTGGCCGTCTTCGAGTCTCTCGTGTTATCGTTCGAGGCGCGCGTGTGCGAATTACAAACATTCATTCTTATGATATCAATAAAGAGATTATCCCCTAGACTTTTTATTATGAAAATAGTTCGGACATCGCTCCCCCTCCTCCTGGCTTTCGCAGCCGCGGTCCTCTCCGCCCCCGACTGCGCGTCCACGAACATCACCCAACGCACTCTTCCTCAGGTGATCGACGCCCCCTCCTCCAGTATTTCTGTATGCGTGCATAACACGGGGTAGCAAAGTGGCTCGTCCGATTCTGGGCCGACTGGTGTGTCCAATGCAAGAAGCAGGACGCAAACTGGACCATCGTCGCCAACCTTTCCTGCTCCGGAAAGCTGCCAGGTCTCCGGCTTGGCCAAATCGACATGTATCCACTCTGGCTGCATCATTCGGGGTAGAGACTCTGAGCCGGAACTGCGGTACCAGTTCGAGATCGTGGACGTGCCCACCATAATGTTGATCCATGAGAAGAAGTATTATGTGTTCGAAGGGAACGCGACGGTGAAGAATCTGACAAAATTTGCGAAGAGGGAGTACAACAAGCTGCAACAGAACGAGATAAAGCCAGCGAAACAGTTCTGGGAAAAGGTGTGGTTCACGGCGTCGGTCAACTTGGCAAGTTTCCGTCCCACATTGGACCGGCTAGGCTTCGACTTCCTTCCCCAGAGTCTCCAAGATGTTGCCACCGTGCTCTTCCTCTGCGCCCCCATACTTGCTGTTCTACTGGTCATTTACCTAACCCAGGAGTCGGACGTGGTGCAGGAGCCCAGCGCATCTACCGAGCCGAAGGCAACAATAGTCCAGCCCTGCCTCATCGAGAAGCGGAAGCGCGAATAGCCTAATTTGTGTGTGTGTGTTGACCAAACACGTATATTCGTGGCGCTTGATTTAACATGCACACAACGACAACAACAGCAAAATCATATGACGTAATCCGCCTCGCACCGCCGATTAGTTCGTCATCCACTTGACTATGACCGCCTTGATCTTCTCCCGCGTCTGCGTCAGCACCTCCGGGTCGTCTGATGTGTCGCTCCCAAGGTCCAGACAATGGGTGCAGTCCTCGCAATTAAGAACCTTGACGAATAGATTTTCTCCACTGAGCGACTCGTCGCGAACTCCGGCCCATTTCCAGGGGTCGTCCCCTCCGTTGATGAACACTGCATGACTCATCAGCTTGGCTACCCTTGTGTCCCCCATGATGGCGTTGGTGTAGTCCTCAGAGGGGAACAAGGCGGCGTCGAAGACGCGGGTGCAGACTCCCTTCCAGTAGTCCAGGCCAAGGATTTTGGGCCGCAGCGGGTTGCTCGCTGATCCTGTTCGGAAGAACCCGAGTCCGGTGCATTCCTGGTACAGCCACTGGCGGGTGGATAGCAGGTGGTTGATCTGCGTGCGTTTCACCTCGTTCAGGGTGTAATCGCTCGGGTTGATTCCGTACATGATGCCGAAGGTAGCGTAGGCATCCAACCGCGTATCAGGGTCCTTCATCTTGCTGATGGCCTTGATCTTCGGGCAGATCTCCTTCCTGACCCCAGCCTGTATCGCCGCCACAGGCATGTCGGTGAAATAGGCGAGGAAGTCGAGGTCCTCCAGCGCCCCGGCCTTCATCGCCGCCTTCAGCTTCGCCTTCTGTTCCGCCGATCCCTTTAGGACAATGTTCGTTGCATACGCGTTGAGCTCAGTCAGCGCCTTCAGACAATCTGGGTCCCGCGAGAAGTCGAGGTACACCTGGTCCGTGTACTTGTGATAATCTGTTATCGACGCCACGACCCCAGAGGAAGAGTAGACAGCGTGGGCTAGATGGGGGTACTTCACACGGAACCAGGCCACCAGCGCCCCGGCATACGACCCGCCAATCAGCAGCCACTTCTTCTGCGCCGTCTTCAGTCCTCGGTTTTGTTCCTCAATGAAGTACGCAATATCTGCGAGGGCCTGCTCATGGGTCAGCAGACGCAAGTTCTGGAGGGACCAGTCCTCACAGGGCTGGGAAGAGCCGTAGAAGCGGTGCTCGAGGAAAAATACTTTGGCATGAAGCTGCTGGACAAGTTGCATAGTGATAGAATTGTCGCTAAGCTCGAAGCCCACCCATTCGCCGTGAACGTAGAGAATCATGGGGCCAGAGTCGCGGTCCCAGTAGTTCTCAGAGTACCAGTAGCGCTGGCGGTAAGTTTTGTCAGAGTTGAAGTCGAAGTGGTCCACACGGTTCTCGAAGATCTCGCTGCGCAGTCCTTTGATACGGTCAAATCGTCCCGCCGCGTCTCGGTGGAAATTCTCCATCCATCGTGACCACGGCCGGGAGAACGAGTCTGCGGCCAGCAGCAGGAGCAGAAGAAATAGTATCGGCTTAGGTGACGTAGCGTTCATGATATTATTGAATCGAATGACGAGATAACAATATTCGCATTTTATGTACAGCATCGCTTCTGGAGAAGCACAACAACAATGCGTATTTTGCGCCTATCCCAGCCACAGAGATGGGAGGACACCTGCACTACGCTGCGGATATCACGAGGATAGTGTTGATGAGAGGTATAAGACGGTGCAAGCAAGCTATCAAACGAGGAGACAGGCTATTTGCGATTACTATAACCGTATTAAATACAGGATTATGTGGAGGAGACAACTTGCTAGTATTTTTAATTGCGTTAATTTATAGCTTTAGCGCAATGAAAGCGGCCAACGTGATAAGGATTCCCGGAACGCCGGCCCTCACGGAACAGGATGAGACGCGCAGTCCGACGCACAAGAAGGTGAACGACACGACGGAGCCGAAACAGAAGCTAGGACTGCTGCTGCACGGGAACCGGCTGGAAGAGCTGCAGCTAGACTTCATCGCCACCCAGTACTTTGACGACCTTTACATCCTCGACGCCGTCCTCGGTGCTGGCGCCTTCGGTGTGGTTCTCCAGATCATTGAACGCGCATCCGGACAGGAGCTCGCCATGAAGGTATCACCACGTTTGTGCTGAGAGGGATAGTTGCTCTCGAAGCAGGACATGAACCCGCTCGCTCTGGATGAGTATATCAATGAAGCAAAGATGCTGGCTCGCATAGACCACAAGAACATCGTGAAACTGAAACGCGTAACTAACTCTGGAATATCCGCGCTAGGTCCATGAATCCGGCCAATACGTGTTCATCGTCATGGAGCTCGTCAAGGCTGGCACCCTTAAGGCGTTCATAAAGTACCGGAAGCTCAAAGGAAAGCCCATCAAGGACGGGGAGGCAAGCTGCATCATGCGGCAGGTACTGGAGGGAGTGGCATATATCCACCAGCTGGAAATCGTCCACCGCGACCTCAAGCCGCAGAACATCCTCATGTGCTCCTTCCACCAGCTCGACGGCGCCGTCCGCATCGCCGACTTTGGCCTTGGCATGCAGGATTCCTGTGCCTCAACCGACCGCTGCGGCACCATGGTTTACATGGCCCCTGAGCAGTTAACGAAGTCGGTCTATCGCAAGGAGGTGGACATATGGGCGGCTGGCATTATAATGTACATGGTGCTGACTGGAAGCCACCCGCTGTACGTCAAGAATGAGACGAAGGAATCTTACACTGCCAAGGCCCTCTGTCCCAAGTTCGTCTTTCCGGCGTCCTTCTCCGAGTATAGATAGAGCTGCTACCACCCGGTAGACTTGCCAAAGACTTCTTCATGCATCTCTGCAACGTTAATGTGGATTTCAGATATTGCGCAACCACGGCGCTGCGACATCCGTGGATCACAAGGTAACGCCAAAAATGCCACACGGATAGAGAGTTTGCCGCACCGATCCCTATGACGATATATGAGGAGGACACACGCCGGCAAGTCGCAGGAGAGCTGTCCGTCATAGGGAAAACTCTCTTCTTTCTCGGACACCTAGGCTCTGTTACGGAAGCCACGGTGGCGGCAGCGGCTGCTGCTGCTGTATTATCTTTGTATGAAAAGACTCTGCTAGGAGGAACACGATGAGAGTGTGCAGTCGCAGACACATAGGGCAAACAGCACTGCCCCCGACAGCGCCCGGGGGAAGGACATCGTCGTACTGTACAGCACCACCAAGGACTACAAGCCGCGGCAGGCGATTAACAAAAAGGGCATAGACCGGAAGCTGACCAAGCGCGAAACCGCGGTCGGGACCCCGGGAAGCCATCCCAGGTTCGAATTCCCATGTTTCACCCTCTCTAGGACCTTGACCGTGAAGGAGATGCAGAACATATCGCGCCGGGCGCTGATGGAGAAGTTTGGCACCAAGTTCGCCTCGACAAAGCAGATCTCCTCCAAAACGCCCCCGCCGCTGGGCGCATCCAAGAAGCAGCCCACGCTCTCGGGCGCCGCCGGTCTCGCCGTCCCCATGTCCAAGCGAAAGGGACAGGCGATGCCGTTATCGGCTAGACAGAAGAAGACGGTGGCAAAGTCGCCCTCGACAACGGCGATGCTGCGGCCGGACTCGAAGCAGCGGAAAAACAGCCTCCGCATCGACGGCGACACCAGTCCTGACATCCTGGTCATTCCTGCCTCCACAATTATCCTGGACGCCGTTCCTCGGTCTGCTACGCTGAGCATGCACCAGAAGTTCTGTCTCTCAGGCGGCTCGTCACCGGGACACGCGACGCTGTGCAAAACGCCAAGACTGCCGGCGACGACGACGAGTCGGGCCTCGACCTTTGCGTCAGCGCAAGAGCTGGAGCGGACACTGCACTTCACGGAAGAGCAGAATCGTGAGTTCGTCGCGATTGAGGGCATGCAGAGGATGAAATCGCGCCGCAGTCTTCTGCGTGTCAGCTCTCCTGTGGCTACGGTTCATGCGCAGACAGTGGACACGGGTGGGAAGGGCGGAAAGCTAAAGCCAATAGAGAGGCTGCAGCGGTTTGCGGCGGGGTCGCCGGTGGTGTCCAAGGGCAAGCACAAGTTCTTTAAGTAGGTCTTGGGCGAGAGCACTGACCGCAGTGCAATATAGTTAATACTACTCTACCATAATAGCATCTCGTTTGCGTGCTCCTATTCGCAGCGTACCCTTCATCCGGGAAGAATTCGCACAAAATGCAAATTAATCGTCCTCAAATATGGAACTTTGGTCAAAGACGCTTGTGCCGGATCTAATGGACCTGCGGCCAAAACTGCAGATGCAGAGGTCGAAGATGAAGAAGGAGGACTGGACTCGGTACTACAACCATATAAGGTGGTTCGACCGCTCGCTCAACATCAGCGCGGCGGGCGGCGTTTTTGCCTCCACTGTGGTCATCCATTTTCTTGTAAAGGCCGGCCACAGTCCCAGATGGGGCACACTTCTCGGCGTCTTCTTCCCCGTTTTCCTGTTGCCGGTGGCCATCTTCTACCCGGGGACGAAGAGGATCCTCGCGGATTACAACGCCAAATATGGTTCGCCTCGTTCGCCGCCGGCCTCTCAGCCGAAGAACTAACGATTGCTACTTCACAACGAAGATATAATAACGCGATCCTTTCTGATAATTGCATTAATGAATTCACTTTCCTGAATCGTGATCCGTGACATGAGGAGCTAAGGGGTTTTGGGGT
>QFZN01007983.1_pt1 | contig 10800 bp, 12 predicted proteins | sample 1740101 | NCBI WGS metagenome assembly QFZN01 (sample SAMN09210849, study PRJNA391713) | Ciliate metagenome, whole genome shotgun sequencing project. | isolation source: combination of 50 Heterometopus sp. ciliate cells from an enrichment culture... | host: Heterometopus sp. ...
CAGGTAGCGAACCAGCCGCGAAGAATCATGATTCGACTCTGGGCGTGTATGAGTGAATAATAGTTATAACCGAGTGTAATAAGCTGATAATATTGATCATGAAAAAGGATAGCAAGCCGAAAAAGCTGGAGACTATCCCCTTCCTCGTGAGTTCTACAGCGGAGTCGCTGATCCCGTTCGCAGGGAACGAGGAGACCTTCGCCCGCAAGTCTCGCGTGGCCAAAGCCAAGCCTCACGTCTCACTCTTCTCCGCCCTGCCTCCTTCCGTTCTTCTCGACGAGCAAAAGACCTTCGCCAAACGCCCTGTCCTCGACGACGCCCTCGTTTCATTCCCCTTCGTGCTCGCCCTCTGGAAAGACCTCCTCGTCAAGTTCACCAAGGGAAAGTCCGGAGCCGTGAAGTCTGCCGCTCAGATCAAAGAAATGACGCGAGCCAACGTGGACGCGCACTTTGACCCTGTCTGCGACATTTTCCGCTCTCTGCTCGCCAAGCTGGACGAGGGCGCCGAGGCCAAGGACTTCCTTCGCAAGGCGTTCTCGGAGGAATTGCTGTACCTGGCGGTTGCAGGCATAAACTGTGCAAACTACCGGGTGCTTCGCGAGCTGGACAACGTGCTGCAGAGCACAGACATGGAGCTCGACGAGTCCCGCGCCGAGAAGAGCTTCGATGCGTTGCGGCTGTTTCACAGGTTCTTCTTCGAAATCGTCCGGCTCAGGTGCAACGTGGTGCTGCCTGAGCGGCCGCTGTTGGCCCTGCAGGATTGCATAAAGAACGCGATCAACGAGCTGCAGTGCAAGATCCAGACCAATTTCAAGCTTCTCGTCGAATCCCCCACTCAGGCCAAGAAGCTCCGTGCCATCGCCCTCCTTCTCTACTATGTGATGCAGTCAGTCGCAGTTCTCTCCGTGCTGGGCGAGCCTGAGGGACAGACCAAAGGAAAGTACCAGAGCGTCCTCGAGTACCTCAAGATAATATTCGCCCTGATATCACAGTCCACGGTGTTCGACCGTGTCGTCAGCGACGAGTACGAGTTCGAGACCTCCTGGACCGAATTCAAGGGCAAGCAGCTCCTCTGCGGTCCCGCAAAGCTGAAGCGCATATCGCTGTTCGTGCAGGAGGGCAAGGCCGACCCGAAGGAGGGCCTGCGCATCAATCTCCGCTATGTCGTCGTCTACTACCACTACAAGATCCTCAAGCTTCTTGCCCAGAGACAGCAGCTCATGTACGACGAGCACATCCTAAGCGTATTCTCAACGCTGATACACAAGAACAAGTCGCTGCTGGGCAGCCTCATCGCCCAGCGGGACAAGCAGTCCTCCATGAAGGTCATGCTCCTAATAAACGAGAACATCCACATCATAAAGACCTACATCATCAACCTGGCTTATTTCTCCGACAGCCTCGATCCCATGCAGAGACTGTCCAAGTACGACACCATCAAAGAGACCGCCATCGACTGCTTCGCGCTCGCCGTTAAGTCGGGAATGTACTGGAAGTCAGAGTCGCCGGCCGAGGTGGCCAAGCTCAGCATTGCCACCCCTAAAGACTTTGTCGCTCTTCTGTTCCGTTCCTTGCTGCTCTACAAGAAGGTGCGCGGCCGCCACGCCTCCCCCAAGTTCACAAAGGAGATGGTCAAGTACATTAACATACTGGCGGCTGACCTGGTGTCCCGTCCAGTCCCCACCGACGATGCCATCTGCTTCTACTCATACCGACTCTACTTCCTCCAGTTCCTGGGGGAGTGGGAGATCGAAGATCTGAAGGAGAAGTACACAAAATACACTGAGGAGATCAGTCGCTACATTGCGGACTTCGAAGGCGAAGAAATGGAGGGCGAGGTGGTGAAGCAGCTGAAGGTGCGCAACCAGGACCTTGCCCTCGGCCTCTACCTCAAGCTCTCGCAGATCGACTGCACGCTCCCCCTCGAGACCACCATCGGCTTCATCAAGGAAAGCTACACGAGTGCAACCAAGTTGGAGAAGTACTTCTTCGTGACGATGTCGCTGCTCTGCAGACGCAAACTGGCCGAAGAGTGCTTTGCGGAGGTGCTGGGCGGCGGGTCAGGACTGCTGAGGAAGATCATCAGGTCGGCGCCCAACTCGGCCGAGACCGAGGTCTTCATTCGGAAGGAGGGCACTCCGGCGCTGTTCTTCATATACAAAAACGCGCTGAACAGCTACATGCAGACCCGCGAGCAGAAGGCTTCCTGTCTGCAGGAGTCCGAGAAGCTCACCGACCTAAAGGCCGCAGCCTCCGAGATCAACGTCTACGTGGCACAGACATACATGAATAAGCTGGATGCCACGATCGCCTCGTACGAGCAGCTGATAAACAGCACCGGCGCGTTCATCTGCACGCTGCAATATTTCCTCCCCATTGCCGAGGACTTCCTCATGAACTCTGGCTTCGACCAGGACTTCTACGAACGTGCCCTCAAGCTCGACTCCGGCCGCACGCTCATCCTCAGCATGCTCCAGATCTTCTGTGAACATCTGCTCGCCGAGCTCCAGCGTTCTGAGTTCTTCGAGAAGTACATCTCGATCATCATCGAAATCTTCGTGAGTCTGAGCCTGGTGCACATCCCGTTCGAGCAGGAGAAGCCCTTCGTGCTGACCATTGTCTCGGTCCTGGAGAAGCTTCTTCTCGAAAATGTTTAGTTCCAGCCTTAACGCGCGCCGTAGGAGGTGATGAGCAAGGAGCTGCGGGAGATCATCTTCCACCGGGCGGTTCTCCCCCTGCTGCTCGAGGTCTGCCAGAAGGAAAACTACGCCGCCGACATCGAGCTCTTCCTCCGATTCCTAAATCTCATGAAGCTCATCGTGAGGGGCAACAAACTCTTCTACGAGAGCAAGGAAAGCAAGGCCCAGTTCTACTCCTTCATCCTCTCACACTTTGAGCGCATGCTGACCTCAGTAAGGCCGCAGACCTAAAGCCCGATACGTAGGATGCAATAAAGATACCGACGATACAGAACCTGCTGAAGCAGCTGGCAAGCATCGGCGTGGAACGCGACGTGGAGATCGGCGACCCTGCCCCGTCCCTCATCTGCGAGCCCTCGGCAATCGAAACCTACTACAACGTTCTGGTCAGATGTTTCCGCACCTTCCCCAAGGACAGCAACTCCCATCTCAAGGCCTACGTCCTCTTCCCGCTGGAGTCTCTGCGCAAGTCGCTGCTCAACGCCTGCACCCTGTGTCGGGTACCGTTCCCCGATCACCTCAATCTAGATCTCGCTGCAAGAGCTTCTTGTGAGCATCCTGAAACTTACGGGGGACAAGGAGTTCCGGACCGAATTGGTAGGCCACATTGCGCGACTCAACGCGATCCACACCTCTCCTGCCCATATGCAGCGACTCATGCACCAGCTGCTGAAGGCGCCCACCAGAACGCTCCGTCCAGCCGCCGAGGACTACTATCTCAGTCTTCTGCAGGTGCTCATCGACTCCGTCTCCAAGGAGAGCATCCGCAACATGTTCTATTTCACGGGGCAGGAGAGGAGCTTCATCCAACTGAGAACGCCGCTGATTACGACTGCTCCGGGACTGGCGTGGACCGGGAACATCCGGCTCGAGCGCGGCGGTGCGGACAGGAACCAATGCATCTTCAGCTTCCTGCGGGTGAAGCCGAACAACGTGAAGGGCGTCGAACTCTACACCCACGAGCGCAAACTGGTCTATCGCATGGTGAACCTCTACAAGGGGGACAACAGCACCCTCGTCACACTCTCGAACATCGAGCTCTCCGAGGACACCTGGCACCATATCACCATGCTGCATTTCGACAAAGAGCTCATCGTCTGTGTGGACAAAATGATACAGCGGGCAGAAGTAGGAATGCAGTGCTTCCCGCGCAAGTACAACACCGCCACCATCGGCACTGCCACCGACCCCAGCACCATGCACCAGCAATCACTTTTCTTCGGCGAAATGTCCGCCCTCTACTTCTTCGTTCCCAGCGCAGCCTTCAAGGACGCCATGAGCGACCTCGTCTACCGTGGGGCCTATCTTCCCTTCGTGTATAAGAACGAGGTAGCCGCGGTCGACGACAATATCCTGTACGCATTCCCTGAGATGGCGCAATGCAAAGGCCTGAAGTACGTCAAGCGGGAGTTCGTCGCCTCCACCTTCTTCATCCTCGATCCTAAGGTTCGTCTCTCATATCGTGATAACTCGAGGATAGTACAACGTCTTCAGCAGAACTACGCAGGAGGACCTGGTGCAAATCCGCGGACGCACCATGAATGCCGTGGGCTCCCTCCATGATACGCAAGTCTTCTTCAACCGGCCGGCCAAGGACGTTTTCAACGCGCTCGGCGGCTTCCGCACCATGGTCCCGCTCCTCGCCAGCAAGTTCGGCTTCGGTCCTGCCAATGTTGTTCATGAGTATGATTTCATTCCCAACTCGGGACCGTAGTTCGAAGATCTGCAACGCGATGCTGAAACTGATGTACTCGCTGTGTTCAAACGGCGAGAACGAGGTCATCCACTTCCTGATGGACGACCACGGGATCGACATACTGAAGCACCTGTTCGAGAAGGTACCTCTGCCAGCATCAATTCACGGATAGATAGGACGGAGCGGGAAATTCACCGCGGAGTTCGTGGACCTGTTCTTCCAGTTCCTGGAGCTGCCCGCTATGCTGGGAACGAAGCAGTCACATCATGCGGCCTCGCTGCTGATAGAGAAGATCCTGCTCAACATAAAGATCTGGGGCAACTCGGACTACCAGGTCCAGGTATGAGGCCGCAAAGAGATGCCGATAGAAACGCCTAATGGAGAAGCTCGACCCGCTGCTCATGCGTTATAGCGATCTGCCGTTCACCTCTGGCGAGCCTTATCGCGGCATCCTTCGTCTCCTCTACGACTACTACGCTGTGGAAGAGGTGGACGACCCGGCGCTGAAGAAATTCCTCCGCGACATCCGCTGGCAGCTCACTGGCCTCCTTCTCGCTTACTTCCAGAAATACGGAACGAAGGAAACGATACACACGTTGGTGGAGTTCCTGATGCCGAAGACCGACAGCTTCTACGCTATACGGGATCTGCTCTACATCCTCATGCTGTCTCAGGTCCCGCCGCACTCAGAGCTGCTGATGAGCTACGTGAAGGACGGGTGCAAAAACGGTCACAAGGACTTTGACCTCATCCTTGCTCTGCACAGCATTATCAACAACGCAGTCGTGCAGAAGACCAAGCTCAAACTCGTTTCCGCAGCAGAGGACCTGAGTGTAAAGAGCAAGATCGACTGCTGCGAGCACGTAATCTCGTACTCAATGCACATCTTGCTGTCCTTCTGCTGGAACGAACTGTTCACGGAGGGATTCAGCTCGGTGTTCAACTTTCTCCTGGCGCCCAGCACTGGTCCGGCCCCACTCGGCAATTCTCCGCAGGGGAACATGCTGGCCGGACTCAACGTGGTGCTCAACCGCGGCGAAGGCTTCCTCTCGCTCCTCAACCCTTCTACCGGGAAAGGCAAGTACAGTCGGCCTGAGGAGATCATCCTTCACTTTTTGTTCCACAGGCTCGAGGGCGCCACCGACAAGGGCGAGAATTACCAGCGTTCATACATCGGCGAAAAGACCTACCTCGCCCTGATCTCCCATCTGCTGCCCGACGCCTCGGTCTTCTACCTGAATGAGAAGGAAATACAGCAACGTGTGGTCGAGATGAAGGAGTCGGAGTTCAACGCCCCCAGGATCCGCATGATCTATGGCACCATGTTCGAGAATACTCGAGCCTTCGAACTGCCGGTTCAGCAGCGGCTTATGCTGGACACCTGCAAGTTCCTCACCAATCGGGCCTTCATGTGTCTGTTCCTGAGGATTGACGCGGTGTTTGAGGCAATATGCGCGTACCTCAGTCGGGCGAAGTACCTGCGCGAGCCCGTGATCAAGTCCAACCTCGAGTCCTTCTATCTGCTGTTCGTTCGCAGCTACTGGAAGCAGCGGCGCGAGCACAGTCAATGCATATTCCGCGAGCTCGCCAAGTTCCAGCCGCCGGAGTTCCTCCATCTCTGCAACCGCATTCTCGACGAGCTCCTCGTTGAGCCATTCACTTACTCGACGGACGAGGGGCTGTACGCGTCGATACAGTTCGTGTACTTCCTGGAGGACTCGGCCATCCGGCTCCCGCAGCTGCTCACTCATCCGCAGTTCATCCAGGCCGTCGGCAAGCTCCTCATCTACCTAAACGAGGTGCACATCCTGTACTTCTGGTTCCCCTCATACGTGCCCGGCCACGTTCCCAGGGAGCCTCTTTCTGCCGAGGCCGGCACTGGCGGAGACTCTCCGGCCGCTCCATGTTGCCAGAGGGAGGGCGGAATCGTGAGGGCCATGCTCAAGCTCATACTGACTATCATCGCGAGATGCGGGGACCCGGCGGTCGAGGAGAAAGATCGCAAGCTCGCCCTCATGATGCTCAACTTCTACATCTTCAGGAAGAGGAAGACGTTCGCCAAGATCGCGAAGATTTTCTCTGTGGAGCACCTGATATGCACCGAGATCGAGAGTCCGACGCAGGCGAAGTCTGAGAGCATCGCCGACCCGCTGCTCGAGTTCAGTCTTAAGGGCACCGTTACCAAAAACAAGCTCAAACTCATATTGCACGACAGGAGCGTGACGTACCAGAAACCGGTGGAAGAGATCTGCAAGCTAGTTGTGGGGAAAAAGGACATCTACGAATCTACGCAGTTCCGCGCCCTGTTCCTCTCCACCCAAATCCTCCAGACCCTCATCTACAGTTCTTTCGGCGTCATCTCATATAAGGCCCTCCCTGCCGCGCTCAGCGACTGTCCCGATGCCGAAGCTGAAAAGGCAACGAACTACAGGACGATCTACCTTTCGAAGCTGCTGGGCAGGATCCTGAAGTTCAGCTATAGTGTCGAAGGCAGTGCGGGCATAAAGCGAATCATTGAGGACCTCTACCGCGAAATGATCAGCTTCCCTGACTACCCGATCCAGGCCTGCATCAGCAACATAGACGCGTGCTCGAGACAGCTGATAGAGTCAATGCGTCCGCAGGTCGAGTGCGCGCCAGCCACGCCAACGAAACTGAAGTCTACCCCCGTGAAGGAGAAGCTGCCGGGGGCCGAGGCGCCTGTCGATCCCATGGTCGTCGCCAAGATCCGCGCCTACGAGGAAGAGTGCATCAAGTGTCTCACCGAGGTCTGCGAATACTACTGCAACTTTGTGAACAAGAAGGTGACCGCCGAGAAGTACACGAGCATGGTGCTGTCGATAATTATGGGGAAGAACTTCGTGACGAATGTGCAGCCAGGACTGCACAAGATGGTGAGCGAGGACCTGATCGTGGTCGAGAAGGCGGTGCTGGCCGCCGCCGAGGTCAAGCACATCGTGCAGCGGCGCGTCTCCCATCCCAAGGTCCAGCCGAAAGAGTACGCATCCGTTGTGTGACAGGTTTCGGTAGGAACAAGGAGAGAATGGCGAGGATGCACAAGATCATCAACGAGTGCAATCAGCAACTCGAGAATCGCAGTAAGACAATGATGACACGATTATGGTAGATTGGAACGTGACGAAGACCGACGAGGAGGACAACAACGAGCAGGAGTACGAGAACCTCCGCAAGCTCGTCCTATCCGAGTCCGCCTTCCTCATAAAAGACAAGGAAGCCGAACAGGTCTACCAGCTGGCGAAGCAATACTACGGCAAGCTGCTGGCCCGCTGCCCCCTTCACAAGCAGCAATCCGCCCTCTTCAAGCCCGACCTTGCTTCCCTTCCCTTCGACTGCTTCGTCAAACTCAATGCGGCGCGCGACAACCTCTGCAGAGAACTCCGATTGAAGCCACTGCGGGCTCCGCTGGAGAACCCGTCGGTGCTGAAAGGGCTCGCATATGTGAAGCGGTTCTTCCTAAAACGTGCGCTCATCAGCCGCATCCTCCGCCAGTCCGGTGTGGAGCCTCCCGCGGAGTTCCTCATTCCCGGCAAGATCCAGTCCCGCGTTCTCAAGGCCACCATGGGTCGCATCTGCAAGTCGCACAAGCATGAGAACAGCAACACGGGGATAACGCGACTGTCGCTGCCGGCGGCGATTTTGTCGCCGGGGAAGAGCACAAGATGGAAAGTTTCTGCCAGTCGACTGCAGAATCAGCCCGCCACCAAGCCTCTGTTTTCAGATGCCATCTTCGATTCTGAGATCATAAGGATGGACCACTCAATATTCGGCGAGACCGTGGTCAGCGCCAGTCTGATCGTGTTTACATCAAAGGCGAAGGACTTTGGGAACCCGGCGTACCGACTGGGCTCGCCCTCGCTGATGGTGGCCTCGGGCTGCAAGAAGCAGAAACGTGTCTGGCGCTACTGCGACATCGCCCGTGTCATGGTCAAACAATACAACATGATCCAGCAAGGGATCGAGATCAAGCTCAGAAACCAGAAGTCCGTGTTCCTGGTGCTATTCTCAGAGGACAAGTTGCGCGAGTTCATAGCTCACTTCAGGAGACAGACCCTCGACGGCCGGAGGTACCGCATCGATATCATCGAGGACCCCCACAAGGAGTTCTTCAATCGGAAATTCACTGAGGACTGGAGAAGACGCAAGCTGAGCAACTTCGAGTACCTCATGCTCCTCAACGACTATTCCAGCCGGTCCTTCCAGTCCCTGTCGCAGTACCCAGTCTTCCCGTGGGTCCTGCAGAACTACACAGAGCCCACACTCGCACTTTCTCCCAACGACTTCCGCGACCTGAAGTATCCTATGGCCGGCATCACGCCGCGGAAGCGCAGCGAGGCGGTCAAGAAGTACGAGAACACCGACGACTTCCCCGAGGGCCGGTTCCAGTTCGGCGCCCATTATCTGCCGGGAAGGGCGGTGCTGGGCTACCTCATGCGACAGCAGCCGTACACGCTCATGATCTACAGGTTCGATTCCGGCGGGGACTGTCCCTCGCGCCACTTCCACATCATGAACACGATGTGGCGCAATGCGAATGAGCAGTCAGACACAAACCTGGAGCTGGTGCCAGAGTTCTACAGCAGTCCGGAGTTCCTGTCGAACCAGTATGTATCCCCCGTGAACCTTCTAGCAACCAATACGCTTTCGGTGCGAAGGTCCTCGAGGAAGAGTTCGCGGGACTTCGAGGCCAGATCGTCTACGTCGACTCCGTGGTTCTTCCGCCCTGGGCTCGCGACCCCCACTACTTCATCTGCATGATGGCCCTCGCTCTGGAGCATCCCACGGCCACGCTCGGTCTCAACGACTGGATAGACCTGGTGTTCGGGGACAAGCAGCAGAGTGCGGAGAGCTACAACCTGTTCAAGCCGCTGACCTGCGAGGTAAGTCACCGCATGCACAGAGGTAGAAAACGGTGAAGCTGAGGGAGGAGACCGAGGAGGGCAAGTTGTGTGCCTCGGAGGTAAGCCAGATCGCGGAGTTCGGGCACAATCCCAGCCAGCTGTTCGACCGGCCACACCCGAGCTTCGAGGAGAAGACATACGAGACCGTGAAGTGGGTGTTTGACGTCCTCTCGCCCGCGCCCGAGGTTTGCCCCGCCTGTCATCGTGGTGACTAGGACTACGTGGCGCCGCAATACCGTCTCAAGGAGACTGAGACCTCCGCCGGAATCATCCGCGTCATCGTCCGGGACAAGGTCTCCTTCCTTGCGATCACCACAAACAACGAGATTTCGCGCAGACAGTATTCGGCCGCATTTATCCTTCCCCACAATAGACTTATAAGCGGAAAGGGCGAGGTGCGGACAAACGGCCAGCCGATCCCGCTGCCCAGGCATTACGCGGTCTACAACCCTACCAAGGAGGTCTTCACGCTCGATCCTCTGGTCGTCTTTGCTGTTGGGGGACAGTACCTGGTCACCTGCCGCAACAGCGAGAACATCTTCATGATCTACAGTCTGAATTCGATGAGCCGGCTTATGGCGGTGGCCTTCCACACCGTACGTGTTGACATATTCACATCGATAGAATGTGGTCAACGCAGTGCACTACAACGAGCGGAACGATATCCTGTACACGGGAGACATCGACGGCGTGGTGGCGACCTGGGAGATGACCCCACTGCTGCGCAATTCGTCTGCACTCCGGCGTCCCAAGGTAGCGAGGGAGGGATTTACCATGGATAGTACTTTATGACGGACCACAACGACGCTGTGGTGTCGATCGACGCGAATTATGAGCTGGACCTGTACGCTTCTGCATCGAAGTTCGCGTGCGTGCTGCGGGTCATGTCGACCAACCGCTACTTCCTCACGATCTCCCCGGAGCTCTCTCGCAAGGTCAAGTACCGCATCTTCAAGATCCTCCTCTCTTCCCGTGGCTATATCGTGATCCAGGCGAGGAGCGTGTTCGCGACCTACGAGAAGGACATGCTGGTGGTATACAGCATAAACGGCGAGAAAATCGCCACAAGGGAGTTGGAAGAGTTCCTCAACGCGATGATCCTCGATCAGACGCAATACTTCGTGGTATTCTGGCACCATGCAGACTCGTCGTGTAGATAACCGGGGGAGGAAGCAAGAGGCTAAAGAGATACAACATCGTGACGCTGGACGAGGAGGACCTCCAACGCACGATCGAAGGCTGTCCGGAGTTCCCCTCGACCGTCACCTCGCTTTCATATATGTCTGGTACGAGGAATCGGCATCAACGGCGAATAGGGGAGAAGACGACGCTGCTTGTGGGTCTCGCCAATTCGCAGTCGTACGTGGTGGACTTCGTTAGCAGACAGGACTCGCCGGCGGCCAAGGCCTTCCCGCTCTCGCCGCCTCAGTAACCGATTTGCACACACACTACCATTTATTCGTCCTCGTTCGAGTCTCTGCACGGG
>QFZN01004756.1_pt1 | contig 10793 bp, 15 predicted proteins | sample 1740101 | NCBI WGS metagenome assembly QFZN01 (sample SAMN09210849, study PRJNA391713) | Ciliate metagenome, whole genome shotgun sequencing project. | isolation source: combination of 50 Heterometopus sp. ciliate cells from an enrichment culture... | host: Heterometopus sp. ...
CGTGCGTTCGCGTTATCCCTGCAGTCCAGAAAATGAAATAAAGAATTCTTCTGCATTATACCAAACGCAAAGCTAATGTCTAAATATGCATCAGAAAAGTACAGAACTGTCACAATATCAAACAGGGTTCTTCTTCGTTCTGCCGCCGACCTTTCTAGTCGGACGGGGATGTGACTTCCCGGTCTCAGGAATGTAGTTCATGACCTTCGTGGGACCAATCATCCTCTGTATCGTGCTTGCAGTGTCGTTCCACACGGACCCTGCAGGCAGGGCAGGATCAGGCGCAACCTCCTTAGTCGAAGTCGCTATCGTGTCGTCCAGCCTCCTGATCGATTTCTTCTCCTCCCTCGCATCCGGAGCCATTCCGCCACTGATTTCCGACACCGCGAGCGCCTCCGCAGAGTTTACCAGCACGTAGCCCTCCTCGCTGAGCAGCTCCGGAAATTCAATCCGCATCACGTGTCCGAGCAAGGCTGTCCCGTCGAGTCTGGCGAGACGGAGGGCGATTTCCTTTCCCTCCACCCGCAGTACAGCAGCCTTAAGTTTACCGTCCGGATATAGTCGGAGCTCAAGGCCTTTCCACGCCACCCCGCGGATCACGAGCGCGTTCTCTATCTCCGCCTTGGTCGCCCCGTGCGGAATTCCTGACATGATAGCGACGAAAGTTGTTCCAGCCTGAGAGGCCTCGATTTCCTCAAGGACAGTCCGCTGGCTCTGGGTCGAGCTCTCGATTGGGACAAGGGCGGGGTCACAGTAGCCGCCGGACTCGTCGTAGTAGCCGCCGAGTTCGTCGAGGCCCTTGTCGTTGAAGTAGCAGCCTTCGGGGTCGAAGGAGCCTACAGTCGCAGCGTGTGTTTACTGCCATCTGGCTGGGTGTAGAAGCCGCTGGTGCCGAGCGTGCCCCCAGGGAGGAACTTGGGACTTTTGCGTATAAGGTTCATGTACTCTTCGTCCGCGCTGTTCTTTGCCATTTAGTTTTCGATTATCAGTAATAATTCGTAGTCTGCTACTCCTAAAAGTAAGTTACATGGTCCCTTCCCAGAGCCTTATAACAAATTTATTATTATTTCAAGCAGTGCATTCGTCGTTCCAGTTCTTCTTTTTAAATATCGCACTCAGTACCAGCTTGCTCCACACGCGTTTCCAGCGCATCAATGTGCTCCCGTGTGACAGTGCAAGCATATATTGAGAGTTGATATAGCCGCCCAATGCGCGCGCGCACATTAGAAGTATGCCTTGAACTCCGGCTCCATCTTCACCAGGTCGATCAGCGCCTGGTCGTCGAAGAACTTGCTTATGCTCACGTCCTCCAGCAGCCCTTTTCTCCTTCTCGTCTTGATCATGATATCCCTGGCGAGCTGAGGCGGGGCGCTGGGCTCGAGCAGCTTGAGCTGTATGGTCCTGTCCAGCGGATCTCCTGGTGCCACCTCCTACCCGGGTTTTTTCTGGGGGCGTACCCAGTGGTCGAAGGCCGAGAGCACGAAGGCCTGTCCTGCAGTGTAGGTCCTCAGGTCAGTCTCGAACCCGAAGGAGTCCAACGCCGGCATGTCCGCCCTTATCACGTACATGGGCGTCCCCGCCTTCGGCTCCTCCATGCTCACATGCGCTCTTCTTCTTGTGAGCAGCTAGAAAGGATAGCAAACCAGAATCGTACATCGTAGATAGGCTGGATGCAGTCCTGAGGAGTGAGGATCTCGAGCAACAGGATAGGCTCCATGATGCGAGGAGTGGCCATGAGGAAGGAGCTGTAGCAGACCCTTCGGGCGGTCGGGATCACCTGTCCGCCTCCGCGGTAGACCGGGTCCTAAAAATTGATTAGCGAGACAATGCAAGGTACACCGGCCACGATGGCGTCGAGGACCTTGAACTTGGCGTTCCTGATCGGCTCCTCGCACAGTGGTCCCTCTCTTGCGGCCCATTGGAAGCCCTGGACCACCGAGTCCTTGATGGAGTAGAGTGCCTTCTTGTCGATCATCGAGGGAAGGGTGTAGTCGACGATGGCGTTGGTACCCAGCTTGGTCGGACCGAAGGCCCACAGCGACCGAGCCGTCAGCGTGTCCCATCCGTACTTCTTCTCCAGGTGGTCGTATAGCTTTTTGGAGTCCCAGTCTATCTTGATCTCCTCATTCTCTATGTCCAACGCCAGTCCCTTGTCCAGCGGCTCCGCTATCATCGTCAGCTTGTTCTTCTTGTTTGTTGACTCGGCATAGCACTTGATCGAAGACGTGTCAGTCACTGTTTCGCAGAAGGTCACCGACGGGTCCGACACCTTCACCTCAATGTCGGCATAGAGCTTGCGGAGATCGTGGAAGATGCAGTCGAGGTAGAGCTCGCCCGTGCCCACAACCAGGTGCTCGCCCGTCTCCTCGACCCGCGTCTTCGCCATCACGTAGCTCTTTGCTATCTTGCGAAGACCCTCAAGCATCTTGGGCAGCTCGGAAGGGTTGAGCGGTTCGCAGGCCACCTTCATCACCGGCTCCGTGCAAAAATAGAGAGGACGCATGATGTCCACCAGCTGCTCGCCCTCGGCGGCAGTGATGGTCGCGGTCTTCACGATCGACTGGTCGATTCCGTCGATCAGCACCCAGTTCCCCGGCAGCGCCTTGTTAATCCTGGATGTGTAGCGCGACTGGTAGAGGAAGATCTCGCCCACCTCCTTGATGGTCACGTCCTCTTGCTCGAGTGTGTTGTAGTTCTCGCCCAGAATACGCACATTCATCCCCTTGGTAAGAGTGCCGGAGAGGACGCGGCCGAAGGCGTAGAAGGAGAGACAGTCAGGCTTGTGGTAGAGCTTGGTCACGTTGAGGTACAGCAGGCCCTTGGCATCCGACCGCAGGATGTCCTTCGCCTGCTCCGAGTCCAGCGCGCCTGTATAGTTGCGCTTGAACTTGGTCACGTTTCCGGCACGCGCCGAGGGGACGAAGGCGGCCACCGCGTCCACGATGCAGCTTGTGCTCCCGTACATCTTCTGCACTATAATGCGCAGGAGCTGCTTGGTGTCCAGCTTATATTCCTTCTTCTTCAGATAGAGACCAACCTTGCTGAGTGTCTGCTCGAGGTCCTTCTTCTCCTCGCTGATGGCCTGGCCCACGATCTTGTAGAATGGCTCCAGGATGAACTCCACGAACGTCCTGTTGCTAGAGGTGCCCGCGGGCTTGGGCTGGAACTTGCGGGTCTCGTAGTTGAAGTAGACGTCGCCCCAGAAGAACTTTGCCAGCTCTCTCACCGGCATCTTGACCTTGTGAGTTTCGGCGTAGAGACGCGCGTAGCTCTCCAGCGAGAAGCAGCCGCCGAACTCGCTCGTCGCAAATATGACGTTGCCCTCAGTGGGGGAGAGTCTCTTCGGCTCGATGCCCGTGTTCCGACTGAAGTGTGCATTCGCATCGATGATTGAGTTAACCTCGTCGAGCATATGCTTGATCTTGTGATAGGCATCATTTGGCGGGAGACGCAGTTCGAGGGCGAGACGGTCGATCTTGTTTATGACAAGGACGATGCCCAGTCCCTCCATTATGGCTTGTTTTAGGACCTTCTCCGTGTTCATCATCACACCTTCGACCGCGTCCATGACCACGAGCACGCCGTCGGCAAGGCGCAGGGCAGCCACCACCTCGTCGTAGAAGTTGGGGTGTCCCGGCGTGTCGATCACGTTCATGAGGTAAGACTTGTCGCGACAGTCCTGGACCACCAGGGTGAGAGGCTTGGCCTTGAGACTGAGGGCGCGGTCGCGCTCGTCCTGTCGGGAGTCGGTGTAATGTCTGTATCCCTTGGTATCGAGGGCGATCCCGTGGGTGTCGGCTACGAACATGTCGAGAAGAGCGGTCTTCCCGTGGTGCAGGTGGCCCACAACAGCTACGTTGCGGATCAGCTCCGGGTTGCCCAGCAATCCCTCCAGATACTCCGGGGATATGACCTGCCGGTGATCCTTGTCAACCATATCGAAGTCGCGGCCCTTGGGCGGGGACACAATAGGCTCGGTGAGAGGCTGGATGTCCTCCTCCATGACCAGGACCTCGGCGCCAGGGTAGATGCGCTCTGCCTCGGGGTAGTACTGCTTGTCTTCTTGCAGCACGATTTCGGTGCCAGTCCTGGGCGCGGCCACCTCCGAGGAGGGCTGCTCCTTCCTTTCCTCACCCGGTTGGTCCTTGGCCTGGCGCTGGACCTCGTTAAGGTCCTCGAGGAGCTCGTTCCGATCGGGCTTATCCCCCGCCTCATCCTTGGGCTGATTTATGTCTGGCCCTATGTAGTTCCCGAATTCGTCGTACAAATTAGACTCCATATATAATTATAAGAATAGCACAGAAGCCCAGCAATACTGTTATACTCGGCCATGCTATTGGCGGGCACATACCACGCGCGTATTCGATCCGCAGCTTCCCACCAGGCCCGCTCGAAACAGGCTGGAGCTGCGAAAGTGCAAATTTATGCTTTTCTTATCTTATTGTACCTGCCTGTGGGTGCTATAACTAACTATTAATAATTCTGAATGTCGAGGAGCAGAAATATGCCAGTAACGTTGCGGCGGATAAGCTATAACGGTAGGGGCGAGGCAGCATGATGGTGCGAACAACCTTCGAGCCAAAGGGCACGTTCTTGACCGGGGTCGGCACGCGGACGCTCAATCTTATTCAGATCCCCCGCAAGACCATCGCTCCCATCGCAATCCCTCTCTCGAAGCAGTACTTCAGTCCTGCCAATCGCGCCGCCGGCTCCGCCTTTACTACGACTGCCTGCCGATACAGCCGGGCTGCAGGTTTTACGCCTCCCTGCTGCCCTTCCGCAAGAAGCTGCGTCGTCTCCACCTCAACGTCCCGTCCACCGTCTTTTCTATCGACGACGACAACTATCTAGTCCATACAAGTACCATGCCATCGATTACGCATTTTATGCTGAAGACTCCAAGCACGAGATCGCGATCGACGAAGATGTGAGTCTGGACGAGGCGTTCTACAGGCCGATAGCAGAGAGCTTCGAGAGGATGGACGCATCGTACAAACAGACGCGGCCGGCGGTTTTCGTAAAGTCGTCGCCCTACTCCGACCCGTGCTTCATGGTTGCGGTAAGATTGCAGAGTGACCTGATAGGAGGCGCTGAACTGCGCAACCTTTGCAAAGAAGGTCGTCCGCCGTCTTCCCCAGCACGACGTCCTCCAGCAGCATCTTCCTGGCAAGGCTAGCGGCAGTTCTTTCGTCCGCCTTGTCTATTCTCCGAAGAAGCAGGTAACAATGAGCTAGGAATCGGGGGATAGATAAGCGAGGGACATTTTGTGGACAACGTTCTGCTGTCGTTCGACATCGTGAAGCCGCTCGATGACAAGATGCACAAGTACTTCGGCCTTCCTGCGGGATACGAAGATGTCAAGTATTACTGCAAGCGGGGAAGCTGTCTGGCCGAGTACGAGAACGAGGCCAAAAAGCTCTACAACTTCTTCCTCTACGTACACTGTGATGCAAACGAGCGGAGTAGGACATAGGGATAAGAGTGAAGGAGATCACGATCGACCTGGTGCGGGCGGAGGATGGCAGTCTGTGGTTCGTGAACCTCAAGTCGTACGTGGTGGACGACAACTGCTACCGGCTGAAGCAGGTGCAGACCATGATGAAGTCGGGCGAGCTCGCCGAGGAGCGGCAGATCCAGCGGGAGGGCGCCTCCAATACTGGTACTGAGACTGGGTTAACGAGATGGATAGCGTTCTGCAAAATGTGCGGACTGAGGTTGAAGGTGGGCGAGCTGAACAAGCGGCTGACGCTGAAGATGATATACCACGTGAAGGGGCACCTCGAGCGGCGCGGGATATTCATCTACAGCAATCTGCCGCACCAGCCCGCAGAAACAATGACGGACACGATAAAGATCTGCTCAACGTGCTACAGTGTGGCGATTGCAGAGTACGACCTCATCGAGACCGAGTGCAAATTGGCCCAGATCCAGGGCATTCCTGCGACGGTGCACACGATCCTCAACGATGACGTGGGAAAGAAGAGCAAACACTCCAACGCCATCATGGACCCTTTCCTGTTCCAGTGGCGGGTAATGATACACCTGGAGTCGCTGCTTGACATTCCAGCCGCGTTCCTCCGCTCCACCACCGAGTACAGCGTCCAGTACAAAGTCTTCGACTATTCGATCTCGTTCCCGCTGACCCTGCGCGAGAACAACCCCTTCGTCTTGAGTATCATCCCAATCATCACACACCCTAGGCCTCCGCCTGTGCAAAACCTTCAACTGCGGCAACGTCATCTACTACTCCAAGCCCACCCTCAAGATCAACAAACTTCGCACCTACTATTTCTTCTCGCCAACGTGCGACCTGGACGAGTTCCTCAAGTCGGAGAACCTCAGCCTGCGTATCACCGAGGGCAGCGACTGGGACTCGCATGTGGCCCAGGGCTCTGCCAAGGTTTTTGCCGACTGCACCACCTGCGACTACGTCAACCACTGCGTTAGATACTCGAAGCAGGTCCTGCTCTTCCAGAAGTCCGACATCACCCGCACCATGAAGCTCAAGGCAAGGCTTTGCTGTTCTGAATTTGTAGGTCAACATCGGGATCATCCGGGGGAAGAAAATAGACACGTCGATGATAAGGATGGACCCGTACGGGCCGGACTCGATCTACTTCCCGCCGCAGAGCTATCTCACGTCCGAGCAGTTCCCGGACGACTGGATGGAGATCTTCGATGTACTTGACGAGCGCTTATCAGCTCGCGTAGAACAGCAAGTCTAACAAGGAGGAGGCCGACTATATGCATCAGAAGCAGCTGAGCTACGCGTTCTCGATCCCGGAGAAGGACATCGGCTTCTTCAGTCCTAATGGCAAGCGACTCGTGGGAAAACAATTCCTCAGCGGCCACCCGAGCGCCCGCGGCCCCTGTCGCGAGTCCATGCCCGCCAGCATCCACAAGCTCTCTATCCGTACCTATTTCGCTCCCACCCTCAAATAGACGACTGCGCTACCGCATTGCCGTTTGACAGGGCACGCCTTACACCTCTGGAGGACAAGAACGAGACCAAATTCTCGCTCTCCGTAAAGCACGCCACGAAACCTGACGACAGTCCTGAGCTCGAAACCGCAGCAGCTGCCGCAAACAAGGACGAGAACTTCTCCTCCCGCATCGAGCCCGTGACGCTCGTTACCGCCCGGCCCGACTCCAAGTCTCGCAGCGAACATAAGGCCCCCGCGAAGAAACCGAGCGATGAGCTCTCCCCCGAAAAGTTGGCCGAGATCCGCGAGATGCTTGCCAGCATGGGCATCGACCCCCGGACCGGAAAGAAGAAGAAGGGCAAGAAATACCATCTGGCTCTTCGCAACAACAACAAACTAGTTAAGACGATATCCACCTCTGAACAGACGGAGAGCTTCAAGAACCCCTACGCCACCACCTCGACCTCGCAGCTGTCTATGTGGCAGGCAAAGAGCCTTTGCGGGGCGCGGAAACAGCGGCGGGCGATCAACGACACGATGCGGACCGGCGTCTCTTCCCAGGCCTCGAGGAATCGCCAACTGGTTGCCCTCTACCAGACCATCCAGTGATCTCAGCTTCGTCTTTGTTTATTTGCTTGCTATCTCTGCACTCTGCCGCGATTACTCGTGCACGATTTTTGGGCAGCGAGGTTCGTGAGCCGTGCTATGTGTGCAGAGTGTATACAGTGCGCTCGAAAATGATAGTACGAAATAGCATGATGGATAGTTACTTCTTGCTGCATTTATACAGGTACTCGAGCTCGTCCTCAAGCTGGGTCTGCTCCTTCTGTAGCTGCGATTCCTGGAACTGCACGTCCTTGTTCCGGTCGCCCACCCGTTCTTCATGCTACTCTTTGTTAGAATCATAACACAAACCTCAAGCAGCTTCTGGGCCAGGTAGATCTCACGACTGTACTCCTTATCAATCATCATCTTCTCGATGAACTCCTTGTGGATCTTCTGCTTCTCCTCGGCCTTCATTCCGGCCAGCTTCTGGTTGAACTCAATCCACCCGAGCGTCTTCTGAAACTCGTCCAGCCACCGCTTCTTCTGCTCCGACAGGGCCTTCAGCTTGACCACCTTCGCGTAGAACAGGTGCTCATTCAGCATCTGGCTGCGGTAGGTCGTGTCCTCCTTAATCTTGTCTGCGAGGAAGATTCTCAGCCGGTCCCTCTACACCCCTTTACCACACACACCTTACCAGTTCCTGCTGGTACTCGCGGTAGTTCTTGGCGTCCTCCTCCTTCAGCTTCCTCTTCTTCTCTACCCTTTCCTTCTCCATCTGGTGAAGCAGGTTCTTCTTCTTCCTGTCGAGCTCCTTAATGTACTTGCGCTTGTCTTCAATGACCTTTTCAGCCTTGCGCAGTTCCTCGCCGGCCTTCTCGCCCTCCTCGTACACCATCATGTTCACCTTCGTCTCGAAATTGGTCATCTGCCGCGGCGAGGTCTTTATTATCTCCTTTATCACCCCCGCCTGCGCTCCCGTTCCCTTAATGGCGCGCTCCTTGGCCCTCTCTCGCTGCAGGTCCTTCTCCTCCTTCGCTCGCTTGGCAGCAAGCACCTTCTTGCCGTATTCCTTGGTGCGAGCAACGAACGCAATGTACTTCACCACGTTTGTCATGTACGAGTGGATGTACACCGTCTCCTTCTTCTTGCACTCAGCTAGCTCCTCAGACGTGACATCCAGATAGTACGCGATCGCCTGTTCCAGCTCTACAGTTCTTCTAGCCCCCTCCGAAACCGTACTGTCATATTGGCACTTGTCCGACTCGACGAAGCTGGTAACTCTTTTCATGAGCTGCGCCACGTACCCCGCCTTGCTGAGACATTGCTGCGCCACGCTCCACAGTTTCGACTACCGGATGATTCATTATCTCCATCCGTACGTTGGCAGCTCGTCTGCTGGCGTCGACGATGAAGCTTGCGTCCAGCTCTTTGAGCAGCAGGGCCAGCGCGAACCCCACGTGCACTGTCGCCTTGGTGGGGCCGATGTCCGCCCGGAAATCCTATGTGCTATTTTGCCGAGAATGATACAGCGATAGTCTTGGCAGAGAGCCAGTAGAGGGCGGCGTTGTAGTTGTCCATGAGTTCGTGGTATTCGCGGACCACGCTCGAGTCGTTCATGTCTTTCTGCAGGTATTCTGGCAGCTGTTCCTTCTGCTCCTCTTGCTGGGAGAGATCTGCGGAGAAGGCCGCCGGTCGGGTCTTAGTCGCCTTTTTCGCAGGGGGCCTGGTGATGGCCGGCGAGATGTTGCTTGCGAATGCCGCCAGCTTGGCCTTGAAGTTGATCGGTATCTACGCAGGTTCCTAACGTGCACCTTACATTTCCATTTGTATGTGTGATGAGCTTATGGAGCTCAAGGATCATGTCCTCAGCCTGTTCGCTGCCGGCCTCGTCAGGGTTCTCCATCATGCGCTCAATCATCTCGATCATGTTGCGCGTCTCCAGCGCCTTCTCCTCCTCCTTGGCCATTCTCTTCGCGCCCGCTGCCGTCTGCTTCTGTGGCTGCGGCGATATTGAGGAGATTGAGCCCATAGCAGGCTCCTCCTGTTTCTCTGGTGTGATAGGAGATCTTGTATCTTCGGCATCGGCGGGCGGAAGCTCGTCCACAACGCCCTCCTGAACCTGCGTCGCGGGTACAGGAACTTCAGCGGGAGCCTCCGCAACCGGAGCTGGAGCCGAAACTGGGGGCGGGACCACAACCTCAGGTCGCGTCTCGGGGACCTCAGGCACCGTCGCGGCCTTGGGCAGCTCTTCGGGCTTCAGCTCGGGTTCTGCAGCCGTTTTCGGCATATCCTCCGGCTCCGGCACCGCCTTGCGCTGCTCCTCTTGCTTCGGCGATGGCTCCTTCTGCACCTCCGGAGACTTGGACGCGGGAGGCGGAGATTCCTGTGCCATCACCATGGGCTCCTTCTTCACCGGCGTCTTCTCCTTAGGCTCAACGTCGGGATGAGAGTCGATGGTGCCACCAGCATCGAAAGAAATGGGGGCGAGCTCTGGTTGAGGCTGCGGCTGCAACTCCTCCTCAACTCTGGTGTCGGCCTGCGTGGGGAACGTGGACTGAGGCTCCGACTTCGACTCCGGCACTTTGGCTGGCTCCTCGGTCGGGTGCGGGGCCGGGACTGGAGGAGAGCTCTGGACTTCTGTCGGCACTACTTCTGTCTCCTGCTCAGGTTCCGGTATGGGCGCCCTGACCTCTACCTCTGGGACGTCGAGCGCTTCCGGGGCCGCTGGAACGTTCTGCTGGGGCTCCTCGGTAGCGGACTCGTCAAACTGGGGCGGCTTAATGGACGAGGTGTACATATTGTCAAGGTCGGTCTCCTCAGGCTTGGCCGCATCGGCCTCGACGGGCAAGTTTCCGCCGTTGTCGTTGAAGTTCTTTTCCAAAACCGCGACGTGCGTTTTCTCCTCCAGCACGCACTGGGTTATCTCCGCCGTCTTCTTGTCCTTAAAGTCAGCGGGATTGCCCTTGGCCTCCTCGGCCGCCTTGGCGACCTCCGCGGGGTCGGGGACGAAGGGAAGCGGCTTCTTTCTCTCTCCCTCGGGGATGGTCTGCACCGAGCTCTGGAACTCGGCCTTGGTCTGCTCCATCACAGTTTCTGCGTGTTCCCTGTTCTGCGCCTCCTGCTTGGCCGCGACCTCCTGGCTCGCAGCCAGGTATGCGTTGAATGGTTCGCTTTTCTCAGGCTCCTGCGTCTTGGATTCCATTGTCTTAATCGATTAAACTGAATACAACTGATATGCATACTTTTTCACGTGCGCAGCTTAACAAAGCGACGGGATATACATATTGTGCTGTAGCGCACATGGGGTTTTGGGGTGTTGGGGTG
>QFZN01007995.1_pt1 | contig 10792 bp, 9 predicted proteins | sample 1740101 | NCBI WGS metagenome assembly QFZN01 (sample SAMN09210849, study PRJNA391713) | Ciliate metagenome, whole genome shotgun sequencing project. | isolation source: combination of 50 Heterometopus sp. ciliate cells from an enrichment culture... | host: Heterometopus sp. ...
CTCATGGTCTTTTGCAGCAGAAGGACTAACGGATCGGCTGGCCCAACCGACTCCCTTATCGCGTGTCCTAGTGCCAGCTTCTGTGCCGTCTTCGCCCCCTTCGCATATTCCTCCTTGTTCTCCTTCTCTTTCTCAACAAGAGCAGCAGCCTCGATGCTGGAGCAGTTAGACTTGTGTCCCTGGCGTTCCGGCCCCGCCGCCGACAATAGTTCACTGCGATTCTTGTCCTTGCAGCCGTTGGACTGCTGGCCGGCCAGACTGTGCCCGATATCTGCCTCTATCTTCTCCAGCAGGTGTGCCGCGTTCTTCGTATACGCTCCTCTGTAGCTCTTGAAGGCAGTGTTGCGAGTGACAGGGACGTCGTCCTCAAGCAGGGATTCTATGCTTTTCGACTTGTTGTTAAGAGAGATGAGTTTGTCCTTGATGGTGCGCTTGATGTTCTCGATCTGCTCGCGCTTGGCCTTGATGTTGAAGTTCTCCTCGCGAGCCTGTGCCTTGCCGAAGCCCTTGCCTGTGCCCTCGGCTGCCGCCTTCGTCGTTGTGGGCTGCACAGAGGGCAGCTGGTTAAAGATATTCTGGTTGAGCTCGAGAACCTTCTCCGCGGGCGCGGACTCGGCGGGTCCGATGATCCGGGCCACCGCGGGCGACTCCGTGATCTGCCGCACCTTCGTGAGCGCGTCGAAGCAATCCTTCACCTGTTCTTGCTCGAAGAAGGTCACGTATTCCAGGTGCTTCGACCACAGTGGCGCCACCTTCGTCGCCGCCCTCCCAGCCATAACGCAGGCGACCGCAATAACCGCCGGACTGTATTGCTGCAGGTCGTATACTACCCCTCATGTGTGACCCGCTTACGGTAGAGCGCCTGATCCACGAATCCTATTGTCTGTTGCGATACCACCTTGGCAACATAGGTGCTGACAGACTCGTTGTTGGCACCAACAGTGTCAGTTTTGTGGATCACGCCCTGGGTGAGGAGGACCTCGGCGAAGACCAGCGGGGTGATTATGCGCAGGTTCCAGCCCAGGATCCGCAGCAGTCCCATCTCGCACTCCTTGATGTCGCCCGGGCGGGCGGCGGAGAGCTTCGAGGCAGAAGCCTTGAGGAGGTCGCGAAGGCTGGGAATGTTGCGGTCAAGTTCATCGTACTTGGCCGCCAGATACAGGCACGTGACGGCCACCAGGCACAGCTTATGTCGCGGCATGTCCTGCTTCCCCAGCACATAGTCCATGTAGGCAACGCCGATGTGGATTATGGCCTTGGAAAGCAGCAGCTTCCCGCCGACCTCCCTGATCCAGTCGACCAACAGTCTCCTCGACTAATATCGTTTCTCGATCGGCAACACTTGCCTTGAGGTACTGCGCGGTCGGATTATAGAACCTGGTAACGTACTGGTCGTTGAGCATGGTGGAGTAGAGTTGGGAGGCAGAGACGTCGGCACGTGTGTTGTACCAGTCGTCCTTGATCACGTCTTCGGCCGAGAGCTTGGCGGTGCCCTCAGCGCTAGTCAGCAAGGTCCCGCAGAGCACACAATTCGTGTACTTGCAGTAGCTGATCTGCTGCCCATGTTCGCAGACTGGAAGGGGTGTCAACATTGCTCCAGCTAGCTGTTATCCACGCGTTTATAATCTCATAACGCGCTAACAGCTATATAAGGCGGTTGTAAACAATATTGCTATATGTGTACCCACCGCATAACGATGTGTAGCGCAGTTACGCCGATGCATAGCGCTCACTTCAGTGCGATTATAAATCAAATAAAACAAGAATCGCACAAAATGGTGAGCCACTGCAACACTCGCTACGAGGGCCCAATCGAAAACGGCTGGTATCAGGGCCGAGGCAAGTTCTACTTTCCCAACGGAGTGATCTACGACGGCGACTTCGACAAGGGCGAGTTCCACGGCAAGGGCACTCTCATCTATCCCAATGGCGTACTCCATCCCCGTGTTGTAACGAATTCGTAGGGGAGGTACGAGGCGGCCTGGGACCGAGGAATAATGAAGGAGGGGAAGTACATATTCTACGACGACCTCGTGTACAAGGAGGAGGGCTGGAACTATTGCACATCGAAGGACAGGAGATTTTACACGGAGGTGAAGAAGGGACTGCGGCCCGACGGGAAAACGCTCATCACGAACGACATCAACGGGCCCAAGGCCATTCCTGAGGGCACCTATGGTTCGCTATTTGCGATGTAATTATGTGCTATAGACGTGGGCGACGGGTACTACGACCCAGTGAAGGAGAAGATATTCGACTACGGCGGCGAGTTCAAGCGCGAGCTCGAGCCCGACGAGAAGGAGTGGATCGTCTCCAAGTGCCGCTACGCTCCCTCCCTCGAACAGGCCAAGAAGATCACAGGAGTATCCTCATCCCCACCCACATTCCGTGTAGGAGGAGGACCACATCATCAAGAAGATGATCGAGCTCAACAGCGAGAAGACCGTCTAATCCAGATCTCACTCACGTTATTCCTATGCATGATCGAGTCGGCTCAATTCACTTTATCGCTATATTTCTGGAAACTACTTTATTATCACGGTCCCCGGCTTCTGTCCCGCAGGGTCCGACACAAGCAGCCGCCCACATTCCTCTCCTGCAGGCACCGTCTCATTCCGGAGCAGGTCGTAGGGGTCAGCCTTCATCCTCGGTCGGGTGGGCAGCAGCATCCAGAGCCACGGATTGTCCTCACCGAACAGCGTCTCCCAGTTTTCTCTCAGTCCCCGTCTGCAGTACGGATTCCTCTATCCCGGGTCATTACACCACACGTTACGGAGGGATCGCCCATGAATCGCGTCTCGAATGAGGTCATCCCATGTGCAATGTAGTACGCATGCAGTCCGGACAGCAGCCCGAGCACAGTCCCGATCAAGATCCCGCTGATGCAGCCCGCGATCACCAGCGGCATGTCTGCGTCTTCCTACCGGTCAGAGCTCGAACGAGGGAAACGAACATCTGGAGACACGACGGAATGAACCGCGGCGAGGAATCGCGGGACCAGCACCAGCCCTTGGAGGAGACAGTCGAAGCTCGCATATCCACAGAAGAGAAGAAAGTGCTTGTGGTTGTAGAAGCCCACGCAGTTCCCCACCCAGGGACAATGGTGGTCCATCATCAGCACGCATTTCCGGCAAACGGAGCAATGTCTGGCCCGTGGCGGTCGGGGTGACTTGCAGGCCGCGCAATAGGCTGCGGTGCCGCTGGCGACTGCAGGGCCCGTTTTTATCTACAATTTTGGCATAATGCGGAGGCGAAATGCCTTGATCGGATCAACGGTTCCAGGGTCGATGATGGCACAGGCGGCGAGACTCCAGAAGATGAGGCTCAATACGGGGAAGTAGATCGCAGAGACCGCGGCGGAATAAATCGGGTGTTGCGGCCAGTAGTAGCAGAGGAAGTGGCGGACGAAGATGAGACACTCGCCGGAGATGAGCGCGACCGTGAAGGCCACCGGCAGCAGCATCGCGATTCTCATCAGCGCCGACCTGTTCGCGTGCATCGCTTGTAATTTTAATAATACGCTCCCTCGACATAGTATTATATTGGCTCACTCTTTATCTGGAACTATACGACACAACAGATATAGCGGCGAAATCTCATATATATCATTATTCTTTCGTTAAAGAAAACAATGGGGGAGATCCTGCAGAAGCTGGTCGCGGCCGTCTACTTTCTTCTGGCCGCGCTCGTGATCGCCTACCCTCACGAGACCCGTGCCTACATCAACACCCGTCTCGAGGGCATCGCTCTCTACGTTCCAAAATATGCTCGGATGATGTCGATCTACCCTGGAAACGTGCTGCGCGTTGTGCCCGACCTGGGAATCTACGCGATGGGTGGCCTGCTGCTCCTGGGCGGAGTGTTCGTCGTGTCCAAAATGAACAAGGTCATCTGCGTCTATGCCCTGCTTTCGCTCATGATCGGGACATTGCTGCACTTCCCGTACCGCAAGGGCGCAATCGCGGAATACCCCACGGGCCAGTGCAGGAAGCTGGTCTTCACCGTGGCGTTCTACCTGTGCCAGATGATCGTCATCTCGGGGCGAGTCTTCGCCACAAGGCCAAAACGTGCAGGCGCGACTATGACTGTGACTGCAAAGACCCCGGCTGGCAAGCTGGTGCCTGATGGGACGAAGGTTCCGGAGGAGAAGGCGAAGGGCAAGGGAAAGCACAAGAAGGAATAACTATCCCCTGATAATATTTCTAGAAGGCACTGGCCTATCTCCACGTGTTCGTTTGTCTGAATGTGCGGTGCTATGTGCCACAGTAGCATAAGGCCGTGTCTAGGTTATCGCCGAATGTTAATTTCATTTTGTTCTCATATCCCACACTACAGCACAGCGGATTAAAATAAATAAATTTCTTTCGATATCAAGATGAGGCTGAGCCACGGCACCGAGCGGGGCAGTCCTAAGGCCGCAAATCGTGTCCCCCTGAGCTGTTCCCAGAGCCACAATCCCAGTCCTGTCTTCGTTCGACCAAAGGCCCGCACTCCGTTTGCGAACGATTCGACTCTCCCCTCGAGACCGAGACGTCTCTTCGCGCCCCTGCCGGGAAAGCATTCCTTCCGACCGAATGTCTGCGACGAGGCGTCCCTTCTTCCCGAGTTGCGGCCCCCAGGGCACCTCCTAGAAATATCCGCGGCGAGCCCCTGTTTCTACAAAGATACTATTTATGGAAACGAAGAGGTGGAGTGCGGTCTGATTCTATACAAGGGACGACGAAGGCCATCCGAAGACTTGCAGCGAGTCCCGCTTAACAGAAGTGCTCTATGTGGTACCGCAGATGCGGAACTGCGCAAAATGCTGAGCGACGCCCTCGTCTCCGCCGTTCCGCGGCGCAAGAAGCTGTGCGCCAGCGCCCAATGCGGCGAGCTTCCGCCCTCCGGGAAGCACACTGCTCACCATGTTTGGCGTCCTCATATAAGGACAGAACTGGTGCGACTCGGGAAAGGGAACCAAACCTGCAAGAATCAGCCCTCGGCGCCTGTGGAGGTCCGGGCCGTAGACAGCCCCCTGAATGATCCGCGGCTGGTGACCTTCAGTCGGCTGAGCGATGCATTTGCTGGGACAGAATTTGCGCGACAAGACCGCGGACCGGCTGAAGTTTCGCACAAGCGAAGGGCGAGTCTGGGAGTTGAGGCCAGACCTGCGGTGCAGTTTGCGGATGCTGTCAGAGAGTAACCATCGATTTAACTGAGATGTAGTATGCTGACCACTGTAGAGCCAACAGCGAACCCGAGGTCACAGACGAACTCTGCAGCCATACAACAGAGGGGAAGAACACAGATGTCGAAGAGTGAGATTGTGAGGCTGTTCTCGCTGCCGCGGTCCACAAAACGCATGCAGCCTGGGAGATACGTAATCTTTAGAGAAGATAATGGCTGACATTAGGCGAGGAAGGTGCAGCTGCGACTCACAAGGCTTCCCGCAGGCTGTGTCAGTCTGTCCAGGGCGGAGTCTATCAGTCCTCCGCCCGCCGGCGGGCCGGACTCTATACTATAGTGCATATAGCGCTGACGCCCCCGGTTCTGCGGGAGGCCCGGCGCGATTATTACGCGAAAATACAACTCTTTCTACAAATAAATAGCGCTGCTGCTGCGTCTGCTTCGATGTCTCCCTGAGCTGTTCACGCAAGGACAAGAAACTATTGTTTACTATCCTATAGCAATAATAATAAAGGCGAAAGCGCGAATATTGCAGAATTATACCAGCAATAATTCAACAAACTGAACAATAACGCCGACACGCAAACGACCGTATTTAATGTATCTGCGTAATATTTAAACTGCCTTTCCCTTCCTAATCGCCTTGCTCTTGGGGGACAAGCTGATGTTGCAGAAGAACTCTTTCTCGCTATCCTCGCTGGGCCGAGCCACTGTCTGCATCGCCCCATTGAGTAGCAGAATAACCTTGTCGCCCGCAAGGAAGCACTCCTTCTGTGGGTCCGCTCTTACGTCCACGATGCCCTTGTCCAGAAGAACCGAACTCACCCGCGCCCTGCTCGGGATCAGTCCCTTTCTCCGCAATATCTTCACGAGACTCGAGTATCTGTTGCCACGATGCGGGAAGCCCGTGCAGGCAACGACCTTCTCGCTCGTGGGCGTCCTTATAGTGACGAGAACACGGCCGTTTTCGATCAGGTGGGAGCGTGAGGTGAGGACGTTGTGTGGGTCCCATTGCACGGCGAACTCGTTCATGAGTTCTGCGTTGTGGATACTCGAGTGCGGCCGCCTGTTCCGCGGCCTCTCTGTCCCACTGATTTCCTTCCCCATTCCAGCACTTAATTTATTATATTATTAAGGCTGAAGCGTCGGATGCAATTTGATGAGATCATTGCTGATTAGTAAGCAAAATATACACAGGATACTTAAAATGAAACGTGGTGTCGAGATTAAAATTAAGTTTATAATCATTAACATAAGCACTTAAAACTGACTGCCTGTGCTGTTAATATGTCACTCAGTATGACGATCAGACATTTAGCGTATCTATAGGTATCATGGAACCTATTTAGAGAGACACATGCTGGAACGTCTCACCTCGCACAATGTGTTGAAAAGTGACGTCGTTTATTTGCTTCAATTTTCCGCTGCGACTTACTAGCGCGTTCTTCGACGCTTGACTAAATACAGTGCAATACGCTGAATGTTATGTTATAATAGCAAGGCTGCCATCAACGCCAATCGTACGGCTATTGAGTTAAACATTGAAATCATAACACGATTTCTATATATAAGATATTGCATAAAATGACAGAAGAAGAGAACACCAGACGCGAACTGGTCGAGAGCGCTCGGCAGCCCGGTCCAGATACCCCGCGCATGGACCCCTCAGACTCCCTCCTTGCCGTCCGCGTCAAGCTCTATTACGTCTTTTCGAGCAAGAGGGCGGACCTATGGGAGGACTTCCAGCGGCGGGTGGCAGCCAAGAGCGAGGACGAGATGGTGGCCAAGTGGGCCCACAAGCCGATAGCTGGCATCACCACAGACGAGCAGCACGAGATCGCCTTGGAGGCGTTCCATGCGGCGATACAGGGGAGAGACCAGCCGGTGATGGCGGACATAGTGAGATCGAGCCAAATTGATTTGCAGACGCGCGACCTCGTCGAGCTGATCGACAAAGACTACTACTCCGTCATCAAGGCCATTGTGCAGAAGCCGCTGCCGGTGTCGAAGCAGGTGAAACGGGACTTCCAATGTCCCAAATACCACCGCGCCGAGCGAGTCATGAACATTCTGGGCGTGGAGACCCGCGACCAGTACCTCGAGCTGGGCGATATCGTTGACTATATGCTAGATAACTCCATGCCGGACAGCAAGCTGGAGAAGTTCCTCATGTTCTTCTCCGACAGCAAGGACAAGTCTTCGCTTCGCTCCCTGCTGATCCACGAGAAAGAGAAGATCGCGGAGCGTTTCTATCGTGAGGGCAACATTTGCAGCAGCGATCTCATCATGCTCGTAGCGCTGGAATACAAAGAGTTTGACTTTCTGCTGCTGTACATGAAGGCCAACAACTACGAGCTGAGCGACGAGTCGATGGCTACGCCGCTGTTCTCAAAATTGGTGAAACTGTTTCTCAGCGACCTGCCCCACGCCGAGCTGTACCTGTACATCATGCGCAGGTACTCGGATCTCATGCCCTACTCCGCAGCCAAAGAGTTCGTCGTTGCCATCAACGACTGGGTCCAGTCGCAGAAACTGCGGATCCCGTTCATATACGCCGTGGTCAACCCGGTCAAGATCTGCGTGCTGCTCATCGAGATGCTGTGCAAGATAAAGAAGGACAACGACTCGCTCGAGAAGTGGATCGAAAACATAATCGCCGACCTCACTCGCTTGGGGGAGCTGCTGATCAGCGAGGTTCACGACGACAGTGAGCTCAACGAGATCTTTATGGACAGAGACCTGGACGGGAGGCCGATGATCGAGATTGCAGGAGCGTACGAGGTGCTGGCATTGTTCAAACACAAGTCGATAACGACAGTTACAGAGAAGTTCTGGTCCGGACCGTACATCTCCAACCAGCTGCCCTTCGATGGCAACTCCATGTTGCTGGGCAACCTCCTTCATAATCCGACGTCGAGAATTGATCTGTTCTACCGGTCGCTGTCCAAGCTGGTGGGCCGCGACTACATGGCCTATCCCACCCACAACTTCCAGTACGTCACCTGGCGCGACGGCCTCCAGAGTCGCTACATATTCGAGTCGCTGTTCTACATCGCCCTGTTCATCTACACTTATTACCTAACGGCGGCGTCGACGTACTACGGCCGGGCAGCGTACACGATAATAAACCAGCGCAAAAACGACAACGTCACGCCCACGTTGCAGGACGTCACGGATATCGGCCAGAACTTCAGCAGCATGGTCGACATCCTCCGCCAGGCCCAGTGCTATCTCCTCTCTCTCTTCATAGTGAACTTCAGGCACATCTTTCTGGGGGCCTTCGCCTTACTGACTGGAAGGCCGATGAAAGCGATGTACACGGAGATCATGCTTGATGCGCTGCTTAACTTCTGTATCGCACTGTACTACTTCTACGTGTACAGCGACTTTGACGACGTCCTCAACTATCGCAGCAACATTCGGATCTTCAACACTCACATGACCACCTTCTGGGACGGAAACGGCTGGATAGTGCCGCTGTACTCAATCATCCTGGTACTTATATTCCTCCGCTCATTGAACCTGCTCGAAGTCCACACTGTGATAGGACCGTTCATAGAAATGATAAAGCAGATGTTCTTCCGACTGGGGACGTTCTCGCTGTTGTTCGCGATTCTGCTGTTCTTCTTCGCAATGGTGGCCTCCATCTACCTGCCGTACAGCATCGTGGAGCACCGCGCCCTCTACCGATCCCTCGTTACGCTGTTCCAGACCTCGATCGGAGTCTTCGACATCAACCTCATGAACTCGGAGATGAAGGCGGAGATATTCACGTTCATATATGTGATAGTGTTCAACATCCTGCTGCTGAATCTGCTGATCGCCATATTGACGCAGGTTTACACCACGATCAGCGATGAGGCCGACACGCTGTATGTCAACGACATAGTCGTGCTTCAGGCCCTGTACTCCCCGCATGAGGAGTACAGCTCGATTATCGACGCCTTCCCGCCCCTCAACTTTGTCTTCGGGTTCATCTGTCTTCCCACCCTCCTGCTAACTCCTGCGCCGAAGCGCGAGGCCGTCAACGCCTTCTTCCTCAAGATCGAGTATACTCTTGCCCTCATTCTGGTCCTGGGGGTATACCTTGCCTGCGAGCTCTTCTTCCTTGCTCTCTGCTACGTTAAGGTGACGCTGCACGAGTTCGTTCTCATACTGATCGGCTGGGAATGGGGAACGTCGATGCGAATAGTGCACTTTGTGCTCTTCCTGGTGCTGGGACCCGTGCTTCTGCTGGCGATGCTGGTCTCCGACGTGTACTACTTCGCCCTGCACGCATACCGTGGCCCGGGCGAGCGACGTTTCACGGACGAGACCCGGGAGCCCATGCACAAGCGCGTCCTGCTAAAACTTTACCGGTTCGTCACCGATATCAAGGAGAAATATGCTATCATACCCTGGGAGAGTCTGCGCAAGTCGCTGTACGATTTGTGCTCGATCGACATATTCTCGCATCACGGCGCGACCCGGGTCGGGGAAGAGCCCGTGTCCGTCGGCATCGGTCTCAACCACAAGCACACCAGGAGCAAATACAGGAACTACAAGAACTTCACGATCGCCTCGCAGATACTGAAGCTGAATGCGACCATCGAGGACGAGGAGATCATGGTCGATATCGAGACGCTATCAATGATACTCGAGAACTACATCTTCGTCGCCCGCATGCAGAAGCGTCAATCAATCCTTATCAAGAAGGAGATCAGCGAGATCATGCGGAAACGTTCCTCGGGATGCGCAACGGACCAGACAGTGAATGCGCAGCCGGTGAGCAACAACAATTCCATGCAGGTGGACAAGTCTGGCGCCGCCCTCATCAGCATGCGTGCCGAAAACGCCGAGCCCGATACTGAGGAGCAGCATGTTCTTATGAAGCTGTGTCTGTCCTACTCCATCGAAAAGTACACCAATGCGCTCATTGCCTTCAAGGACAAGACAAGTCTGCACTGGCTGGCAAAGAATTCGCTGCTGATGGCGCAAGACGTCAGGACGGTGAAGAAGAGTCTGTTGGCAAAGCAGGCGCTGACGCAGACACAGCTGCTGGGAAAGCCGCCGCTGCCGCCAGGAGTGGTGCCGAGCGAGGAGAAGAAGAAGCGGTCGGAGCCGGCAAGTCGGGACGATAGCTTGAACATGACAGGCTCGCTCCTTGTCCAGCAACACGATTCCGCGCCCACATCGACCAAGGGCGGCGACGGCAAGAACGCCAATTTATCCTTCACTGTCCAGGAGCTCGATGACATACTCAAGGGAGTGGAATCAGAGTCTCCAATGAACGAGAGCAGGAGAGAGACGAAGCTGGTGCCGCCGCAGATGGGGTCGGCGGAAGGACTCAACAGCTCGCCACGCTCCTCCAAGGCCGTGGGCAAGTCGCCAGCCAGCAAAAGCCTGTTCGCGGGCGATCCGGAAATCAAGTTCTCGTAACGTAATTTACTTCGTTCTATACTCAAACACACTATTATGCGATCCTTTTCTATTTGCCGCCTTACACTTCATATTTAATACATTGATATCATAGCCCGAAATAGCAACACATTATGCAAATTCTCATTTGCTCTGTGCTGTGTCGGCCGACGAAGCTATCCCCCGGCCGAAGCCCACCCTGTGCTCGAGGGGTGTTGGGGTTTTGGGG
>QFZN01008006.1_pt1 | contig 10790 bp, 11 predicted proteins | sample 1740101 | NCBI WGS metagenome assembly QFZN01 (sample SAMN09210849, study PRJNA391713) | Ciliate metagenome, whole genome shotgun sequencing project. | isolation source: combination of 50 Heterometopus sp. ciliate cells from an enrichment culture... | host: Heterometopus sp. ...
CCAACACCCCAACACCCCAAAACCCCATAAGGGCCGGAACGGAATCTGAAAATGTTCAATGTGAGAACAATAGCATCGATATATTCTGGTGAAGATGCGGCGAACGAACGTTGCGCTAATCCTCGCATCTCAGCAAAAATAACACGCGTGGCTTTTATATAATATTTTCAGTTCGATCTATATGGAGGAGAAACTAGCCGCAGCAGTCGCAACGGACGCCTGCGGAGCCGACCCGTGCCGGCACGGCGTTCTTGGGACACAATCATCCAAGCAGGTTGTCGTCGGTGCCGCCGGTACATTTGTTCTTTCTATCTCCACTAGAGGATGAGACTCCCTCGCTGGCCACATCACGCACTCCTCGGGCCGAGCCCGCCCTCTCCTACTTCGTCCGCCTCCCCCTCTTCCCTTCCGCCAAGCGTCCTCCTATGAGTGCGCGCTCGAACAAGTCGTCCTCGATTTCGGTCGCGAAGTGTCTGGGGAACGGAAGGGCGAAGGAAGAAGGGTCGCACAGACGGAATGCGAGCGACTTCTTCAGTTCCTCGACCCACGCGAATACGGGCTTTGGTCCCGAGATCGGCGAGGACTGTCTGTTGGAGGACGTTAGTGCGGAGGAGATGCATGTGTCGATATTGGAGCCGAGCCACGACAGCAGGTCGGACAAGCCGTCGGCGAGCGACCTGACTGGGGCCGAAGAGAACTCCAAGGTCAGCCGAACGTGTAATTCCCTGTAGCTGCGTGCCGAGAACAAGGAACTAAAGGAACGGGTGGCGGCCTACGAGGAGGTCTTCGAGTCTGAGCCCCACGACTATCTAATCAAGGAGATAGAGGAACTGAAACGATCGGTACAGGCCGTAAAGAAGGAGAAACAGCTGCTGGAATCCGAAATCGACGAGAAAGACAAGCAGATCGCACGTCTGTTTGAGGACAACCTCAACCTCCGCCATTGCAGGGAAAAGGTCGAACAGGTGCTCCATCTTCAATCCACGCTCGAGGTCCGCAACCGCTCGCTAGCCGGTACTCGCCCCAGCCTAACGGAATCGGGTAGCCGAGAACCACGGGCTGCTGTTTCAGGTCCGAGAGATAAGAAAACAGATCGCAGAGTCAGGACTCGTTCTCCCTCCCGGGAACACGAAGCAAAAGCGTCCCGACAAGGAGGAGAAGAAGAACCCGGCCCGAGAGAGGAGGAAGGAGCCAGATAAGGAGAAAGCCGCGGAAAACGACATCGCCCGGCTGACCCTCGAGAACCGGTCGCTCAAGGAGGCATTGGCGAAAGAACAGAAGGAACGCATCGACCGCAATCGGGCGCTTCTTGTGCTGCAAGAAAAGCTGAGGACGACTGAGAAGCAGATGGAAGAATGCGAGGACACGAAGTACCGGCTGTCCGTGGACATTCAGACGTTGCAGCTTAACACGCAGCGGCTGAACCAGAGGATAAAGGAGGGCAACGAGATGTACGAACTGTGTGCAGGTTTCTTGAAGAAGAATGGGATCGAGTGCGGCGAGACCGATGAGAATAAGCGGCAGGGGGACAAGTAGACAGAGAGAGATAGGTGTAATGCTTCGTTGTGATGTGTCGATTTGCGTAGAGTGCACATAAGGATTTTGTAGCGGGAACGTGCGCTGTGAGTGGCGCGCAAGGAAATATCTTTGGAGGGGAAGCAAGTCGATGATGCTTTCACAAATTCTACAGTACAATATTGGGATATAATTAGGGGATCGTACTATTTACGATCTATTGTTCAAGTCATCAAACCGCATTTGGAATGACGTATATAAATTATAATTGAACGGTATTTAATGCCACATCAATACGGAGTCATAATAAACGCGAAAAACAATAGCCATGCAGCTATCTTTTCTGCTCGCAATTCTAGCCCCTTCCCTGCTCTTCATCCCAGTCCGAACAGACTGCTCGCCCTCCTGCGTCTCCCCCATGTTCTGCGACGGCCTTTTCTGCAAGCTCCCTAACGACAAGACCCAGTCGTGTTCCCTCGACTCAGAATGCGTGGACGAGGCCAACGGAGGCTGCATAAGTGGTTTATGCTCATGCAAACCCAACTTCGCCTGGTGGGACCGGCTGGCCCACTGCGGCCGAAAAGTCGACTCCACGGTTTCCTGCACCCAGGACAGCGACTGCGTTGAACTGATTGGTGTCTGCAGACGAGGATACTGCGCCTGCCCGTACATTTACGAGCTGCTTAACAACGCCTGCGTCAGAGACAGGTGGGCGCTTGCAGAGAACAACGGAGCCACTAATTGCACCACGAATGGAGAATGCATGGTTATTGTCAGAGGCGGCTGCATTGGTGGAACATGTACGTGTCAATCTGACTACACGTGGTCAACATGGGCAAAGACTTGCACACATGCCAATGACGGGACTAAGGCCTGCACGTCTGTCCAGGAGTGTGCGGACGACAAGTACGGGGAATGTGTATCCGGAAAGTGCAAGTGCATTACCAACTTTGTTTGGATGCCGGACGTGGGAAGATGTGTGCGCCTGATTGCCGAGGCGCAGAAGTGCACGACTCTGTATGACTGCGATGATAGCGTTGCATCATGCTACATGGGAAACTGCACCTGTAACACTGGCACTATGTGGGACCAGAGCAAGAAGTCGTGCATGGCGATCGACCTCAAGGCAGGGCAAACTTGCTCGTACTCCGTCCAATGTGCGGACAACAAACACGGCTCGTGCCAGGGCGGGACCTGCAAGTGCAACGCCGGGTACCTCTGGAGCGACGTCAGCCTTAAGTGCATTAAGCCGAACAACGGGACATACAACTGCACCGACGTATCCCAATGTGCGGACTCTAAAAACGGGAGATGTTCGATGGGTTACTGCATATGTCCGGCGGGGAACGTGTATTCGACCGAGAGAGAACAGTGTCTGGGGAGTAACGACGGGGTGAGCCAGTGCAACTCGAGGACCGAGTGCTGCGACGAGGACAACGGCGAGTGCCTCCAAGGAGTGTGCGTGTGCTTCGTCGGTGCCTGGGGATCCGGCTGCGCCTCGCTTCACGACAACGACGCCACGCATGACTGTACCAGCACTCTCCAATGTTCTGACCGCACGTTTGGAGTGTGCAACAAGAAATGCTTATGCAAGACGGGATTCAAGTGGATTAAGGACAGATGCGCGAAGCCCAACGACAGGTTGACTGCCTGCGTGACGGGGGCGGAGTGTTACGAGAGCAGCGACAAGGGAGGCTGCTACAACGGGTACTGCGACTGCAATCGGACCTGGAACTCAAGCACCTCTTCCTGTCTCACTCCTGCTTCAAACGACGGGATATATACATCAGCATGCGAAACTGTCCACGACTGCTGGGACCAGATCAACGGCGTCTGTGATTCTGGAATTTGCAAATGCGCTTCTTCCTACATCTGGCAGTATCCTAGCTGCAAAAAGACCTCGCTTCCCAACCAGCCCCAGATTTACCAGTGCCAATCCTCCTCCTACTGTCAGGACTACAACGTGGGCTACTGTATCCTAGGGTTCTGCAACTGCCGTTCCGACGCCTTCTGGTCTGAGGAAAAACAGCTGTGTCTCGTGAGGAACGACGGGATCGGAATCTGCAAATCTCCGGGCGACTGTGCTGACACCATTAATGGGAAATGCGACAGCGACAAAAATTGTGTCTGCAACCTCTGGTACACGTGGAACGACCGTCTGGGCCGATGTGTCAATGTCACACAGTACAACAACGGGACAGCAAGCTGTAACGTGAACGAGGATTGCTCAGATGTGACCAATGGCGCCTGCTATAACGGAGTGTGTGTCTGCGTGGTGGGGAAGTGGGACACTTACCTGATGAAGTGCAACACCGACCTGCTTAAGCAGAACAATGGCACGGCTGAATCCATCTGCCAGAACTCCACCGAGTGCTCCGACTCGGTTAATGGGATATGCGACGGCGTGTGCAAGTGCAAACCGGGGTACGTCTACAGCTCCCGCTACTCTCGCTGCGGCCGCGCCAACGACGACCTCCAGGCCTGCGACACCATTATTGACTGTGTGGACATGGTCAACGGACTCTGCACCAACGGCAAGTGCACCTGCAAGCCTAGCACGGACGTCACTCCCACCGGCGAGTGTAGCTACCTCAATGACGGCTCCGGCCCCTGCAGTTCTGACACTGAGTGCTACGTCAACAGCTCGGAAGGATTGTGTTCCCTAACCTCGTCGATATGCTTGTGTGCTACGGGGTACACGTGGAACCCCATCGCGCTTGTCTGCACGCGACTCCTCCCCAACGACGAGACCAGGGCTTGCACATCCGCATTTCAGTGCGCAGACTCGGTCTATGGGGATTGCGTCGCAGGGATCTGTGTCTGCAACATCGGGTTCACCTGGTCCTCGGTGGGCTATTCCTGTCGGAAGCCTAACGACAACTCGCATGTTTGCGCCTCTCGGGCAGAGTGTGCCGATCCGGACCTGGGGGAGTGCTTATGGGGACGCTGCAGCTGTCCAGCCGGTTCGGTGTGGGTTGCGAAAAGACAGCGGTGTCTACTTTGTCCTGCAGGCTGCGCCACGTGCTACGCCTCCGGAGTCTGCAGCAGTTGTATTGACAAGTACTTCATCCCCGACGGCGGGACCCTCTGCATCGGTATTTGCAGCACATTTTAACTGTTTTCATAGAATGTTCTGAGGGATGTAAGACGTGCAGGAAGAGTTCCACATGCGACGCCTGTCTCCCGGGCTACTATCGGAAGCCAGTCGACAACGGGAACTACATATGTGTGACCAACTGCGGAGACGGCTACTTCCTCGACCTGACCACCTCCAGCTGCAAATGTTCCTCTCTCTTTTTAATATCGACATATAGACTGCGACTTCCGATGCGCTCGCTGCACTGGGCCGAGCAACACCGATTGCATCGAGTGTGACTTCTCCGCCATCGGCGTGGTCTCGGTCAGCGGCTCCCTCTGCAGCTGCAAGCTGCCTCGATTTACGGTCAATCCCAGTCGCACTGCGTGTGGTATCTCGCGCGTGGACATCGGTAGTGTGCAAGGATGGGTACTACCTCGATGGGGAGTCGTGCGAGGACTGCAATCAGCTGTGCACACAATGTACCGGACCAACGAACGACGAGTGCGCGCCCAGCATGTGTGCCGCCCTCTGTTATCCTCGTGCGGAGAACCTCAAGCACTGTTCCTTCCTCTGCGAAGAGTCCGGCATATATCTCGACACGGCGAACAGCGTTTGCAGACGTATCTCCAGACTCAGCTCATCTCATGGTAGAGTGTGTGACACCATGTAAGGATTGCTTCGGGAGCACCGTGAGTTCTTGCACTTCGTGCGTGAACTACACCTATGTCCTCAACGACTTTGACTGTCTCCTCGCCTGTCCGGTGGGCAAGTTCAACCTCACAGGCCGGTGCGACAAGTGTTACCCATCCTGCAAGACCTGTTCTGCGACCGCCTCAAACTGTGTGGATTGTGCTGATGGGTACTACCGCAAGGGGATTGCATGTCTCTCCGACTGCGGGACCGGATACGCTCCGTTCAATGGGACTTCCTGCAAAGGTATGACGCCAACTCGAAGCAGTAGCGTGCGAGGCCAAGTGCTCCGTCTGCCGGTTCGTCGGAACAACGCATATTTGCACTGAGTGCACGAAGGGGTTCTACCTGAACTCGGGAACGTGCCTCGAATCGTGTCCGGAGAACAAGTATGCAGACGAGGCGCAAAGAGCCTGCATCGCATGCAATGTGGCGTGCACTCGCTGCGGATACTCTGGCGCCGATAATTGTCAGGAGTGCAACGAGACCGCGGGATACATCTTCAAGTCCCCCTCGAAGTGTGTGCCCAGGAACTGTGCAGAGGGCTTTTTCCTGAACCTCACCTCGCTTGTGTGCCAGTCCTGTCTGGAGAACTGCAAAACGTGCACGGGGTCCGCGAATTGCACTGAGTGCCTTAAGGGCTACTCGCTTTCCGACAACTCTACCAAGTGCAGTTCTTGCATCAGTCGCACCGGCCTCACCTCCAAGCCTGGTTCCGACGTCTGTGTCGAAATCTGCGGGGACGGAATCGACCTGGGAATGCTTGGATGCGATGACGGGAACACTGTGGACGGGGACGGATGCAGCTCAAACTGTGAGGTCGAGCCCGGGTTCACCTGCCAGAAACCGGCAGAAGGTCCGAACGTCTGCTACACCACGGTTCCGCCTAGCCCTTCGCTCAAAATATCAGGGAGCAAGAATGAGCATGTCACACTGAGCTTTTCCCGGACCATCGTTTCCGCGGCCGGGACGCTGATTCCTACCATTGAGCTCAGTTTGCTTCACGTCGCCAAGGACTGTGTACTGAAATACGCGTTCCGGGTTCCGAAGGCTAAATCTAATTTCACCCAGCTGGTGGCCGACCTCACCATCGAGTGCTCCGTTTCCAGCACCGCAAAACTGAAGGCAACCTTCAGGTCCCCCGGACTTTTCGTGGACGAGAACAGGATCGGTATGACTGAGACTGCGGTCACAGTGTGTCTGAACAAGGCCAGCTGGATAGACCCGAATTCGGCGCAACTGGTGGCGTCGGCAGGGAGCGGATTCAATTCTGCAAATGTGGTAGTCATGTGTGCATCTCTGGGCCAGTACCTACTGCAGTCTGTGGCCCTGGGTTCGCTCTGGGCACTCGTCAACATGGCCCAGCTCATCTACTACACTCCGGTGTTTAGCACGCAGATACCCGCGAATCTGAACATGTTCATTGCGAACTATTTGACCGTCGCGCAAATACAGATTCCCTCGTCGCTGAACTTTGTAAGTTTGCCCACAGAGTGGCTCGACCAGCTGCAATCTTCGCTGATCGACGGGAACCTGAAAGACTTCGGACTGTCATCGCTCAGCTTCTTGTACAACTTTTACCAGCAGCTGTTCACCTGGCTGGCCCTCCTGTGCTGCTACCTGTGCCTCGTGGCTCTAGACAGACTGCGTCCCAAGGGCAGGTTCCTCTTTATCCAGGAATGGAAGCAGGACTACGTGTTCAACGGGGTCATCCGCGTCCTTATCGAGTGCTTCATCGACCTCAGCTTCTACTCCATTCTCAACATTTCATACCTCGACACAAGCAACCCGCTATCCACGATCTCGTGCTACCTGTCGGGCGTGGGACTGCTGCTGGCAATCGGCTTCTTCGTGTGGTGCACAGTCACGGTCTCGCAGCCGCGGGCAGAATACGCCTCGAAATCGTTCGTTCAACACTACTCTTCGCTTACCGAAGAGTTCAAGGCTAACGCGGGCCCCTTCCGTCGGGGCTACTACGTCGTCTTCATGCTTCGTCGCGCCCTCTTCGCCCTGGTACTCGTTTCGATGTCAGCCATGGTGAAGACACAGCTTGGGATCGCCATCGTGCTTGACCTCGTCATGCTGACCTACATTGGAATGCTCCGGCCCTTCGAATCCCGGGTTGACAACTACCTCAACTTCTTCAACGAGGGCGTGGTTCTCTTCACGCATTGCTCATTGCTGGTGATAAACATGTTCAACCTGGACGGGAGCCCGGCGGGGTGGGCTTGTATCGGACTAATCGTGGTGAGCGCGGGACAGTCGTGGGCCATCATGGTGAAGCTCATGGCAAAACCGGCACTAGACTTCGTGATGCGACTGTGCCATCCGGGGCAGGCCGTCTCTGCGCCCGCAAATGGCGGAAGCAGCAGGAAGGGCAAGGCCAGGGCTGTGCTCATACAGAACTTCCCCTCAAGTCCGGTAGTGGTGGCGACGAAGTGGGCGAAGCAGCAGAAGTGCGGAGTCGATGAAGAGGAAAAGAAGGGCGAGGACGATAATATCGACAACACGAAGGCCGGGGTGGCGGAAGAGGGCGAAGGGACGTTTAGACAAAGGGCGAGACGCGAGATGGCGGCAGAGCCGGCCTCGCACTCTAAACCAACACTGAGGGTATGGTGCATCAGAAAGTGGCTCTGACGTTAATGTTTTATTTATTGGTCTGCTGACTCAAATCTTTATTCTCTCAAATTCGTTGCATTTCGTGGGGAGAGCAAATCCTGAACACGTTATGCGCGACGCGTTGCGTTACGTCAAGTAATTCGTGTGCATGGATATATATTCGACACATCGAATTCGAATGTTGTTAAAAACAAATAACAATGTCACCCGTATCCGTGTTCTATATTTAGTTCATCCCGACTTTACTCCTCTCCCATGCCGACCCGCAGCTCTCGCCCGCGTTTTTGGCCAACGCATCGTCCCCTCCTTTTCCAGCTCCAGTCCCTCACCTATCTCCCCAGATCTGTCGTGTCTCGGGAACAGTTTCGAACATCACTCGCATCATGCCGTCACCTGAATCTGCGGGCAAATTCGCAGCCCCCTTGGGCCCGACAGCTGTCCGATAGCTTGAGGCCCGAGAAGCGACCCACGAGGAAGTGACGGCGGACGATGGCGCCACCTGGGAACGCCTTGAAATTTGTGTTTATATTGACCACGATGGCATAATAAATCGACGGGCCGCTAGCTCAGAGGCAGAGCATTTGACTGCAGATCAAGAGGTCAGTGGTTCAATTCCACTGCGGCCCTAATTTTTACCTCTTTTCTTGTTTATTATCCATCTATAGCACAAGTTCTGGCATTGTTATTTCGCTCTGTGTTGGACTCGATGCGATCGCGCACAGGCGGACCTCCACACTGTTTGCTCAATCAAATAGTAGTGAAGGTGGTGGGTTACAGTGAGGGTAACGGTCGCGTCTCTAGTGCTGCGGGGGACGCATGTATACGCCGTAGGCGAACGAGTACCCCTGCGGGTTCGATGGCATCATGTAGTACGGAAAGTAGCCCGGCTGGCCGTACTGTGCGTATGCAGCTGTGGCTGCGGTGTCCTGCTGCGGCGGCTGCTGCTGGAACTGCGATTGATACTTATGGTTGGGACTAGCCTTCTTGGACTTGTATGGCAGCCACTTCTTCACTCTCGCCAGCCCGCTCTTCAGCTCCTCCTGTTCCTGGTTCTTCCCTTCCACATATTTCTGCCACGACTCAACGATGATCAGGTCGCCCATGGTCTTCAGCCTGTCCACAACCTTCTCGTGTCCTCTATCCCGTTTCGGTCCCTAACGCATACGTCTGCTTCTTTATGATGATGAACACCTCCCCGTCTTCCAGACACTTCGTGAAGCACAAATCTTTGTACTCTCTGAGCTTTTCGGAAACGCCGTCGCCGGTCTTGCCTTCGACCACCTTCCCCACAAGGATGACGGTCTACGCAATTCCTATCGAAACAAGGGCTAACATTGTCGTGCAGTTGCTCTCTGCCGCTGAGATTGATGTCATAGGGGGACTTGTGGGAATATAGCAGGTTGCGGTACTTGACCAGCTCGTCCGACCGGAAGTAGCCCAGCATCTTGGCGAAACAGTAGCCTTACATCGCGTTACGCTCGTTACCTGTGATGTACGCATCGTAGCCAGCCTCGTGGTAGCACTCCGCAGAGTCCGAGTACTTGCTGTGCGCCATTGCGATCTCGATCTGCGGTCCCGCCATCTCCTTCGACTTGCGCAAAAACGCATATATGGACTCGAGGGCGGAGGACTGCTTGACAGGAAGCAGTTTTCTCATCTTCTCATCCGAGAACAGTAGCATGGTGTCGTAGATACTATCAAAGGATGGGTGGGCCGGACTACTTGGGGAAGAGCGAGGTGATCTTGGCCTTGAAGTCGTTGAGCTGCGCAGGGAGGTCGCCCTGGAAGTGGGAGTACAAGAAGAGGAGGTCGAACAGCGGGTTCTGCCCGATTATCGGCGCCTTTGTCGAAGTCAGTAGCTTAAATATACGTCGTGCGCCGCTCTTTCTCTGCACTATCCTGAGCCCCTCCTGGAGCTTCGCCTCCCTGATTGCGCTGCGTTCCGCCAGGCTCGAAAGCTTTAGCACGATGCTCGTGTCGAACCTGCCCTTGGACCTGCTCTCCATCTGAACCGACGGGTACAATTCCTCAATCTTCTGGTACATGAACTTCCGAAGGAACGGATTGAGGTCGGGGATCACACACTCCGAACGGGCACCCTCGCGAAGCCACTGGTTTATCGAGTTCAACGCCAGGTCCGTTCTCCTTGTGTCTTCCATCGTCAGCTGCAACTCGTCATGTTCCTCCCTCCTCCCCTCCGCCTGTTCCGCCAAGTCCGACAGCATTTCCTTCTCCTCCTTTTCGCTCAAATAAGGAACGCCCTCGTACATCCACTTGTTGAAGTCCATTTTCTGCTGCTTGTGGAAGTTTATTCCTTCGACGTCGAACACCAAATTATTGATGGACGCGGGTCGGTCCTCGGGAAACAGGTAAATGTTGTAAGGATAGGCGAGGTAGCGAGGACGGTCGGGCTTGATGGGGAGAGATTGGTCGGGGACGAAGAAGCAGAGGCCGACCTGGATGATCTGGAAGCGCTCGGCCACGGCCCTCATCTGAGCGGTCAGCAATCGTGCGCTTACCTTCTCGTAGCGTTCCTCCGGTGTATCGGTTATGAGTTCGGGACGACCCCTGATGCCGGTGAACTCGCAGTCGAGGCTCACGAAAGCGACGTCCTAAACGGGTTGCTGCAAAACGTATGCCTTCTTGAGCAGGGCCTCGATGGCCGAACACGCCTCTTCGAAGTTTCCCTTTACAACGTCCATGGGAATTATTGTATATGTTTATTCTCACCCCCTAAATTTATATTTCACTGGCACGCACGCCTTCTTCGCCTTCTTATTTTATTACTTATATTAATCCAGATAATAATAAGTTAAGCCGTACACAGTTTTTGTTGCTCCCGCGCTATCCTCACACGCCGTTCAGCTGGGGTTTTGGGGTGTTGGGG
>QFZN01008509.1_pt1 | contig 10790 bp, 9 predicted proteins | sample 1740101 | NCBI WGS metagenome assembly QFZN01 (sample SAMN09210849, study PRJNA391713) | Ciliate metagenome, whole genome shotgun sequencing project. | isolation source: combination of 50 Heterometopus sp. ciliate cells from an enrichment culture... | host: Heterometopus sp. ...
CCCAACACCCCAAAACCCCTGAGATAAAGAAGAAGGTCACCAATCAGCTCGAAATAATAGAGCAAGCGGAAAAATAATTCGCGGACTCGCAATGTGCAGGCAGAATATTTTCAAATAGAGCAAACCTCGCATAATAAAAGCGAATGAACATGATGCTGCCCCCAGCAAAGCTGAACGAGAACCTATTTGCGGACGACATAGTGTCGATCGCGGGTCCGACCGCAGAGTCCAGCAAGGCGAGACACGACATCTTCTACTGGCTCAAGGACTTCGTCGAAAACTCAGTCTACTCCGCCTTCCCTGAGCTAAGGTGCACTGTTTACATGTACGGCTCCGTCCCGCTCAAGACCTCTCTCGCCGACTCCGACATCGACGTCTCTGTGATCCTTCACGACGCCTTTAACAGCGTGCTCCAGCCAGCAGTGTGCCACACTGTTCACCTCATGTACGCTCACCCCTGATCCAATAATTAAAGCTGCAGTGGAACTCGATACCGATCGACATCACGCTTCAGCAGGTATTGTGCTGGGTAAAATTAGCGTCAATATATAGTACAGCGCATGCATAGCGTACATGTTTCTGGAGCAGGCAAACAAGCTCTTCGGCAAGGCGGATCTCTTCAAGCGTTCCATCATTCTGATCAAGGCCTGGTGCCTCTATGAGACGCGCATTCTTGGTTCGCAAAACGCCAACCTCTGCAGCTACGCCGTCGAGGTCATGATCATATTCGTTCTCAACAATTACTACAACGAGGTCTTCACCCCGCTCGATGTCCTCCGACTGTTCGTCAGCATCTTCTCCAAGTTTAACTGGGGCAATTACATACTCACGATATTCGGACCTATACCGATCGCCAAGTACAACCAGTCTTTCACAATGGTACGCTTGGGATTTCAGCATTGATAACTCTTCGCGTAGTACGGGTGCGACCTGAACGCGCTCACACTGTCGGAACGGATAACCAACCCGGAACTCGAGATGCGCCAGACCGCTCTTCAGGCGCAGAGTCTGAAGGAATTCATCGAGCAGAACGAGCTGTGGAAGGCGAGCTCGGGGGCAGCCAAGCGGCGCAAGATCGGCGTCAAGTGCATCAACATCGTACCCTCTCCCGTTCCACCCGTAGATCGACCCCATCGACTGGGCCAACAACATCGGCAAGAGCGTCTCCGCCTTCAACAGCGTGCGCATCGTCAACAGTCTCCAAATGGCGGAGAAGCGGATGCAGGCGATCGATAAAGCTTTGGGGGACGAGAAGTTCAAACTGCTAGCGCGACTCTTCAACAATACGTTGGCCATCAATCTCAACCTCTTCAAGTCGCCGGAAACCCCCGTAGCCCCGACAAAGGCGGCAGCGTCCTCGGTCACACTGGGAATCGCCACAAAGGCCAACAACAAGACGAAATCGCCTGACAAGCTTCTCAAGCGGACCGAGTCTAATTAGAATTACATTTCAACACCGTTATAATGTGACCATAGTGCTGTCACATCGCCACACGAGAACACAGAAGTCCTCACGACGTTATATTATTATGATCAGATTATCTCTTCTTCGCGGCAACCGCAGTCTCCACGAACTCTCGCAGGAGTCCTTCCTTCTTCCCCTTGCGCTTGCAGAACTCCTGGAAGTCGCCGTACTTCAGCTCCAGACAGGGGACGCCGGCCTTGGCCATGAAATCGCTTCGCATCCTGGTCAGCATGCTATAGGTCTTGGTGTCCGTGTAATAGTCCGCCTTCCAGCTGAATACCACGGCCTTTCCGTCGACCACTCCGTTCACGAGGAACCCCTTGAAGAGCTGGTCGCGGACCCAGGGCAAGGTCTTTGCCAGTTCGGCGAATTCAGCATCGGCCGGGACAAGACGAGAACTCTTAGGAAGTCTGAGGGCACCCTCCTTGTGGGTCATGCCGTGAGTGAGCTCGAACTGGTTGATCAGACACAGCATGTCCATAGCCCGAGAAGAGACCGGCAGTACCTCCAGCCGGTCGTCCAGCACCTGGATGTACTTGTCCAGCTTGATTATCACGCTCGCCATGAACACTCGATTCGTCATCGAGCTCAGTTTCTCCATGTTGCACCAGAGATATGCCACGTAGGACCAGAAGGACTCTATCATGTTCTCAATGGCGACGGAGAAGTAGGTGCTGTTCAATTCTTTAAGTATGCCCTCCTTGCCGGCACATATAGCGTTGCACATTGTATTTAAGTAGGTCCGCTGGTAGCTGGAGTAGGCGAGGTAACTGTAGGGATCGGTGGGGATCTTCTTGATCTTCTCCCACGCGTCCTTCAGAGAGGTCGCCTCCAGGGGCACGAACTTGAATATTACGTTTATGCCAGTGATGAAGGTCTCCTCGAATCTCTTAATAAGGGCGTCGAAGGCGGTATCGGTCTTGTATCCTACCATGCTGAGCGAGTTCAGACACAGGGCGGTTGGCATGTAGTCTAGCACGGGGGCGGAGCGGAGGAGCTGGGGCGCGAGGATCTCGTACAATTCCGGCTTGCCGAGCCTTGCCATGTGCAAGGCCGCGTATCGGTTGAATATGGAACGGGGGTGGTCGGCGAGGGTCTCAGTCCGGCGTATGAGTGCCTGGGCGAGAGCGGGGAAATGCGGGAAGAAGGCGCGGAAGGCTGGGTTGCTACTGTTTGAGTTGAAGATGAGCGTGTTCGAGATGGAATTTAGAGTGGCCATGTGACTCGCATCCGCAGTCAGCGCAAGGGCCCGGACCAGCGCTCCCGTCTTGGCAACTGCAATCTCTGCAAACAGTGGCGACGTGGGCACACGAAGCACTCCAGATAGCAGGAAAGGAAGGAGGTTGGTCCGAATCTGGAGACGAGATATGTGCTTTTCAAGGAGGGCGATGAGCTCGTGGGCCCGAGGGTGCCAAAGGAAACTGGTCATGACGGAAAGAAGAGTCACGGCTGTTTCGTCAGATAACATCGCAACCGCTTTCTCGTTGTTCAGCTTGGATATCAGCAGATCGGCCAGGGCCTTGTATTGCTCGTCGGTAACTAAGCTCTTTTCCACACGGCTCAGCGCGGACAGAGCGAATACCACCGAATAAATTCCGTGCTTCTTGCTCGCCATGATGCTCCTGTGAATGTAGTTGAAGACTTGTCTGGAAGCCGTTCCGTACCGGGTGGACCTGAAATCGTTAAGGATTGCCATGTTCGTTGCGAAGTCGTCCTTTCCGGTCAGGATGCGCTTCATAACATCTTCATAGAACTCCCCGACTTCTTTGCTCCTCTCGCTCTCCTTTTCATACGAGAGCGTTCGTGTGGAGCTTTTGTACGATCTGTTCACTGCCGCTGCAATCCAGCGGAAGTTCTTTCCCGTGAACGTGTCCTTATCCTTGTTGTACATCGCGATCAGCTCTTTCCAGCCCTGTGGTGCCCGTCCGGCTGGCTTCTTCGAAGCCGAAGTTTCCGACGAAGGCTTTGGCCTGGAGCTCGTCACGCTGCGTCCTAGTGCGGTCCACGTTCCGGCTGATAGTATCCTTCTTAGCATCATGATGATTTATTTCTGCTGCGGTATTTAATTGTATGCAAGGATTTATGCCCACCGCAGATATGTCGGCGACGTCTGCAGACGACAAGCGTATTTCGGCAAGTCACGTCACGGGAAGGCAGGGAAAATTTATCGACGCCAACATACTATTACTTAAGTCAGCTTATATCGAAATCGAGATAGGCTTAAATAAAATTAACAACACAACTATGGAAAAAAGCGCAACCCATGCACGTGCCACGAGCCAGCTGCGCAAGACTGCCTCTCCCGGCCGAAAGAAGTCCCGTCGACAGAATTCCTCTGATGCACTTCCTTCCTCGGACGAGATCAAGCGTGCCCTAAAGGAGCTGTCGCGCATAAACAAGCTGGCCAAGAAGTTGAAACGAGGTGTGCTGGCGGCTAGCGCCTCGATAGGCGGCGAGGACTTCAAGAACGTGCTGGGACGGATAAACAGCAACGAGGACAAACTGCACGGGGGACGAAACACAGCGCCCGTGCCAGCCTCGGATTCGAGCGTTCCGCAGCCTCTCCCCGCCTCCGCGCTCAACAATTCTACCGTTCCATCGATAAAGGATCGCTCTGGCACCTCCTTCGACCGCCCCGCTCTCGTTGGGTCTTTCGTCCAGACCAGCCGCCCCCGGGCCGGACGTACGCAGACTTCCGCCGATAACGGGCCGGACTCGAACCAGAATGCGCTGAAAATTTGGCTGGGGGACGACATCACTCCTATCCACACGAGACGCAAGAAAAAGAAGAAGAAGGTCACGTCCTCGCGCAAGGCCAGCACAAAGCGGACACGGTCCAAGCGCAGGACCAAGAGTCCGGCCCGGGCGGAAACGGCCCTCTTGGGACCTTCGGTGTGGAGCTCTCCAGGGAAGAACCTTTCCGGAACGGAGCATTCCAGCGGGATCAACAGGGCCGCCTCTGAACTTGCCACCCGGCCCCCTCCTCAGTCGCAGTTCTCGCAGTCCAGTCTCGGAAACTATTCGGCGCTGAAGAGTCCCGAGGTGCTCTCCACCCTGGGGACGAAGACCTTCACCCTTTCCAAGGGCGACGTGCAGTCCGCAGCGGATGCCAAGTCCCAGCCCAGTCTTAACACATACCAGAGTTTGGTGATGGCGGCAAAAGAGGAGAAGGGGACGGTCAAGAAACTAAAGGGGAAGGTGTACCGGAACCGCAAGTCCGCCGCGGGAAAAACGCCCCTGTGCGGACTGTCCGAGATCCACCGGCTGCGCGAGGCCGAGGGGCGGGCCGCCTCGAGGATTCAACGGCTGTGGTGGGCCTACATAAAGAGGAAGGACCCGCGGATATTCGACAGACTTCGTGGGAAGAAGCTGAAACAGAGCCAGGAGCAGCCGCAACAAAAGAATAAGAAACTGGAGATTGGGAAGGGCAGGAAAAAGTCGGCGGGCCGGGCAAATGTGGTGTCGGTAAGACTCAAGGACAAGCCGGGGCCGGTGGCGAACACGAAGATGCTAGAGGACCTGCTAAAAGAGAAGATTGAGCTGCGAAAGCGCCGCAGCGCCAGGCGCAAGAGCGGTTCCAAAGCTGAAACTGTCGCCAAGGCCGAGGCTCCCGCTCCGGAAGATGCTAAATCGGAGGAGAAGAAGGAAGCGTCCGATCCGAAGCCGAATCCGGGGCCAAAGGAGAAGCACAAGCCGAGCCCGCTGCGGATCGACCTGGTGCAGGACCAGTCCGTCGAGTCCCGCGCTCTCCAGTCTTCCGAGTCGAAGAACTCTGCCGGCAAGAGTTCCAGCCGACTCGCCCCCAAGTCTGCCCACACTGGCGACACCCCTCCAAGCAAGGCCCTGGGCACTCCTCTCGCCCGTTCCGATAGCGACCGGGAACATCGGGGTAAGGGAAAACCTCCAGCAGCCGTCGATGCCGCCCGGAAGAAGCTGCTTTCAGATACACTGACAGACAACAATCGGAATAATAACAGCCCGCCGCGAGAGGACACGTCGCAGACCCCCACAACTGAGGGAAAGCTGCAAAACGCGAAGGAGCTGAAGATGGCGGCCCTCAGCAAGGCGAGGCTGGGAATAGCGGAACAGCGCAGTTTTGCGGTGCGGAAGCCGAAGCAGTCGAGCTTCGCCCGCGGTAACGAATCGGGCTACCTCAGGGCTTCCACCAATCGCGAGAACACTGCTGAAGACAGGCCGGAAACGGGGACGCGGCCGGAGATCGAGGACCTGCAGCGGCCGAGGAGGTACACGTTGCAAGTTCCTCTGCCGAACGGCTACATGGCGCCACGGCCGGCCAAGCCCGAGCCCTCGCCTGGAGCCGAGGCGGGGTCGATTCAGGAGGAGAGTGGGTCGGAAAGCGAGGAGGACGAGGACGCGTCGCTGAAGGTGATAGTCAAGCACAAGGGAAGATGCGTGAAGTGGAACATGATATTCCCGTTCGAGGAGGGCGAGGCCGAGGACAGCTACGAGCAGACGCAGAACGGTGAAGACCCGGAGAAGATTCAGACCGAGATCCTGGCCTTCGTTCTCGGCAAAAACGACGTGGTGGCCTACAAGCCGCTGAGTTTCGGCAGGATTCCCTTCATCGATGCTGCGCAGTTTGACATCTCGAAGTGGTCGCACATTGCCGTGCTGATGACCAACTGTCAGAACATCTTTGGCTCGCTGTCCAAGTCGGCCCCGGTCTTCAACATTCCGACCTACGGCCAGTCCTCCCCCGACTCGGAGTCAGAGTCCAACCCGTTCCGCAGCAGCGGCGAAGTCCAGAACCAGCCTCCCGACGCGGCGGCAGCAACCTCAGTGCCGGAAGAGAAGAAAGTGGAGGAGCACAAGGACGCTGACCCCTCAGAGCTGCCGGCGGCGGGGGAGGACGCGGGACTGGTGGACGACTTCGTGTCGCGGAACCACGTCGGCGCCGGCTCCGTTACTGAGCAAGTCATAGATGGCATCATCAAGGCGCTGACCAACATTGAGCGCACCTATCCTCGCTGTGCCGCCGACTTCGAGGCCCTAGCTCAGGTCTCGGAGGCAGCCACTGAGGAGCTGGCCCAGTGTCTCGAGAACAACAAGGGACGACAGCTGGGAGCACGGTTCTTCATCAACAAGTTCGCAATGGAGATGATCGAGGACTGTCTCCGCGACATCACTCATCTCTTCATCTTAATAAAGCACGTGAACGGGTGGAAGATGAAGCTGACCAAATCCTATGCGGGGGAGATGTCTAACGTTCCGCGGGACGAGGTGGTGCGACTCTACCTGTCCTCGCAGGACCCCATCTGGGGAAACGTGCAGAGGGCCCCGCCCCAGCCCCGTGTCACACCCAAACTCGAGCTCCGCGAACAGCCCAGCTTCCGTCTCAACCTGAACCAGTCCGGGTCGCGGCCAAACAGCGAGAGCGCGACCCTGCGACGCCAGCAGCTTCTTCTTCAGCAGCAGCAGCGGCAAACCGCGGACCCAGCCATTGTGCCGCACCGAGACCTTCCTCTTCGGAGAGATCCAACCAATGAGGAAGATGCGCTTGAGCTCTCCGCCGGCGAAAATGCTCGCGATGAGCCTGCAGATAACGGAAACACCAACATCAGCGTGGGCGAGTCTGCCGACTACAAGAACCTCCTCGAACCCATGCAAGAAAGCGCGAAAGACTCGGGGGAGCGGAGTTCGGAAAAGGATAGTCGAGACGAGGAAAAATGCGAGCGCAACACTTTCCTCAGCGAACTCGAAAGGCGCCCCCAACTTGAGGGGGTCATCGCGACCTCCGTCCAGTCAGCCTATCCGTTCTACACGGAGTAAGATCATAGAGTTGTATCCAATCTGCGTAGAGAAGTTCTGGAACAGGGAACGGCAAGGGTGCAGGGACGGAAGGTGGTGGTGTCGCTGTCGATTGTGGAAGGGGCGGTCATCGAGTACGCAAACGAGATCAATGACATCGCTCGTGCGCTGGTCCTCTGCTCTCAGTTCCAGCGGGTCGTTTCTGGTTTGCCCCCTAATCACACTCGTGATAGCAGAAGACCGCTCGGCAGACCAGTCCGCATCGACTCCGACGCCCCAGTCGCTCAGACTCGTTATTGAGCGGAGAAACGCCGACACGAGGACGCGACTCCAGCTGAAATTCCCAGACCCGCTCGACCCCCGGGAGGTCTTCAGACTGGCTAGTGAGCAACCCATCATGGCCAACAGCTGTCTTCGTCTTCAATTCATCCGGATACGAGTATCTCTCACTTCTTAGAAACGATGCGGTGATAGGAGAAGAGACCGATGCAGAACCTGTACATGTCCTTCTCCGAGCTAGAAACGTTGATGACTCCCTCGCTTCCACAGCCGGTGGATCATCACAGGTTTTCGCTCGAGGCCTTCCTGAAGACAGGACACTTCACCAGACACAATCGCGCCAGGTTCTACGCAGCGCTAGAGGCGCACATATACGCGTTCTTTGACCGGGTGTATGTTCTCACCAACCCTGCCACACTAAATGTGATCCCGCGAGACCTGCCCATCGCAGACCCTCGCTCTACCACCGACATAATGGATTCCGTCGATGGCAACAGTCCCAGGCCGAGATCAAGGATTTGGTGCGGCGACGAAGAGACCAAAGGCTTCGTGTCAACAAGCCGTTCGCATGCCCAGTGGGAGGACCCGAGACTGGACGACACGATCAGCGCGAAGGTCGCCAGAATCAACACGCAGAGGGCGGCTGACACGTGGGTCCTGGGGCAGTCGTGTGCAATAAGTCGAGCCCAATGCTACGTTGCTCTGCAGCTTTCGTACTACGAGAGCGCGGCGCCGTACCTGATCCTCAGCATAGCAAGTCCGCTGCGGGCGCTAGCCGGTCAGCGCATGTTTATCAGCGACCCTGCTCGCATTGTACCACTTCTTCTGATAACCGTCCGCGGGTAGAATCTGATGCTGGGAATAGTCGAGAAGTACAGGGCGCACTCGTGGCAGGGGTACCTGGAGGCGGTGCTGCCGCAGAACATCCGGGAGGAGGTCTGCGTCTGGGGCACACGTTTCAGCTGGTGGCCGGCAGTTTCCGGCGGAAGCGTCGCACCAAAGTTACAGCAGAATGCTGCCATGCGTTCTCTGCTGCTGGATCCAGTGCCTGTGGCAAGCCATCCCACATATCGTCAGTATGTCATGTGCGCACGAGAAGGATAGGGTCGTGTTCACGCCGGATATCGGCCCGTGCGTGCTGTGTGTAGCCGAGGTCGACTTCGGCAAAACAACAGGAAGGGAGCGCTCGCTAGGCCCAGCCAGCGACCAGACGGCAACACCGACCATGGACTGGACGGACTCAATCGACAGAGAACTGAAGACCTACCGCGCCCGCCCGCGACGCATGTGGAAATTCCTCCTCTTCCAGAAGGACTCCATGAAGAACTTCGACCTCGTCCTCTCCGACTGCGACTTCCAGAGCATGTACACATATTTCTCGAAGCGGGAGAAACAGTTCTTCGACCTGTTCAGAACGGACCTGCGACTGATGCGAGAAGACATCCTCAGCTGCCTCAACATCTTGGGGCAGAAGATCTCCGTCCAACGAACAGACACGGGGACGGTGATGGTGCTAGATGCGCTGAGGAAGCCCAACCCGGCGGCGGAAGAGGCGGCGATGTACATTCCGCTGAAGGAGTTCGTCCGCCAGCAGACCATCCTTGGCGAGGGCATGCTGATTGGTTCCCGTGGCGGCCAGCAGACTCAGTACTCCACCAACGCTCGCGAGACCGTCCTTCAGACCAGCTCTAAATATGCTGGGAAGTACCTGCACGTCACGGTCTACTTCATGATTCCGCTTAGTATGGCGATTGACGAAGTTTTACCCGTGGTAGACTCATGGAAGATCAAGGTTCGCGTGGTTGCCACCGGGCGCTGCTACATCGCTGATATCGATCTTGAGACGTACAAGAAGTTCCTGAAGAAGCAGGACGAGATGGAGAAGGAGATCGAATCGATGATGCCGAGATCTGCCGGCAAAGACGAGACAGAGGAGGACAGACCGGAGGTGAGCGAGCCGCTATCGGGGGAGGCGGTGCGGTCGATTCCCCGCAATCTGGTGCTGCAGCAGTGTCGCGCCAATCGTGGCATCAGTCCTGACTTCATTGCGAACGCGGTCAGAAGAGAGAGTCACAGTCTTTCCAGCGAGCCCGAGCAGCTGGCCCAGCGCAAGCAGCTCTGCATTGTATTCGTGCTAAGGTTTCATCAAGGAATAGGCATGGGCGACACTGATCTCGAAGCTGACGTATGACAAGAGCTACGATGGAGGCTTCGAGCTGGCAATGGACGAATCGCCGATTGCGACCCTGCACGAGGTGCTCTACGACGGACTCATATTCTCGCCAGCAGACAAAGCCTTCGTCTACGCCGAGGTCGAGCTCGCACACACGGCCTGCAAACTGAAGAACAGCGCCAAGGAGCGGCTGCACATGCCCAGGGCGCCCTCCGGGACCCTTGGATTTACCACCGAAATGCAGGGTCTCTCCAAGGACAAGTGGGACGATTATACAATGATCCTAACCACAGTGCATCTGGGCACGCTGGGACCGAACACGTTGAGTGTTCCCCTGCACACATTGCTCAAGACCGCAATAAAGACGGAGAGCAGCGCGTTCGCGATTCTAAGCTACGAGCGACTGAGGGAACTGTCGGCTAGATTTGCCCTCGACGTGGTCTCCAAGCTGGCCAAGACCAAAGCCGCGGAAAGGGAGGGCGACACGAGGCGAAGTCGCGGCTCCGAGCCCAGGGACGACTCAGTGGGCTTCGCCAGGCCTTCCGCGCTTAACACAAGCCGGGCGAACAGGAACGCGTCAATACTGAATCAGTCCATGAGCTGGCGGAAGGGCGAGAACGGGAGGGAAAACGCGGTCTTCTATGAAGAGATGATCCAGGTGGAGCCGATGGTCATGGCGAGAGTGACGATTTGTCCGGAGACCGAGCAGGTGCTGCTGCGGGTGACCAATCTTTCGAACAATGTTAAATCGGAGCCGCCGGTGTCGTTTCAGGAGGCGGCGAGGAAGTGTTCGGTGCCCATAAAGCTTCTCAGCAGGGCCACGCCGTGGGTGGGTGGCCGGCTACTCAACGCATATCGGGATGCCATGCTCCGGCAGTACTTCGGCCAAAACATAGGCGGGAAAGAGTCCGCAAGGGTGATGCCGAAGATTGAAGACCAGCACAAGAAGAGCGGCGAGACGTGAATTATCGTTGTCTGCATACATATATATAGGATTTCAATAGCGAGGCTACTACTTTATACTGTGGAGTGGGGGACGATAATGCGAATTTTTGTTTGCGTGAGGTCTAGCGAGACTGCGGAACGCACGCTGGGGTTTTGGGG
>QFZN01008017.1_pt1 | contig 10780 bp, 8 predicted proteins | sample 1740101 | NCBI WGS metagenome assembly QFZN01 (sample SAMN09210849, study PRJNA391713) | Ciliate metagenome, whole genome shotgun sequencing project. | isolation source: combination of 50 Heterometopus sp. ciliate cells from an enrichment culture... | host: Heterometopus sp. ...
CCAAAACCCCAAAACCCCTGTGCCTCAGATCAGAAGCAACGATTCTCATATCGCGCAAAAATGAGTAAGCACACGCCAGAACAACGCAATAAGCTGCTATTACTTCGCCGGCAGCTTTTTGCCGAACCTCTCCAGCAGCTTCTGCAGTTTGCCTTCGATCAGCCGCATGCTCTCCTTCCCCGGCCGCTCCCTCCCGTTCCCCTCCATTAATCCTCCGAAGTATTCTATCGCGGAATCGAGAAGCGTGGTGGCCACCTCAAGCTTCTCCGTGACCTACCGTCGTGCTCATAAGCTGGTACATCGTCGAACTTGCGCTTCTCGACCAGTTCGCCCGCAGTCTGCACCTCCGCATCCCGTTGTTCTTTCACCTCTTCCGGGGCCTTCGCTTTCGGTTTCTGCGTTTTCTCGTCGATCATAATGGTCTATCCTTCGTGCCTCCGCAGAACGTTACCAGACTCTCAACGTCCTGCTGCTTCCCCGACCTATCAGGATCTTCCCTCTGCGACTCTGCCATGCACCCGGAGAAGCTCCCGTTCTTTTTCTGCTGCTTCGACTTCGATGTTAGGTTTGCGGGCGTGCTAAAGCCCTGGGCCTTAAAGAGACTCTGCAGCTTGGCCCGGTTCAGGTAGCCGCCGCTGTTGAGGTTTTTGGGACTGCCCTTTGCCTTGACCATGGCCAACTGTTTGGACGACACTGCGCGGCCTCCGCCCGCCGTGTTGCCAGCCTTGACAGCTGGGAGGTTTCGTCCGCTGGCCCGCTTCGGCGACCCCGGACTGGTTCTCACCGCGTTCCTTGCTGTGCCCGTGGCGTTTCTCACGGTCCCTGTGGACGAGGGCGAAAGGTATCCCTATCGCGTGGGGATTGGACTTAGTACCTTGACCTGTCCTGAGCCCTTCTTTGCGGGCTTGGAGTTCGTGACTGCTGCTGCTGGCTTCATCATGGGGAGGTGATTATTGCTAATTTTTATTACGTCCGACTGCGGGTGCGCACGGGCAGCATCGACGGGGGAGCGTAATAATATCGAGCGGATTATGAAAACGAGTTCATATTGGTCGGGGAATAAAATAGAAAATTTCACGCGATTATTATCCTTACAACGAATAATAGATGGAGCGATTCAACGCGTTCATCAAGGCCAGAACGCACCGCCCGCCCGCCACCAAGCCCCGGCGCGCCCGTCTAGGCTCCGAATACCACCCCGACAGCTCCCAGCCCGTCCGCAAGAAGACCTCCAAGCGTGGTTCTCGCATCAGTCTCGAGCACAACGAAGGCAGAGACCACGACCCGCCAAACGAGTCCGCCTGCGGAAAACTCTGTGTCGGCGCCTTCAACTCTTTCCGGGAGCTGATTGGACTGACGCTGCTGATCTGTGCAGCCACCACCATCAGTCTCAACCTGGTGAACCTGCTCCTGCTGCTTTTTGCCTTCATACTCTGCGTGTTGGCATTCCCCAACTCTTACCAGACCGCCAAGCGCTCCTACATCGCGAGCGTCTCTGGTCTGTGCATATTCCTTGTGCTGTATGGAGCGCAGATCTACGCCGCCGTGGCCGTCCTGGTCAACGGACTCACCGCCGTCCAGACAGCGGGCGCCATCGGGAAGCTGGTTCGTGCTGCCGGCATCGGCATGTCCAAGTCAAAGAGCAAATCGGACAACGCCCTCGCCGGACTCGCCTGCTTCTTCCCAAACGCGATCGCGATCTGCGCCTTCATCTGGCTCATCATCTACTACCAGTCTGAGAAGAACGCAAGAAGACAGGAGCCCAGGTGGCGACCCCCGCCCGCCGGCCTGGTCTGGCTCTACTCGACAAAGACGTGGTGCTACCTCTGTCTCCTCGCAATGCTGCTCTCTGCCTGTCTTAGCGTCTCCGCTGTGGGCGCCGTCATGGCTCTTATCGTGTATATTTCGCTCACCGAGTGGCTGAAACTGCGTGCGGTCGAATCTTCCAGACTATTCCTGTGGCTCTCCTATCCAGCGATCCTGCTTGCACTGACCGTGGTGATCCTGTCAACCCTCATGCGCGTCGACCTGTTCTCGAGCCTCGTGCAGTCGCAGTTAGTGTATCTGTCAGTCTCCGGCGTGCAGGTTTTCGCCTCGATCGACGGCACCGCGGTCTCGCATTATGCGGCCAGCATCTGCATCGTGGTTACTGGAATATTCTACCACCGGCTGAGAGACTACCTCGTCCCGCCGCAGCAGCAGCAGCAACAGTCTGAGGAGCAGTTGCTGAAACTGCCCAGCGCGCCGCTATTCAAACAGCCGCTGCTCGTGGGGTCGCCAAAGGAGGAGCAGCCCAAGGACGAGAGACAGCCGCTGGTAACCAGCAGCAATAGGGCAAGGAAGGCCCAGACGTTCCAGTTCCAGACGATCCCGCCCAAGCGGCCGAAATCAGCCAAGTCGCTCTGTTCCAGACTCAAGGACATACTGCGCGAGTACTTCGTCACTCCTTACCTCTTCATCTACCTTTGTCAGTGTATGGTCCTGCTCTGGGTCATCAGATACAACTCGGTATGGTCCATCCCCCAGCTCGTGTGGCTCTGCTACAGCACGATCTACGGCTCAGATGTCGTCGGGTTCATGCGGATCACCAAACGTTTCCTCTTTCCGTTCATGATTGTCAAAGGCGCAGTGCTGTACGGACTGAGCATCCCGAACATACAGCCGCCGAGCGAGAACACGGACTTCTGGAAGACCATTGGCTTCCTCCGCATACGGAGCGAGCCTGACGGCTACCCCTTCCTGGACTTCGGCATCATCGCCTGCACTCTGTTGGCCTTCTTCGCGGCCGTGAGGTGCGAGAATCAATATGTTGCGGAACAAGAGGGGAAGCACAAGCACATTTCTAAGCTGCTCAAGAGCTACCCCAACTTGCAACAGATCTGCGTCCTCATCCTCAAGAACCTGGACAAAGGGATCATCGTGTATCTTTATTTCCTCGGGCTGTACTCTGTGAGCATCCTTCATGCCGGGCTGGTTGCCTACTTTCTGCTCTACTTCATATACCCGAACACGGGACGGAGGTGCTTTGTGTTCCTGCTGCTTTACATGGAACTGTTCTTCGCGCTGAAGCTGGTCTATGGCATCTTCTCTTACCTTGTGACGGCGTCAGAACTGAAGGGCACAGTGGAGGTCATTGCGGTGATCCTCGGGATCTACGCAGAACTGCTGCCCGACGTAGTAGTCCGCAGGGTCTATCTCCAGGTCGACTTCATCGCACTGATCATCCTGGCATATCTCCAGTACAAGCTCTACAACAGCGACCTCTACCGGGCCTCCGAGGTACCCTTCTAGAACGTATTCTGCGAATAGCCGGACGACATCGTGCGCTCTGACCTGGACGAAGGCGGACCTAAGGGCGTCATCTATTTTGTGACCTTTGTCAAGAACGGGATATCGTGGCTGTACGCATCGGTGGCATATGTCCTTCTGCTGATAATAATCGTCCTGATGGATGCGACGCTGCTGAACTCGGTGTACTTGATCCTCATACTGGTGGCCTCGGCGCTGCATTTCTGGAACGAGACGCTGGGGAAGCAGACCGGGTACAAGCTGACCCGCCAAATATGGATCCTCATGGTTCTCTATGGCGGCATCCTCGTCTTCGCCCTCTACGCCTTCCAGTTCTCAGAGATCCGCATCCTCAACACCTTCGTGCAGGTCTTCAGCTACCCCGCAATCCTCCTGAACAACATCGATGTCATCGGCTTCGAACAGTTTAAGGATGATGACCGGTGGCTGTCGTTTCTCCCGTACTTCTCTCTGCTGTTTCTCAGCGTGATCTCCTCGCGACAGGTGCACAACGTCCAGCGCGAGGACGAATCCGAAGACTCCGGCATCTTCCAGATCTCCACACAGAAAGCTGTCACCATGGACACCGCCTTCTTCCTCCGAAAGCTGTATCTTGCTCCCTAGATCCTGACCCTGGGATAGAAAGGCGCTCTGGGGCGTGTTCGACCTGATCTCGACCAACATGTTCGACATCCTCACTGTCACCATGCTGCTCTTGGCTGTCTTCTGGAAACTGAGTCTGGCCACGGGAACGATCGTGATCGTTCTGTGTGCATACTACATTGAACTGCACTCGAAGTCGTACAAGAACTTTGCGGTTGCGCAAAACGAAGGCGTGCCCTCACTAGCAGAGGCCCAGCAGTCGCTCAATGTCAGCAGCCAGGCCTACAAGGAACTTCGCACCCGGATGAGAAGCTACTACTGGAAGATCCTGTATGTTGTCTGCCTCGTGTGTCTGATGATGACCTACTATTCGCGTTTCATTGAGGTGATATACCTGAAGGAGCTCTCCTCCAGCGACAGCGATGTCTCCATATCGAAGTACTTCTCGATAGTCAGGTTCCTCTCGCTCTTCATGGGGTTCTACCACGGCGAGGAGTCACATCCCACGACCTTCGCGAACGATACGCTGGGATATTTCCTCTTCTTCGTACTGCTGTTGCTGGAAAGGAAGTCCGCGCAGTGGTACTTCAATCACATGGACGTGAACAAACAGTCTGCCAGCGAAGAGGACGAATACGTAGAAACAGCGGACGCAGGAGAGGACTCGAGCCATTGCATGCCGGTACAGGAGCTGATACAGAAAGCGCAGCAGCGGCAGGAGCCGGAAGAGGAGAGCGTGATCCTCAGCGTAGACGAGTCAGATTACGGCAAGGACCTCTTCAAGTCTCTGCTGGTCTCTCTCTCCGTCCAATACTACAACGTGATCACGAGGGCAAGCCAGGAGCCGGACTACTACAAGTACCAGTTTATGAAGGCGCTGAAGACTCTGCTTGAGGAGGTCATCCTGTTCCTCATACTGATCTCGTGTGTCTTCAAGGAAAACGTGTTCGCCATGCTTTTCCTGGGATTTCTGCTTGTGTTCCTCAAGAACGGGTCTTCGCTGCGCACGTGCATCTGGCTGCACAACTACTTCATGGGACTCTTCATTCTCCAGTACTTCATGTCCCTCGCAACAATCTCCGACGAGATCGCCCCTCAGAGCAAATATTACCCATACATCAACTCTGATTGCACACAAGTGATCCGGATCTTCGGCTCGAAGACTATCTGTCCGCTATACAAAAACCTCAAGGGGTGGGGCGGCTGGGCGGACTACCTCGCCTTGGGGGATTCGCAGGACAAGCTGGATTTCTTGGCGATAGACATAATCACGTTCGTGCTGTTCTCGGCGTACTTCCACTTTTTCTGCCACGCGGTCTACGAGAAAGACATCGTATCCACCGAGGACGACGAGCAGCCTCAACAACCTGCCGGCAATCAGCTTCTTCCCAGGGACCTCGACCCGTCTCCCGAGCTCCAGATTCTCAGCAAGAGAAACAAGCAGAAAACGTTGCTCAAGTCCTTCTGTCGAATCATGCAGAAGGTGGTGTTCCAATACCTGCACATCTTGACCCTGCTGATCATTCTGCTGCTGGCGACCCGGAGCCAAGGACTGGTGTCGGTGGGCTACCTTATGTTCTGCCTGGTGTTCCTGTTCCAGAACAGACACTTCGCGCAGAACTGCGAGAATTGGAAGTACCCCGCCTGGCTCAAGTACTTCCTCCAGCCATATTTGCTCATCGACATTCTCACACAGTTCGTCATCCGCATGCCTTTCGACGGAAAGTCCACCGACAGTGCGATCTGGCGCCTCATCTTCATGTTCCAGCCGTTGGCCAGCGACTCAACCGTGATACTGAAGCTCATCATATTCACCATGGTGTCCCTCCAGGAGGAAATCTTTGAGTCCAACGAGTTCGCGCGATTTAACGAAAGCAACAGCCAGGAGCACGCTGAGCTGACATACATAAAGGGCCTTTGCAGCACCTACCTCTTCAACAACAAGCGAATCACGCATTACAAGAAGTATCAGCAACTCAAAGACAAGCACGGCGAAAAGCTCGATAAGATCAAGGAACAAATAGAGGAGTGGAACAAGAAGTTGAGCAGCCACGCCGAGGCGCAGGGACTCTTCCAGCTGAGGAGGCTGACCGTCTTCAAGCGAACAAGTCTGAGGAGCGGAAACATCGGCGAGCTCTCCCATTCCCCCGCGATTCGCGAGGACATGAACACCAGCAAGCGGCTGCAATCGATCCTCGCAACTCTGGATGACGAGAACACGCTGCGGAAGGCTGCTGTGAAAAATAACGTGGGGGCGCTAGGCAAGTTCTACATCTGGCTGTACACGCGGATCAACCACGTGCTGTTCAAGAAGGGCGAAAAACTGCAGAACCTGCTGGAATCTGCGGAGAAAGGACGCAACTTCGTCATGTCGCGGCTAGAAAAGATGGCGATTGAGTACGAACGGACCAAGCTGCTGCTGGAGAAGGCGGCGCTGGAGGCAAAGCGCGGGACGGTCAAGGAGGAGCCAAAGTTTGAGAAGGAGGAATCCTCCCCCGCGCCACAGCATGAGGCGGGGACCCAGCAGAAGCTCGAGTCGCGGAAGAACAAACTCAAGGAAGACATCGAGGCCTTCGTAAGGTTTGGACACATCATGAAGCATTATTGGATGTGCATATACAGGATCCTGATGTCGTCGACGCAGTTCTACTGCTTCTTCTTCATGATACTGGACCACCTATTCAACAGCAGCGCGATTTCGCTGGTGTACCCGATATCGGTGTTCGTGTATGGATTGGTGGAGCATTGTCGGCCGCGGGCGATGTACTGGAGTCTGGTGCTGATTTACACCGAACTTGTGCTTGCGGTAAAGTATTTCATCCAGCTCGACGTCCTCACCTACTTCATCAGTCACGACGATCTCAACGCCATTCTTGTTGACTACAACCGGATCGGATTGAAGGTCTTCGACTCCACCAGCTCATCCGACTTCTTCAAATACATCCTGTTTGAGTGCCTGATAGCGCTGTTCACGCTGATCCACCAGTATGTGTTGATCTTCCTCGGGATATATGACAAGCGCGAACTCGAGCAGGAATCTATCACGCAGGCCATCGACCGCATCTGCACCAAGGGAGAACCCAGCGAAGCTGAGGTGGGCAACAACTCTGACGACAGCAGTCCGAGTTCCGAAGATGCAATCAATGTCAGCGAGGGGAACCGGTCGGAAAGGCTGGAACCGCTCTCCCGCACGACCCCCGTGGCCGAGGTCGAAGAGGACCGGCCGCTGGAACGGGCGCTGACCATCGATGTGGCAAATATCAAAGAGTTCAACCGTCTTCAGCAGCAAAACGACATGAAAAGGCACAATTCCGAGGGTCTGGACAACGAGGCCGAGGAGAAGAAGTCAAGCAACAGCACGCAGCGGGCGAAACTCGAGGAGGAGAAGAGCAAGCGGAATGGCTGTCTAAAGTGTCTGGCCTACGTGGCCTTCGAGAATCCCTATGCCCGCACCATGTTCCCCAGACGCAAAGTATGATCGGGACTATTCCCTGTCGTGTAGATAGATAAGCCGGGCGTGGATTACAACAACAGGATGATGTACGTGCAGCTGCTGATCGCACTTTTCCTCATTCTGCTATACACGAGGATGAACGGCGACTACAGCAATCTGAGCGATGCGCTTACGTAACCTGTGCACAAAGATAATGCGAAATATAGGTTCAAGCAGTTTTCGGGGGAGATGATCATCGTGCTGTGCATCCACATCGGCCTCATCATATTTGACCGCTACATCTATATGAAGGACTTCTCGGGGAACGAGACACAGGAGGAGGAGACCGAGGAAAAGCTGAAGAAACTGCTGCGGGAGCGACGTGAGATGGAGGGCAACACCACCGGCCGGGCAGCGAACCAGGACGACGACATCAACGACCTGGGCCCAGGCCAGATCGAAGAGCTGATGCTCCAGAGCTACAAAGACGAGTATTATAGCGGCTACAACTACGGGATGCTGATGAAGTTCCTGCTGCAGTGCATACTGCTAGGAATCGTGCACTACATGGTCTTCTGGTACCTGCCCAACACGGGGAACAAGAAGCTCACCGGACAGTACATATGTCCGGACGGCTACACCGACTGCAACGACGTCACATCCAATGTCTGGCTGGCACTGTTCTACCTGCTTTTCTGCATATACTTCGCGATATCGGCCGTGCAGATCAGGAACGGCTGGCCCGAGATTCGCAACATGAAGACGGTCAGAAAGAAGGTCTCGGTCATCAACGCCACCGCGGTCAACCTCTACCTCGCAATTCCTTTCGTCTACGAGCTCCAGTCGATTATGGACTGGGCGTTCACCCGGACCTCTCTGAACATCTTCCAGTGGATGAAGTTCGAGGACATATACGCAAACACGTATCTGGCGAAATATACATACAAGACGCTGCAGAAGTCGGAGTTCGGGAAGGCGATCGGCGCAGTATTCAAGTACAGTCTGTCATGTATCGGGATAACGCTGATCATCCTGCTGGTGATCGGGCCCATGATCATCTTCAGCTCGCTGAACCCGATTGCGCAGGGCAACAAAATCACGGGGGCGACGGTCACCTTCGGAATCTACGCCAACCAGATGGCCAGCAACTTCCAGCTGTTCTCCACCTCGCAGATCGTTTCCCTCACCGACATGAACTCCACAAAATTCTCCCAGGAGGGCCTCAACAAGGTCGATTCTGTCAAGACACTGGACCAAACCTTGATGCAGTCCGTGATAATGCAGCAATACGCCGATACCGAGTGGCGTCCCACCAGTCAGGCCAAGAACGGGCTGCTCAACTACCTCGACCCTGACAGCACGATCACGAATGAGATCAAGTTCTACCTCGGCTTCGCCTTCAATCGTCCCTATGACTCGGAGTACGCAAAGTCGCAGTTTGCTTTCACCAAGAGTATCGACCTCACGGTCCGTTCTTCCCTGCTCTACGCGATAAGCAAGTGCAAGTACTTCAGTACGAACATAACGGACTTGTACAAGAAGGTGATCAAGCTGCCATCGGACGAGTCGTACTCGCTTCTGGGAACAAACGACCCGGACCTGCAGTCGCCGAACGTGACTCTCGAACTCAACTGTACAAACATGGAAATCGTATACAACAATAACACCTACTCGTTCCCCACCTATTCCTGGGAGCTAGGGGCGGGCGGGAAAGGAATCGAGTTCATCACATGGTCGGAGCAGGTGACCACGCAGATCTTGGGCTACTCCGCAATCACTCTGTACATATCGGTGGTCATAGTGATCGGCAACCTGATCAAAGGGATAACCCGCGGCGGCTCCAGGACTGTGGTCATCGACAACATGCCCGAGCCAGAAGGACTGCTTAACCTGTGCGAAGGGATCATCATCTACCGTCTGGGCAACAACCTCAAAATGTAAGATTGCATGCACGATACCGGATAGGGAGGCGGAATTGTACTACACGCTGATAGACATATTCAGGTCGCCGGAGGTGTTGAAGATTATCACGGGCAGTTGCTTGGGCTCGCTCAAGAAACTGCCGCAGAGCTAAATCGCATGCGGGATTTGCAGTGTTATGTGCGTTTATTTGAAGCCTGTGCTCTGGTCTGCCCGAAATTACAGCAGTGTGCTAAAAGCGAAAACAGAACTAAATTATAAACGAAGATGAGGGGCTGCTACCACTTGCCAGGAGATCTGCCGCAGATCGTGGGACGCATCAATAGGAGGAGAAGGAAACCGCCGGAAGACAGCCGCGGACTCCGTGTGCAGGTAAATATGACCTGTCTAACCTTTTTCGAGTAGAATCCGGCCACAGTCTGTCTCCAGCTCCGCCGGCCTGCCAAAGTCGTGAGGCCGGTTCCTGCGAGGCTTCCCTGCGCCCGCGAATATCTCCAGAATCCGTACGCTGCCTCCTAAAACTTCCTCATAGCGTCAACAAGCCCGAAATCCCCCGCCACGAGAGCCGGAACAGTCCCAGCCAAGCCAAATCTCTCATCAAGAAGTCGCTCAACCGCTCGCAAGGACAGCTGCGCATCCGTGTGGACTCCGAAATGAAAAACCCTCTCCAGCGAGGCCTCCTCTTCTCCCAGCCGCTTTCCGTCAAGTCCAAGACGGCCTCACAACTGCGGGACTTCCAACGCTCGGCCAGCGCGATCCGCACGGGGAAGGAGCGTTTATACAATTTGCGCCACGGGGTTTCGCAGGGAAGACTTGGCCGCCCTGTGCTGGACCGAAGTCGCAAGTCGCGACTCAATGTAACCGAGGCCGGGAGCCACGTTGTAAGATCGGGGAGCACGTCGAAGCTGGTCCGCGTGCCCCCGCAGCGCGAGCACACGTTTCTGGCATACATGGCAGATGTCATCAAGCCTTACCTCGGGAAGGGAAGACAGAGGCCGTCGTGGAACGGCGAGGCTACACAGGTACTGGGCAAAAACAGGAAAGGTCGGAACGTCATGGCCCACAGTCAGTACGTAAAAATCAGCAAGATATTGAAGGAGCCGACTGGGAGGAGAAACGTGGGACGGACGGGAGTTCCGGCCGCGACAACAACGAAGGCGAAGTCTGGGAAAGAGGTGAAGGCGGAGGGGATTGAGGAGATGCACATGGGTTTGGTGGCGCACTATCAGAAGATTAAGCGCATGCTCAGGCGGGTTGAGGTGCCCGACTCCTTAAGCACTGAGGACGCGAATCTGGACCCCAGAGTGGAGCCGAACTCGAAACTGAACACAAAGCAGAAGCAGGAGTCGCAGCCGAGGAACGTGGAGAAGACCACCGGGCCAATCGACACGAATGACTAACTTGTGCTCTCTCGCCGTCAGAGACTTCGGCATGTATTCTATTTTATGCTACACTAATCGCATCTGCGCCGATTTCGCTCTCCTAGCAGACCTGAGTCCACCTCCCCTCGAGGGGTTTTGGGGTGTTGGGGTGTTG
>QFZN01008487.1_pt1 | contig 10777 bp, 8 predicted proteins | sample 1740101 | NCBI WGS metagenome assembly QFZN01 (sample SAMN09210849, study PRJNA391713) | Ciliate metagenome, whole genome shotgun sequencing project. | isolation source: combination of 50 Heterometopus sp. ciliate cells from an enrichment culture... | host: Heterometopus sp. ...
GTTCAGGTTCCATTATATCCGATTATAACCAATTTCTTTAATGATAACAAGGTACTTAGCACGAAGAGTGCACCTGGCCAGGACCTTTGCCACGCCCTCATACGGCACCTTCTATGTACTTCGACGATCATCCAGCATAATAGCACAGAGACATTGAGGTCGAGCGGACGCGGAAGCCGAGGGAAATGCCACGAGGAGACCTGGGCTTTGGCCAATTCGTCACCGACCACATGCTCGAGATCTACTGGACCGCCGAGAAGGGCTGGTCCCACCCCAAAATCGTTCCCTTCCACAACTTCGAACTGCACCCCACGAACACCACCCTGCACTACGCGCTGGAAGGCTTCGAGGGGATGAAGGCTTACAGGGACACCCACGGGGGCATCCGCACCTTCCGTCCCCACATGAATGCTGAGCGTCTTGTGCGGACTAGCCAGGAACTCTGTTTCCCCACCTTCGAGCCCGACGAGTTTGTAAAGTGCCTGGACTCGCTCCTGACTCTGGACAACAAATGGGTGCCCAAGGCGCCGAGCAGCACACTGTTGTATGCAATATGCTCGCCATCGGCCGCATACTTCACTGGGGCAGATGCCAAGCCGCTGAAGCTTTTTGTGGAGACCCGCGGGGTGAGGGCCTGGCCCGGCGGGAGCGGACACGCCAAGGTCGGGGCGAACTACGCCGTTGGCATAAAATATTTCAAAGAGGCGCTGGACAACGGGTACGACCAGGTGCTGTGGCTCAACGGGCGAAATATCACCGAGGTAGGAGGCTGCAACTTCTTCGTTCTTTGGATCAACAAGAAGGGCGAGCGCGAGCTTGCGACACCAAGACTGGACGGCACGATACTGCCAGGAATCACGCGTGACTCTATCCTGGAGCTCAACAAGTTCGACAAGAACTACGTGACCGCAGAACGGCCCATCCCTGTCTCCGAGCTGGTCAAGGCGGCGAGGGACAAGCGGGTATTATTCCTCGGAATGCAACCCACGAGGTAGCTGCTGGAAATGTTCGTCACGGGCACCGCCGTCGTCATCGCCCCGGTCGGCTCCGTCACCTACAAGGGCATCGTAATAGAGGCCAAGAAGCCGAAGGGGGAGCTCTCGCTGGCGCTGAAGACGAAGCTCGAGGACATCCAGGTATCGCGTTCCTCGTGGATAACCCAATGTAGTTCGGAAGGATCGAACACCCGTACTCACACATAGTCACTCAATAATGCCTCAAACACTAACTATCCATTGTTTCTCTCGATTTGGCCCCACACGCTTCGCATCGGAGGGCGCGACGCTGGATAATTACATTTATTAAGTAAAATTATTGTCCCCCGCAACATGCAAGCAGCTCAGGCAGGCCCGGAGTCGTCCGCAGAGTGTCTCGACGTAGAGTACCTGCGACGGTTCCAGTCCGAGGTGGTGAAGTACCAGGCCTTCCTCGACGACTGTATCCTCCCTTCCTGCTAGGTTCCGTGCTGTATAGTCACAAAGAAGAAACAGGATATGCTGGACCGAGTGGCGGAGCTGAACAGGACGTGCTACAAGGAGAAGCTGCAGGTCATATCCACGTTCAGCATGATCCAGGCGCTCCTCGAGCATGCGCCCAAGCCGCCCCTTCGTCTCTTCTGTGCAAACGAGAAGGAATACCTTGGGTCGATGAAGATTTACGTCATGAGACTTCTCACCCTGATCAAGGACGACAAGCGACTCTTCGCCCTCTTCCTCTCCGCGCTTCAGACCAGCAAAGGAGTGACGGAAGAGTATATGGAGATGCTGGCGGCAGACCTGGTGTACATGTTCTTCTCGGACTTCACTTCCAACGAACGGAGCATCCTGAATATTCTCCGGCAATTCGAGCAGCTCATCCAGGTACGGGATCAGCGCAGCGAGGGTAGAATATGTTCGTGGACTACCGGGCAGGCCGCAACGCGCTCTTTGACGAGCCACTCTTCATCAACCGACTCATCGACGCCTACCTCAGACGCTCTGAAAATCGCGAGTACCTGCACCTCCTGTTCGGGAAGATCATGGACGGACTGTACAACGTGAACAAGATGGAGGAAGAACTGCTGGAAGAACAGAAGCAATACCGCCAGCACATCGGCATGGCTCACGAGAACTTAATCTGCAATGAATCCTTTCTCGTGGAACGCGCGAGCTCGGTAGCCTCCGTCGCGGAGTTGGACAACTCTCCTGATGAACCGAACTGGGAGGAAACGCGGCGGGTGTGCGACGAATTCATACGCAGCATCACCAAGAAACTCGCCGACATGCCGCTGTCCGTCAGGTATCTTTGCAAGCTTGTCGAAAGGCTCGCCCTCGTTCATGTAAGGTTTCGCAAATTGATTCGGGTAGATCGTGCCGACTGGGGACAAGGAAGGAACTATCAGAAAACTAATCATTGATATACTGTTCCGCAAGTGGTGGAGCAGCGCGCTGTTGCGGCCAAATGAATACGGTGTGACCAAGATATGCATATTGGACGTGCAGAGTGTTCGGCTCATGGCCCTCGTCAAGGACCTGCTCCAGCGTGTTCTCTACGGATACACGACCTCAGGAGATACCTCGCTCGCCCGGGAAACAAACGCCTATGTTACGTCCAAACAGTACTCCTCCTTGTCAGTCACATGTATAGGCCAGAGATAGAGAAGTACATCTGCGACCTGCTGGCCATCGATCTGCCAAATGTAGAGGTCGCCAAGCCCGCGGAGCACTCGCTGGTCATCTCCAGCGTGTGCATGTCGGTTGAGAACATTAAGCTGATTTACACCCTGATGAAGGAGCGACAAAAGGAGGCTGGCGAGATCAACGATCTCTTCGTGAAATATTTATCGCGGATCGAGTTCCTGCTGGAACACCCGCAAGGAGTGCAGGGCGGGAGCAGTAAATCGGTGTTCGAGCCCAGCTCCGAACGGTTCATGGTGGAAAAGTGCGGGCCGGACTCTTCCCGGGCGCTCACGCCTGAGGAATTCGCCAGGGCGCAGCACTACATACTCTTCCAGGATGTGTCGGTCTGCGAGACTAGCGAAAAGGACGGACTGATGACTGAGAATTGGCAGCAGACCTTGCATCGTCTCATGCTGGAGATCGACCTGTCGTCGTACTACAATCGGCACATCGTCGCACACGAGGGGAAGGATGCAGGGGTCTGTAAGGTTGACATCCTCGGCCTTCTTCGGCAGATAAGGAAGTACCCCAGCGGATTCATGGTGAGCAAGGAGAAGGAGACTCGAGTGCGCCTTCTGGCCTCGGCGCTGCACGACCACTTCTCCCAGAGCGGCGAGCAGCTTGCCCGCGAGAACATGGAGCGGCTGAAGGAAACCTACACAAAGATCGTGGCACGCAACCTGGACAAACAACGACTGGTTGAACACAACTTGCGCATGGCTCTGGGGGCGATCTCCAGTCGGATGGGAAGCATAAGGGAGACAAGCCAGCGGGCGAGAGAGGTGGTGGTGAGCGGGATCTACGCTGGCGAGTTCATCGACAGGTTCATCTTCGCCTTCGAAATCAGGCGCGGCTGCCCCCGGTCCGCTGGCTCTCCTGCAAAGAACGAGCGGAAGGTGGTGCCGACATCCGGGTACGAGCCGGGAGAGAGAAATGGTAGGGAGGAACTGAAGTATACGATCGCACTGTGCAACCCGCAGCCAAGGGTGGTGACGGAGAAGAAGCTGGCGCAGACGATGTTCTTCGGCGGACCCAAGCGTAAGGCCAAGACTGCTCCGCCGGCCCTGCAACGCAAGCAGAAGATCATCAAGTATTGGGGGTGCATATTGATTTCGCGTAGTTTTATCAACGAATACTCGAAGCTGAGAGAAGTCGAGGAGCTGCTGCACAGCGGCGTGGACAAATACAAGTAAAGGGCCTTTGCTCGAGTCGGTAGTGTGGGCAACATATTCAAGGAATTTGTGAAGTACGTGAACAAGAAGATAGCGGAGGACCCAGCGTATCCCGAGGACGCAAAGGAGTACATTGCCGCCCACGTCTACCACTACATCATGCGTCTTCTGCATCCCAGGTACTGAACTCACGACCTAGTTTTGATTAGGGTGTTCCCGGCTGATCCGAGTGCGGAAGACAACGCGTTCTTCGCCAACGTTTCTGCCCTAGCCGGTCTCACTCCTGAGGAGTTCACCATTAAGCCAGAACTGCGCTACGAGGAACAATGGGGGCTGGCCTTGAAGAGTACTCAGGACGCAAAATCGCTTAGAATTGAAGCAGGTCGAAAAGGTTGCCACGCCCCAGGAGAAGCTGGACTGCTTCACCGATGCATTCGGGATAATAGGGGCGGCGATAGAGATCTTCTCGCCGGAACAGAAGTCTGGCGGGGCGGAGGACTGTGCACCCGTCATGTTCTATCTTGTACTCAAGGCGGCCCCGAGACTGGTCTACACGACAATAAAGTAAGAAGATTGGCAAGACGGATAGCTATATCGACATATTCAGCGCGCCGCGGTCCAGATTCGGCCAGGACGAGTACTGCTACGTGACCTTTAAGGCTGCGGTCGAATATCTGCGCAAGCTCAAGCCGGACTCGATGTATGCTCTTTTGTCATAATACGGGAGTAGAAAGGCGGCTAACAAAGGATCGGAGCAGAAGAGCTAATGGGGCTGCTATTTTGGGCTATGATGTTATTGCGAATGAGAGTGCGGCTCGGGGAGACAGAGAAATATGCGGGAGCCAGTAGTTTGTTCACACAAGATAGTTGAATGCGGTTTATTTATAATTTAATATAGAGACGAGTGTATATAATAGAAAATGGACATTGAATACGCCTTTCAGAATCAGTGCAATCCGTTCCTAGAGTCCTACGAGTGCCACCTTCCCAATCCGCCCGACTTCACGCGGTGTCCCCTTCTCGAGCAGCTTGTCAACATATTGCGCCGACAGCAGGTGAACGAGGACCGCATTGAGTCCATCTTGTACTACAGCGAGACAGGGCAGCGGTGGGTGCAGGCCCGGAACGAGCCGCTGACTGAGCATCTGGGCACCGGGAAGCTCAGACTGCTGATCGTGCTCAAGGACTGTCGGGCCGACACCGAGGCCAGAATCCGCGCCCAGATCCTCGAGCTCCAGAACGAGATTCACTCGCTGAAGGAAATAGTGATGCAACTCAAGAACCAGCCCGTGCCGCAGGACGCAAAACCTTCGGCCAGCGCCGAGCTCCTCACTCTGACTAATACCAAGCAGGCATCGAACGAGACGCTCCCGCCCGAGGCCCTAAACCTCAACAAGGCGGTCTCGCTCACTACTCTGCCGACCTTCGCTCCCTCTCCTAGCACGGGGAAGAGGGACACGGACATCTCGTACCTATATGCGGTGCCGTTCGTGCGGGAAGAGAAGAAGCGATTCTATCCCCTCGGCAACCCCATCGACGCCTGCAAGGAGATCGAGAGCATTGTAGGAGAAATGCGCAATGACAACAAGGAGGTGGTGATCAGGATCAACGTGGGCACATTCGACCACCTGCGCACCGCGATCGCTATGCGTCCCAGGATCCTGCACATCAGTTGTCACGGAGGATACGAGATGGAGGGCGGAGTGCCGAAACTCTACCTCTACCTGGAGCAGAACGAGCTGACGGGGGTGGTGGAAAAGTACGACGTCGACACCTTCCGGCAGTGGTTCCAGGCCGAGATCAAGGACGCCAAAGAGATTCGCCCGAGACTGGTCTTCGTCAGCGCCTGCTACTCGCAGAAGGTGGGCGAGGCCATAAAGCAGGCTGGTGTTCCCAACGTGATCGCGGTCAACAGCGACACTCAGGTAGCCGATGAGGCTGCCACAAGGTTTGCGAAGGTCTTGTACCACTATCTGACCCTCGGCAGGTCAGTTAAGGAGGCATTTGAGCAGACTAAGGAGGACGGCAAGGTGAGCCTGAGGAAACTGAAACTGTGCTGCTGCACGCACATACACAAGGAAACGTGCAGCCAACTGGACGAGATCATCCGCAATCGGGAGGAGGCACACGCAAAGCACATACCAGAGTGTGACTGCGAGTTCGGTGGGAACATCCATTTCCGCAACTGCAAATGGGTCGAGCTCATGAAGGAGCTCTCGTATGAGGTCAAGCCCATGGAGGACAATCCTCGCAAGGTTCGTGTCTGCTGCTGCAGCCCCGACCTACCACACAACGAAGAAGAGAAGTTCGTGCTAATTTCGCAGTCGAAGGAGGCGCAGGACGAGCGGATATTTGATAGTCTGGCGGACGCGGAGCCAATAGTTCAGAGATGCTTTGACCCGCAGCTGCTGCCCATCGTGGATGAACAGCTGGTGGGCCGCAGCGTAGAACTGCACAAACTGGTTTCTCTCCTGGTCTCCCCTAATCACGACGAGCGCATCCTCGCTGTGATGGGCCCAAAAGGTGTGGGCAAGGGACTGCTGGCGAAGGTTGCCTCTAAGTATGTCATGGAACGCGGCTTCTTCCCTGACGGTGTCATCACCATCTCCTTGCCCAGTCTCACCTGGCACCTCAGCAAGTTAAACGCAGGATTGCTGCCGCCGCCGTACAAGGAGGCGCGGAACCTGGCAGAACTCGGACAGAAGCTCAAGACTGTGCAGAAGCTCGTCATCCTCCAGTGCTACGACGTTGTCGAGACCAATCCTCATCAGCTAATAAAGATCCTGAGAGAGGTGCTGGAAGAGACGACGAAGATGAAGTTCCTGATATTGGGAAAGCGGCCGATGAACGAGGAACATGTCGCAGAGATCGTCCTGGCCGAAGACATGGACCCGCTTTCTGCCTTCACCATCATCAAGCGGAAGAACCCCGACTGGCCGTATCCCTACACGTATTTCGAAGCCACAGACCTGGCCCGCGCGTTGGTCACCCCCTGGCTTGCCAAGAAGGCTGCCTACATGCTAAAGACCGTATCTGCCGACGAGGTCTACTCTATTCTGTGCAAGGAGAACCTGATATCGCAGAGCGGCCGCCAGTCGAACCCTGGCTACGAAGGCTACGTCAAGTCTGCCGAGGACCTCTTCACTCAGCTCAAATCCAAGTGTGAGGAGCTGACCCCCGTTTACATATTGGCACAGACGCCGTCAGGACTGCTGGAGAGCGAGCTGCAGCAGGTGTGCGAGGAAGAGTTCGGCAGCTGGAAAGAGAAGGCTAAGGACTTCATCAGCGCGTCAAGTGAGGAGCGCACGGTGATTTCGTGCAGCTGCATCGAAGAGCTGAAAGAGAGCAAGTACAAGCTCACCGACGCCGCCCTCCGGTACACCAACGAGTACCTGCTCAATTCCACTGAGCGGACTCGCTATCAGGTCATGTGTCTCGAGATGCTGGCGGTAACAGCGAGGAGGATCGTGCGCAGTTTCAACAAGAATACGTACAAGTGTCTCAAGTTCTGGGAGTTCTCCGCCATCATTGATGAGGGAATATGGACAGACCCGCACAACGAGCAGCAGAGCTCCGGCAAGGGCCTTCCCACCGACCCCATCGCCCGTTTCCAGATATCCAAGGACAACTACATGTACTATATGGAGCCAAGACTGCTGGAAACAATTCTGGGGGAGCTGACGAACATCGACGTGGAGGTGTACAAGGCGCTGCGGGTGGTGAAGGAGCTTGCCCTCTGCACGTTCACCATGCTGCTTCACCTTGAACGTCCTCGCAACGCCCTTCACGCTGCAGACTACGTCCAGGGTTTCGCCACCAGCCAGCTCGCGAACATTCGCTTTGCCGGGAGCAAAAAGATCAAGAAGTGTTTATCTGTAACCAGAAATTTCAGCTCATTTCAGTAGGACATCGTCGGACTGATGCTGACAATGAAGGGCGGAATGGCGCTGAAAGAAACAGACATCGTGGGAGCAAAGGACGCACAGAGACAGGCGGAGGACGCTGAATCGGCCTTCCGGGATGCTGAGGACGACATTGGCGTAGGCGAGACGTTGTTTCTCCAGGCCTTGATATCGGCAACGGACCCAGAAAGGAAGAAGTTTGCGCCGATGGCCTTCGAGGAGGCGAAGGCAAAGTTTCCGCGGAAGACCTACGCGGTGGGGGTGGCAAGGGCGGATATCGCGGAGGCGGCCTTCTTGCTGGAAGATGTGGTGGGTGATGATACGAGTACGATAGAGGCGCTGCTGGAGGACGCGCTGAAGATTCTGGAAGCAAATCAGTATTTCGACAATATGGAGGCGGAGTGCTACTACTTCAAGGCGATGTGTGCGGAGAAGCACAAGGACTACAACCGGCTGAGGGAGCATTTGCTGATATCGCTAGAGAAGTGCCGGTGCGTGGGCAACAAGGCGCTGGAGAACAAGTGCGTCACCATGCTCAACCACTCCTCCACGTGCATGCAGCAGGACTACCCGCTCTTCTCCTTCCTCAAGGCCTATCCTCTCGTCCGCCGCGTCAAGCCTCCCAAGGAAAAGGAGAAGGACAAAGAGAAAGAGGTGCTGCAGGCGCTGGAGCCATATGTGAGGAAGCAGACTTATTTCCATTCAATAATTCTCAGTCACTTTGAGAGCAAGCACGTTGCCGCCAAGGCCCACTTCGACACTCTGACAAAGGAGAGCCTGAAGCAGTCGCTGATGAGGAGCTGCGTGGTGCTACATGTGTCCTCAGACTTTGGCGTCCCGGGGATCGTCAGTCTCGAGGGGGCTATGGGAGAGCTCGAGCAGGTACCGCTTGACGACTTCAAAAAGCTGCTGCGCGACCCCATCCGCACGAGTCAGTGCAAGCTGGTCGCGGTCTTCATGCCAAGGGGACTCGAGATCGCCCAGGCCTTCGTAGACCTTGGTGTCCCCCACGTGGTTTACTACAACTTTGAATCTGCGAACCTCAACGCGTACAAGGACAGGATTCCTATCGGCCTCGTCAACCAGGCCGCCGCTTTGAGCTTCAGTACCGAGTTCCACAAGAACCTGATCGGCGGGGAAACCGTCTACTTAGCATGCGAAAAGGCGAGAAAGACGATGGTGGATGCGGTACAGACGAGGATGGAGCAGTTCGGGATCAAAGACTTCACCTTGAGCATAGATGCGGGGCCGGCGCTGCTGCCGCATGACCACGAAGGAGTGCTGCACGACGTGAAGATCCTCCCCGCGCTAAAAACCGGCAAATTTATCGAGACCTCGCCCAAGCGCGGCATCTGCGACATAGAACACGACCGCAAAGCTCTCGTTGGTCGTCAGCTTGAACTCTTCAAAATTGTACAAGAGCTGAAGACGAACAACTGCGTGAACATATATGGCAGACACGGGGTGGGCAAGACCAAGCTGGCACATGAGATTGGATATTTCATGTACATGAGGTCGTACTTCCAGGCTGGGATATACTACCGCGCGGACATGAAGAAGATCCACAATCCGAAGTACTTCGTTCCGCTGGAGGAGGACAGCTATCGCATGGAAAAATACTCGGTGCTGTTCATTGTGGACAACCTGGACGTGGGGATATGGAAGAAAGAGTTGCACTTTTTCAGGACGCTGAGGGAGGAGCGGAAATATGTGTTCCTGTTCGTGTCGCAGGGGCCGCTGGACTCGCCGACAGATTTCGACATCAAGAACGTCAAGCTCAAGCCGTTCCTCGACGACATCAGCCTGGAGTACGTCATGTACTACCTCGACTATACCAAATACATGATGAGCAAGCAGGCGGTCAAGAACATCCAGGGACGGGCCGAGCTGCGGAACAGCATAGCGAGCTCCCAGGGCTTCCGCCAGGCCCACGGCAATCCCCGGCTGCTCGACATATTCTGCGACCTGGTCATCGAGACCGGCGATGTCTCCAAGATCAACCTGCTCACCGAGCCCAAGGTCGACCTCGCTCTGAAGCGGGCCATAAGGAATCACGAGACCGCTGTCGCCGCCGCCTCTATGAAGCTTGAAGTGCCCGTCATGCAGCATATGCACAGTCAGCAGGTTAGTTCGAGACATCGGACTATCGACACCGCTCCCATGATCAACATCAGTAACGTGAGGAAGGCGGAGAAAGAGAAGAAGGAGGAGGATGAGGACTCGGCTTTCATCAACCCCAGAACATCGGTGTACATTCGGCCAATACAGGAGCCGGCTACGATCCAGCTGCAGAACATGAGGACTGAATACGTCAAACAGAACTCGCGGCCTATACAAGACCTCACTTCTTCTCAGATTGATACTATTCGACAAGGAGAACGAGAACTCCTCTCCAAACAGCCATCGCTTGAGCTTGAGGCGGAGACCGAAGAAGACAAGCAACGTGACCGACGGCTGCTCCAAGCATTCACCAGAGCGGTGTCAATACCGGCGGATAACGAGGGGATGTTCGGAGGACTTCAGAATGCCCGGAGCGAAATGTTGCTATCGCAGGAGCAGTCACCGATGCTGCACATGGAAGAGGGCAGCTCAGTGCTCCCCATAGAAAGTGCCGGCGGACAGAGCGGGGAGTCCAAGGGCACGGCGAAGGAGGAGGAAGAGTTCGAAGATGAGGAAGAGGAGGACAGCAACCTTATCGACCAGGCGCTCAAAAGGCAGAGCAAGGGCGAGGAGAGGAGGAGCAACGATGTGGACAAGAAGAGCGGGAAGGGGAAGGGACGAGGAAGGATGCCGCGGAGGAGCGCGTACAAGAAGAAGAAGCCGAAGACCAAGCACATGGATCTGCTGGACCAGATCATCAACAAGGGGCAGTCTTGCGTGCTCCTCACCCAGACTCGCAGCAACACCGCCGCCAACCCCTGATGTCGTTCGTAGCTATTCTTCGTTAATTAAGGATAACAGTATGGGACCGCCGTTTCATTATTCTTCCTAAAAGTTACCAGAAAATTATTGCGGTCTGCGCGTTTTTGGGCACGGGGTTTTGGGG
>QFZN01008028.1_pt1 | contig 10770 bp, 8 predicted proteins | sample 1740101 | NCBI WGS metagenome assembly QFZN01 (sample SAMN09210849, study PRJNA391713) | Ciliate metagenome, whole genome shotgun sequencing project. | isolation source: combination of 50 Heterometopus sp. ciliate cells from an enrichment culture... | host: Heterometopus sp. ...
CGGGTGCGGCTAGAAACGAAGAAGAATCGGCCGGCGCATGCTATTGCTTTTGTTTGAACTCTGTGAATTAAATAAAAAAGGGATCGCCGAGCGAAAGATGAAGGACGATTTGAAGAAAATCATGAAGGGTGATGTGATCAACGTGAAGGAGCGCGGCACCCTCTTCCAGATCATGTTCTACCACATAATGCAGTACAATCGTCTGGGGATCGTCGTCTATTCGATTCTGCTAGTCGCAGAGATGTACCAGCATGTCAGTCCTGCCGTCATCGTTATGACCAGTAACGCCAACAGCGTTGACTTCGTCCTGAAGGTTATGAACTATGTGAACTTCCCGCGACGAGTGCTCGAGGTCGAATCGTTCGCGCTGTTCTTCGGCGTTTGGCTCATCGACACCATCGTCGTCTGGACAGCCGTAATCTGCGCACTCTTTCTGGGTCTGCTCTATCCGAAGCCAATCAGACAGGTCACGCCCGTAAGCCGCGCCCTGGGCGAAATCGCCAGCGTGCTCTGTGTGATCTTGAACACCGTCTTAGCAATCCCCACCACCGAACTCAACGTCGTGCCCATGGTCTGCACCGGCACTTCTCACCAATACATCTCGGACCTGAAATGCGGCTCTGCGAATCACGTTGTGATCTGCGTAATCTCTGCCCTCACCCTCTCCGTCCACGTCGCCTCGCAATTCTGTTTCTCCCAGTTCTACTTGGACGCGCACGTATCGTCGGAGTTGCCCTGGGCAGGGGAAGGCGCGGATGTGAACGCCTTCAGACTGGCGCTGCGGCTAGCGGTTGGATTGATGATTTCTGTGGACTACAACATGGACCTCGGCGTAACCGCTCTCTGTGTCTACGCCGTTATCTTCTTGCTCTACTTTCACAGACGACTGCATCGGTCTGGGATTTACAACGCCCTGGTGCTTACCATGATGTACATCGTGGATATTTTCGCACTGTTGATGCTAATGGTGACAATCTACAACAATGCCCTCGGACAGAAAGTCTTGGTCGCCCACTATCTAGTGTGCAACGTGCTGGCGATCGTGAGCGGAATCTGCATAACCTTCTGGCAGCAGTCCTCAAGGATGCGAATGCTAGCAGGCGGAACGGACCGGCATCTCTCGCCGAACGATTCGATTGACTATCTTTCAGCATTGGCGGAACTGCCGTCGGAGATCCGGGGGAAGAGACAGGCAGAATTCGTGCTGCACGCCACGCTGGTGAGTCACAGGGAAAAGTGCGAAGACGTCAGCTGCATCTGCAAGGAGAACTTCTACCAGAACTACGACTACCTGTCCCGGACAAACAAGCAACTCGCCCAGAGTTCCAAGGTCGACTCCTCTCTTACGATTGCGAGCAATGTGGCGGAAAAGTGGTATCAGTTCATCGCGATGCTGTTGGACCGCGCCATCCAGCGATTTCCTTACTCCGCCCAGCTTCGGCTCTATGCCTCATACTTCGAGGAAATCCGAATGAAGAACTACTACAAAGCTTTTTTCATGGTCCAGAAGGCCCAGGAGTGCAGATTGACAATGGTGGACGGAAATTACCTGTACCGGGCCAAACTGCACCTGTCCCGCAGCATTATTGTGGCTGAGTCGAAGAGCACGACTGCGGTCAACAGCAACACCTCGATCGGGAACATCATGAAGTTCGAGAAGTGGACCACGCGGCTCGAAAAGCTCATCGTCTACGCCTCTCTGCGTGTAATCGAGTTCTGGAAGAACCTGCAGACGGTGCACATAAACGTGAACGATCTGTACAGCCTTGGGAACAGGATAACGCGGGTGTTTAAGCTGGCGCACACTGCGTTCAACAAGATCATCAATGTATACCCCAACCACGCCCGCACCTACGTCAACTACGGCTTATTCCTAAAGGATGTGATGAACGACGATTTGGAGTCGGGCATACTTATTCGCAAGGGCGAGTTCTACGAGAAAAACTACCTGCTGAGCTACCACAAGATGGCGAATGAGGAGTCGATGTTCGACCTAAACTCGCGGACGGTGGTCATCACGATCTTGGGCAGCCTGTCCAGACTGGGAACGGTGAAGCACGTGAACGAGCATGTAAAGGAGATGCTGGGATACACACCGGGGGACCTGGTGGGCCACAACATCACGCGGATAATGCCCCGCAACATCGGCGAGCACCATGACAGTTTCATGCTTCGGTTCTTCAACAACGGCAACGCGTACCTCATGGAACAGAGTCGTCTGATGCTGGCCCAGAGCAAGGAAGGGTTCATCGTGCCCATCAGTCTGCTGGTGAAGTCCTGTCCGGGATTGGAGGAGGGCATCCAGTACATCGGCTTCATCAGATCCAGCATGACCGAGATCCGCGCCAAGCTCCTCAACCTTCCGTTTCATTATCAGCGCAGCAAGGTGGCCTTCATCCTCGCAGACAACAATGCGAATGTAATCGGGATATCGGAGAAGGCATGCCGCACCTTTGGCATCACCACAAAGTACTTCATGCGCAAGAAGTGCTTCTCCAACGAGATCATTAACATGCGCAAGTTCAACCCGGCGATTCTGCTGCCGGACACAGAGGCCAAGTTGACCACGGAGGGAGCCGAGATATACATCGACACACGTTGTCTCCTTGAGTATGTGGACAAGGACTACCTGAAACAGTCGGAGCAGCAGCGGCTCGAAAAGGCTGTCCGCAACATGAAGGTGTTCATGATGATGAAACGTATGGAGTTTTCGGAAGAGGTTGTACTCAACTGTTACTACTTCGTGGTGATCGCCTCCTTCGACGGGATCCACGCGAAGCTCGCCAGCTTCGTTGCACTGAGAGACATAATGAGCCCGCGGACGGTGGCTCTCAAGGCGGCGCAGGGCGGGGGCATGGACGTGGCCTCGCAGGCAAGCGTGCAGAGTGCCGACACCCGCGGACTCTTCGAGCGTCTAAACCTCGGCATGATGTCCGGCGACACCAGCTCTGTGGGCTCCAACAAGGTGTTTGTACGCGACTTCAAGAAGAAGATCCTGGAGAACAAGCGGCCGTTCATCATCACGCGGCTGCTCATAGCCATAGTCTCGCTATGTGTGGTCCTCGTCGTCATCGTGACAGCCGAGTTCGCGCTCTACGTGAACAAGATGAAGGACTTCAGTCTTCTCAACGAAATCCTCGTTCTTAGCTACGAGCGCATCACATACTACAACATGATGATTTCTGCCTCCCTGGATGTTGCGAACATAGCCAACGGACTGGAGCTGGACAAGACGGACTACACGTACCCCAACAGACTGTCCCAGATCTACTACTCGTACAATACCGTGGCGTACGGCATGCAGCACAAGGAGTTCGAGTACTTCGACCTGTTCTGGATGAACGGGCTGGGGGACTTGTACAACAAATTTCAGAGCGACAACCTCGAGGTGTCGATATTGTACAACAACTACACTATTAGCAAGTCCGCATACCCACCCACGCTTTTCTTCACCTACTCCTACAAGATGTTCCTGGAACTGATGGCCGCAAATGTCTCGGATGTGGGAAGCGAGGCCTACCTCTCCAACTTCCAGTCTGGCACTCTCAGTTCCCTTGATCTCAATATGTTCTTTCTAATGGTGAATTCGATCGGGAAGTGCCATGTCTCGTTCGCGGACATCTCGCAGAAATTGTGGGAGTACGTTCAGGACCAGATACACAATCATCAGGTCTTGCACATCGTACTGCAGACGATAATGTATTTCGTGATCGTGGCCTCGGGCGGGATTTTCATCCTGTTCGTCGTCAGGATCCAGCGCAGCAAACGTTCCGTCCTCGTCTTCTTCGCCGAAATCCCCAAAAGCCGTCTTAAGGAGATCGAGACCCTGACTCGACAGTTCGTGGACAAGTTCACGCTGAACGTCTCGGACCCGAACAACCTCCCGCCGGCCGATTCCAAGCCCACGTCTAATTTTCAGCCGACTCCCGTTGACGGGGGCACCATCGCAACCGGGGGACAGACTACCTCCAGTGTCACTGCTGGCAACGGCGGCGATGCCACCAGGAAAGGGTCGCCGCTCAGCGACCTCAACGATCCTACTCCGGCCAACGACCCTGCGGTTGGCCAGACGCCCCGACTGTTAAAATTGCAGACGATGAAGGAGCTGGATTCGCTCGAGGAGAAGGAACCTGGCCCAGGAGAGGTGGAGGACGACCGGGCCCTGCTTCAGAAAGAGGAGGAAGAAGAGTTAGTGAGAAAGAAGACGGAGACCGCGAAGAAGTCGACCGAGGAGTTTGACAAGGTTTTCGCGGCTAAGAGGAAGGAGCGGATGCTGAAGTACAAGGTGAGTTTGGGGTATATTACACTGCTCCTGATCGCAGTGCTGCTGGTCATCGCTGGCTACCTCGCCAAGAATCTGTACTTTTACTACAGGAACACAGCGGCGGTGGGGAGCAACATCGAGGCGGCGGTGCCGATATACAAGCGGTCCAAGTACGTGTCTACGCTGCTGCTCTTCTTCCGCGCGACACTCAAGGGCCTCCAGCGTTTCTACGCCACGGAATACGGCTCGGACCCCATCGGCTTCTACTTCAAGCTGTTCTACGACAACGAGGAATTGCTCACCAAGTTCGAGGTCAGCCCGCCCTCCGACCTCCAGCCTCTTGCAGACACGCTCACACAATGGGACAGCAAAGAGTTCTGCAGCGGACTGCACGCACTGGTCAACACGATGAACATGACGATCTGCATCGGAATATTAGACGGCGCGCTGAACGAGGGATTGACCCGCAGTCTGGCGTTGGTTACCTCGTACGTCCGTGACAAGCAGGCCGAATTCGAGTATGCGACCGACTCGGACGCAAAGAAGTCTGCGATAATGCTTGAAAACAAATACACAGACATGATACAGATGTTCGAGGCGGTGTTCTACCCGGTGAACGGGCAGCTGTTCACGATGTCGCACAACCAGTTTGAGAAGGTTCTTGCCAAAAATAACGAGTGGATCTATGCCGACTACGCAATCCTCATCGCCCTCATAATCGTCTCCCTCATTCTCCTTCTTAAGGTGTTCATCAGAACTCTGGAGGGCGAGATCTGGAAGGCCCGCGGCATCCTCAATCTTCTCCCAAAAGAATTGTTGAGGAAGAAGGAGATCAGGGACGTGCTGGCGAGCAACGATTCCGCGTTTCATTAATCGCAATTCACCGAATTTGCGCATCGCATGGTCATAAACAAGCAGAGCATCGCACCGTTCCTTGGCGAAGAAAAAATTATCTTCGGTATACGTATAGCATAGCCACCATAAAGACTTATAATGATGAAGGAAAGGTTTGTGCGCGAAATAGAACACAATCGGCACGAGGTGGTGGTCTCGAACCTTCAGAAGGTGCGCAGCAAACTGAAGCAGCTGGCACAGGACGGGCCAGGAAACCTCATCATAATCACCGGTACTTCTGCTTTCGCGACCCTGCAGACTTCGACGGGACGCTGACCAAGCGCTTTTACGTGGGCGACCAATGCAGCGGCTCCTTCGGAGTCATCCAGCGTGTATCGCTCCGGTGGGAAAACGTCGGATAGTCGACAAAGCTGCCCGCGGAGTTCAGGGAGAAGTCAGCGGAAAACTCAAAACGATTTGAGGGATCGCTGCGCGACCCGAATCTCACGTACGAGCAGAAGGTGGATCGGGTTCACAAGTGGTGGGACTCAAACCTGGGACTGATCGCCGACCTAGGACTTACGGGCACCAAAATACGGGTTCGTTCCGGTGTGAAGCGACCGTTTAGGAATGCATCCTCTCTTCGAAACTCATGCTTCGCGACGGTGCCGCCGATTTCTTCCGTCTGTTATTGGAGAAGAAGCTGCACTGCTACATAGTGAGCGGCGGAATCAGGAGTGTCATGAACCAGTGTCTGTCCATGCTAGCCATCCAGAAGGACATCGAGAACATCGAATCCTGCTTCACTATTTGCGCCACCGAGGAAAAGTACGACGAGGCGGGCCGGCTGGTCAGCTTTCTCGAGCCCCGGGTTACGTCGGTGGACAAGGCCGACTCACTGACTCACGAGAAGTTTCCGGAGATAAAGCTCAACGTCAATGCGCTCGTTGTGGGGGATTACATACTCGACCTCCATGCTGGGGACAATCTCAATCTGAAGACCACACTAAGCATTGGCTTCTTCAACGGACGCGGGGACGGAACGCTGAATGAATATCTTCTGGCATACGACATCGTGGTTCTGGGCGACGGGAGCTACCGACACGTTGCGGACATAGTTAGGAAAATAATAAGCGGAGACACGAAGTGCAGCTACAGACAGGTGACGACCTCGGCAGAGTACAGCCAGTTCTTCACCAAGCTGTAACGCGTGCTTTCCGATAAAGGGACGACGACAACGAAGCTCATGCAGGAATAAGTGTAAACCCCACTAAGAAATATCAATATGACATATACTATTGTGTGGCGCATAGCTTGTTATATATCCTCGATAGTTTATTTTTCGCCACAATCTCGTTCTGCGCTCCGACCCTCAATTCGCCAGCGGCCTATGATTGTTGTCGCAGTGACCGGCAGGAATATATTACCGAGAGAAGAATAATGGGCGGAATTTTCCTGCTGATCTCGGGGACAGAGGCCAAATCTCTGGACCTCGTGCCTCTGGTCAAGAAGATCGACGCGGCCATGCAGAAGGAGAGCAAGATCATCCTTCGGGCCCAGGCTGAATACGGCGAGTCGCATCGGCCCCCAGCGGAGGAGGAACAGAAAGTGGCCTCCACCCCCACCTCGCCGGAGACGATCTTCATAGACTATCTCTCGATGACCTTCGGCGAGCTGAAGAAGGGCTTCGAGCTCCGCGGAGAGTCGCACGTTCGTGGGGTGGTCATTTCGCTCAATGCTGGCGCCGAGCCCAAGCTGACCGCGGTCGACGTTGATGTCCAGGTCGGAACCAGGCTGGGCGATTTCCTGGCCCCGCTGGTGGCTGACGGCTACGGCTGCAACATTCTGGCTTGCTGCGGCTCTGAGGGCTTCATCACCTCCCCGAAATCTCCCGCATTCACTCTCTTCGACGGGAGCGTGTACTCCGTCATTGCGCCTGCCGTGCTGGGCGCTAAGAAGCTCGCTGCAGATTGTGTCTCGAATGGGCCCTTCTCTCCGCAGGGGGTGCATGACTTCCTTGTCAGCGTGGCCGGGACTGCAGATCTCCCAAAGGAACTGGCCCGCGATACCATCCTCTCCAGGATCGAAGGCGACTTTGCGTTCGTGCACATTGATCCCCTTAGCAGACAGCTGCAGTTCTGCAAGGACCGATTCGGGAAGAAAAGTCTCCTCCTGCACGATCAAGCCTCGCGCGGACAGGTCTGCATCTCTTCTATCACTTTCGGCAAAGGCGAATATCGCGAACTGTTGGGCAACACACTCTTCAGTCTTCCGTTGCGACTCCCTCTGCCAGGGGTAGAGGCCACAGAAGGTCCGTATCCGGCGAGTGCCTCACGTTTCCGTCCGGCCGCAATTATCCCAGACGCGGAGGAGCGGCTGAAACGGCTTGAGCTGGTGCTGATGCGGGCAATTTCGTTGAGGGCGACGCATGCGGCGAGCACGGGGGTGGCGGCCATGTTCTCCGGGGGAATAGACTCGCTGCTGCTGGCCTATCTCCTACACAGGACCTTGCCGGCGTCGGAAGAGTACGGCGGGTTCGTGAAAATTGAATAGGATCGATCTGATAAACCTGGCGTTCGAGGAGATGGCTTCAGACAGAATAACCTCGTTGATCGGCCTCAGCGAGCTGCGCAAACTGGCTCCGGGCAGAAAGTTCCGATACATCGCGATAGACGTTCCGTCCTCAGCCTTGGCATCCCGGCGTCCGCTGATTGAGAAGCTAATATACCCACAGGCGACGGTCATGGACCTCAGCATTGGCACCGCGCTGTTCTTCGGAGTCGAGGCGAGCGGCAAGACTTTCTCAACGTTTGACGCCGCTCTTGAAGGCTCTCTATCGGCCATACTGGAAGAGTTCCCGAAGATATACAGTGACTTTTCCTGAGAAGCACAACATAATAGATGACAGCAAGGGCGGAAAGCAGGGCGAGATCTCTGTGGGCGTCGGGAAGAACCCCCGATTCATGGAAGCCTTCGCCGGGATAAAGAAGGCGCTTTCGGTTCCCGCATGTTCCACCGCAAAGATCGTGCTCAACGGGCTTGGTGCTGACGAGGTTTTCGGGGGATACAGCAGATATTACGCCTACCTCAAGTCGGGCCAGACGGAAGAACTCAAGGCGGAGTTCTCCCTCGGTACGGCACTTGGCAACAAGAGCGGGGGTAGACCTGGACAGACTGTGGATAAGAAATTTCGGCAGGGACGACAGATGTGTGAGCTATCACGCGAAACGATGCATATTTCCTTATCTCGACGTGCAGGTGCTGGAGTTTGCGGCTGAGCTGCCCATGGAGGCACTCTTCTACCCGGACGGATTGTACAAGCTCAACAAGAAGATTCTACGGGACCTGGCGACGAAGCTGGGCTTCAGGTATGAGTGCGGGACAATTTCGGATAGAGTGGCGCCGATGTTTGCGAAGAAGGCGATACAGTTCGGGACCAAGGTGGCGCAGCAGTACAACCGGCTGATTTTCGACTCGCACCGCAAGGCCAAGGGCTGGCGGGGCTTTGGCAAGAAGTAACAATAATAACTCTACCCTGCGGCTGCTGAATCCTATCTGCACTATTATTTTTTATTATATACGCAGCAATGCATCCGTCTATACACCATATCGCAAGCGAAGGCGAATAAGTGGCTCAGGCGAGATATATAATTTATATAAAGAAAGAATGGCAATCATACACCCAGCTTGGCCCCTGCTGGCAGCGGTCGTTCTCGGGCTTTCCACCCTCATCGGCTACACCGTCATATACATGCCGCACCCGTACCAGAACGCAGACCGCTCCTCAGCGGCGAACATAAACGAAGTGCGCTGCGAGTTCGTGACGCTGGACCTTCACGTGAACTTCGCGCAAAAGACCCTAGAGGGCAGTGCAACCGAAACCTTCCGCGCGCTCCGTTCCGGCGTCTCCACCATAGCTCTGGACACGAAAGACGTCTCGGTCTCCGCCGTCCGCGACGAGACCCACAGCAATCGTTCCCTCGAGTTCCGCGTCATGCAGTGGCCGTGGTTCTGGGACGAGCCCATGGATGTCCTCGTAATTTTCATCGGCCGCGAGCTCGCCTTCGACGAGCGGGTCACCCTCAGGATTTGGTACAAGACCTCCCCTCAGAGCTACGGACTGAATTGGCTCAACGAGAATCAGACCGGCACCAAGCGGCCCTTCTTCTATGCAGACTGCGAACCACACTATTGCAGATGCATGGCGCCACTGCAGGACACGCCGTCTGTGAAGACCCCGTTCGTATTCCGGGTGCGGGCAGATAAGGAGTGGACCGTGCTGACCAGCGGAATTCCAAAGAGCAACTGGGAGGAGAACGGGCTGGCGGTACACGAGTTCGAGCAGAAGGTGCCGGTGCCGTCCTACCTTATCGCGATCGTGGTCGGAATATTGGAGAGAAGGACCATTGACCACAGGACACAGGTTTACGCCGAGCCGGGACTAATCAATCGGACGGCAGAAGTGCTGAGCGACATCGGGACGTTCCTTGATATAATTGAGAACGACCTCACACCATACCGCTGGCAGTACTACGGTATCGTGGTCATGCCCTTCGCCTACCCCATGGGCGGCATGGAAAACCCTCAGCTCACCTTCATGAATCCTGCTATCATCAAGGCTGGAAAGGAGGCGGAAGACGTCGCGGCACACGAAATCGTTCATTCATGGTTCGGAAACCTGCTGACCTGCAGCAACTGGACCCATACCTGGCTCAACGAAGGACTGACGATGTTCGGAGAGAGACGGATCGTGGAGCGGTTCTTCGGACACGAGTTCTACCAGGCCTCGGCCGCAGTGGGGATGCACGACCTGCAGGAGACTCTGGGAAGGATGGACGACGAGGAGCAGCAGCGCATTCTCTGTCATACAAACAGAAGGAACCCAGAGTACGGCTTCAGTCTGGTACAGTACGAGAAAGGATTCACGCTGGCAAAGAAGCTGGAGAATCTTACAGGCAGCGTGAACTTCTTCGAGTTCCTTCGGACCTACCTGATGAAGTACGAATATCAGAGTGTGGAAACAGACGACTTCCGCAATACGTTTGAGCAGTTCGTCACGGGGAGACTGAAGAACGGCTCGGAGATCCTCCGGCAGATCGACTGGACCCGGGAGCTCCGCGGCACAGGCATGCCCAGTCCGCTGCCCGTGTACACGAGTCCAAAGATCGACCAGGCGCGGGAGCTTGCCCGGGAGTACGTTCGGCTCCAGGGAAGGAGTCCAGACCACCCGGAGCAGTACAAGGGCTTCTTCAGTCTTATCAAGGAGATCTTCATGATCGAGCTCACCAAGCTGAAGGCACCCGGACCGGTGGTCGAACGCGTGGACCTGGATCTGGACGTGACGAACAAGGAGACGAACCCCGAGATCCTGCTGTATTGGTTGGTGCTCAACATCAAGTCGCGTCTCGGGTCCGTCAAGTCCAAGGTCGAAGAGTTTCTGGGCGGCTACGGACGAGGCCGCTACCTGACGCCAACCTATGCGGCCCTCGCTGCGGTCGACCGTGACTACGCCAGAACCGTTTTCGCGAAGTACAGAGACGGCTACCATCCGCGTGTGGCCGACAACCTTGCCGAGATGCTCGGACAATAACTGCTGCATCGTTGCGATAATCAGGATAACGAGACGATAATCGGATTGATTTGGCGTAGTGGAGAGGCAGGGGTTTTGGGGT
>QFZN01008039.1_pt1 | contig 10768 bp, 9 predicted proteins | sample 1740101 | NCBI WGS metagenome assembly QFZN01 (sample SAMN09210849, study PRJNA391713) | Ciliate metagenome, whole genome shotgun sequencing project. | isolation source: combination of 50 Heterometopus sp. ciliate cells from an enrichment culture... | host: Heterometopus sp. ...
AATGGAGCGTACAACGGAACTGCGTGAATAGCACAACAGGAAAGTGCGGAAGAAATATCGGACTGTGAACGAAATAAGCCGAGCGGTAACCGGCAGATAAAATTCAAACCAAAAAGAAGAATGTCACACGAAGAGTCACAGCCAAGCCTATTCCTCGGCATGGGTCCGCAGCTTTCGTCCAGCGCCCGACAGCAGCTGCGGGCCACGTTTCTCACCCGCGAGAAGTCGCAGGCCCGGTCCCGCATCCGCGATCTCGAGCACGCTTTAGCCATAAACAAGAACATCATCTCCGAGCTGCTCGGGAAGTCCCAGCCAGGGGATGTCGCCGATAAAGTGCTGGCGAAGCTCAATGCGGAGAGTCTAGTTCTCATAACCAGACTGAAGGAAACAGCACGGGAACGCGACGAGGCGCAGGCGAAGCTCCTCATTTCGGAGCAGCTTCTTGAGGAGTCCAATGCTCGTGAGGCTGCTCTGGCCAAGGAGCACGATGAGAAGGCTGCGGAACTGGTCGACCAGCTTGACCACAAGGAATATGTGCTGCAGGTGTACACGAAGAGGATGAATCGGATGCAGAATGTGCTCCGCACCCAGGCCCGTCAATCTGAGGAGGTCCGGGCCATCTGCACCAATTTGGCCATTGACCTGGAGGAAAACGTGAAAATCGCTAATGTGGTCGAGGAGAACGAGATGATTAAGAGGCGGCTGGAGAAGTCGCAGGCAGAGCTCCGGGGCATGGAGAAGGAGATATCCGGGCTGAATGCGGAGAACAGACGACTCCTGGAGGCACAGAAGACAGCGGAGCCGGCGCTGCGAAGCGAGAACGCAAGACTGAAGCAGGAGAAGGCGGAACTCTTCCTGCTCAACGGCAGACTGGCCCAGACGCTCGAGGCGGCCACCCGAAGAATCTCCAAATTCCAGAAGATTTCCGGCAGCGCCAGGACGAAGTCTGCGAAAAGAGGCGGGTGCGACCGCCGTCCGTTTGACACGATCCAGGGCAAGGAGAACGCTCCGGTGGCAGTGGTCGTCACAGACTTCAATGCCGAGATGGACAAGCCTTTCGCCGACGATCTTCTGTCAAGCATCAAGAAGCGGCCCAGTCACATCATATAGTCGTTTAGCTAATTCGTGCTTATCTTAAGTTTATCCTAACAACGACAAAATGTAAACTCGTATCCCAGATATTGTGCCGCGGCGGTATCGCTGAATTATTATTATTTTTTAACAGACATCGGCCACAAATGAGTGACTCCAAGAAGACCTCGGCCGCAGCAACACCCGCCTCGGAAGTAAAGGACGTGGAAGACATCCGCATCATGAAGATCTTCGACGGCGCCTTCGGCCGGCTCGAAAAGCAGGGTGTGGATCTGGCTCTGGCAGAACTCGACGACCGCGCCCGGGTCTCGCTGGGCGAGCAGGCTGGGAAAATGTCTGTCCTAAACTCTATCGACGACTCCGCCAGCATTCATCTCTGGCTCGAGCAGGTTCATCCCCGTCTCTTTAACCACATCGTGATCGAGCCCCGGGCCGCCGAATCCCTCTTGGACCAGCAGAAACGAAAGGAAAAGGCGGACGAAGAAGAGGCAAAGCGGAAGGCAGGGGAGCCGTGGTACCAACAGCACGTTGTGCCCTGGCTCCGGGGGTGCAAGGCGAAACTGGGCGAATTGTTCAGCCTTGGCATCCAGGCCCACCATCGCAAGGACAAGTGTTTCCGGTATAGAGGTGCCCGTATCACACACGCGATTAGGAAGGCATGGACCCGCATGCTGAATCTGGCAAAGAACGGGCCTTTCGTCGCCGCGCCCGTGTTCAAAGAAGACCAGCGACTTGAGGAGTCCCGGGAACGACTCCGCATCCTCGACTTCGATATCTCCCCTGCGATGCAAGATGTGGCAATCCTCTACCGGAATGACTCCGTCTACATCTACAGTGTCAAATTATCAAGTACAGCTCTCGAATATGACACCAGCGGGGTAGAGTGGACCAGAATCCTTCATGACTCCTCGCAAACACAGGCATGCAAGGTGAGGTTCATACGCTATGCGGAACACGAGCTGGCAGTGTGCGGGAAGCGTGGGATCACGATGTGGAGGGGGAAGAAGCGCACTAGAGAGGGGACGAACAAGTTCTTCATCGACTGGAAGGTTGTGCGCACGATTGCAGGCGAGTACACAACAATGGACTCGACATCTGACGGGAGACTGCTTGCGCTGGGCTCGTGCTACAGTGCGACCATCGACATATACGATCTGGAGGAGGACAGGGTGACCTCGGTGCCGAAACTTGACAGCGTGGTCAGAGAAGTGGCCTGGTCGCCCCAAGATCACTATCTGCTGGCCACCGGCCCTGCGGCAGAGTTCAGAGTCTTCGAGTCAGGGAAGGGCTACACCAACGAACGATGGAGCAACTTTGCTCATCCAATAAACGTACGACCAACTGCCAATCTCTCTCTTTAGTCACTAATCTGCACCAACGACGAAACCAGGGTTTTCGCCTCCGTGGAGAATTCTTCCCTCGTCTACTCCATCTTAAAGCCCAGTCCTGACGCTTCCTTCGCGCTCTCGAGTCTGGTCATGGATTTCGGTTTCCATTCGTACCGATTCTCAAACGACAAGTCAAATAGGGAGTGGAGCATAGCGAAGATGGTGATGTCGCCGCTGAACCGCAGACTGGCGGTCATGTACACTCCGAGGGTCGCCGCCGGGACCAAGGAATCAGATAAGGACCCGCTGAGGGCCCGCCATCGAGCGATCATATGTCTGTTTGCGGTGAAGCAGGACGAGGGGAAGAATCCTCGCTTTGTCCCGCTGGGCTTCGTGCAGAACCACGAGTTCGTCAGTCCGGTCAATCTCCGCTTCTTCTGTGATCATGAAGACCGCGGACAGGACAAAGAGTTCTTGGCGATCCAGTGGGAGAATATGAAGCTCAGCTTCCTCTATTGTGTTGATTGACCTGTGCTACTGTGTGCCGCGATCGCATGGGAAATGCAAGCTGTGACTTTGAATAGGTTATTCATCGATTAGTTCTTCTTCTTTCCATCATCTTGGGAATCGATCAGGTAAGGCTCGAGCTCAGCAGCTGCGTGCCACCGCTCGTTGTGGACCATGCTGCCAGCCGGAGCCAGCCTGTCCGACTCCGCCTCGATCCACTCCCGCTTCTTTTCCGTCCCCTGCGTGTACTCGAACTCAACCACCTCTTCTGTGACCTTCGCCGCGGTTGCAGTCAGCCACGTCCGCGTTCCCAGCCTATCGTTGCATATTTCAGGCAAAAAGATCATACGGGAGTACGTCGTACTCCTTCCCCTCGAGGAATTTATAGTCGCGAGAGTACATATCGTCGTCACTGTTCTCCTCTGGGTCGAGCTTGCCGTTGTACATGCGAATGGCGGCGATCGATTTCTCCCTTCGCTCAGATATGGACTTGTACTTGGCCTCGTAGGTAGCGGCGGAGGCCTCGGTCATGTGCAAGTCAGGCTTGGTCTTGAATATCGAACCCTATTGATCGGGAGGAGAAACGTACCTTGAAGGCCGAACTGGGAAAAGGGTTCTCGCGCGTCCAGGTCTCCATGGCCTCCAGCATCTTGCTGTAGTACGCCGGGTCCTCCTTCCTTGTCATGCAAAGGAAGATCTCGTTGTTCCTGCACATTTTGATGAGGAAGTCGATGTATTCCTCGGAGACGCGGTAGCAGTTGGAGACCCGCTGGAAGTTGTGGTGCAGGTAGCGCAAGAATATATCCAGCTTGTTGATGTACTTGTCCTTGTTCGCAAGCAAGAAGTAGGCTATGCGGAAATACAGCCGCAGCCGGTTGCACTCTGCGACCGCCGTTTTGTTTATAATCAGCTTCAGCACGCCGTCGATGAACTCGGAGTTCCCGAAGGCCAGATATGCGAGTGTCTTTGACAGGTACGTGAGACCCGCCTTGCTCTCGGTGCAGCAGTCGACCAGCGCCTCGAGAACCTTCGGCTGCTTCAGGGAGTCAAGGTAATTCTCCTCTGTCGCCGTTATTTGCAGTTGCGGCGTGTCCTCGGACTTCCGGCCCAGCTTGGGAATCGCGACCGAGTGGACGAGTCTGTTCATCAGCTCCAGCATGAACACGTATTGGTGCTGCTGCTTCTGGAGCATCACCTTCTTCCCCACATATACCGGCTCATGCACCATGGTCCCGATGTTAGCATTCCCCGTCGGCACCAGATGTACCAGCTGCTTAGCCACGGTCTGGACGCACTTCGAGGCGGTGAAGTACAGCAGCTCCAGCGTAACCCCCAACATGCTGCAGGCGTTGAGGTATCTTCTGCACTCCGCCCCCAATCGTGCGAAGTTGCACAGTGTCTGGAAGTACTGGCCGCAATTCCACAGCTTCAGCTCCGGGACCTGCTGGACCAGCGTGTTTATCAGCATCACCAGACATGGGATGGTGCGCGCTGTCCCGACGATCTGGATCACGTTTTCCTCCTTTGCGAGTGAGAACGAGGAAGGATCTTCTCCGGCGGCCTTCATGAATAGGTCCCGACTGTATAGAGTCTCCTTGTTTTCACAGAGCTTTCCGATTGCGCCAGCCTCGAACTCGTAGAGCCTTCCCATGGCGACCCGCAAGATTCCGGCGACCCAGTGGCGGGCATGATCAGAAGGACAGTCAGTGATGAACTCATGCACGATTTCCGGGTGGGAGAACAGCCCCGCGAGCCAGACGCAGAACCGGACGCTGCGGCGGCACGACTGCTTGATATACGCTAAGAGTGTCGGCACATGATCAATGCTCTTTGCCCGCAGCTGCACCGTGAGCAGGTACACTGTTGCGAATTGTGCAGGCTCTATGCTGGGGTCCATGTCTGCGGCCAGCAATTTCCTCGCGGAGATATAGTCGCTGTCCTCCGATATGGGAAGCGTGGAAACGATGCTGGCCATGAAGGATAGGTAATTTGGCTGGAACATATACTCACTGAGCCAGAACCTTTTGTTGTCCTTGTGTATCGTCACATCAAGCTTAGGGGGAAGTTTGGCGGCATCTGCACCGACGAGAGGAGTCACGATCATCGTTTTGAACCTCCGCAGGACCTCTTCAGAGGCGAACTCGGCTTCCTCCTCTCTGAATTGCTCGAGAAGGCACATGTCCAGCTGAACAGTTCGCTCGTAGAAGAGCACGTAGGCGTTGTTGGTCTTCTCCTTCGTGGTGGGGTCGCCACGCTTTCTCGCCTCCTCCTCGTACAGCACCGGCTCTTCTCCGCCGAAGGTCTCATCGGGAATGCGCTGAGGGTTGAACTCGCGCACAAGGCGGTCGTTGAACTCCAGCCAGCGTCGCTCCTCGGGCTGGTCCTGTCGTTCGCGGTCCATGATGTACGAGTAGTAGTGGCCGGAATCCGCCCCGCCGGAGTGCACGATGATCCCCTTCAGTCTGTACCTGTAGTATTCCTTGGGCATCTTCCTGTGCAGCAACCTTCTCTGCTCCTCCGTCAGGTCCTCCTCGCTCAGCTTCCCCGACTCTATGTCCTTTCCCAAGTCTTTGAAGGTCTGGCGCTCCTGGGTGAACTCCTCCATGTCGAGGTCGTGCGGGAACTCACAGTAGTCGTTCACCTTCATCCTCGCCAGGGTCTCCACGTTGAATTCGAAGCGCTTCATCACGACGACCAGCACGTTTGGCAGCGTCTTTATGTTCTGCCGCTTATACGCAGCCACCCGCTTGGCGCAGCGCTCGCACTGATACGCGTTTTCGCCCTCGAGAGTATCCGACTGCACGTATGCGCTAAGACTCTCGTGCAGGCTCTTCTTGTTCTTGACGCTAAGGATCAGCGATATGGCCTCCTCAGTCGTCTCGCTTCTGTGTGGGCACTCCTTGGAAATTATCTCGTTTGCAAGGGTGAGCTTGAACATGTCCTTGATTAACCGGCTCTGTGCGCTCCCTCGCAGAGCTTGTTCAGTTTGGTCCAGCAGCGTCGTTATGAACTCGTCCACGTCTTTCTGCTCCCCGACACTGATCACTTTCCCGTCCATCTTCACGGTCTCCGCAAAAGCCTTTGGCTTCAGCGCTGCTCTCTGGCTGCGATCCAGCGAGGCGAAAAGAAGCTGGAGCTGGTAGAGCATGCTGTTTTCGTCGCCCAGTCTGGGGTATTCTGCGGCCAATAGCCGGTTTCTGAACCCCGGGATCATGAAAAACTGCTGCAATGAGGAGTTCATATAGCATGTTGATCCCAAATTGCAGAGTCCGACGTGGGGCGCAGTTTTCTCATCAAGTCCAGGATGGAGGGACCAATCGCTGTCGTTATTTGTGCGCCAGCTGCCGGCGATGTGCAGTCCATTGAGGTAACGTAGTGCAGAGCTCACCGATGGGCCAGAAAAGTTCCTTATCATGAGACTCAGTAGCTGCAACGTTTTCGTTCTTGTCTTCTCGCTTTTGCACTTGGGAGAAGTGCGATCCATGCAGAATAACCCATCGAGCAAGACCTTGACCAAGGCTTCCGGATTATGCAGATCCTTCATTATCTCGGGACTCTTGGAAAGGACAAGCCGGAAGATCTGGGTGAGGCCGCCCAGACAGGCGTCAATATCCGCCCCTGCAGCTTCGCAGGTCGTCCATTCCGTGATCTGCTTCGCCATTCGCTCCACGTATTTCTGCTTTCGCAAGGTTTCGTAGTCCAGTTCCTCCGCTTTCTCCTATGTCGGAGGGTTATAACATCGTCTGGGGGAGATACAAGGAGCTCGGCCAGGAAATCGAAGTAGATAGCAGCCTTCTTTAGGGCGGTATCAAGTGCGGCTGAGAAGAAGTCGATCATCAGCACGCTGAAGAACTCTTTCTGCAGACCCGCGCTGTTCGGGGTATCCCGCAGGGTGGCCAGAAGGCTGCGCAGCACCTTTTTGATCGAGTCCCGGATCTGTCCATTCGTCGTGCTGAAAAAGCCTATCAGGAGTGCCAGAGTGAGAAGTACATTTCTTCAAGATCTCCAGGTAGCCCTTCCGCAGTCCCATCTCGACGAACTTGTCGTTTGCTTTGGCCATGGCGGAGTGGAAGCCGCAGCAGGCATCGAACAGGGCGAACTCGGTCTCCGCGTCCAGCGCCGGCTTCCCACGGGACCACTCCGTGATCTCCAGCACGTCGTTCCAAAGCGAAATGTCGCTCTCGGGCTTCGGGAACAGAATGGCATATGTGTTCGCACGAAGATGTCCCGTGATCAGCCGGATAGTGTACTCCAGACATTTTGTGTTCAGCTTTGTTCTCGCCTCCGTCTTGCTCTTCGCAAACGAGGACAGGAGGAATGTTAATCCTCCCTTGCTCACGAACCGCTCCATGAACTTCTCGCTGTTCTCCGTCCCGGCCGCACACATGCCGCTCATTACGTGGAGATAATATGCCAGGACCGAAGAGTCGGAGATGCCCAGATAGCGTTCCCAGTCCTGGAGCGTCTCGCCGCCCACATCCAGCCGGGCGAGTTTCTCCTTCGATTCCTCGTTCACCGGGAGTGCCAGCAGCAACGTCCACGCCAGGTCCGCGATCTCCTCATTGGTCGCACGCAGAAGTGCTTGCAGCTGTTTGAATATCCCTGAATTCGACAGGATAAACCTTGGTGTCTCTTTCATTGCCACCTCACTTTCCTTTATCTCAACCAGAATTGTGTTGTTGTTTAGTTGCTTGAAGCTGGTAAGATAGTAGTCATAGAAGTCGTCACAAACCCGCTTGGTGACATAGGAACGGAGAACCAACCGACTCTTGTGGACACGGAAAATGCTGGAGAGCATGTTCTTCAGGTGGGACATGCGGAGGGACTCGTTGATCGACACAATGGTAGGCTGGGCCTCCCCCTGTCGGTACACCTCGAAGTCGATCAGCGGCTGATTTGCGTACTCCGGCCCCACTTCTTCGATCTTTAGGCACTCGATTCTACGCGGCTGGTGGAACGCGAACCGTACTTTTCGATTATCCCGTCTACGATGCGAAGGGCGGTCTTGATGCGTTTAGGGTCGGTGCCGCATCTGGCTGGGTCCAGGGCAGTCTGCAGCGCCTTCTCGGTGACCTCCCGTCGTCTCGGCTTGTGTTTTGTGCAGAGCGTGTCCACGATGGAGACAAGGAACTCGCGTGCCTGTTCCCGGATCTCCTCGCGTTCGGATTCGAAGGCGATTGTCCAAAGCGTCGGGAGGCCCTGGAAGGACTCCAAGAGAGGATGCAGCGACTCTGATTTCGTCCCGTTGGAGATAGAGTTGAAGTTAGTTGGGATCGTTTCCTTCTCGTTTGCCCATTGCATGAAGACCTTGAAGCAGGCGAAGCCGGACTGGGTGAGCCTGCGGAGGACAGAGTGCTCGGGGCCGCAGAAGACCTGGTCGAAGAACATTTTGGCGGTCTTGTCGTGGAACAGGACGAACTTGTCTTCGATGCGCGTCGGATTGTGCTCCTTCCCCAGAGCCGCATACAAGATGTTGGCGTGCTGCTCGCAGACCGCCCTTTCCACGTAGCACACCCACAGTCGCAGCAGTTCCTCGTTCGAAAGCGTCACATGTCCCTTCGAGCAATAATACTCCAGGAACGCGATGTAGAGAGCAGCCTGCTTCGAGAAGGGGAAGCCGGTGCCGAAATCAGAGTTCATGATATCCGCAGGACTGGTCGACCCATCCAGCTTGACCTTCGCATGATACTCCTCGCAGTCCTTGATAGTGTTCCCCACAACATTTGCAGTCGCGTTCATGCCTTTGAGGTCGTAGTTGGGCCGCTTCTTGGCCACGCTGTGACCAGCCGCAAAGTCGATGTCTTTCAGCAGCTGTATGCTGCGAATCACGGTTTTCCTCGCCTTTATGCATTCCACCGCTTTCTGCACATATTCGTCCGCCATCTCCGTATTTTTGTTCAGGATCCGGATCAACGCGCACATGCACAGGTCCTTGATCTTCCCTTCCGTTGGGGAGGAGTCCTGTATCGGCCCCCAGAAAATGTCCAGGTTGTACAGGTGGTAGTTCACTGCGGAGCTCTGCTTCCTGGCCGGCGGCTCCTTGCCTCCTGGGACCGCAGCAACAGGCAGCGGAAGGTGGCCCTCGCGGTCGATAATGAGCGAGATCACGTTGATGGTGTAGCTTTCCATGAAGTTGATCATGACCTCGGAGTACTGAGTAGACTTCTCAATTCTCTCAAACAGCCCCTGCAGCAGCGGATAGCTCATCTTCGCCGACATCTCCGTGAACAGTCCCAGACTCGCCCTCATGATGTCCTCGTGCTTCTCGCTGCTGCACTTCCACAGCAGCTCCACGTATCTTGGCAAGAACTTCCCGCTGTTCAGAACGAAGAGAAACACGGGCTCGACCTTTCGCAGCAATTCTGCGTTGGCATTCTCGCCAAGAAGCAACTCAATAAGTCCGTTATTTTCGAAGGCTTCAAGCAGCTTTTGTGGGTCTTTCCACTCGTAGCTGACAAGCCACTCCTTTTCGACAAAGATTTTGCGTTCCTGAGGAGTCTGGGGGAGCATATCGCGGATGGTAGATATGCCCAGCAATTTCTTCTTGATGTATGTGCTGTCTAGAAGCTGCATGGCGACTCCGAAGACGGTAGCCAAGGCGAATTCCTTGGCCGAGGCCGCGTCAAGGCCCGCCTGAAGGAGCACCAGCGTGTTCAGCATTCGGTCAAGTGTAGGTTTCTCGATCTCTTTCACGTCTCGGTCTTGCAGCGACTCGAGGCGAGCTAGTATTTGCTTTAGGAGGTCGGCGGCAAGCTGAACAGAAAAAGCGTCGTGGGAGAGGAAACGGAGGGCGCCAGCGGTTGGCTCCAGAAAGTACAGGACCAAGGAGAGAGGGCTGGACTTGTTAGAAAGCTCTGGGACCAGCTCGAATCCGTTGGCCTCGCGGAAAACGTTGACATTTGCTCTCAGCAGCAGACTTGCCTTCACCTTGTCGCCCTTCCCGCTCATTTCCCTAGAGATCGCCTATTCAAGGTTAGACTGGCCGAAATCCGTACGGCGAAGGCCTGGTCGCAGCGGAAGCTGGTCTTGAACACGAGTCCGAGCATGTCCCCCAGTTCCGGGTAGGCCATCGCGGCCGCGTGGGTTGGCGAAACCAGGAACAGCTCTGAGCAAGACTGTGTTTCGATCAACTACGGTTCGGTCGAGACGTGGTACCGCAGATAGATACTGGGAGGAGAAGAGACTGAGCCACTTGCAGATGAACTTGATGGTGACCGCACAGTGGGCCACGATTTTCTCCACGTGGGCCCGCGCGTTCTCCTTCTTCCCCTGAAAAGCTGTCAGCATCATGTCTGTCCAGACGAAGAGCTTCCCGCGGACGATTTGGGTGAAATGGGCCGCGGTCCCCGGGAACTGGCCGGTCTCCACGAACTTGCCCATCTCGTTCCACGTCTCCTCGAGTTCCTTGGGATTGATCACGGTGCCGGTTCTGATCGCGTAGCCCGGGTTCCCGGTATAGCCGCGAGTGTGCTGTCTGAAGGGCGCCAGCCGGCTGGACGAGGTGCGAATGTCCTAATCCGAATCCTGGCAGGCGGGTACCTCGTCGAACTTGTCGCTCCAGCCTTCGTAGTGGATGTGGATATTCTCAGGGCTCCACTTCGCCACCTGGGCCACGCACCAGCTCCCCGTCGAGTCCTTCACATCCACGAAGTTTCCCGCCTGGAGATCCTTGGTGAAGTCGTACTGTGCGGCCAGCTGCGCCAGCGACCGCCCCTTCTCCGACTCCCGGGGCGCGGCCGAACTGTCCGGTTGCTTCTGTGTGCCTTCCATTTATCTGGCTTGCTTATCTAAATATGTACTTTACACGATAAGTTTTCTTTTATACATTTATTCGTCATAGA
>QFZN01008050.1_pt1 | contig 10750 bp, 6 predicted proteins | sample 1740101 | NCBI WGS metagenome assembly QFZN01 (sample SAMN09210849, study PRJNA391713) | Ciliate metagenome, whole genome shotgun sequencing project. | isolation source: combination of 50 Heterometopus sp. ciliate cells from an enrichment culture... | host: Heterometopus sp. ...
TGCGGAAGGGGAGCAGCACTATGCAGTTGTATCATAGATAGCAACGACTAGGTGCTATTTGAATAAATTATATGCGCTTACCGCTATAAGACCGCCGTTGTGCTATAGAGTCGGTCTTAGTTTATGTCAGTTCTGCACAAATCATATTTAATAATGCAGAATTTGGCTAAGAAGGTCGAGCCGAGCGACTCGGGACAAGACGACGACTTCGACCCAGGGAGCGACAGCGACGATGTGGTGGGCGTCAACATTCCGGTTTCGCAATTTCAGTCCCGCTTCGTCGCCGACAAGCAGGACAAAAAGCAGAGTCGTCCGCCCGCCGCCGCATCAGGCTCTCCTGACAAAGATACACTAGATGATCTGCTCAACATGCCAGAAGACCGTAAGAGGACGCTGCGATTGTGTAGGACTCCAGGAAGCCCTCGGCGACCCCGATTCCAAGGCGCAGATAATACAGAGCCTGCTCAAGGGCGGGGCGCAGGGCTCCCAGCGCAAGGGTTCGCGGCGGTCCCAGAGCGCCGAAGAAGAGCCGCAGGACCGGGACTACCCGGGCAAGGAGGACCCGGAGAACCCCGAGAACGAGCAGAACTTCAACAAGGCCTATTCCAAAGTAATGAGGATGGGGAGACATCGGGTAGCTCACATCGCGAATTGCGGATGAAAAGGAGAGTGCCAGCAAGATTCTCCTCACCGAGCGCGAGCTCCAGAAGATCGAGGATGAAAAACGGGTACAGGTTTCATCATATCCGTTAGAGGATTGAAGGCGCAAGACAGTTCAAGGACAGAGTGTACGAGTACGCTGAGAACGTGAAGCAGAAGAAGGACCTGATGAAGGAGGACGTGGAGAGCGCACAGATGAAGGAGTGCACGTTCTCTCCGCAGGTTATCCGTCTCAACGACCAGCCGCGCACACTCGACGAATTCTTGCAGGACCAGAACAAGTTCCAGCAGAAGAAGCACGACAACATCGAGAAGATCTCGGGGGACAACAAGGAGAAAGTCGCCGGCAGCGTCACTCTCAAGCCCCAGATCGACGAAAACTCCGCCGTCCTCATCCAGCGCAAGCCTCGCAACGCCCCCATTTACGAACGGCTATTCGAAATGTCCAAGAAGCCCGTTGGCAAGCCCGAAGAAGACTCCAAGGAGGAATCGCACAAACAGCGAACTTCCCAGGAACGTCGCGACCTCAAACTCTACAACATTGCTGTGCAGAAGAAGAAGGATCAGGAGGAAAAGGAGCAGGAGGAGAAGCGCAAGCGTCGTGTTAAGCCGACACCAGTGGCAAGCAACGACCCGCTGGTGATCCTGGGGTTCCGCAAAGAGTTCCATTCCGCCGTGGAAAGTTGCGGGGCTGCAGAGTCCAGCAAGACAAACTATGTCCAGACGAGTATGCTCCAGTTCATCATTTGGTGAATAGAGACGATACTAGCACAGCTGCGACTCGCCAAGGAAGATCTGCCAGAGGAGGACGATACCGCCAAGCTTGTCAAGCGGCTGTGGGATAGTCTGGTGCCGGAGAAGGAGGAAACGGTGGCGGTCGGCACGCTAGAGGCCTTCGTGGCGGCAGTGCTCAACATTCAGCTAGTCGAGGTCCCAACGGAGCCAGCAGAGGAAAAGAAGGTGGTGACGAGTGCGAATTCGCCCGGGACTGCGCCGCCTGCGGGGCCCACGGAAGAACAGAAGGGCAAGGAGGCAGTGCGGACCTTGACCAACGAGGAGATTCAGCGTGTGCGCAAGGAGTTCGCTCTTCTCTACCTCAACCGCACGTCCAACGGTCCTTCCCAGAAGCGACAGGGCGCCCAGGAGCCCAGTTTCCAGTTCAAGCCCTCTATTTGCGAGGAGTCGGTCCGTCTGGCCTCAAGTGGAAGAGAGAAGTATGTGAGACACGATGTGGTCCCGGCGGAGGAAAAGAAGGAGGAGTCCACGATGCGAAAGGACAACATCTCGGCGCTGGCCGACGTGCTCATCAATCAGAAGCGCAACCAGGAGGAGTAAGTCCTCTTCCCCTACCGTTCCGATAGGAAGCATACGCTGATGAAGAAGGACAGGGAGAAGCTGGAGCGGGAGGCCTGCACGTTCCATCCCAAGATCATCGGCTACAAGAAGCCGCCACCGCCGCCCCCGAAGCCCACGGAGGGCGACCAGAAGCAGGACCAGGACACAGTGAACGAGAAGTCCAAGCGGCCGCGACGCACCAACATGTCCACCTGCGAGCCCACTCCTGACCGCTGCAAGATGCTATACAATCTGTCCAAACGTATTACAAAGCACGACGACAAGCCCACGGACCTGTACAAGTTCGAGAAGGAGCGTCGCGAATACACCTTTGCCCCGAACCTCCACAAGGAGGAGTCCAAGAACATCACGATCCAGGCGGGCGCGGTGGACGAGACCATTGAGCGGATGAAGCAGGCAAGAATGGAGCGCGAACGAGTCAGCAGGGCTCTTGCACGCTGCCAGGATAATGCAGGAATGCGCTTCGAGTTGGACAGAACCAAGTTCCACGGAAACTTCGAGCAGTTCCAGGGCGTTCGGGGGTCGGAGGTGCAGCGGGGACGGAGCAAGGATAAGCCCAGCGGACAGAAGCAGCCCGAGGCCAGGGTAGGACAGGCGCCATTTTCGACCGAGATCAGTCCGCAGTCTACCAAGGTACTTGCGGAGGTGCTAGAGGAGAAGTCGTCCTCCATAAAGCCTTCCGCAACCGCTCCAGCCCCGGGAGAGGAGGTCAGGAAGGAGATTGAGGAGATCCCGCAGCCACCGGCTGGACTCACTCCGCCCAAGGAGCAGTCGGCACTTTCCTCCAGCGTGGGTCCCGACTCAAAGGAGGCTCTCTTGTTCATAGACGTGAACCTGGGACAGCAGCAGAAGAGGATAGTGGTGTACAAGGGGGACACGGCGGAGGCACTGGCGGAGAGCTTCGCCCGGGAGAACGGTAGTCCGAACCTATGTGAGCGTGATAGGACTGGACGAGACCGCGAGGTCCAAGCTCGAGGCGCTGATCAACATGCAGATTAAACAGATGCTGGACAAGATCGAGGAGGAGGGACAGTCTGAGGAGGGAGACGCCAATAGTCCTGAGAAGAGGTTCCATCCATAATGAAGTAAACTCCTCACACTTTTTCATGGATCGCATGATAATTGCAGCCGGCTCAAACACTGTGTATGTGCATTGTGTCATCGCCCTTACCTCGCTGTGCTTCCGCTCACTCGCTCGGTGCCTCAACGCAAAATAGCGCAATGTCAATAATATATCGAATAACGTCACAGGACCTCACTTGAGAATCCCGGTCCTGTACAGGTGTCTGTTCCCTGCGAATAAGTACTGCTTGGCGGGACTCTTCTCCGCACTTAAGATCGTGTCGGTGTCCACACCAGGGAAATGCGTCTGCATCAGCTTGTCCTGTATTGCCTTATAGTTCGACTCAATCCGGGAAGAGAGGTCGCCACCAGCCTCGAAGTCGTGAATGTCCGATGTGCCCTTTCCCCTGAGGTTTTGGAACACGTTAGGCGTCCTGCCTCTCTTCTGCGGGCGCCTTCGGGAGGGGGCGACCAGCTGCTTCGCGCTGCCGTTGGCGCCTTCTATGTCCGGAAGCATGAAGCCTTCCTCGTGCGCCCCGCCCGGGAGAAGGGTGCCCTCGGTCCCTAGAGGCGACTCCTGCCCCCGGCTTGCGCCCCGCTGTGTGGAGTAGAACGTCTTCCTTGCGTGGGAGTTTGAGGCTGGGTAGAACAGTTGCATCGTCTTTCTGGCAGAGCGGGTGGACTTGCCCCCGCCCGGAGTGTAGTCCTGCTCCCTCGCGTTGGTCGCTGGCCGCTGTTCCATGATAGGGGACCTGATTATCTCTGGCAAGACCTCGTCACGTTGGTTTTGCGCAGCGCGACCCTTGCGGAGAAGACTGATCCGGCTCATATTCCCGCGATCCTCCTTTCCCTTTTCTGCCGGGGAGGAGCCGTGCGCTTCTTCCTTGCTCTCCTCGTTTGCCTCATCAAGAGTCGGCGGGTCGGGAAGCACGCTGCGAAGGTTCAACGCGTCGTAGTCGCTGGGACTTTCGGCCATGAGAGGGTCTTCGCCGATGCTGCGCTGCAGATCCAGCTTCTTCTCCTCAGGCGGCGAAATCATCTCCACGTTTTCCGGCTCTGGAAACAGTTCGCCTGAGTCCTTAAGCTGCGGAAGCACATTGATTGTCTTTTCCTTTTCCTTTTCCTTCTTCTTCGCCTCCTCCGCCACCACGTTTGTCTGCTGCTGCTGAGGATATACAGACGGAGTTTCATCTTTCGGGGCCGTCTTTTCCTCGGCTTTGTCTGACATGAATCCCTCCTGCGTTGCGAGGGCGAGCTCACGGGCGAAATCGTCCTTCTTCAAAACGATCTCTCCGGTTCGGCTGACAATGTTCTGGTCACTGTCCACGAGGTAGCCGTACTGGTTTACAGACCTCCCCCGTTTGTCCAGATATCGCCCGTCTTCGGTCTGGCGAATGATTATCGCATCGAACTCGTCCTTGTCGAACGACCCCAGGATCTCCTCTTCATTTTCGCGTCGGGGGAACTGGATAGGCTCGTCACGTTTCCGACAGGTCCCGGGGGTCGGCGGCAGTGGAAGCTTGACTTCAGGAAGACGCTCGGTCGGCCACTGGTCGGTCGCATTGTGGCTGGAGGCTGCGTCCAGACGTGCCAATGAGAACTGGAAACCGTCACAGGACTCGAATATATCGGGGGTTTTCACCTTCTCCAGGAAAGTCCGCTGGAGCAGGTCCTGGTGAGACCGCACGCCGAAGCCCAGCCTACTGATCGTGTGGCGGTCGGGGGTGCTGTCCTTCTTTGAGGCATTGTTGCTTTCGTTCTCAGCGGTCTCCTTCCCCTGCGGGTCGATCTGCATATCCACAATAGTCTTGGTCTTGGCGGGGTCATCGGTTGTGGACTTGTTTGCGATTGGGGAGTCCTTCTGGTTGGAGAGGATGACGCCATTCAACTCGCGAGTGGGGTCATGATCCACGTCCTCCCTGTTGGATTCTTCGATGACCTCCAGCGGGTTGCTGTCGTCGAACAGTTTGTTGTTGCCGCTAAGCCTGCCGCGCGTCCCCGTTCCCTCGTGCAGGTGCTTGAGAAACAGAGCCAACTTGTCGAATGGCGGACTCTGCACGGCCGCGTCGAGTCCTTCCCCTTCCTTCCGCGTCCCGTCCGGAGTCTTCCCTTCGCAATAAACATTGTCCGGCTGCTCAGTGTCGTCAACAAGGTCCTCGACCTCAGGCGCCGCCCTCTCCCGCTCCGTCTTGGGGGAGCAGGGGAAAGACCTGAGAAGTCGCGGGTCCTCTGCTGAGTCGAGAGGGGACAGATCTGGCAAGGTCCGAGAACGTTCCGGCGCGTTGCCCTCGGTCAGGCCCAGGTTCTTCGCTATCTTGTTGCGCTTCCGACTTTCGATGGCGTCGAGGACCTGCTGGAGAATTCGCTGACGGATCTTCTCGGGGTCGAGCGAGGAGTACCCTGCCGTGGTCTCCTCCAGCAGCTCCGCAGGCAGTCCGCGAGCCGTGCGCAATTCGTATGCAAGGAGCATGACGAGGAGCACAGTGATGATCAGCGACTCGATCAGGGTGATGTAAAGCTGGGTTCCCCAGGCTAGACGGGCCAGTCCGACGATGTCCACTCCAATGATCAAGAAGTAGCAGAAGATCACCAGCAGGAGCGTGAAGTAGTTCAAGGGCACGAGCAAGGCGCGGAAATCTTCGAACTGCGCGAAGAACATGTTGAAGCTGGCAAAGCGACAGTAATACAACCTTCTGATCTGGAAGGAGAGCACGCAAGACAGGACGTTGATCCATCTGCTGGCGCACTCGTGCTGTTCTCTCCACGCTACGAACCCGCGGTCCTTGCACACTCGCTTCTTGTACCAGTAGATAAAGGCAATGTTGAGTGCAACGTACACTATGATCGCTATAAGGGTGACCGCAAAGACTGCCAGTTCCGATTCCACTATGGCGCAGACAGCCTGGACAATGTATATGATCAGCACCATGACACTCCACACGACCACCGTATTGCTGATCAGCATGGAGCTCGGGTTGAGCACCTTTCCTCCAATAGGAATGGCAAGAAGACCGACAGAGGCGATGGCGGTGGGGAAGGGCACGTAGCTGTAGTTTTCGGAGGAGCTAGCCAATTTTGAGACGTTGTTGGTAGGATCTGCAGAGCCCACCTTGACGCATTGTAGTCCATTGCTGCTCGCGTAGTAGTTATCAGGACAGACATAGTAGCACGCCGCGTTGAGTATCTTGTACCCCGACACGCACTCCACACAACTCGTGGAGGAGTTTGAACTCGCCGCATCGACCCACTCGCAGTACTTGCAGTTTGAAGCACACGAGATACACGTCTTCGTGGTAGAGGCCGCAGAGGCCACCGTAGTCTCCGGGCAGGCGGCGTAGCACGTCCCGTTGTATAAGTAGTAGTACGAATTCTTGCAGGCCGTACATGTGCTCGCAGTTCCTTCGCAACTCGCACATGCCGTCCCGCACGCCACGCAGCTTCCATCGCTGTCCATGGTCCCGTCCGGACAGCTGGCGAGACATGCATGGTTGTACAGAACCGAGGTGCTATTGCAGGCAGTGCAGCGGTCAGGACTGCCAGAACAGGTGTAGCAGGAGGAGCTGCACGACTCGCAGGCCGTCCCTAGCGCATACGTTGTGTCTGGACAAGGTTTCACACAGGCCCCGTTGTAGGTGTAGTAAGTGGAAGCACAGGCAGTGCAGGCGGCCGCAGAGCCCGAGCAGGTCAGACAGGAAGAGTCACAGCGGACACATGCGCTGGTGCCAGATTGATAGTAGCTTGAGTTGCAGGCCACCACGCATTCCTTTGTGTCCGATGTGATCAGCATCCCCGAGATGCAGCTTAAACAGGCTGTCGCAGAGCCGAAGCAGGTCGCGCAGTATCCCCCGCAGGGATTACAGATGTTGCTTGACGCATAATTGCCGGCGGGACATGGGGACATACAGGAGGTGCCGTACAGGGCCAATGAGCCAGAACAAGTAGTGCAGTACGAGACTGAGTTTTTGCAGGTGGCGCAGGTAGTGTTGCACAAGTCGCAGAATCCGGTTGATACATTCGCAATGTGCTTCAAATCCGCGGCACAGTCTGCTTGCGACACACAGGACCCGCCGTTAAGGTACAGGCCGGAGTAACATGCGGTGCAGTTTGTGGCTGACCCTTGGCATTTGTAACACTTCGCAGTATCGCAGGCTGCGCAGGTCATTGCGTTGTGGTCCTCATATGTTTGCCCGCTGCAGGTTGCTGTGCAACTCCCGCTGCTGTTGTAGTAGCCGGAGACACAGGTTTTGCAGGAAGTGCCGTCGTCGCACGTGGCACATGTGGAATCGCACTTATAGCAAGTCATGGTCTGTGTTACGCCGTAGTACCCGGCTTTGCACGACGCACTGCACGTTCCATTGATGAGATATTTGGTGGAGTCAGCGCATTTTGTGCAGTTCGTTGTGCTGCCCGCACATTCGGAACAGTCCCCCGAGCAGACGTCACACGTGTGGCTTGCTGTGTTTTTATAGTATCCTGAGCCGCAGACGTTGGCGCTGTCGATAGCGCAAGTGTGGCTGCTGCCCAGGAGATAGTAGACCACACTGGTGTAGTCTGCACAAGAGACGCAGCTGGCGACATTGGCGGAATCGCACGTCTTGCAGGGAAAGTCGCAGCTTACGCTCAGTCTTCCTGCATCATCCGCTTCTTCCACCAGGTAGTACGACCCGCCGATCAACGTGTACGTGTATACCTTGAATGGACTCATGCCGACAGCAAGCGAAACGCTTGCCGGGTTCTCCGACTCGATATTCGATATCTGCAGACTCGAGCTCGTCCACATCGTATAGGGGGTGATCACAATGTTCCCATCGGTCAAGGAACACGCATATCCCTTGCTTGTGGAGCACACCGGAGTGGGGGCTGGCGTATATATGGAGGGTGCCGTGACGTTGATGCGGTATATCCCAATGGTGGCGGGGTCACTGCGGGAAATGCCCAGCGAAGTGTACGTCGGACTCGAGGGATATGTGGGCAGATTTGCGGCCGACTGATACACGCCGAGCGCTTTCCCCTTGCTGGTCGCAACACTAACGTATCCTTTCAGCGACGGTTTCTCGCTCGCCCCCACCAAGGCGGTCAGCACGAATTGGAATAGCCCGGTCGGCTGCGTAGTTGGCGGATTTGTGCACGAGATGTTGAAGGAGAATTCGGATGCGGTGGAGGGCACGACGACCTTGAACCGGAATGTGGGGTCGGCCCCAGTCGTCTCAGACACAGTTAGCCCAGAAGAAACCGCGACGATTGATCCGACCGTGCATGCCGATACCTTATCAGGTCTGGTCAAGGTCAAGTATTTGGCCAGACTGGTGAACACATCGGGCGCCTTGAAGACAAAAGAGTATGCAGAACTCGCAGAGTTCGTTGGGTCACCAAGAGTGCAGGAGACCGTGGCATTCGCAGGGGAAGTTACGCTGGCACTTTGTCCCCCTGCAGAGTCCACAAGATATCCGGCGTATCCCAGCGAAACGGCGAAGCTCGAGTACGTTCCGGCGACGAACGGGTTCGCTATATCCGCATACGCCACTGCGACCGTCGTTGGGGAGTATAGTGCATCGTGGAAGGCGCCCGTGAGGTTGAGCGAGCCGACCGTGCTCTGTGAGTCCGTGATCAAGGCTCCCCCGATGGTCACGTTTTTCAGAGTGGCCGAAGTGGCGGTCAGGTCGGCGGGGAAGCTGAATACGACGTAAGAGCCGGCAGGAACGGTGTGGTAGGTCTTAAAGCTGAGCACGTATGTCGTTTGGACGTAGGTCATCGGCTCATCGATTGAGATCTGGAAATCCGTCAGCGACCCCGCGATATAGCTCTGGCCTGAGTCCAGCGTTGAATTCGCAGAGAAGGAGGCGTAGCCGGACTCGGAGGCCACGACCTCGAAGGCTTCCTGCGTTACGGGGGCGATAGTGGGCGGATTTGTCACAGAGAACTCCAGGACCAGCGTGTCCCCCTGAACCAGCGCAGCAGACAGGTAGTTCTGTATCATGAACTGTTGGGCGCTGATCAGGACGCAGTTGCTTGACGCCTTGCACGGAACCGTCGCGTTGAACCCGCTGGGTACCGTGTACGTGAGAGTGGCGGTGGTTGATATTGTGCATGGGAGAGTCACGCTGAAGGTGTACTTCCCGGTCTCGCTCACAGTGTTCCCCGAAACGAGGCTCACCTTTGTCACGCCGCTCGCGGTTGCTACACGGAAGGATATTAATTCAGTGAAGTCATACTGCGAACCGCGTGAAGGGAGGAGGTGTTCTGCTGGTGCACGATTTCGGTGGAGGATTCGATCGAGCTGCTGTAGGTGGTGACTCGAGCCTTTATTGGCGCTTCGGTGGATGGCAGGACGAAGGATGGGATTCTCAACGTTGTATTGGTATAGCTGGAGGTGACGATGTTGGACCAGGCTGAATATGGGAAGCCCGTGATGGTTGTGCTGGAGCCCTCGCTGCTCTGGATCTGAAGACAAACGAGATTCTGCGAGGAGGAGCCGCCCCCGAAGAGCTCGATGGTGACCAGCTGGGTGGTAGTCACAGACAAGAGCGGGAGAAGTTGGAGGACCAGGGTGGTGGAGGTGCCCACGGTGGTCGAAGAGTCAGACTTGAACTCGAACGCCAGCGTGCTGAACGATGCCGGGTTGGCCGGTGCCCACGAGCTGGACTTTGTTCCGCTAGCGATTCTGCACCCGGAACTGTCGAGAATCGCCGCCGTGAGGTCGTTTGCGGTCATCTTTGTGTTATATTGCACCTTGTCTATTGTCAGAATGACCGTGTGAGTGCTGTTGAGCTCCGTCAGCCCTCCCGTAAAGCTGGTTGCAACGACCGTGACCGTGCCGGATGCATACGAGCACGTTATCGTCGACAGCATGTCTTTCTGCGTGATGTAGCTCAGACAGTTCGACGGCGCATTCTTCAGCACTATACTGCTGAGCACGATCTGCCCATTGAGCGGCAGCTTCGTCGCCGGCGTTATCGCGACCTTTAAAGGATAGTACCCGGCAACGGTGCTCGAGGCGTCAGCGGTCACCGCGATGTCTACACATAGTTCGCGATCACAGTACTGGACAGAGACTCGGGCGTGGCGGAATATGCCGTGGTCGACTCCACTCCGAGCACGTTGTCCCGACAGACGAACGAGACCCCGCATGTCGAGTTCGGGTTGGAGAATCCTGCAACCGTAATCTGTGCCGACACGTTTCCCGTTCCGCTTAAGGTGATCAGCTGGATCTCGAGCCGGTTGAAACCCGTGTTGAGCGTTGCGGTGCCCTACGGGGTTGCACTCACATGACATACGAGATCTGAGGAGACCGTGCCGGGAAAGTACGGGGAAATGGAGGAGGGCGGGGTGACGTACAGCGTGGTGATATACGGAGGATTGTATATCCAGTAATTGACCGATATTGTCATGCTCGTGCTGCTTCCCACAGTCTTAGTGACAGCACTGATCTCGCACTTGACGAAGTCTAAGCGAGGGATGTAGCGGCGAGGGCGGTACCGGGAACCTCACAGCACGATGGGAGGACAAGGAGAAACGATAGCAGGAAGTTGATGATCAATCGTGTCATTTTCTAACTACTAAAATTATTCGCTAAGACCACACTCTATTAAATTATAATTTGAATTAGCAGCTTTCGACTCTGACGTTTCTGAAATTGGAAGAGCAGAGTGTGGGGTTTTGGGGTGTTGGGGTG
>QFZN01008061.1_pt1 | contig 10729 bp, 9 predicted proteins | sample 1740101 | NCBI WGS metagenome assembly QFZN01 (sample SAMN09210849, study PRJNA391713) | Ciliate metagenome, whole genome shotgun sequencing project. | isolation source: combination of 50 Heterometopus sp. ciliate cells from an enrichment culture... | host: Heterometopus sp. ...
TTTGTTTAACTTTTAAATTTGTCTTTTATTTTGCGGTATTAGCCGATCAAAAATGAAATAAATCTTTATTTTTAATGTAATCGGATATATAATACACAATTATTGTTAAAATAAAATGTTAAAGTGGTGGGATAATTGTGTTTGAAAAGTTCAAACAGGTTTTAATTGGCAAACCTTTGCAAAATGAAGACATTCATGGCCAAAAATACAGTGTTTTTCTTGGCTTGCCAATACTTTCAAGTGACGCGATTTCTTCTGTCGCGTATGCAAGCGAAGAAATTCTGATAGTATTGATTCCGGTGATTGGCGCACTTGCTTATCGCGAACTTGGGTATTTATCCGCAGCGATCATTGCACTTCTTTTGATACTAACCTTTTCGTATAGGCAGACGATTCATGCCTATCCGAACGGCGGAGGCTCATATATCGTTGCATCCGATAATCTGGGAGCAATTCCAGGTGTAACTGCCGGAGCTTCTTTGGCGGTGGATTACATTCTTACGGTGGCCGTGAGTATTTCATCGGGCACAGCGGCAATAACCTCGGCGTTTCCAAACTTATTTCCTTATACCGTACCCATTTGTCTTATCCTGTTGCTGTTTATTATGCTGGGAAATTTACGCGGTATCAGGGAGTCATCACTCCTTTTTAGCATTCCGCCTTACATCTTTATCCTTACTATGATTACAACCATCGTTGTCGGTATTGTCAGGCATTTTGCGGGCATCGCGCCTCATGTAGCTGCTTTACAGGGCAACCCAATGCCGCTTATTTCGCAGCCTGTAACCATCTTTTTGATCCTCAGTGCGTTTTCGAACGGATGTTCTGCTCTAACCGGCGTTGAGGCGGTAAGTAACGCGATACCAAATTTCCAAAAGCCTCAGGTGAAAAATGCGCAGCGCGTGCTTTTGCTCCTTTCATTATTTGTGCTTGTGATATTCGGTGGTGTTTCCATACTCGCAAATTTCTACCATGCTGTTCCTCAGGAAGGCAATACCGTTCTTTCGCAGATATCCTACAGCATCTATGGAAACGGCCCAATGTATTACGTCGTTCAGGCCACAACGGCAATCATTCTTCTAATGGCGGCAAATACATCATATTCTGATTTCCCCTTACTGATGTCCCTTATCAGCAGAGACGGGTATGCGCCGCGTCAGCTTTCTCACAGAGGTGACCGTTTGAGCTTTTCAAACGGAATTATAGTGCTGTCCGTCATAGCGGCAATTTTGATTGTTGTATTTAGAGGCAGTACTAACCGCCTGATCCCGCTTTATGCGATTGGTGTTTTTATCTCCTTTACGCTCTCTCAATTCGGAATGTTTAAACGGTGGATCACAAAACGGGAAGGTCATTGGGTGCATAAAGCAATCATCAACGGTGTGGGTACGCTTGTCACAGGTGTTGTGGTTCTTATTATTGGTACGACCAAGTTCCCCAAAGGAGCATGGGTTGTAGTTGTTGTAATTCCGATTCTTGTATTTGCTATGCTCAAGGTTAAAAAGCACTACACCTCAATAGCAAAACAACTGAAGCTTGAGCCCGAAGAGATTGACGCGGCTGTTATTGACCAAACCTGCTACCGTAACCGAGTGATTGTGCCGATTGAAAGCCTCAACCGTGCAAGCATAAGAGCGCTTAAATACGCAAGAACAATCTCCGATCACGTGGTGGCTTTTAACGTTTCCATCGATATCGAGAGCGGCGAAAAAGTCAAGAAAAACTACGCCATGCTTCACACGGATATCCCCCTGCAAGTGCAGTACTCGCCTTACCGAAAAATCATGGAACCGCTATTGGAGTATATCGAATCGGAAGAGTACAACTACAAAAAGGGTGATATGATTACAGTCATTCTTCCCGAGTTTGTTGTTGAAAAGTTTTGGCAGCGTATACTTCATAATGACTCGGGGCGGCAGCTTTCAGGTCAGCTTATGAAATACAAGCATATTGTGGTGGCAAGAATGCCGTTGCAGCTAAAAGGCGACGGACTTCTTTTCAGGAATGCTAAAAAATCATATAAGAACAACGATTAGCAAACTTAAATATAGTTGTAAGCAATTGAATTTTGCAGGCAAATGGCGGCTGACTTTTCAAAGTCAGCCGCCATTTGTGACTTTTGCCGTTAATGAACCATAGAATATGCAAGAATTACATTAGAATTTATGCATTGACAATTTTCCAATGGGTTGTATAATATACATACTAAACGTTACATACATATGATACGTTATATGCTTTGCTAAGTATAGTTAATCGCCTTGCTTTGGCGTGATTTTGCTTAGTAATTGCCTTTTGGAGGTCGTTATGAAAGAAAATATTAAGAAGCTCTCTCTTCCTGACTATGTGAATGAAATATTGGAAAACTGTAAAAGTTTGACCATTCCAAAGACAAAAGAGGAGCTCTATGATCTGTCCTTCGGGAGCGCGGAAAACGATGTTTTCCTTGTCACCTATGAAGTTGAAAAACTGGGAGAAATCTGCGAGGCTACTGTCACAAGGTGCAAAAACGGAGTCGCGGTCAACTATCCCGAAGACTACATGAGAAGGCGGGATCCCGATTGCCTTCTTGTATCCGATGACTATGAAACTGATAAGCCCAGATATAGTGACGCATATAATGAGAATTTTGAGCCTTTGAGAAATGATACATTCCAATGGCTGGAATCTCAAGATCTTATTGCTATGCCGTTTAAAGCCGGCGACGGCGCATATGGTTATGATGCTCTTCTAATTGCACCGCGAAATGCCGCTTTCTTTGCATATTCGCTTGCAAATATGCAGGCACTTTTGAACTATGACGAGCTTTCCGATGACTTTTGCGCAAAAGGCTTCGTATTTCTCGCTCCGCCGTTCAGACATACACATTTTGACGGGAAACAAATCGTCGTGCACAATCGTCTGAAAGATGTGCATGAAATCTTTGCATACAATCTTTATCCGGGTCCAAGCGCGAAAAAGGGCATATATGGAATGCTGCTTAATATTGGGGAGCGAGAGGGATGGGTAACGGCGCATGCATCCGTCGTTAAAGTCATCACTCCTTATGACAACGAAATCGTAATTATGCACGAGGGTGCGTCAGGCAGTGGAAAAAGCGAGATGCTGGAGGATATCCATAGAGAAATTGACGGCAGAATAGTTCTTTCAAGAAACACTGAAACCTCCGAAAAAACCTATATCAAGCTTGATGAAACCTGTGAGCTTCGACCGGTAACGGATGATATGGCTCTTTGCCATCCAAAAATACAGAACGAGAGCAAGAAACTGGTTGTGAAGGATGCGGAGTGCGGATGGTTTTTACGTGTCGATAACATTAAAAATTACGGCACTTCCCCTCAATATGAAAAGATATTTACTCAGCCATCTGAGCCGCTGGTGTTTTTCAATATTCAGGGCGTACCGAAAGCCACCTGTCTTGTCTGGGAGCACACTTTGGATTCGGACGGAACCGCATGTTCAAATCCTAGAGTAATTCTTCCGAGACATATGGTTCCGAGAATTATTGACGAGCCTATTGAAATTGATGTGCGCAGTTTTGGCGTTAGGACTCCGCCATGTACAAAAGCAAACCCGTCATATGGTATTATCGGCCTTTTCCAAATCTTGCCTCCGGCACTTGCATGGCTTTGGCGGCTTGCCGCTCCAAGGGGTTATAAAAACCCGAGTATTACTGATTATAAGGGCCTCGTCAGCGAAGGAATCGGGACATATTGGCCGTTTGCTACTGGAAAAAAGGCAAAACAGGCAAACCTGTTATTGGAGCAGATTGCCTCATCGTCAAATACGCGTTATCTTCTGATTCCAAATCAGCATATAGGAATTTATGAAGTCGGCTTTATGCCGCAATGGATAGTGCGCGAATATATCGCCAGACGCGGCAGCGCCAAAATCAAACAGGAACATCTTGTAGAATCCAGATGCCCCCTTATAGGTTATTCGCTTGATTCTCTGAAGATAGACGGACAATATATCAGAAAAGAGTTTTTACAGCCTGAGCTTCAGAAGGATGTCGGCCTTGAAGTTTACGATCAGGGTGCTGAGATGCTGAAATCATTTTTCAGATCGGAAATCGAACAATATAACCTCGATGAACTCAATCCACTGGCGAGGGATATCATTAGTGCGTTCCTTGATAATGCAAGTCTTCAGGATTTTATCAGCCTGATGCCAATGAGATACTAATTCTAAGGACTCGGGCTTATACAAAGCTTGAGTCCTTATCTTTTTGCTCAAACATGTGATTTAGTCACTGAATATATTTTGTAAGTGTTTATAATAAACAACATAAGTAATCAATAAATCAATATAAAATATTGGGGGAATAGATGATGTTTGAATTATTTAAAAAAGATGAGATTGAAGCTGTTAATGTAAACGATTTGGACAAGCTTATCGGTAATATAGCACTGATTGATATCAGAGAAACGTATGAATACGAAAACGGCAATATTAAAACGGCGAAAAATATCCCGATGGCAAAGCTTTTAGGCGAAAGTGATAAATACCTCGATAAGCAAAAAACTTACTATATCATGTGCCAGTCCGGAGCCAGAAGCATGAGAACAACAAGGATGCTCGCGAAACAGGGCTATCATGTGATAAACGTTTCGGGCGGTATGGGTTCATATGTAGGAACAAAAATTAACTAGACTTAAAACGAGGAGATCAGTTAAAATGTTGAATTGCCACGAGGGTAACCATATGAATCAAATGCAGATGAAGCTGGAAAATCCCACAAGGATTGAAGAATTGAAACCTGAAGTTACCTTGAAAAATATCGGCTTACAGGAAAATCATGTTCTGTGTGACATTGGTGCGGGCAGCGGCGTTTTTACTTTACCCGCAGCGAGGATTACAAAAAACACCGTGTATGCGCTCGAAATCAATGAAGATATGCTCTCGATTATCCGTGAAAAGGCAAAACAGGAGGGTATCACTAATATCGAAGCCGTAAAAGTCGAAAATGATAATTTCGATATTAACAGCGGCACAGTAGATATTGCGATATTGGTGACTGTGCTCCATGAAATCAAAAACAAATCTGTTTTTCTCACTGAAATAAAAAGAACGCTGAGCAGCACGGGGAAGATTGCTGTAATCGAATTCCATAAACACACTACTCAAATGGAGCCTCCGTTTGAGCTCCGTTTGGGGAAAAATGAATTAATGGCTTGCTTTGAAGAAATCGAATTTACAGCCTGTAAGGAATTTGACTTGGGTGAGAATTTATATTGTGTGGTTTTTGCACACGCCTAACCTCATAAAAGTATTTGGGCTTTGATATTCGTGAAAATTTAGAATTCTTTATTGGTCAAGCCGCTTTAAATAAAAAGATCAGCAGTCATGAGTAGGGGCCACTCACGGCTGCTGATCTTTTATTATTTATTTCAATACGCTGATAGCTTCTTTTATAGTTTTTTCCAAGGCTTCACGGCCGTATTTGTCAACCTCATCTTTGTCCTTTTCGCCGTGAGTCAGACAGCCTGCTCCAGCGATACAGCCTCCGACACAGGCCATGCCTTCGATAAAGTTCGCGTCCAATTTCCCGGAGCGAAGCTTAAATAGGGCAGTGCGGCACTCCTCAAGTCCGTTGCAGGTAAGAGGCTTGTACTCAAAATCGCGAGCTTCGTTTTCCGCAAGACCTTCTCTCACAGCGTCCGTAAGACCTCCACTGCGGGCAAAAATACGTCCAAAGTACGAAGCATTGTCAAGAACATCGTCAGAGGCGGCTGTGATGTCCAGCCCCTTGCCGTCAAACAGCGCCTGAAGCTCCTCAAAGGTCAAGGCACTGTCGATATACGGCTTTACGGAATCTTTCCGAATCTCGGATTTCTTTGCGGTACAGGGGCCAATAAAGACAACTTTGGCGTTTTCATCACGTGATTTTATATACTTTCCCAAAATCGCCATGGGTGATAGCGTGTGCGACATTTTTCCTGATAAATCGGGAAAATCCTGATTTATGTATTTGACAAAGGCTGGGCAGCAGGAGCTTGTCAGAAAGCCTTTTTCAATAAGCTCATGGCATTCGGCGTCCGCTACCATATCGGCGCCAAGAGCAACCTCCACAACTGAGAAAAAACCAAGCTGTTTGATTCCGCTGATAACCTGTCCAAGCTTAGCGTAGTTGAACTGGCTTGAAATTGAAGGCGCAACGAGCGCATATACCTTGTAATCGGTGTTGTTGTTGCTGCTTTTGAGAAGGTTGATTACTTCCAGAATGTAAGACTTGTCCATAATCGCGCCGAAGGGGCATTGATAAACGCAGGCACCGCATTCCACACATTTGGCGTTGTTGATATTTGCAGTCTTGTCCTCGCTCATGCTTATGGCTTTGACCTTGCAGGCGTTTTCACACGGGCGCTTTCTGCTGATGATAGCGGAATAGGGGCAGACCTTTGCGCAGCGGCCGCATTCAACACATTTGTTTTTATCAATGACAGCCTTCTGGCTGTGGTCATAGCTGATTGCGTCGCGCGGACAGGCCTCCTCACATCGATGGGCGATACAGCCGCGGCAGGATTCGGTTATCTCGTATCCGCCGACAGGGCACTCATCACAGGCAATGTCTATGACTTCAATAATGTTCGGATTGTTCTTATCTCCGCCCATTGCCAGCTTTACCCTTTCGCCGAGGATGGCTCGTTCTTTATATACACAGCATCTCATTGTAGGTTCTTTTCCGGGAACTATCATTTTCGGGATATCAGTGATGTTTTCTAGCAGCTCACCCTTGAATGCGAGCCGCGCGACCTCCGACAGAACCTTGTATTTCAGTTGCTGTACCTTAGTATCAAACTTTCTCATAATGCCTCCAATACTTAAAGCGTGCTATGCGGTCATTCTAAAAATAGCTGACCTTGATTTTTTTCCCCATTCTTCTCAAACACTCCGCAAGCTGATCTACAAGCCTCATTTTAATGCTGAAATTTATTGGGAGATTGGGATTTTGATGTGCCGGATTTACTGCCATGCCTACAAAAAAATTGATATCCGTAGCATCCTCGAAAAGCGCTCTCGCAACCAGAGACGCCCCGTCCTTTTTGTAGCTCCACTCTCTGTAGGATTCGTTATCCTTAAGGTAATCCTGAGCATACATCAAGACCTTGTTGATTGTGATAACGCCCTCGGTAACAAGATAAACGCCTTCAATTTCCGCTGTCGGAGGAATCTCATTATCAAAATACTGAAGTTTTGTCCTTAGAGGTTTTTTAAGATATTCTGCGGCTATATTGGACGTTGTGCCGCCGCAGACTATGTGCTTGCCCTCCTTGGAGAAAAACAGCGACATCATTTTGTTACACTCGTCGGGACTTGAGGGCGGCCCAATTATCAGATTCATCGGTTCCCGCTTGCGTATTTTTACAGTGCAGACGGTAGTGTCGTCACCCGGCATACCGCCGTAGAGCCTGTAACATTCGTCAAGCAGCATCGTTGTCAGTGTCTTTGCCGTAAAGCCAACATGGCAAAAGGTTTTCATGTAATCTATAATGTTATCTCTCTGCCATCCAAAATTGAGTGAAGCACCTATTCCTGCGTGGGGAGCGCCGTCACTCAGGGCGATGAATATGTCACCCTCTTGAATTTTAATTTTGGATTTTTGAATCATTTTACCGGCAATTTCCAGAGTTTCAATGGGGTAGTCCACGTTTTCGCCGTTTCTAAGTACGATGACAGCAGGGTTATCGTATTGGATAATCTCAGCGTCCGTGCCGTCAACAATATGTATAATTGTAAAGGTGGAATAGGCTACCCGACGGACAGAACACACAGGAAGAGTAAGGGCGATGGTTTGAACACAGTCCTCAATGCTCATATCGGCCGCCATCATCGTGGAAATAATCTTTGATGTAAGTGTAGAAAGGATACTGGCCTTTACGCCGCTGCCCAGTCCGTCGGCAAGCACAATGACCATAGAACCCTCGCCATGTTCAATAAATTCAACATGGTCACCGCATAATTCTTCTCCAAACTTATTCAGACTATTGAAGCCAATGTCTGTGCAAAGATCATTCATCTTTAAGTGACTCCTTCAGCTTCGTTAGGGCTATCTTTGTTTCTGCGGCGGTTTCGCCGAGCAGTGACGCGATTTCTTGTACAACGCGCATTTGTTTCTCAACTACTTTATCCGTAATCTCTATTGTTTGACTGCTGATCGTTTCTTTCTTCTGCCGCACGTTTTCCTCGTCGGTTACATCGCGCATAATACAGAGAAGCTGCCTGTAGACCTTATCAAGGATAATTGACCACTCGACATATTTCTTGTACTCGGCAAGATAAACTCTGCTGTTATGAACACTTTTGCCTGTATTGCGAACCTCTAAAAACACACCGGGATCCAAAATGCGTACAATGTTGTCACCGACTATATCCGAGGCGTTTTTGAGATTTAATACTTTTAGCGCGGCGGGATTGATTTGCTGAACCTCAAGCTGATCGTTTAAAACAACAATTCCGTTGGGGCTGTTTTTCAGAATGTTATTAGAGAAGGTTTCGGCCTTATCGCGCAGGAACGGAGTACACATGGTGAGATCCGCTTTGCCCTGGAAAACGGCTATGGCCTTCTCACGGCAGGAGTTATAGCCGCAGCTTCCGCAGTTCAATTCGTCTCCGGGAACCTTTTTACCCATCTGTAGAAGAATTCCCTCAAGCTGTGTCTCATCCGGATAGCTTTGTGGCCGGTCAAGATTATCAAAGGTTCTAATGAGACTTTCGGGGGAGGGCATATTTACATCAAAGTCATGTGCCCCGGCGTATTTCGCCACGGATATATAGTCGCGCAGGGGATTATGCCGCGTCTTACTCGTTACCGGGCCTCCGATACAGCTTCCGATGCAGGCGGACATCTCGACAAAGCACTTCGGCATTCTTCCGGTGGATATGTCGCGAAGAGTGGTGATGCAGTTTTCATGCCCGTCAACTGCTACATAGCTGTATTCGTCGGAAATACAGTCCATGGATTTCAAAATGCCACCGGCAGTCGGAAAAAAGCGTGCTCTGCTGTTCTCGTTTGTATCGTAAACGGGCTTAAGCTCGATGCTTTTCTCACTCAGCCAGTCCGAAAGCTCGTCAAAGGTTATGACGCAGTCAACATCGCCGGGGAACTCGTCTGCCTCATATTTTTTGGAAATGCAGGGGCCTATGAACACTGTCTTTGCATCGGGATATCGGCTTTTTATATCACGGCTATGGGCGAGCATTGGGGAAACCACCTTTGCAAGATATGGCAAAACCTCGGGAAAGTGTTTTTCAATCAGAAGGTTTACAGTTGGACAGCAGGAAGAGATGATAACGTCCTGCTCTCCCTTATCAATAATGGCTTCGTATTGCTTCTTAACAATAGCTGCGCCGATGGCTGTTTCCTCGGCGGCGAAGAAGCCTAAACTCCGAAGAGCCACTTCAATTCCGCCTATGCCTATCTCGGGAAAAGCGGCGGCAAAAGAGGGCGCGATGCTCGCAATAACGGGAGCTTCACCGGAAAGCAGCATTTTTGCCTTGCCGGTATCGTCTTTTATTACCTTGGCATTCTGTGGGCATACAATAAAGCACTGTCCACAAAGAATGCATTCGTCGGCAATAATATGTGCCTGGTTTCCTGAAAAACTTATGGATTTGACAGGACAACGCCTGATGCATTTGTAACAGTTTTTGCAGTTTGCTTCTTTTAAACGTATGTACTCGGACATAAGGTTTCCTCCCGTATTTACCGATTACCGCGTCAGAGTAGACGCAAGTGTTTTGCTAATAAGTCAAAGCTTTGCCAGTATTTCCTTATCAAAGAAGACTTGAATGTCTTCGGGGTTTAAGGAAAAAAGCGTTTCGTCAACTTTAACGCTGACACCGTTCTGGCAGGCACCAAGGCAAAAGGTCCCCACAAGCTCGACCTTTTCTTCCAGAGCGTTCTCTCGAATCAACTTTTGCAACTGTTCAACTATCTGCCGTGAACCTTTCAGGTGGCATGAACTTCCTATACAGACTGTAAGTTTCATGTAGGGTCTCCTTTTCATTCGCATTGTAAAAATACAAGTATATTTATTAATTTCTGCCCTTTTCGGATAGATGCTTGGAGAGTACAGCGAGCGACGACGCCATGTTCTCGCTTTTCAGAAGAACGCCGTCCTGTACAGACAAATGTGTCGGTGCAAAATTCCAGATTGCCTCGACTCCGCCTTTCATAAGCTTGTCACAGACGCATTGAGCAGAAAAGACGGGAACGGTTATTATACCAATTTTGATATTCATACGCCGACACAGGTTTTCCAATTTGTCAATTGGAAGAATCTGTTTTCCGCTTGCGTCTTTTCCGCATTTTGACGGATCGGAGTCAAAAGCTGCCACAATGTTGAGCCCGTATGCTCTAAAGCCCTCATAAGAAAGAAGGGCACTTCCAAGTTTGCCTGTTCCCACAAGGACCGCGTCATTAACATCATTGTAGCCCAGATATGTTTCAATATCTTGTATGAGCTCCGCAGTGCAGTATCCGACCTTTGGCTTTCCACCGTCTGATACTGCCGACAGGTCTTTTCTGACCTGTATTTCACCGTAATTCAGAGCACTGCCAAGAGTCTTCGCTGAAATGTTAGCGCTCTTTTCCGGCGGTAAGGATTTCATATAGTGAAGATATATGGGAAGGCGCTGAAGGGTTTGAATCGAGACAGGTTTTTGCATATGTAAATCCCTCCGAAGCATATGTTCAACACTTCAAATTATTATCAATAGATAATGT
>QFZN01008071.1_pt1 | contig 10725 bp, 15 predicted proteins | sample 1740101 | NCBI WGS metagenome assembly QFZN01 (sample SAMN09210849, study PRJNA391713) | Ciliate metagenome, whole genome shotgun sequencing project. | isolation source: combination of 50 Heterometopus sp. ciliate cells from an enrichment culture... | host: Heterometopus sp. ...
CTCGCCGCCGCTACAAGGCGCGGTGCTGAATATTATGCCCATATAATAAACAGCAAAATAGGCAATCTATAAAAAGATGCTGGCACGACTACGATGCGTCGAAGTCGGGAGGTGGGCGCGGACATTCGCACAGACTGTGCAGCCCAGCTCCAAAGCGAAGGTTGACTACGTGTGGCGACTCCTATACGCGTACAGGAATAACAGGAAATGTTCGGTGCAATTTACTAACGTCGCGCTGTAGTATACGGCAAGTTGACACAGGTGGCCAAAACCAACCCGGGGATCCTCATGGACGCGCTCGAAAAGACTTCTGTAGAGGACATACTCCTTACCAAGCCCGTCTGGTGGAACCTCCGGAACGAGCTCGCCCTCCGTCTTCTGCCCGTGTAGGCGCCCAACCATAACAAATGCTTGTCTAGTATTAACGAGAGGAACGAGTGGGCGCAGAAGGCGGACGATGTGAGCAGCGTGATCAAGGGCGCAACTGTGGCCTCGTCTCTCAGTCTGACCTTCCCGCTGTGCGAGCTGTACACGAATTACTTGGAGAAGCGGCTGGAAAAAATAGAAGATAAGGACCGCATCACGCTCCTCCAGGCCTTTGCGAATCAGGCGAAGGGCAAAGGTAAGTTTATGCCAACGACGCCGCGTAGTCGAAATTCCGGTGCACATCGTGCGGGAACTAACGAAAATCACCGCGGCGAGATTCGAGCATCTAAACTTTGACGCTGTTGGCGACTTGCTGGGGTCCGAGCAACACCTGAGATATTACAGCGATGAGCTGATGTCCAAGATCGCGAACAGGCTGACCAACGCGAGTCTACGGGAAATGTTCATCATGCCTGAGCAGGTGACTAGTAGCCCAATACCGACGATGCTGAATCGGAACGTGTGCATCAACCTAAGCATGCTGTGCCACATGAATATGTACGACACTGCTGAACGAATCCTCGACCGCCTGCAAGAAAACGACATCGAAATCAACGAGACTTTTTGCTGCGCGGTCCTCTTTGTCATCTGCAAGATGAAGGGCGAGCGCTACCACAAGCTGGTGTCGCGGTGCATAAATCAGCTCAACGCGTTCAAGCGGACGTCGCTCCAGAAGGGACTGAACAATCGATACCGGGGGATGTTGTCCGTCAGCAACTACATCATGGACAAGCTTGGACTCTACAAGGACTTGCGGTTGAAGGAGCAAGTCTCAGGCGACCCCTTCGAGGAGGACTCGGACTCCCAGTCGTACCTGGAAAACACTGTCAAGGCATTAATCGACAGTGCGATGCACGACGAATCTGTGCGGAGGTACAGAGATGACGTATTCGAGCACGACCTCTACTACCCCAAGCTGAACACCATTGTCGAGTTCCTTGGTCCTAATCACTTCTTGTAAGAGTCGTTCTGAGTCATCTCACCGAGCATAGCATCAATCGTCCCTTCATGGTGATGAACAAGAACTTGCTAAAGATCAGAGAGCGCTGCCTGGGGCCGAGCATGAAGATCATCTACGTGCACCACGCGATCATGCCGAGGACACACATCGCGAACTCCACTTCGATGCCCAATGTACTCGAGCGATACGTGCAGGAGGGCGGGTTCAAAATCGAATAACCACAAACCAATATTCCAATGTGTGCTTCCGCGCTCGAGACTTTGTTGCGGCAAATTCGTTACTGTTTCCCGCTATGAAACAAATTATGATTACACCGTTCTGCGAACGTCGAGCACCTTCTTTATGTAGTAGACTTGCCAGACAGTCAAACCGAGAACGATAGCGGTCTCCACCACGGAGAGGTACAAGCTCTTCCGTTCCCTCGATGTCACCTCTACCTCAAATTGTGCAATCAAGCATACGGTCGTTCTGGAACGACTTGCGCGAATCGAAGAACTTCTGCTGCGCGCTTATCTCGCTGATACCCATCTGAAGGCCCACCAGCCTCTGCAGCGTGGGATACAGATGCTGCTCCGTCAGCGCCCGGCTCTCAGAGGATTCCGTCTGCCTCCTCTGCGTTCCTGTCACCGTCACTCCGAAGCTGACCGTTTCTGTCATGAAATACTAGCACTTCGGTTTGTGGAAGGTTACGTTCTTGCTAGTGAACTCCAGCCTGTACTCGCCCACTGAGTCCGCATCGTAGCTGAAGATCACCTCTTTCGCGTGGGCACGAGTCAGCACCACGCTGCCATTGGGCGCATATACGATGAGCGAGACCTTGTTCTTCTCTCCTCCTGAAACTGTGTAGGCACCACGAAGCGCGGCTGGCAGAAGGGCCACTCTTCCGAAGAAGGATTTCTTGTCTCCCGCGCCAAGCTCGAAGCTCACCACGTCCTCAGGCTGGACTTCCTTCACGTATCGCTCGAACTGGTCCACGAACTTCCCGCTGCCCGGCTCGTTGGAAGCGCCCTTGCCCTCCAGTTCGGACACTGGGGCGGCGGATGTGATCCTGCTGGACAGGAGAAAGAGGATGAGGAATATCCCCTGGAATCTGATGCACGCTGCCATTTTTGTGTGTAGATGTTTGTATATATCCTAGACACAATATAAATGCAGCACAAGCCAGCCGCAAATAAGCTCTGTGTATTTCAGAGGGGGATAGGGACTATTTATTATCTGCTCCAGACTCAGCATCCGTCTTCCCGCACGCGTAGTGTTTCAGCCCGCCGTCTGGCAACACGTAGAGCATGGTGCTAGCCTCAGGAACGATGGCCTCGCCACACTTCTGACAACGCTCCTCGCCCTCGAGTTGCACCCATTTTCCCCGTTCGCGCTCAAGCTGTCCACGTAGCTCCAGCAGCGCAAATTCCTGGCACGCCCGCTCGATCTTCAGCCGGTTCTCCCGGGTCGTCTCGTTCTCCACCACTCTTTTTAGCGCCACAGCTATCTTCTCGATTTCGACATCCTCGGGGATGAGCGCGACCAGGTCGATCGAGGAATATGTGTCGTAATAGCGCTCGAGCATGGTGGCGGCTAGACGGAGACAGTTGCCGGTGCGGTAGGAGGCGAAAAGGCACTTGATCAACGCGTTGAGAATCGCCAAGCTTTTGGTCTCGCAGTAGGCTTCTTCGGCAACACGGATTGCGAGCAGGGGGAGCTGCGCCTCCTGGATGAGTTCTGAGAAGCCCTCCTCGTACCGGCTTGAGCGGACCAGCAGGATGCCGCGCTCTTTCAACAGGTAGGGCGGCAACTTCTGGAGGAGTGCCGCAGGATCGCAGTTCCGCGCGGTCTCCAGGAAGGTGCCCAGCCTGTTCCTGATCATTACGATTTCTGCGTCGTTGTTAATCTCGTCGATATCAAGCTCTGCATCGCCCTTCCGACCCGACATGACTCGTGTCCGCTCCTCGATCGCGTTCAGATAATAATCCGCAAGCATACTGTGTGCCAGCGGATTTGCGGGCCGGGTCTTGTACACCAGGTACTCGAGATGGCTTATGGCCGTCTGGATGCCTCCTTTCTACGCCGAGCGTATGTATCCCCTCATATACCTCCGATAGGTAGTTGATTAGTGCAGGAGAATATATGGCACCGTCAGGTGGGACGCGGAGACAGTCGAGCATCGTGCCCACGTTCCCTGTGTCCAGCAGCCACTGTACCCCCTTCAGCAGATCCTGTTCCTCCATTCGGCCTATGGAATTGTTATTGCATCGAATACGGTTGACCTCCTGGGCGTATTTGGCAGTCTCGGCGATCCAGTGCTGTTTCGCGTCCCCCACGAAATTCTCCGCCGGCTTCCTTGCGCCCGCGTGGAACTCTCTCAGGAAGTCGAACATGCGCGCATAGAGTCGCTTGCTGATGAGGAATTGGAACAGAAGCTGGAAGAGCTCGTACTTGAGGAGCAGGTCCTCGCACACGACCGGGGGAAGGGCATTGTCCTCGGCAAGCATGCCGTTGAACTCGCGGAGGACCAGGGAGGCGTCCGGATCCTTGCAGACGAGAAGGATGAGACAGCCGTGGAAGAACACCATCTCGTACAGCATCTTCAGGAACGAGAACTGCTCCAGCCGCCTCTCCTCCTCTGGGTCTATCATCTCCGTCCTTGTGCTGGCCTTGGGGTCGGCGATGATTCGCTTCTTCGTCTCCTGTATCTGTCCGATGATCTGCTTCCTCTTCTCCAGGAAAAAGAGGAGGAAGACCTTGAGTTGCTTTGCGAGCTCCTTCATCCTCCCGGCCGAAACAATGCTGGCATCCTCGGACGAGTACATGCTGCAGTAGGATGGCGTAGCCTTGGGATCGACGTGGAACATCTCCATGAGCCTCTCCACACTGTCCTTGTGCAGCAGCTCCGCGAACAGCAGTATCACCTCCTGTGCCGGCGTCTCGTACTTCTCAAATATCCGCTTCGCCTTCTTGTAGTTCTTGTCCACAAGGAAAAGATGGTAGCCGCGTTCCCGCTGGACCGAAACGTACTCTTCGGCAGTGACCGCCCGCCGATACTTGCGCCGCGTGAAGACGTCGCAGATATTCAGGGCCAGCTTGTACTCCCCCGATTTCACGAACCATCCGCATTGCTCCTCCAGCGCGGCCTGCTCAAACTTGCACACAACCATTCTGCCGGCCCTCTGAACAGCGACATAGAAGGAAGGCATGGTGTCCGTAATCTCGTGTAGCAAGCCCACATAGTCTGACCCCGCAGCGGCCAGAAACGTGGTCGACATGTTCTCGTCGAACTGTTTTGCGGTGTTGGGCATGTAGTAGTGGTGCATCTCGACGCCCCGGTCGCTGATGCCTACGATGTACGGGTCCACCACCAGCGTCTTCCTGGGCGGCACCTCCCACTTCAGCTTGAACGAATTAATGTCGAAGGGACCTTTCTCGGGAAGGAAATAGGTGACGCCGTCGACAAGGAAGGCGAACACGCCGAGCTCTTCCGCGTACAGTAGGTTTCCTTGCGAGCCCGTTCTTACCTTGTCTGTTTCCACCGTCTTGTTCGCCTCCGCAGAGGCTAGCATGATGCGTTCGAGGTCCTTCGGGTATTGGAGAAGAACACTGGACCTGCTGACCGCGATTCCAGTGGGACTCTCGTCAAGGGAGAAGATCTGCTTCGGCGTAAAGGTCTGGTCTGACTGGATGCTCACGATCAGCACCGACTTGTAGCACATGAGGGCGACCTGCAGCTCCTCTCCAGCGCTCTCGAACAGCACAAAGTTCGTGCAGTTTGTCACATCCTTCAGCGGCCGCTTGCATGTCTTCTGGTCAGGGTTGAAGAAGTGGATCTGATAGTCGCTCAGCAGGAGCAGGAAGTCGCTGCGGCAGTCCATCCACTTCATGTCCACCAGCGCGATCTCCTGCACCGGGAAGTTCTCGTTAATCTACGCGCCGATACTTTCCCGTCGCAGTACCATGGTGTGGGAGAGGTGGTCGCCGGTGCCCTGGTCCACCAGCACCACCGAGCCGTCTGAGAGGCCGAGGGCGAAGCAGTACTTGCAGAAACAGAGGGAGACGAGGTCGAGGGGCGGGGATGCAGAGAAGACGGAGAACATTCCGGAAGGCTTTTTGAGGCCGCGGAGGTACTTGATCAGCGGGTCGAGACAGAAGAGCTCCTTGGCCGCGAAGTAGGGCGCCTGCTGGAGCTCGGGGGTAGAAGTTGGCTCGCGAAGTTCCACGTCCTCCAGCGGCTTCCGCTTCTTCAGGATGGATGTCAGCTTTGTGTTGCTTCCCGACATTAAAGCAAATTGTTGCAGATAAATGTTATACGAGACTGAAGAGGTGATGTGATGCGCAGCAAGACTAAGTTCAGGAGATTATGAGAGAGCGAGAATATCATAACTCTGAAGAACATATATAACATTGGATATTAGGCATATACAGAGAATCGAAATTTGAGCACTCGGACATTGAGCAATTTGAATATACAATATAATAAATAATTATTCAAGGTCTGTGCTTCCGGAAAAGACAGTTCATTGAATTGGGGGAATATAAATGTAGCGCTGCAGAGGAGTTGAGATAATAAAAGACCATATCTGAGACAAGCGCAATGGGCTCACAATGTGCCAGCAACAGGAACGACTGCCAGCATCTCAGCAAGGTAACGGTCCCTTCTCACTCATCCATAGCTCAGCATCGATAACTTCCGCCGGGGTCTTGTCCACCGTCCTGAGTCTGACCGCGCGTGCTGTTTTGTACTCCTCCTTTTCTATCTTCGTCTTGTTAGTACTGCCGGGGAGTCCGCGGTCCTGAGAACTGTCTAAGCATATGTCTGGTGTGCGGATGTACGTTCTGCCACAGGGCGAGTGACCCGGTCAGCCACGCCCAGCAGCACTTCGTTCAGAATCGCTCTCATTCCATGGCCATGTTCTCTGATAGCAGCGTCTTCTGCCACAAATGCAGGAGATTTGTGCAGGTGTCTGCACAGGACGAGGACTCGCAGCACAATTTCGAAGAGTTCTGCGCCATCATTCGTGGTGCCACCAAGCTCGGGCCAGAGTCTCCCACCGTGGAGAGCTGTGGCGAAGGGCATCACAAACATATGGACGAGGAGATAAAGTGTGGCAAAACAGGAGCCACAACTATACGCGTGGAGACTAAGGAATACGAATCGCAGGAGTCTGGGCAACTCAGGACTGCAGAGAGGAGGGACGCTTTGAATGACGTGGAGAAGAGGCCGGACCCAAGGCGGGAGGAAGAGGATGAGGGAGGGCTGGCGGCGAGGATTGAGACCGTGGAAGAGCGGCTCCGCCAGCTGCAGGAGCTCATGCGCACCGAGGCGGAAGATGTGCGAAACCAGACAGCAAAGACCAAGGAAACGGCCGATAACGATCAGCAGGCCCGACTCAAGCACTCGGAGCTGGCGAGGGTCAGGAGGGAGACTGAGGAGCGGCTCATGAAGGAATATCAGGACGAATTGGCGGGTCTCAGGAGGCGGATGAGGAAGGGACACGCCGCGGCCGGGATGGGACAGAAGACCCGATCCTGTGTGGAACTGCGGTTCAAGCTGGGAGGGACGAAGAGCGCCGAGGGGGAGAAAGAGGTGCAGAAGGCGATGCGCAGCTTCGTGAGCAGCGTCCGCCGCACTGTCTGCGAATACGAATCGTAGTCCACACATTATCTAACGCGCTATTATAGCCAGAACAATCACAAGGTCTATGAGGAGGATGCCGACACCGACGACAGAGAACGCGACCACGGGTTCTATCAGCCATACACCGACCGTGAGAGTCCTGATAGTGACCTTCCCGAGTGGACCGAGAGGAAGCCTGTCCCCGTCAAGGCTCGTCGGCTCGCAGTTACCAAGGGTCGCACTAGTATGGCTATTAAAATTCCAACACGCAAAAAATAGGCTACATAAATGCCATTATGCAGTGCCTGTACGCCTGCAGGGCGCTGGCAACGGCGTACCTCAGTCCTGCGACTGCCAAACAGGCGGCCTCCACCTCTCTCGGCAAGCGTCTTCAGGGCTTCTTCGCCGAGTATTCCGCCGAAGGCGTCAGCGACGAGGTTTCCTTCGACCCGCTGCCATACGTGGAGGACGCTCTTAAGGAGGGAGACTTCACGTATCTGGAAGACCACAACCCGATGGAAGGGCTGGAACGACTGTTCCACGCGCTCAGCGTTTCCCAGGGGAAGGGGCTGCTGGCCTCGCAGAGCTTCTTCGGGAGGTTCGTGACCTCGGTCATATACACCAGCTGTATGCGAAGCTGCGTTAAAGCACACTCGTAGCGACCTGCGACAAATGCGGCCACGTTTGCTGGGACTCCCACGAGGACCCGTTCCTCCGATTGACTCCCCCGCAAAGGCTGGAACTCGTGCTGGAGCCGATGGAGGAGAAGCGGTACACAGAAGAGAAGATAGAGGACGAGACGTGCTATGTCCCGAGGAACGCCAAGACCAAGTCTGAGACCGATGTGGCCACCGCGCTAATCAACTGCTTCCGTCGCAGGGTCAAGGCTAGCAAACTCTGCGACGTCTGTGGCTCTACGCAGCAGTTCACGCAGCTCAGGTTCGTGAGAACCGCCCCCGAAATCATGGTCATCCGCCTCGAGTGCAAGGGCGGCCCGCGGTTCAAGATCAACCCTCTCCTCTTCATTGATGACATCTGGATCATCGACAGTAACTCCGCTGAGTTTCCACTCTCGGTAGACAAGAAGGTGACCAACAAGCTGATCTACGACAAGGTGCGGAATGCGAACACGGAGGAGGCACAGATGAAAATCTGCGGGTATGAGCTGGCCGCGATCATCACCGGAAAATACGAAGAGGCACAGCAGGGCGAGGACACGTACACTGCCTACATCCGCTGCGGTGCACAGTATGCGATCACAAGGCGAACGACGTAGGTGGTATTTGACCGGGGACTCGTTCGTGGACAAGGTCGATGAGGCTGTGGCGCTGCAGGCTGATGCGAGGATCCTGTTCTACCGCAAGACCATCGATCTGCTCTATTGATGCTGCGACCGATATATAGTGAGATAATGAATATAAGTCTGATAAAAAGATTTATTCGTGGGGAGGGGATAGGGATGGCGCAGTGATAACCAATTATAGACTCTCTCTATCCTATATATTGTCGTACAGTAATTATATTCGGTTGATGAGCCTCGGTCATAAAATTAAAAACAACAGCGATACGTTGGCGCATATTAAAAGAGAGGTGCAAATGGACGTCGGCTGCGACTCATCGCACGACTGCCCCGCCGCAATCTCGGGTAGCGACTCCAGTCGGAGCCAGACCAAGACGAACGCAGATTCTGCCGTCCCATCCTGCTCGCCACGATCTCCGACGTCTTCCGCGAACAGCCAGAACACGCCCCACTCCCCCTCTCTCGAGGAGAGCAAGGCCAGCCTATACTCCCTCACTGCCTCTGACATGATGTTCCAGATCAGGGACACCACCACCGGAGTCTCCTACGACATTCGTCGCGGGGTCCCGAGCATCACGGATCAGCTCACAAAGTTGGGAAGGGAGCCGCCGAAGGGCGCGGTCTGGGCCGAGTGGTGGGGGCAGAAACGTGACCGCAACTTCGACCTTCTCTCCGCCTCCGAGCGGGGCGACCTCTCCCAGGTCTCAGATCTTCTTGACACAAAGAGGCACGGTGACCTCGCAGCCGATGTGAATGCGCGAGGCCTTGAAGATTTCACTGCGCTTCACTATGCGGCCAACGAAGAACACGCTGAAATCGTTAGATTCTTAATCACCCAGGGGGCGAACGTAAATGCTGCCACGGTCAGTCTGCAGACTCCTCTTCACCTGGCAGCATGTCGCGGCAACTGCGAGATCGTGCAGCTGCTCGTCCATGCCAAGGCCGATGTTAATGCACGGGACAAGGACGGGAACACGCCGATACATGTACTGGCGGAGTTCGGACACCATCAGGCGCTTGGCTGGGCCCTGGAACACGGTGGGGGCAGGGCGGATGTGAAGAATTCGCTGGGACAGACTCCGGGGGACGTGGCCGGCAGTCTTGAGACCAGAAGGATGCTGGTGGCACAACAGCCCGGATACGCCAGGACCGCAGTGGGCGGCATTGTTATGCACAACAGCCGCGCTGACACCATAAAGGAGCTGATGTTCCGGTCACGCCTGGTGGCAGCATCGGCCGAATCGAGGCCCACGACATCACCTACCAAGCGGGTAGAGATCCTGCCCACCTCCGGCGCAGGTGCGGCAACGCTGGTCTGCCCAGAAGACTTCATCCCAGTCCAGCTGCTGGGCAGAGGCGCGTTTGGCGAAGTGTATCTCGCACGGTTTGTGCCCACCGGAAGGTTTTACGCCGTGAAGGTCCTCTCCAAGCAGCACATCGCGAAGCAGAACCTGCTGAAATACGTCCGGACCGAACGGAACGTGTTGCGCTACAGCAGGCACCCGTTCATAGTGGGCATTGAGTTCGCGTTCCAGAACCCGGAGAGTTTGTTCCTGGTGCTGGAGTACTGTCCTGGGTACACACGGCTATTGCGATCACGATTTGCGTAGAGGCGACCTCGGATATGTGATATTCAAGGAGAAGCGGCTGAGCGAGTCGCGGGCGCGAATATATGCTGCAGAGGTGCTTCTGGCCCTCGAGGAGCTCCATCGGCGAAATATAATTTTCCGCGACCTAAAACCAGACAACGTGGTCCTCGACGCGGAGGGCCACGCCCTGCTAACTGACTTCGGTCTTTCCAGAGAAGGTGTGGTGGGAGCTGCATCGGCACAGTCCTTCTGCGGCTCGCCCGCATACATGCCTCCCGAAATGCTTCGACGCCACGGCCACGGCAAGGCCCTCGACTGGTACCTCCTTGGCGCCTGCATCTACGAGATGCTCATCGGTTCTCCTCCCTACTTCGTTCCTCACAGGTCTTTCTCTTCGGTCTGACACTGACAAAGTAGGAAGAAAACGATCGAGAACATCCAGGAGGGCGCGCTGACCATCCCCTCTTATATTTCAAACGAGGCAAAAGACTTGCTGCTGCATCTGCTGACAAGGGACCCTGCCAGAAGACTTGGGGGCGGGAAGAACGATGGAGAAGAGATAAGACGGCACCCGTGGTTCCGGGGGATGGACTGGAACGTGGCGCTAGGTCGCGGACTGAAGCCGCCAAAGCCTGTTGTGAGGCGCGTCGCCGCTGCGGGGATCATGAGCTCGGCGTGCTTCTTTAACGGGAAGAGGGAGACAAACGCGATCGAGGACTGGACCTTTGTGGCGGACAGCGTTAAGTAAGTCTCGGGATTGTGCTTTCGAGTATACAATCTGTGAGTGCGTGTTACGTTTGTGCCGTGTGGTGTGATGCATAGGGGTTTTGGGGTTTTGGGGTTTTGG
>QFZN01008082.1_pt1 | contig 10722 bp, 14 predicted proteins | sample 1740101 | NCBI WGS metagenome assembly QFZN01 (sample SAMN09210849, study PRJNA391713) | Ciliate metagenome, whole genome shotgun sequencing project. | isolation source: combination of 50 Heterometopus sp. ciliate cells from an enrichment culture... | host: Heterometopus sp. ...
CCCCTGTGGGCTATCGATACTAGACGGGCGAAGTGAGGCGATGAAGCGACAAAAAATAAAGTGCGTAGGATTGAATATAATATGTATATATAGGTATACAAAGCCCTCGGCAGCGTCGGTCAACGCACAAAGGCAACAAGTCTTGCCGCGAACACTGTCTGCCCCACCCGGAACTTGCCGCCGTCTGCTATCCTGAAGAACTCTGACAGAAACAGCCTATTTTGTTATCGAAGCTGCGGCGTACCACGTTCCATTCGTGCTTGAGTTTCCGGAAATGCCGTCCTCGATCATCCATCTCTCGTCCTGGTACCAAATGCTAGTATTATCCTTATTTGGGGGAGTATACGTGCAGTGGCTCCGAGAGATGCCCTCATCCTCGACACGGAGCCGACATTCCTGTGCCCTGCCCACCAGCACCGGCCCTTCGCAGGCTTGCAGTGTTCTACCCGATTTTAATATATGTGGCAGCCTACATGGTCTGATCCGCCCGGGGTCCCTCGAGGAACCGCAGCTCGAGTCTGTCGGCCTCAATCGCGGTCACGGCCAAACTCGATTCCCCGAAAGCGAGTATGTGTCCAAGATTAAGCTCGAGCGCGGAGTCGATCTTAAGGAAGGTGCCGAGACCCTGGCCGTTGTCTTTGACGTAATATCCGCCAGTCGCACGCTGGTATTGGATGACCGAGTTGATCGCCGCGCCCTCCGGGAACGCGATGTCCACCAAGCCTTCCTTCCCAGACCCCGCCGAGCCCAGGTACACGAGCCCGTCCCGCGCGTTTCGGGCGGACTTGCAGTAGCCACTCGCCGTAATCAGGAAAGTCGTGCCCGCGTCAAAGGCAGGACTCTCGACGACCTCGAGGACCAGTCGGGGCGCCTTCTCTTCCTCTTCCTTCGAGATCTCTGTGGGCGACTCGGTCCGCGTCTACTCTGTTGCTTGACTTAGCTGATACGTGAGCTTTTTGGGTGTGAAGGAGCTTAGGGGCAGTGCGGAGCATTATATGCTCTTTGGTGGCCACACCGTTCATTTCGGTCCCCTCGTGTGTGAACTAAAATTGCATAGCGAGCGTGGGCCCGAACCTGGAGGCCGGTAGACGAGTCTTTAAAGGACAGCTCATGCTTGCGATCGGAGGAGCGTGGAGAGATGCAGCAGCCCTACGAGGGGGAGTAGCCGGACGGGGAAATACCATAGTGACTATTTGTGTGGTGCGTTACCTGTCGAATTTATTCGTTCCGCTCTTACCACGTATATATACTGGGGCATAATTGTAATATCCGGCGAATTCTTGTAAGACTGAGTTTGGCCTCCGCTCATCCCCCGCTTCGAGGAGAACGTCGCATAAATCGTTGGGTCGTTACCTAACCGGTTAATATTAAAGAATAACAGCTCACCAACATGCAGGCGCGCAGGAAGGACTCAGCGGACTCGCGGGTGGCCAGGACCATTCGTCACCTCAAAACGCTCAAGTATTTTGCCTTCCAATCATACACTAGACATGACTCCGCGAAGCCCCCCAAACCGCAGGAGGAATCCTTCACCGAGGACTGTCCCGACACTGCGGACAGCAGCAACTCGAAGAAACCGACCGCGGGCGCGAAAGTGTTCGTGCGCAGCAAGTCCAGGTCGGTGGGAAAGCGTTGTTCCCAGTCAAGGATGACGCTGTACTCACCGGCACAGGAGGGTCAGATGCTCGAAACTATGCACGACAAGAGTCTGGATCTGATGAAGAAGAGCAACGACATCGTGAATGCGGTCAAGGCCGCGGGGATGGATATCGGGGAGGTCTGCGAGGCTCTCTTCCGCGACCGCATGTTTCGCTCAGGTATTTTCCCCGCGCTTGAGAATTTATAGTGGCAGCGAGCAGGGCGGGCACGGTGATGAAGAGCTCGAAAAAGCTTGAGACGTTTCTGCTGGAAAGGGTGAATCGCAAGATGGAGGAGATCAAGACGAGCTCCGCGGTGGAACGTACCGAAAATAGAGCGACCTGGTAGGAGAGTACAACAGAGTCGTGGGACACATGGACTCGCGCATCGAGAAGCTGCGGGTGACCCAGCAGCTGAGCAAAACTGGTTGTGTAGTATGATTCTGTATCAGTAATAGTGCGACAATGTTTCTTGCGAATCGGTGGGATGCCGAAACATATCACAGAAAATCAACATCGCCTGTGCCACATCATTCACCGTTATCATATGTCTCCGTATTTTTGCCGGTAGCGCTCGAGGATCTGGTATGCGCTTCCCAATTCGCCGTCCTTGTCCCGCAGCTCCTTCGAAAGCTTATCGTTCTCCTCCAGCAGCGACTTCTTCACAATTTCCAGCACCTTCATCTCCTGCTGCATTTCCTATCCCCCGGTCATTGTCTGGCGCGATTACATGCATCTGCTTTACATAGTCGCTCACCAGCTCGTCAAAGAACTTGTTCTCCGACGATATGAGCACATCCCGCAGTTCCTTTTCCCTCTCCTTGTTCTGACTTGGAGCCTTTGCATCTTCCTGGTCCTCAGCCTCCCCCTCTTCCAGCCCCAGAGTCTCCGCCAGCTTTTTCTGCTTCTGCACAGTGGTCTTCGACAGCAGGTCAGCCTCGTTCCACGGGAACTCCCCGCCCTTATCCGCGTCCTTCACCTTTGATCCAACCAACCTTCTGTCTAGCTTGCTCTCAAGGAGGCGACGACGCTCGAGGACCCGCTTGTACCTTCTTTCAATGGTTGCCGACATGCGAAGTTGGCGCTCCATCTCTTCGGTCATGTCGCGGAGGGGCTCGGAGGCCGCCTGTTCGCCAAACCCGCCGGTTGCGCTCCGATCAGGCTCCTCAGTGCATGTTAGATCGAGGTCGCCCGAGACCAGGATCGTCGACCGAAGCTGATCCAGCTTTTCCTGCAGCCTCTCCCGGGATTCCTTGCCCTTCTCGCCTGTGGAGCTAGTATCGAGTTTCTTGAGCTTCTTCTCTATGTCGGCGATCTGCTTGCCGTAGAAGGAGATGAAGGCCCCGTCGATCTGTGCCGCCTCGTTCTTGCTCGGCGACAGCACCACGCTCTTAGCCCGCATGGCGAAGCATAGTGTGCTGACAGACTCCTCGTATGCGGCGTACGCAGGACTGAGCGTGCACAAGACGACTACGCAATTCACATCGAGTTCGTACTCAAGCGACAGTTTCCCTCGAGCCCGCGCTGGAGGTACCGGGTGAGCTTGCTGTCACGATACGGTACTCCGCCCCCACGTTTCTTGTCCCCCAATCTCTGTATCACTGTGCACAGTGCCGTCAGACTCTACTCTGTTCGGGTATAAGACGGGTGCCTTGTGCATTTCGCCCTTCGCCTTGGCGGGGGACTGGGAGTCTTCGGAGATCGAGGCGTACTCGGAGCCGGCGACCTTGATGAGATTCACGGTGGAGTAGCGAATAAGCGGCCGACTGTTCTTCGTCTCGAGGATCCCAGAGCCGTTGGGCTTGCTCTCTATCACGATACGGAAGCTAGAGAAGGATCAGAAGGGGGAGAGAATACATGGTGTGAGAGCGACTCTTCTTCTCGTTCTTATTCGTCACGCCCGCGTACTTGAATTTATCACCATTAAGGATGACGTCGATCCCCTGCTTAAACTTGGAACAGAAGGTCTCGGTGACGTCCTTGACAGCGACTCCGGTCTATGCGGTGAATTTCGAACCCGGACCTTGAGATTCTCTGTGAGCTGGAGGTTCTTCTTCTCTGACGCCAGATCATTTATCACCTCATTGTGGATCTCGAAGTACGCCACCCGCACCATGAACTCGCGATCTGGCGTAGCCTCTATGTACGCGAATATGGTCTCCAAGGCCATCTGCGCCACGCCGTTATTGAACAACGTGTATGTCTTTCCGCTCCCTGTCTGTCCGTAGCACAATATGTTCACTATGCAGGATTGTATCAGAGTATGACCAAACCGTTGAAGCCCTCTAAGGCGTCCCAAATGTAGGGCTCAACTGCAGAGTCAAATAGCGATTGGGTATCGACCTCCGGGCCGAAGGCGTGGTCGAAGCTGTACGTCTTCTTCTTGAGACAGTTGCAGACCCCGTTTTTCGACACCTCCCACCTATTCACGCTATCCCGCCCAGATCTTACGTCTGCTTCTTGTTGCGCAAGTCGTGCTTCTCCTATCGGCACAGGTTAGGCTAGCAACAAAGATACGGTTTCTGCTAGCGGACGCAGTCTCACGCAAACATTTGCGGCCTCGCGGACCTTGGTCTTCGGTGCGGTATCCGCCGCGGCTATTGTGGCGCGCTGTGCCAGTCCGGTGTTGTTGCGACTTCCCTTCGACTTATTGAGGCCGGAGACGAGGAGACTGGTTTTGGTGAAGGTTTCGTTGCGGTCGGCCTCCCGGTCGCTCACGCTGCCATTTCTGTGGCCGATCTGCGTCTTCTCGAGCCGCGGCCCCTTCCCCGTCGGTGTATTGTCCTTCGTGTGAATCCGACTCGCCTTCTTGCTGCTTCCGGAGGCCAGAGGCAATCTCGCGGACCTGTCGCCCCTTCCGGCCGCCACCGTGTTGTACTGCTTCAGAGCCTGTGTCCGGCCCTTCTGTCCCCCACGCGCATCTCTTATCTTCTCCTTTATGTCCTCCCGCATCGACCGCGTCAGCTCCCTTGCGCTCAACGGGCCGGAGCCGGTGTCCTCAGGAAGGAGGGAGGTGCGGTCCAGAGGCGGCTTGGCGGCAGAACCCTTGGTGCCGCGGCCAATCTTGACTGTGTTGCCCAATTTCTTCATCGTCGTTGCTATCCTTCTTCTTTCTGTATCTCAAAACTTTAATCGATATAACTATCGCTTTATTTAGTAATAGGGAGGGGTGCACTGCCCGATCTGCCGATCATCCCTTCGCCTGCACCGACGGTGAAATCGCGCAACGTTCTTATTATTAACGACCGTCATAACACTAACTCCAGCGAAAATTAAAATTAAAATGATTACACAAAAGGACACGTTTAGCGAGACGTTCCTCACCTGCCAGCGCGACAACGGAAAGGTAACTGTTGTTCACAGTTTCCGTAGGAACTCGGCACCATGCGCAGCGCTGTTGCTGGCGACACCAAGAAGTTCTGCATCGTCCCTTCTCAGTCCGACTACTACAAATATCTGGCGATCCAGCCCGGAGCCCTCTTTTTCAAATCCCTCATCCATGGGAAGTTCCCCTCCGCCTCCTTCTCGCTCAATATTCCGATAATCCTGTTTCAGCAGACTATGCTTTACACTGGTATGCATACTTTTCGGTCATGATATCGTAGGAAAGAACGGACGACTGAAGGCCCGTGAGAACATCAACACAAAAACGTATATCGACAAGATCGCGGCGCGGAGTCCTGGGCAGCCGTTACCGGACGAGCCGCGGTTCGTGATACAGGAAATCCAGCCAGAGCATCCTTGGTCCGAGGCCGAGGTACCGTCCCGAGCCTTAGGAGTAGACAATACCAACGCCACGGGAGATCATGGGTCGTTACAGCTCCGGCCCGTCGTACCACCAGATGTTCCGCCAATACATCAAGGCGGCGGGGGATCATATGCTGGTCTACCGACTCTTCTACTACGCCGCCAGGAAGGTTTGCAGATTTGCCGCTAACCGTCCCGTGGTAGGCTCCCATCGTCATAGCGTTTGCGAGCAAGACCAAGTACGACGAGGACCGGCTGGACATCGAGGCGAAGTACCTCATCAAGGAGACCGACACGACCTTGGATACTTACACACTGTCGGGGAAGCCGATAGAGCGCATGCAGACTGAGGCTAAGAAGATCTGCAGCTTCCTCTCGCTGGCATATGGGTTCAGGATCGTGGAGCTGGTGGCGGATTTCGTGAAGGAACGGGACGACCGGTACGGTCTGCTCAACGTGCGTTCCTTCGTACTCGAGGAGAGCAACTATTCCCTCAAAGTTCGCGAGTCCCAGCATCTAATCGAGAACCAGGCGGTGCTGCTGGGCCAGCTCAGGACCGTCGCCAGCGACTCTAGTACGATACTTTGCTCGATATCCGATATAGCAATATGCAGACTCTGCGGCTTCAGGTTCAATCGGGCCATAGAAGGACGCCGAGTCACCGCCCACACGCTCCTAGAGCTGAGGGAACACCTGAAGAGGCGTGGAGTGCACATCGTGATAAACTTCAAGGTACGGGCGGCAGAGTTCATGTCGCATACGGTGACAGTGTGCGAGGCTTGCTACGACGTTGCCATAGCCGAGCACCAGCTCATGGACGTGGAACGCGAGTTCGCCAGGGCCCAGAACATTCCTGTCAAGCAGGAGACTCTCCAGTTGGATCTTAACAAGAAGAACGAGCCTGCGGGCGCGATAACGAAGCAAGTTATGCCCTGCGCCAGCATGTACCAGTGGCGTGTCCTCTTCTTCTTCAACAACATAATTAACAACAGTATTTCCTAGCATGATCCGCCAAATAGACAACAGCCTCATCACGGGCCCAGACAAGAAATACTTCCTCCAGTCCAAGTTCCTTAAGCACACAACCGCATACCCGCTCTCCGCAGACTGGAAGGACGGAAAATGCAAGCTAAACTCAATTCGTGTACACTACTTCTTCAGCGCGACCCGCAACATTGACGACATGCTCAAAACCGCCCTTGTCGACCTCCGTCTCACCGAGGGTTCCGACTCTGACTCCCCCACGATATTTCAGGGCAACGCCTTGCTTCTCCAGGACTTCTTTCCCAGCTACATAGCGTGCCCAAACATGGTGGCGCCGAAGCTGAGCTACCTCTTCGCCCCGAAGGCTGACTCTCACGTCACAATTCAGATAATCGTGGGACTGGCGTGCGACGGCCCGGTCGAGACCGAAAACCTCACGCTCTACAAGCACGACTCCCAGAATTATGTGTATTTTGCGGACGACTCATTTTACACGTCACACCCGTTCCCGGATGCATGGATCGAGATGTTCCGCACCAACGACATCCCCAAGCTTCCGCTCTCCGACTCCGGGTACATGCCTATCCTTACGGACCGGGCAATCGTGCCGAAGAGCCCGGTAAACGAGAAGCGGCGAATCATGGAGAAGATGCGGCGGACGATAGCCACCCAGGGCACGGGTGTTCCGAGCTATGCCCTCAAACTAACGTGCAGGGGCAGTCTCAAGCCGGAAACCACGAAGCCTTCGCAGCAACTCCTCCTCACGGTCGCAAGGCGGAAAATTCGAAGAAACGCTCCCCCGCTGGCCATGACATATGTCACCGCTGTGACCTCGCCGCATTCTGGCACCCACAACACCTGGTCGCCTCCTCCTCTCCCGCCACACGAGATCAGGGAAGAACTTGTCCGCGCGCTCACACTTGAAAACGGAGACAAAAGCGGGCTGGAAGACGAGCGTCCCCGCATGTTGGACTCAGGACGACACCTGGGCGCGAGGCCGGGAACAGTGCCAGCTGTGGTGGTGACAACGCAGATGAGCAGTTTGGAGGAAAGGCTGGGCGGGGGAGACGGCTCGACCGATTCCACGTGGATCCAGGAGGCGAAGCAGGCTACGAGTGCTGCTCAGACGAAGAAGCATAAGAAGAAGACGACGAGAAACGCGGATGACCGATACACGCGGACCTTGCAGTTCATATAATAACTCATGGAAAGGAGAGTAAAACGAAACCCTTATCTTATATATATAAGGATTATTCGCGTTCCGTAAATTGACTCAGGGAGACAAGCACAGTGGCAATTCTGTCGCAGTGTTTTGCTTAGAAGCACGATTTACATCTCTGTACATCTGAGAGTCAGTTCTCATTATTATTATGCTATATGAAGTACGAGCGAGAACAGGTGGGACAATCTCCCTTCCTCTCGGTCTTCCCAGGTTGCTTCTCTCGCAGACACGCCTGGTGGAAAACATGATCAGAGTTGCAGGTGAGACCGACGACCTTTTCGCCCGGCTGGAATCCGCGACCGCACACTCCGCATTCCTTCGCCTTCATGCTGGTCTTGTAGGGCTTCACCACTCCTTTCAGCGGACGGAGAACCAGGCCGGTTTTAACGTTCATTGCATGTATTCCCGATGATATCTGCGCTGTTGACGAAAGCTGTTGCTGTGGCAAAGGCGCATCTTCCCCGAGAAGTTGATTGGTATCCCTTTGGGTGGAGACCATCGCCAGCCGGTTTTGCGTCCCCGCCAGTTCGGGCGATGACTTTTCGTCTGCCCTTGTCCCTCCGGCTGTCCCAGACTCCTCGTCTTGTTTCGCCTCGCACTCGTATTCGGGCCGCTGACTGCGAGAGACGTGGGGAGACTGCTGGGGAACTATGCGCCTGTTGGCCTTGCGCTGGGCCAGGTTGGCGAACAGTTTCATCGTGAATATCTTGTAGAGGAAGATAAGGGCGTACTGCAGGAGACGCAACAGGTGCACGATAACTCCCATAGCCAATACAGAGATAGTGCATCCCAGCAGGAAGTACAGCAGCACAGCCCCCAGAAAGCCGAGGTCGATTGCAGACTTGTAGTCGCTGCTGAACCCAAGGTCGTCGTTCACAACCTCGCGAAGTGCGAAATACGCAAACCCCGCCAGGGCGACCAGGGAGAGAACGTAGTTGCACCCCATGAAAACGACGAAGCCGCGCTGCAGCTGCAACTGTCTTCTTGCGCTCACCACGCCCACGTAGTAGAACACGAACACACTCATCACAATGCAGATTACGGCGGCTGCTCCCCCTATAATCGCGACGATGGTTGCGTCCTTGCCGCCAAGGTAGACCAGAGCGATGGCACCGACGGCAACGGCAAGGCAGAGCAGTTTGAGGACGAAGAGCACGAGCTGAACACGGAAAGACTCGATGATCCAGCCCTTGACCAGGTGTATCACGTCCTTCGAGTACGGCTCAGAGATCGAGGAGTCGAAGAGGATAGGGTCGGCAGGGAAGTCGATGACACGGGTCTTGCCATGAGTGCGCTGCTCGTCGTAAGAAGGCTGCAGAGGCTTGTGTTCCGCGCGGCTTGCGGGAACGCAGCGACTGGTTGGCTTCTTGGGCCGCGGCAGCTGTCTGAACGTGTTTATCGGCATCGGCAACTGCTTTTCGTTCGATTTCATTGTGGGAGGCACTTAATTATTTCTTTTTATGCGTGCGTGAGTATATTAATAACCTTATCTGTTCCGTTGCTGTTTTATTGCTAATAAAATAAACCAGCAGACAGGCCATACACCGAATCGATGAAGGCGAATCTGGTCTTCAGACAGAACAACGAGCTTACCTCTGCGGCCGTCGAGGCCTGCAAGGCTCTGTTCATCGACCCCTCCTCCCTCTTTCCTCGGTACCCTTCTTTCAATACCGCGTCTAGTCCGCTCTCCTCCTTTAAACAACAAGGAATCAGCGAGAGCATCCAACGACTGCGTTGCAACCACTACGAGGCGAGACGGAAAAGTACCTTCGCTTCTCACAGAGTAGCATTGGAGTCGGATGTGCGCGGCTACATTCGGGCCGAGCGAATGAACAGGTCGGCTGTGGCGCCGCCGCTGAGCTGTACCGCCCGCTCCTGGGCCCTCCAAGCTGCGTTTCGCAGGCGGAAGCGCGGCTCCGTTCATTCTGTCTCAAGACGCGAGGACCGCGAAAGCTCCCGTGCCGACTCCGAATACTGTATGAAGGAGCAGCGAGTGTAGTAGTCCTCAACAAAACGTGCGCCAATGTCCAGTATGAGAGAGAGAAGGAGAGGCGGGCGCACGGGCGCAGTCTGAGCAATGCGTCGGAGATGCAGAGGAGACTTGAAGAGAGCTCAAGAAGGAAGGAGGAACGAACGCGGCAGATTGCCCGAGAACGTGAGCTGCGGAACCAGAAGAAGGTGATTCTTTTTGTGGCGATTCTGCCCGTAGATAGAGAGAGTGCTGAAATCGAACAGACGGCTGGAGGAGAAGGTGGCGCAGTCGCGTCTTCAGCGGGAACACGAGGCCCGCCGTGCCTGGGACCGCACGATAAAGCAGCAGGAGGTCACCAAGCGTTTCTTCTCCACAAGATCCGAGTATGAGGCCGAGGCCGCCTTCCGCTGCCATCTGATACACGTGAATGACGCAAGGAGGGCCCTGGGAAGGGTGCTCAAGCGGGAGTCCGACCGAACCGCCGATAGCGTGCGTGTGGTCCGAAGACTCAGCGAACTCGACGGCAAATTCAAGCGGACCGAACGGGTCTACCAGGCCATGGCCGCAAAAAAACTTGAAAAGACGATCGAGATGAACCAACGGTTTGAGACAGCGCTGAAACGCAGGGCGACGACGTCGACCCGGCCCTCTCCACAGCGGATGCGTGCGACTGCTAAAGTGGACTCAGGGTTCAACGTCTCGTTCTGTCTTCCCCCGAGTCGGCTGGACTCGTCGCTGCCCAGTGGGCGGGGAAGATGGAGGACTCCCGGCGGGTCCCGCGCCCCCAGCTCGACCAAGCAGTACAAGAACTACCAGGAATTGATGAGCTGTCGTGCCCAGGCCGAGGAGGACATGAAGGCGCGGACCGCAAGCAGGATCCACGAGCAAGAAGCGAAGGCAAGGCTGATCACGTCCACAATGCGACAGAGATTCGAGGAGACCAGGGAACAGGAGAGACTGAGGAAGAGCGACCACGAGGAGAATCTGAGGAGGATCCAGATATTCAGACTGCTGCAGAAGCGCGAGACGCTGGAAAGGCTGCAGATTCCGATCGCGGCCTATCCGCATATCGACCAGCTGATAACACATTGATTCTCTCAACTACTACTACTAGTAGTATAGCAGCAGAAGAAGCATCTCGGCTCCCGGCTCCCAGGGGT
>QFZN01008092.1_pt1 | contig 10712 bp, 8 predicted proteins | sample 1740101 | NCBI WGS metagenome assembly QFZN01 (sample SAMN09210849, study PRJNA391713) | Ciliate metagenome, whole genome shotgun sequencing project. | isolation source: combination of 50 Heterometopus sp. ciliate cells from an enrichment culture... | host: Heterometopus sp. ...
CTTGAACCACATCAGGTCGCTGTGGGTGACCTCCGAGGGGTATATCGGCTTATCAAAGGCGACCGACATCTGGTTGATCGACTTATTGAGGTAGTTCACCGCGAGCTGCCGCGACGTGGGACATATCTTTGGTCTGAACGAGTAGTGTCGCTCATCTCTGCCCTCAGTGCTCTTCGCAGTCTGTCCCCTCGAGGTCCGGTTCTGATAGAACTGCATGAAGTAGCTGTGAATGTTCCTCACGTCGACCCTTCTCACACAGTAGACCTCGCTGTCCTCTCGGAACCCACCGCGCGAACCATCTCCAGCTCCAGTCGCAGGACCGAGCTCATCCCGCGGCTCGGTCTCGTCGCTCTCCGGGATCGCACTCACTCCCCGCGTCCAGTCCTCCCGTCCCATCAGGCTCCCTCCACGTTTTGTGCACGCTCTTCCCGGGTTCGTCTGCTCCATCCACGGCTGGTATATGCCCATCACAGCCAGGAGGAAGGCCCTGAGATTTCGCCTCGACACCCCGCCGAGGTCTTCCCCTCTTAGGACCTGCCACATGTCGTAGAGAAGGGCGCCCTCGCTGTTGGCCCTTGCGCCACTGGCATCTCCGACACTGCTGGTGACCGAGCCCAGGGCGTGCGACGAGGTTCTGCTTAGTTCTCCCTTATCCTTCCCGCCGTCCATGAAGCCCATCATGGTTAACAGCTCCGCGGTCTTCAGGTAGCTGAGAAGACAGGCGCCCCGAGAAGCTCTGTCGAAGGCACGATCGAACTCGTGGGAGAAGCGGTCGGCCAGGCAGGTCTCGCTCTTGTCGAGAACGTGACTCGCACAGCCTTGCGCCTGCAGACGCAGTTGCTCCTCGGCCTGCCGTCTGCTTAGGGATTGGGCCCTGCGCTTGGCGTCGCCGTAGAGCAGCGAGTCCACTGTGCTACCTCTCCGCAGCCGCTTCGATCGCTCGTTTATCTCCGGGTTGAAGCTCAGATTAAGCGAGAGTTCCTTCATGGGCTCACGAACGGAGCCGCTGCGGAGGTGCTTGGCCGCAGAATATAAATGTTCGTGTATGCTCCCGCTGCGCCGCGCCGAAATCAGCCGCTCCGACCTCTTGTCCACCTTCGGCACAAATTCGTCCGGCCTTATAGTGTCGCGCTCTTTTACGGACTCCCCGATTTTCCGGTCGCGGTTCCTGGCGAATCTCATCTGGTCTCCGTAGAACTCCTCTGCGGACCGGTAGTCCTGGGAATCTTGCCCCCGGATAGAGTGGACCGTCGGCATGAACGAGCAGCCGTGGAGTTCTCGTGTGCAAGCTTCGTACTCCAGCCTTCGCATCTCTTGTCTCTTCTCCCACTCGTACTTCTGCATCTTCTCGTCCCATCTCTCTATTTGGTCGGAGGATTGCTACTGGGATGTGCGGGGATGCAATACCTTCTGCTTTGTTTGCTGTTTTCCAGAGGTGGTCGTCTTGTTTATAAGGCCGCGACAGTACTCGAGAGTCGCGTTAGGAATGTTGGAGGGGACACGGCGACTCACGCTGGCCAGAGATCGGTTGCAGCCAGAGGAGGAGGCGCTTGATTTGGGGAGGAGACTCTTCTGCGACCGCAAGTTGCTGGCGTTCTTCCGATATTGTTTGCTGAGAGAGACAGTGCTGGCGGTCTCAGAGGGCAGCAGCAGCTTGAGCAGGGCCTCGCCCTCGACCCGACAATCTGATGGGGAGTCGCCTGTCTTTCCGATCGCAGACACATTGAACCTGGACCCGACAGGCTTCTTTCCTGCAGAGGGGTCGAAGACCGTGAATTCCCGGTTGGAGGAGACGATCGAACGATTTCGGCCAAGCTTCTTCTGGCCTGGCGGTGACCCATTGTCAAGGAAGTCGAGAGTGTCCCCCAGAGAAGGATGCGGCATTCCGCGCCTTCTCGGCGGGCTTCGGTCCTTCCGTGTGCACATCGTCTGTCCAGAATACTAAGACAGAGTCAGAGGGACGAAACATGCAGGAACCTGGGCGCGGGTGGGCGGACTGCTGGTTTCGTCCTCAGCCTTGGTCTGTGCGGTCTCCGTGTGGAGGGGGCGCTCGTTGCCGGCTTTCGTTTTCATTTGTTCTTCTCGCCGCTGCTATCTTTTTAAATTGATTCGATTCGAAATGTGCTGACTTCACGCCATCCCCATGCGCACGGAATTTATGAGTGGCGGCGGCAGAGAGAAAGGCAGCGCAGACAGAGAAAACTATAATGTTTACACGCTTAACTTTGATAATACTCTTGCTTGCGGCAATATGCCGCGTCCGCCCAGAGGACTCTGCGGTCATGAAGGTCAACCTCAAAAGTATGCTCCTCGTGACCACCATCAAGGGCCACATCTACGCTATTAACAAAGAAACCGGAGAGGAGATGTGGCACGCGACATTGGGGGAGGACCTGCTGTCCACAACATACAGCCAGGCAACGGACATCCCTGAATTTCTGTACAACCTGCACACACAAAATGTGTCGTACCCCCTGCTGGTGCCACTGATGGAGGGCCGGACCGCAATGTACGTGCCTAACCAGGGCTTCCAGGTATGCGAGACCCGAAAATCGCACATTGGCGTAGGAGGTGGCGTTCACCATTCCGCAGCTGGCCGCACAGTGTCCCTTCACCAACGGCGCGGGCGGCTTCTACATGAGCGCCAACCGGGCCTCCACCCTCTTGTTGATCGATCTCAGCACCGGCTCCATCAGTCGCATGGGAACCTTCGACGAGGAAAAAGAATACGTTGGGAATTATGAGTCGGACACGTGTCTCAATATTAACAACGACACGAATACATCGAAGAAATGCAGCCAGCTGATACTCCCAACGCATAGCAGCACGTTCTGGCTGGTGCTGACACAACACCAGCTGGAGGCCCTGGACATCTCCACCAGTACGCTCTCCTCCTCACCCCGCTAGAAACGAGCCCATGGAGCATCCGATACACCGAGCTGCTCGACATCGCTGCCAAGAACGCCACCCTCGAGCTCCCTCCCCATTATCTGGGCTACGAGTTCGTGGTGGCCAACTCCCACATCCTCCACGCATACCAGGCCGACACCGTCTCCCCCGGCGCAGGCAAGCTCCTCTGGAACTTCTACGCCTCCGCCCCCATACTCGGAGTCTACCAGATCGTCCAGGGTCTGCGCCTCATCAAGCTCAAGCTGAACTCGAACATGAAACAGAACCCAGACAACCTGCGACTGTACGCATTTCAGGGGACGGTGTTCGGGACCTACAGCTGGGAGGGCGCAGGGGACGAGGTCTCAGTTCGGAGAGAGAACGCAGCCAGGTATGAGGAAGAGTACGAGGCCGCGATCGTCCCGCTTCTTCAGTCCAAGGCTGTAGCTCTTATACAGGATAAAGAGTTCGCGCCGGAGAGGTACCCGGCCCCGTGGGACCAACACAAGGTGGCGATGCCAGAGGTGGTCGGCACGAATTACATAGCGTCGGTGGCATTTCTGATCTGCGGGGCGCTGCTGTGCTTCGTCAGCATCTTGCACGTCCCCTGGATCAACCCTAGTCCGGTTCAGGACCATGCCACGGACACAGCCGGATTGAAGAAGGAAGAGCCGAAGCCTGAACCCTCTCCTCCGACCAAACTGGAAGAGGAGATCAAGTCGCCCTCAAACACCGAGAAGTCGCCATCTGCATCCCCACAATCTAAGGCAGAAGATGAGAGTCCTTTCAACGGCGTGGTCAAGAGGAGGACGACGAACCCGCTGACAGAACTCGAGGTCGGCCAGCTGACCATGTTCACAAATAAGATCCTGGGCTACGGCAGTCTTGGGACGATCGTCTACAAGGGGAAGTTCTCGAATCGGGCGGTGGCGGTCAAGCGACTCTTGCGGCCTTTCAACGAGGTTGCCACAAAGGAGATATCCGCGCTCATATCTTCGGACAACCATCCTAACGTCATCCGCTACTTCGTCAAGGAGGAGGACACGTACTATACTCGCGATTTGCTAACCCCTTGAGTAGAGAGTTCATATACATCGCACTGGAGAAATGTGCGGGGTCGTTCGACCAACTGATCGAGTACATGGGCGCTCCCGCGGCAAAACGCGACGCCAATCCCAAGCTCAAGAAGATCGCGAAGCTCTTCGGCGCCACAGAGCTTTCTCAGGAACTATTGCTCGCCATGTTCACGGATGCGATGCAGGGGCTGAGCTTCCTTCACTCGAACAACATTGTGCACAGAGACCTGAAACCGCAGAATATCCTGATAAGCAAGTTCAAGCGTGCAAAGATATCGGACATGGGGATGTGCAAGCAGCTGACGAACATAGAGCACTCGTTCGAGACGAACGCATCGGGCACGTGGGGGTGGCAGCCGGCGGAGGTGCTGGCTGGGCAGAAGAGGCACAGTTCGATCGACATATTCTCAATGGGCTGCGTGCTGTACTACACGCTCACGCTGGGCAAGCATCCCTTCGGTGACAAGTTCTCGCGGGAACGGAACATCCTGCGCGGGACCAGCGACCTTTCCGAAATAAAGGACAAGAACTACGAGGGACTGCACCTGATAGAGCACATGGTGGCCTTCGAGGCGAGCAGACGGCCAACCGTGGGGGATTGTCTGAATCACGTCCTTTTCTGGGACGACGAGCGGAAGCTCAACTTCTTAGGGGAGGTCAGCAACAAGATCGAGTACGATGTTGGCATCCACATGCTCAGTATTTGAATTCGATATGATCACTCTGTGCTGTAGACAGCAAACTTCTCCAGGGCTTCGACGGGATCTCCGCCCAATTCGGCCTCTTAGCGCATTGCGGAAACAAGTGGAACACGATGCTGGACAAATCGCTGGTATATCGTTCGCGTGCATCCATTGATAGATCCAGGACTTGAACATGCACCGGAAGAAGTACAACTACCACTCACCTAGCGACCTCATTCGCGTATCCTGCCTGATCTCCCCTGTGTAGATGATCAGAAACAAGCGAATCCACTACAGAGAGCTGCCGACGGAGAAGCAGAAGCTGATCGGACTGCTGCCGGCGGGGTTCCTGCGCTATTTTGTGAGCCGGTACCCGCGACTCATGGTGGTCCTCTACGTCTTCGCCGCCACCTTCGTTCCCAAGGAGATGGGCATCAGTCCTGCCTTTGCTGCAACCCCTGTCCCGGCCGCACACTAAGCGCGTCACGCGATTCTACTATTTATTCACAGAGATGCATTCGTGCCTCGATTTTGAGAGGGTCGAACGTCACCGCGGCCGATTCACGTCTTCTTATTCTCTTCTAATAGATTTGTGGTGACTTTATTAGCACGGCCACTTATAATTGCTATTTTTATCTATGCTCAAGATGCGATACGCATCGCTCCTCTTCCTGCTGGCCTTCGTAGTCGCAGGCAAGGTGGAAGAAGAACTGCCCATGGAAAAGGCCACCGAGATCATCCAGCTCAAGGCTGGCGAGTCCGGCTACTATCGGGCCAAGATACCAAGCGACATCCCCAACAATCAATACTTTCTGATCTTCGACGTATTCCCGCCGGACGGCGACAACTCCGACCCCGACATCTTTGTCTCATCGGTACCTATACCGCTCTCCAGCATCTGTAGACCACGGCCTTCCCCACGTTCCAAACGAGCGAGTGGAAGTGCAACGCCCTGGGCCAGGACATCTGCGTCGTTCCGCGCGAGGTCGTTTCCGCCGAAAAGACCTTCCATGCCAGTATCCTCGTCCCGCTATAACACATCTAGCCGTCTACTGCGACCGCGCCTGTAACTACAGAGTGCATACCTCGCTGAAGTCCGAGCTGCAGCTGCACGCCGGCGAAAGCATAAGCGAAACCCTGGGTCCATCCGAGACTCGACTCTACAGACTGTACGTGCCACCAAACAAGAACATGCGGTCGGTCAGTATCTCGCTCACAATCGGCGCCATGAACATCTCCGCCGTTCGCATGTTCGTCTCCATTGACAACGACGGGAAAACTCTACCGTCCAGCAGCAACACGATGCGAGTAATGCCGACCTGGGTGGGGCTCATGGCCAAGGCTTACGATACGGACCCGGCGTGGTTCTGCCAGAACTGCACCTATAAGGCGCTCATAAGCTCGAAGATTGACACCGCCTACACGCTCAGCTTCCACACAAGTGATATTGCCGTGGAAATCAAGGACGAGACTGCGGAGATCTATGATACGGTTCAAGCGGGGGATCGCAGCTGCTACGTGTACCGTGTCAAGTCGGCCTCTGAGAGTCTTCAGCTCAATCTCAACCCTTTCGGCGGCAATCCTGACCTCTATGTTAACCCGAGGGAGCTGCTGCAGGATCTCAGCAAGTTTACATTCAATTCCACCGGGGAACTTGGCGAAAGCATGGTGATCGGGTCCGGACAGCGCGCCAACGTGGGTCTGACCACTGGCGACTATTACATATGCGTTGTGGGGGCGTCGCAGGCCTCGTACGGACTGACTGTCACGATGCAGCCGGAGCGCGGGACCAAGCTCTTCCCCATCAGTTGTGGTCTCACTCAGACCATGTACGTCGACCAAAATGAGCTAATACTGTTCGACTACCACATCCGGGCGGACGAGCCCACAAACCTCACATTTACCCTGGTCTCGATCAACGGCAACGCCGACCTATACGTGAAGTACTGCAACTCTCGTCACAGTCACCGTGCCTCCGATGACCGGAGCTGCGACCTGACCCGCGATGAGCTGTACTCGCCGCAGCTGCTGAAGTCGACGAACGTCTCGAGCGTGGACATAATCACCACCGTGACCAACCCTGCCGCATGCACCGGCGAGTCCAAGTCTTGCAGCTATCTCATGGGGGTCCTCGGCGTGCAGGATTCTCTCTTCTCGATCAGCGTGACCTGCAGCGGCCAGGTCCAGCAGCCTCTTGCCGAGGGGATCCCTCATGTCGGCTGGGTGGACACGGCACAGAACAGATATTTCAGCTTTGTGGTCTACGACCCGACAGTGCAAAGCGTGAAGGTGCAGCTAACTTCGCTCAGCGGAGACGCGGACCTGGCGGTTTCGCGAAGCAACCCGTATTGCGATGCCAACAACGCGGACTACAGCTCCACCTTGGACTACTACATTCCTGACACCGTGGTCTACTCCCGGGATCGCGACTCCTTTCTCAACTCCACCTACCATGTGACCGTCCACGGGAGCACCTCGGCGATGTTCTCTATTACATATACTGTGACAACGAGGACGAACAAGCTGCCGAGCGCAATAATGCTTTACGACGGAAGTCCGCAGCTCGGGGCCATTAACGGGACAGAGTCGGGAGTGCTGTACAAGTTCTCGGTCTCGTTCCCGTCCAACGGTCAGCACGATATAAAGGTGACAATATCTGCCGTCGCGGGGACCTTTAGCGCCTATATAGGAGTGGACTACGTGCCCACGCCGACGAACCACACGTGGGAGCTGCACAACTACGACAGCAGCGCGAACATTCGCACCGCCGACCCCATGTACCGCGCCTGCGGCACCTACTACCTTCTCGTCACCAAGGCTCACAGCGAGGACGCCACGCCTCTTGCCTTCTCGGCCAAGTATATAACCGGACAGTACTTAACCACGCTGATGGAGGGCTTCCCAGAGGTCGGCAACCTCACAGGCGAGGGTGTCGATTACTACGAATACAACGTGTGGAACATGGGCGAATCAACTATCACCATCACGGTCACCCCACTCTCCGGCGACCCCGACCTCTACATCTCCGTCAACTCCACCAACCGTCTGCCTTCCGGCGACGCCTCCGACTACCACTCGGCGGCGTTCGGCGCGGACTCGATCCAGATCCCCACGGCCGACCTGCAGCGGAAGAACCCGCGCTGCAGTTCCAATGCCGACGTCTCCGCCTGCGTTCTCTACATAGCGGTCCTGTGCAGTTCGGATGAGTGCTCGTACAGCCTCCAGGTGAACGAGGCCGGAAAGCATGAAGCCACGCTTATCGACGGACTGCCGCAGTTCGGCGTGGCCCGGCCCGAAAAGCCCCAGCTCTACCTCATGACTCCAGACATCGCCTATAACGACACGAACACTGTGATCACGGTCTACCCGCGGGTTGGCCGAGTCAAGGTCTACGTGCTTCTGGTTCCTGCGGCCACCATTGCAGCCCGTGCCGAGGGACCAAAGGAGATCCCGGGCCCCACGAAGTACGACATCGTCTCCACCGATCGAGCTAACTCGCAGGTCGCGGTGGTGGAAAAGGAAGACCTCAAGAAGTGCGGTAGCCGGGCCTGCCAGTTCTCCATCGGAGTCTACTTCGACGATTCCGCAGAGGTTTCCATCATGCCCATCGACCCCCGCAGCGAATTCACCATCACTGCAACAAGCAGCCTCCTCAGACTGATCGACGGACAGCCCATCATCGACTTCGTTCCTTCCAAGGGATACAAGTACTACATAATCCGTGTGTCGTGCGTCCAGTGCACTCTGAGCATCGCGCTGAGTCCGCTTTCGGACGGCGATCCCGACCTCTATGTGAATAAGGGTGCATACAAGCTGCCCACAACGGAGGCTTCCGACTTCGTGTCCGCCTCCTACCGCGGCGAGTTCCTCCAGATCCTTCCCACTGACCCGTTCTTCAAGTCCGGCCAGCTGATTCGTGGCGAGTACACGATCGGAGTATACGGGGCGCAGAACTGCACCTACACGTTGACTGCAACCACCACCGCATCCCAGATCAAGGGCCTGCTCCAAGGAATTCCTGTTCGACACGAGCAGGCTGCGTCAGAGGTTTCCTACTTCTCGTTCGAGTCCTGGAAGGGAACAGACATCAGAGTGGCGCTATCGATGACATATGGAAGAACTGTAATCCGGGCCACGGTGGTCGGCAGTCTGCGGGAACACGGGATCCTTAATCGGCTGCCCAGCAACGAGCAGAAGAGTCTCTGGTCCAGTCAGAGCAAAAATACTAACGGCTACCTCGCCATCAGCAGGTTCGACTCCGGATTCATTGCAAACGGCACCTACATCATCGCCGTGGAAGCACTCGAGGCCGCAAGCTACGATATCTCTGTTGAATACATCAGCGACAAGGACTATAAGCTGCTAAAGAACGGAGAAACAGTCAGGGACAGAGTTGGAATCGGGGAGAGCGTTAAGTATGCATTTGTGTCGTCAAACTACGTGGACATCACATTCCAGCTGGCTACGCTGAGCGGGGGAATTCAGGGCCGCGTCCAGACCAACGTGACGGAGCCCACGTCCGGGTGGCGGATGGCCGGCAACTCGCGCATCACCATCACCGCCTCCGATCCTGGCTTCATTCTTGGAATGTACTACGTAACGATTCGCGGGGAGGAGGCCTCGGAGTTCACACTTAGTGCGGAACAACGCGTGCAGGCGATCAAGCTGTCTGAGGGGCTGCCGTACACGGGCAGTCTGGCGAACAACGCTCCGCAATATTTCATCTACAGCACCCGCGGAATCAAGAAGGGACTTCAGGGCGTCCGTCTCACCATCTACGCAAAGTTCGATCTGCCAGTGATCGACGCAACCGTGCTGGTCCGCGAAGTCAGCCGACAGGACCGCACCATGCCTACCCGCAGCAATCGCGACTACGAAATCGTTTACAACCACGAGCTCAGCCAACTTAGCGGCTCCATCGATGTAAGCGAGCGCGCCGGGAAGGAGCTGGCCATCTCTGTTGAGGGCGCCTTTGCTGACTATGCGGGGAAGCCTACGAAGTACACGATGGTGGCATGGAGCACCGGCATAGCGCTGATGACTCCAGGCACCAAGTACACAAACGCGTTCCAGACGCCGGGAGAGATGCACACGTACGAGTTGGTGCCAAGCAGGGAGGGCATCGTCCGGGTGGAAGCCGCCCCCTGCCGAGGCGAGATTGAGTTCTTCGTGACCCCCTCGATCGTCGCAATCCAGGATCGGAAATACGACATAAAGCGGACCGAGCTGAGCAAGGGCAGGCTATTCGGCTACTTCGAGGCGAAAAAACAGACGTACTACATCACAGTCCGCGGCGTTGCCAGCGAACAGGGCAGACAGGGGAAGAGCGGGACGGATATATGGTACACAGTGAGCGCGTCGGTGAGCGAGAGCCAGAATGCGGACGATGTGGACCCGTACGTTATTGAGAACTACGGCACTATCGTGGCCACGCAGGAGCCCGACAGGATCGTCCTCAGGTGGGGTCGCATCTATCTCAAGGACAGCCGCCGATCCCCCGCCGCCAACGTCAAGTTCAGCGTCTATGTCGCAAAGGAAGGCGAGATGAACATGTTCACGCCGTGCGGGATCACGATGGGCGGAGCGAAGAAGCTGGCCAACGGGATATCGGAGGCCTCGTTCTCCTACGTGCCGAGCGCAGACCAGCAGTTCGGCGAGAAGCTGGTCTTCAACGTGCTCGCCCAGATTCCTGAGCAGGGTCAGACGATCGCGTACATGCCGGTGACGGTGCAGGCCTTCAGGCCGGGCAGACGGGGCTGGATCTTTGGAGGTATGATCTGCGGCGTGACGAAACGTGTAGCGATCCTGCTTGCGCTGCTGCTAGGACTCGCAGGCGCGGCGCTGTACTACTGTCGGAAGTACAGACAAGTGGAGGCTAAGTACCAATACGAGATGTCGGACGTGACGAGGATGGTCCGACGCGACAACCAGACGAACTACTCGCAGCTGATGGGCCAAACGCAGGAGACGATTCAATAACTCTCCCTCTCTGTTCTACACTTTTCGTTATTATGCACGTCCGAAAGGCCCTCTCTCTCCGCATAGGGGTTTTGGGGTGTTGGGG
>QFZN01008104.1_pt1 | contig 10700 bp, 13 predicted proteins | sample 1740101 | NCBI WGS metagenome assembly QFZN01 (sample SAMN09210849, study PRJNA391713) | Ciliate metagenome, whole genome shotgun sequencing project. | isolation source: combination of 50 Heterometopus sp. ciliate cells from an enrichment culture... | host: Heterometopus sp. ...
ACACCCCAACACCCCAACACCCCTGCAACTCTGAGAACTGCAGGCACGAATTCCGGAAACGACTCGGCGCGCAGATATATTATCACATTCCATTCCTGCGAGCATAATAAAACAACAATAGCAAAATGGCCGCACTCTCGCTAACCACAATGCTGCCGCTTCTCTTCGTTCTGATTCAGAATTCCTCGGGCGCATCGGTCGCCGGGACCATCCAAGAGGCTGTGTGGTGCGACTCGGCCCTTTTCTTTCGCACGGACCGCAACGTCGTCTATCGCTCTGTTGCGGGCGCCGACCCGGTGACTTACGCAGATGGGGTCAGAGACATCGTTCAGGCTCCGTACGGCACACTGCTGCTTCTGGGCGCGGTCGGCGGTCTCTCGTTCACAGAAGGATGCGGCAACACGACGAATCGGCATGAGCTGGGCTTTGAGATCTCGCATCTCAGGCCCCATCCCAGCGATAAAGGCCGACTCCTTGCATCCAGCACGCGAACCTGCATTCCGGGCAGTGAATGCTTCATAGGAATGCAGGACCTGCGCCTGAGCGAGGACTCGGGGAAGACCTGGAGGGTAATAGCGGAAAACGTGCTGCACTTCGAATGGTGGTGTGACAGCGAAAATCAGGGGATCCTCGCTACTGTGGTGGAAACCTCTGTGCCATATCTGGTCTACACCGACGATTTCTTCTCTTCTCATCGGAAGCTGCTCCCACGATGCGAATATTTCCACGTAGCCCCTCACGAGATCTTTGCAGTCGACTCCAATCACTTAGCGTACCTGCTAAGACTCGACCAGACCCAGACCGCAATCCGAAAGGCTAGATTTTCGCCAGCGGTCCCTGCGTCCTGGGGCGACTTCGAGTTGCTCGAGGCTTCGCAGAATGCTGCATTCGTATTCGTGGCTAGAGATCGACTGGCCACGATCGGGGACCTGTACGTCCTGGCAGCTGGAGACACGTTCAGACTCTCCCTTCGCGGCTGCACAAGGCCCCACGGTGAGGTTTCCTTCGTTCCCATAGCGGGAGTGATGGGCTGCTATCTTGCCAACTGCAAGACCAATGATGATTCCAGGGAGGGCAGAGAACGGACAGTGAGGACCGACGACTACGGGGCTACGTGGGAGCCATTGAAAGCTCCCAAGGCATGTCCAAAGTGTTCGCTCCAGATTTTCCTGCGTCACTCAACTGTCCCGAGCCCGTACTCCGCCGAAAGCTACCACACGGGTGTAATCATGGCTAACGGAAACGTGGGAACCGCGCTCACCAGAAAAATGGAGAAGGTGAGCACGTTTGCATCGCGGGATGCGGGAAGAACTTGGACCGAAATTTTCAAGAAGCCGGGGGCGTTCGGAACGTTTGGTGATGTACTGGTTGCTGCAATGGAGGATATCGTATACTACAGTTGGGGCCAGGATTGGCTGCGACTCTTTGGACGATCGAAGTCACAAACGGAAGGAATCGCGCCGATGAGGGTGGTAGTGAGTCCAGACCGGAAGAATCTAGCAGTGATCTCTTCGGGATCGATCGTTTCCTATCCCAACCTCTCCGCAAAACGAGTATGCACGGATTCAGACTTCGAGCTCTGGACCCCGCCCTGCGCTCGCGGACGGAAAATTACCTACCGGCGGCTCGTCGGCAACGGCACCCTGTGTTCTTCCCAGTCTCCGCCTCCGGCAGAAACGATTCCGTGTGAGTGCGACGAGCAGACGGACTACGACTGCGACACTTGCTATCACAGAGAGGACGGACGGTGTGTGAAAGATCAGTTACTGACCCCAGAGTGCGAGGGAAAGGCACTGGGGTGCGAGACTGGCAAGGTGGATTATTACGAGAGATCAAGCGGGTACAGGAAGATGCGAGGGGACATTTGTGTGGGCGGAACGGTGCATCGCGACCCGGTGCTGATCCCGTGCCACGACGCCTTTGAGGACGGAGTCAGTCTGGAAACGCTGTGTGCGCTTGGGTTCGCATGCGTTCTGCTGACTGGTGGCTACCTTCTGTATCTCAGGATGAAGCGGGCAGGAAGGCGGCCGAGACGCGAAGAAGGGGACATCGAGTTCAGAACGATTTCTGCCGCGGGCCGTGGTCGCAGGGAAGAAGACGGAGATGATAGCGATTGACCGATTCGAGGATTAGTGCGGGAACAGGCAGGGGAGGTGGCATGAAGGGCAGGGAATAATAGTGTGGGCAAAATATGGCATAACCATGGTCGGGAAATAATAAAATTATTCAGCAAGAGCATCATGAGTGATATCAACAGCGCAGCAAACCCTGATCCCGTACACATAGTGGCTACAGTGCCGCCCAAGGAGACACCAGAAGAGACCAAGGTCGCCTCAGTCCCTCAGGTCTCCCCGCAACCCCAGCTTCCGGTCCAGTCTCAACCTCAGCCGCAGCCCGCCTACCTGGAGCCGGTCAAGGAAAAGGAGCCCGTCCAATCCAAAACACTGACACCAGCCGACCACCACGAGACCGAGCCGCGCTACGAGCCAAAGACCTCTCCTGCGAAGACGGCTGCAGCAGTGGACGCCAAGAGTCTGTCGCAGATCAGCGAGCTGCTCAACGAACGGGACCGCATTCATGCCCAGCCTGAGGAGACTGTATGCCGGAGTAATTAAAATCCTGTGTAGAAGGCACCGGCCACGGTCGACGTCTTTGTCGAGGTCAACAACATCCCTAAGCTCTGGTAAAGGCTGAGGATTGGAATCCGCGTCGTAGGGAGGAGAAGCAGTTCATGGCTCATTTCAAGGAAAAAGCCCGCATCCTCGAGGTCATAGTCAATAGAGACCCGGACAGAGGATGGGGAGTCGGTAGCGGGGCGGTGAAGTTCGCCTCGCTCACTGAGGCCGAGGACCTCATCGAGAAGTTCTCTGGGAAGACTACGATTCTCGGCGTACCCCTCTCCGCCTCACCTCCCGTAGGCGAACGCTCCCTTGGAGATGCACATTTCCGAACGAGAACTTGGCCGCCTGGGGGTCCCAGCCGACCGGGAAGCCTCCACCCGACTCCGCATCGACGGCCTTCCCTCCTCCATTACCGAGGTTCTCTCCTTTGTTGCTAGTGCTCCCGTAGGATTCGATGAGGAAAATGCTCGAACGGTTTGGAGCGGTGACCGAGATCAGGATGCGGCCGCAGGAGCTGCCCAACGGGGCGACGGTGAAATTCGCGCGCACAGAGCCTGCACTGGTGGCCCGCAGAACCTTGTCTAACATGATCAGGGGTGTGATAGCGGAATTCGACGAGTTCCGTTCCATCTCCGGGGGAATATCCATTCGGCAGGTCCCGGCGAACGTTTCTCCCATGATGATGCCGGCGGGAGGCTACAACCCGCTGCCGATGCCCATCAATCCGACGGCGTATCAGGGAATAGGCTACGAGTCCACGGGAATGACTGCGGGCAGGCCGATTGCGTACCCGCCCGGTGGATACTATCCCAGTCCAGTGCCGCCAGCACCTCAGCAGCAACAGCAGCCGCTCTTCGTTGAGTACGTGACGCCGGAAGGGAAGCCGTACTACTACAACACGGTGACTCGGGCCACGCAGTGGGACCATCCGACGCCCCAGTTTAGCGTGGTGAAGGCGCCAGGACAGAAGGTGGAGGCCAAGCAGCCCAGCTTCTTCAGCTCGCTCAACAGCATGACCGCAGGCGATCGGCCCGGCACAGGCTATGTAAGATATCGGGTAGTGGAATAATGCCGTAGAGAAGAGGACCGCCGGGATGCAACCTGTTCATTTTCCATCTGCCCAACGAGTGGAGTAAGGCTTATGCTGCGAAAGACGTAGGCGAGCAGGACCTGATGCGAGAGTTCATGGCGTTCGGCAGCCTGATCAGCGCGCGCATCATGACCGACAAGGTGACCGGCCGCAGCAAGGGCTACGGCTTCGTGAGCTACGACAACCCACAGGCGGCCCAGCACGCGGTGGCCATGATGAACGGGCACTCGGTGTTCGGCAAGAGACTCAAGGTGGAGCTCAAGAAGGGAGACGAAGGATTCAACCCGGCTGCGGCAGCAGCATCGCACGGACGATACTGAGTAATCCATTTGCATTTTCATATCTACTCTCTCGATCTATATATTGCATACTCTAGCACTAGAGTGAATACGAGGTTAATTTAGAGACAATATGGTCGTGTCCGATTGAGCTTTTCGTCGGACGGGCCTAGTTGGTTCTCTCCGCCTAACCCTTTCCTGTGACTTCTTGTTGAGTTGCGTCGCTTCGTACTTCTCCGCTTCATTTTCATTCTGTCTTTGTTTCCTCTTTATCTGTGTATGCATATTCATCATATCATTCACAGTCTCTTTTAGCTCCCTCTCTCGGCACAGATCACAACGGGCAAGCCCGCCGTGCAGCAGCGGACTCATTCTGTGGACAATCAGTGTTATTTATTATATATTTAGTGCTTTGCTAATGAGGAGACTGAAGTACCACGAGCAGAAGCTGTTGAAGAAGGTCGATCTCTACAGCTGGAAGACCGAGAAGAACCATCGCGAGGTGCAGGTCATGCGTCGCTACCACATCCAGAATCGTGACGACTACGAGAAGTATTTTCACGCCAAGCTACAGATAGGTACAATTCACTCTGCGGCCGCGTTACCCAGCTCGTTGCCAAGCTTAAGCTCCTCAAGGGCGACGATCCCTCGCGCATCCAGGCCACCGAACAGCTGCTTCGCAAACTGTATCAACGCTTCCGGGTGAACGTGAACATAGATACGAGATGGGCGTGATCCCCACCGAAAAGAACCTCACAATGTGCGAGAAGCTGGCGGTGTCGGCCTTCTGCCGTCGGAGACTCCCAGTCGTCATGGTGCGACTCAGAATGGCGCAGACGCTGCGGGAGGCGGTGACCTACATCGAGCAAGGCCGTATGTTTGTCGTACAACCGATTTGCGTAGATATCAAGGTGGGCGTGGAGACGGTGTCGGACCCCGCGTTTTTCGTGACGCGCAGCATGGAGGACTATATCACGTGGCAGAAGGACTCCAAGATCCGCCAGAAAATCATGGAGCACTCCAATGCTCGCGATGACTACGACCTTATCGAGTGAGGAGCTATAATTCATCATTATGCCAGCTTGTTTTGCCTGCCTGCAACGAGGTTCGCACCACTATCACACGTGGGGGTGAGAAATTGAACAAATTTTGCGTACGGCTCACTCGCCGTTCGCCTGCTGCGTCCTGATCGTCTTCTCCTCCAGGTATTTGTGGATGTGCTTGATCTTGAGCATGAGCCCAAGGGGGAGGATGGCGAGCATCTGTCGCGTCTTCGTGTCCTACCGCGATTCGCATCTCGTTCCGGCCTTACGCTTTCCCCCAGATGGACCAGGAACGGTCTCCAGACGAAGACTGCCACCACGAATATCAGCAGCAGGTATCCCACCAGCAACCCCAGTCTTATTGCCGACAGACTCGAGTAGGTCTTCGACATGCCGTCCATGATGTAGTCCTCAACCTTGCTCATTATCGGCCTGATCAGCTTCTCTGTCAATATGTCTATCCTTTCTCACTCCCGCGACGGTACAGTTCTCATAGAAGAGCTGGCTGTTGATCATCGCCTGCTTCTTTTCCGCATCATCGGTCGAGTATCCGTCGTCCTCAATAATGAGCCGAATGTTGGTGAGGTAGTGGGAGATGAGAGCGCTGGCGCCCTCTTGGGTGGCCCCGTCGGCGAAAGCCTCGCACTCGGTTGTGACCGCAAAGTAGTCAGTCTCAGTGCATGTGTTATCGAAAAGGAGAGACTCCACCGCGTCCAGCTGCGAGCCCTGGACCACCTTGCGAAGGAGACTGTCCACGGTTTCCATGGGCCGTATGCGGTCGTACGTGGCGTTGATGTAGGACAGTGCGAAGTCTCGTCCCGACATGCCGTTAAGAACTGCGGTGCGGTCGAAGATGTACTGACTACAGATACACATCAATCAAAACTCTGGGAGATACCGTTCGCCGTTCATGGTCAGGTACAGCGGGCCAGTTATCCGGGCCAGCTTGTTGAACGCGGGCAACACATCGATGGCCCTGGCGCGATACACCGTGTAGATTGCGAACTCGCTTATATAGAAGGATGCCAGGACGACGAAGGCTGCGAGGAAGCACAGCGCCATCTTCTTCAACAGCTTCGGGTCGTTCTTGTATTTGCGATTCCGCTGCGACTCGTAGTCTACACTGGGGACGAGCGTGGGAAGTACATCTGCCGGAGAACTCGTCGGCCACGTCTGCGGCGCTGCTTCCCTCTTCGCTGTCCTGCAGTGATGTTGCGTCCCCGAACGACTTGCTCGTCAGAGTGTTGACAAAAGACTCTGACTTGGCGTAGAAATGCTTGAGGTACTCGCTGGGCACCTCGAGGAACAAGCGGAAGAGTCTGCCCTTGGAGCGCTCAAGCATGTACAGGAGCCCGAGGAGCAGGAGGAAGTCGAGGAAGGCGAAGCAGAGGACGGAGGCGAAGATGGCCGGGAACATCGCGCTCCCCTGGCTCAGGTAGGTATCGTATTTCTATCGCTATTTTACACAACGCGAAGATACGTCCGCGTAGAAGTTTGCTGAGTTCAAGATCCCGAACAGCAGCTCGTTGTATCCGTTGTTAATTACAAAGAGCACGTTGCTGTCGTTCATGAAGTTGTATGTAATGTCGTAGTTGAGGATGCTGAAGACGGCGGAGCAGAATTGGATCACGGTTTCGGAGACGGAAAGTGTCGAGTTAAGACTGTAGCTTGTGTTGACCGGCGACTCGACGTTCACGTTCCGCGTCGTGCTATAGTCTGCATAGCTGGCGTAGTCGGGGAGCTGGAGAGTTTTCTTGACGAGCTGCTTCTGCGTGCTGTACATGTCGTTCTGCTCCTTCTTCAGCCGCGCCTTCACCACTGCCACGTACGCCGTCTGGTTTATCCCGTAGTACTCCATATACTTCGTGTACAATCCTCTATTTAAATTCATGTTTGACTGGGGTGTATGCTTACTCGTGAACCAGAACAAGCTGCAAGACATTGTACATGATAGCCTGCTCGTTGATCAGACGCTTGTAACTCAGGTTTATTACATCGACCTGGAGATTGAAAGTGTTGAAGAAGTCGGCCAGGTACACGTAATTGACGACAGCCAAAGCGAATAGGGCCGCTAGGAGCAGGTACGAGCTGGCCGCCGTCCAGTTGATTTCGGCATGGTCGCCATTCGTGAGAGCGTTCTTGAGCGACCGCCGTCCCTTGATGTTGCTCGCTATCAGGAACGCCGACTTCTTGTCCGTCCCCGACGATTTGCTCTCCACTCCCATGACCTCGTCGTCCACGTTGTCGTTATGCGACTCGTGGGCCAACAGCAGCACCTGGAGCGGCTGGTCGGTCACCTCCACCATCTCCCCATTATGGATCCTGTACGTCGTTACGTCCTCACTGTAGTCAACCTGCATGTGCCGAAGAAGGGCGGCGAGATTTTCGTTGAGGATCGCGTTGGCCGGGGTGTCGGGCTCTTTGGCGACGAAGCCGCCAATCTGCCGCAGACTCTGCGCCACCGCCCCCAGGAATGCGCTCCTCCCCTGCGGTGGGCTCTCTGCCATCTCCATTATTATCTCCTTGGGAGTCAGGTTCATCATGTTGCTGACATCGGTGCCGTGAACGTTGGGGTTGCCAGCACTGTCCTTGCTGCTGGTGTTGCGGAGAGTGCGCATGCCGGCGCTGCGACGGGTGAGCATGCGGCTGAGAGAGTCGCAGCCAGATTTTGTGCCGGCGCCCGGGGCGACCGCGGCCTCCCGGATGTAGCGGCCGACCTCGGCCTCGAACCTGAACTGGAAGCTCGGACAGCCCGACTCCGGTTCCATCGTTCTGCTCAGTCTTGTAACCCCCACAAGCTCCGCCCGCACCACGTACCCAATCCGTCCTGATGTGCTGATCTCGACTGGCTCCACCTGACAGATGACCGGGTGATGGAGCTCCGATCGCTTGATGACAGGGATCTCCTCAGACTTTTCACTCGCACAGGCACCGAAGTCCTCCACAACGAATCCGGGAGTGGTCTCGCCGTGCGTCTTATCCTCCGCATGAAGCGTGTTCCAGCCCTCGAAGCTCCCCAGATCTGGCAGATACAGCAGCGTGCGCACCTCAGCCTTCGGCGATGCAGCGGCCAGGTTCAGCTCCGGACACAGCGTCGCGAATGGCAACTTAGCGTATCTGAGCATGTAGGGATACAGGCCGCAGACGATGATCGCGCTGGAGCTGATGCCCACCACGAGACTCTGTCTGTTGAGCAAAAAATATAGAATGCCGGAGTCGGCCGAAGCCTTGTCCACGTGCATGATCCCCACGTAGTTCGAGTCGTTGAGCAGCGTTGGACGGGACAGCACGCTCAGCCACAGCGGGACCACGTATCCTGCCTTTGTCTTGCCCAATACGCGACGGTCGCGTCTGAAGCTCTCGCCGTTGGTTTCTCTGGAGGAACGTTGCAGGTCGTTTAGCAGGACTTCTTGATGGAAGGCGGCGTACATTTCGGGCATCAGCGCGGCGATCCCCAGTCCGATCATTTCCTTCTTATTGTAGCCGAAGACGCGACAGAAGGCGAGGTTGCACTGGGTGATGATGCCAAGCTTGTTCTGCTGGCCGGAAACGCACACGCACGGGTCGCCCTCCGCCGACAGCATCTCTATGTTCGACGTGTTCGCCGCCTGCGCCTTTCGCTTGTTGATGCTGAGCTTATTTCCGCCGGCGAACTTGAGTCTCTTGGTCAGGAGCGCGCAGGTGTCCCGGTCGTTGAGCACCTCCTCGGTGAACACCGCGTAGAACTTCAGGACCTCCGGCACGTCTGGGTCCAGCTCCTGCATCCGCTCCCAGTGCAGCTCTATCTCGTCCACGTACTGCTCAATCTGGTATCCCAGGTCCTTTAGTTTGGACAGGTCCGGCGCGTCGTCGAGGAGCATGCTCCAGAATTGCACATGGAACAGAGCGGTCCTCTCGACCTTCTCCTTGAACAGGCTGTAGTGGCTCTCGTAGGCCATGACCGCGGTGATGTTCATTTTTTCCGAGTCCTCCTTCTTGCTAGCAAGCAAGCCGTCCTTGATCATCTGCTTGTATCGGTGCACGAGACACTGCTCCTCCACGCTGGGGCTCGCCAGACTCACCGCAGCCAGTTCTTCCAGCGCGGTGCTCTGGTTGTTCAGCACCTCTATAAGGAAGAGACTGTAGGTCAGCCGCAGGGCGTTGGATCGCGGGAACTGGGCGATCGCGTCCAGAAATAGCTCATTCGCATGCATGAACAGAATCTGGGTGACCTCCTTGTCGCTTTTGGACTTGCGCTTGCCGCCTGCTATGTCAGCGCGAACCTTGAGCGGACAGTTAGGCTTCAGACACAGGGAGGCGTGAATCGCGTTGTATCCCTTCAGTATCACCATGCACTCTGCAGTATTCCCCCGATTCAGCGTCAGCATCAGGTACGCGTATATCCTGTGTATTGCAGTGTCCGGCGACTTCATGACCTTCTTGTTTCGGAGAAAGGTCTCCCAGTCGGAGTCGCGTTCCATCCAGATGGTCACAACCAGAAGGACCGCGCCGAGAAGCATGATTTCGACCCCGCCGGACTCGAAGTCTTGCAGGACGAACACGTAACAGTACACTGCAGCAATCCACAGATGGATCAGCGCGAAACACTTGCACACTTTCTGTGCAGCGGTGAACACGAATCTCCTTCTGTTCGCGTACTTGACGTACAGAATTCCAGCCACGATGCACATGTAGAGACAGAGAAGCCACTCGCCGCCGTTCCACTTGATGAAGATGGTTAGCAGGACAAGGCCAGACTTGTAGGCGAGTTCCCAGGCCTCGTAGTACGAGTTGGTCCGGGCGGTCAGGTCATCCCCTTGAATATGAGTGTCGTAGAAGAGGACCGCGAAGAGTTCTGCCATGGCCACCTCGATCAAGAAGGCGAACATTGCTAGCAACGCATGAACCCAGTGCGTTCCCTGGAAACACTTGACCTCGTGGTGAGATGCGTGCACCAGCGTTCCGTCGACGTATTCACAGTCCACAACCGACAGCATGACCCCTACGGTGGGAAGGTAGAGGATTGTGAGGAGGAGAGTGAGCCAGAGACAGAGGACGCGGACGGGCCAGGGCCGGACAGAGACGTCGATCTCGTTTGTGCGCTCGGCATAGAATATGAGAGCGAGAGTGAGAAGGATGAGGGCGCAGACGCCGTAAAAGATGCTGAGGTGGATGGTCCACGAGACATCCTCGAGCAGTGGGTAGATCTGGACCACCTTCGACGCGTAAGACAGCACCGTGTATATTATGGTGTTATCCCAGAGGTCGGAGTACTACCCGCGGAAAATGCGACAACCGCTGTTACGAGTGGGTTGAGGGGGAAGTAGACGAGCTGCAGACAACATATGGAGGAGAGGACGAGGTACTTGAAGAGGGGGTAGGATTGGCATTTGAGCATGCCGTGGATGAGGCCGAAGAGCTCGCGCTTCAGTCTGCCGGCGAAATCGGACTCGTCGGAGCCGCCGGCCGCGGGTTTCTCGGGGACTCTGCCTATCTTTGCCTTCATCTATGGTATTTTTATTTTATCTTTGTTCAAGACGGCATTGCCCTGCCACGGCTTCGAAATTGAACAATATATATATAGATTGAGTTAATATAATAAAATGTAGGCCCTATGTTACACCAAGTAACGTTTATTGATTTGTCGGTTCTTTGCCCGTGAGAGACGAGGGGTTTTGGGGTGTTGGGG
>QFZN01008115.1_pt1 | contig 10687 bp, 13 predicted proteins | sample 1740101 | NCBI WGS metagenome assembly QFZN01 (sample SAMN09210849, study PRJNA391713) | Ciliate metagenome, whole genome shotgun sequencing project. | isolation source: combination of 50 Heterometopus sp. ciliate cells from an enrichment culture... | host: Heterometopus sp. ...
TGTGCAAGAGAGAGAAGGAGTGACACAGAGTACAGTGATAGCACATTGTAGACCGACGTGAATGGAGGAAACAACCACATAGTGTCTGGGGGCATTTTGTCCGTCGCGGTTATAATCTTGCTGTGGGACGGTATAAATAAAATCGACGCAACTGATGGACGCGGGCGTTGTACGTTCTCCTTCCTTCCCCATAGGTAGAGCCACTGCTGGGCACCACCTTCGGCGTCAAACGTCCCCGTGACGAAAAGCTTCGCAAATACGCCGACCGCACTCGTGGCCATCCGGGCTCCAAGAGTGCCGATCGCAGGCGCTACTATCCCATTAACAGGTCCGGGAAAGTCGACGAGTGGACCGCTATGGAGCAGTTAAAGGCCAATGCGGGCAGAAGGATCGAGAGGAGGCTTAGGGAGCGGGAACGCATGGAGAGACAGCAGTACTGGTACATTTCCAGCGTGATAATGGAGATAGCGCAGACCTGGAGCAGATAGGAAAACAGAAGGAGGAGGAACGCAGACGGGCGCGGATGGCTGAGAAGGCCGAAGGCGAGACCATCAAGGCCGAGCAGCTCAGTTATCTCTCTGTATGTCATATAACGAAGGGCAACATTGATAGACAGTGAGAAAATGCAAGGAGGAAGAAGACCTCTTCAAGCGGCACATCGGCGATACCTATGAGTCGCAGATGGCCCAGCGGAGGGAGCGAGAGCGCGCTGAGGCATTTGACAGAGATAACATCTGGTTGCCGTAGAGAAGACAGAGGATCAAAGAAGAACTGGGGAAGGTGCAGGTGCTACAACGGCAGATCGAGGAGGAGCGAAAGCAGAAGACTCTTCAGCGCGATTTCCTCCGACAGGACCAGGAGAGCACCCTGAAACTCAGGGAGCGGCAGAAGCATTCTGAGCGTGATCTGGCCCTTGCCAGTGCGGAGGAATACAAGCGGTTAACCGCGGAGAATGCGAGGAAGGAGGTGGAGAAGGAAAGGAAGTACAGACAGTTCTTCGCGGATCGGGACCAACAGATGTGCGAACGTCTCAAGTGGCATGCTGACTACGTGACCAGTCCTGAGAGCACGCGTGCAAAGAGACTGCAAGAGTGGGTTCGAAAGAATGAGGAACGGTACATCCAGCGGCAGAAGGACCTAGAAGCACAGATGAAGGACTGGAACAATCAGGTACTGATCTTTGTCTTGGCATAACTGATTGGGAAGAACACGACGAAGACGTACGATGGCATAAAGGAGCAGATGGATACTCGTCAGAGGGAGCGGGAACGGTTCAGACACGACTATCCCAAGCGGATCGAGGAGAGCCACAAGCTGGTACCTAGAGGCTTGCTTACCAGAGGGTAGATGCAGGACTACAGCGACTATCTGGCTGTGGAAAAGAAACAGAAGTCGGAGCAGCAGCGAATATACCGCGGAATCCTCGACACCCAGATGCGCCTCAAGGACGAGATGTGCTCCCGTTACGGCACCATGACCGACCAGGAGCGAAGACTCAACAAGCGCGACCTCACCGTACCCAAGCCTTGTCTCATCCAATAGTCTTACAAGGCCTTCGAGGACAACGTGGCCGCCATGATCCCAGGACTTAATAACGTCGAGTCAGTGGGAAGCAAGCCGACGTGCCGCGGAGGCAGGGCGATCGTCAACAGTTCGTTAACTGTTGCCGTCTCCCCCGAAGGCAAGTCCAAGCCCAAACTTGACACGTCGTTCACACCTGAGACGAAGAAGGAGTTCGCTAATGAGGACTGTACCATTGCACAGAGCATCGGTTGGGTAGACTCAAACCCGGGGAGCAGTCCGCTGGGAAGGGAACGCGGGTCGGCCACGCCATTGGGCTGCAACTCGAGGAAGTATAATCCGATAACGAACCCAATACCCGGGTACATGCAGAACCCGTACATCATGCGCGAGCGGGCCATGAGCCAGACCCAGAGCAGCAGACTAGCTCTAAAAACTCCTGAGAAAATGTCGTAACTCACGCACTTTAAGATATAATAACAGTGTTGGCTACCCTCACGCTAAACAGAAATATATATCTAGATCGGCTCCTTTTATAACGGGGACGCTCGCGAGAATTGTTGTGTTAGTATGTATAGCAAATTTACGAAGATACACCACACCTTCTTCCCTCTATCCGTCGCTCTCTTCGCCCTTGCACATGGCGTTGTTGCCCTCTCCCATGAGCCCTTGCCCGTACATCGCAGGGTACGGCAACCCGGTGAAGCAAGGAGAGGTGCTGCCAGAACAGAACTGGTGCTGAGGGTTGGCCACCGGGTTGTGCGGCGTCATGCCTGCAAATGTGGTGAAGTCCAGACCGCCGCCAAACGTTAGTGGCGGACTGGGAGTCGGCATCCTCTGGAAGTCGTGCACGTTCTGGTTGTAGGTGCTCGGCGTGGGCGCCACCACTATCCCGTAGGGATAAAAGGGCTTGAGGCCGGCGGGGGCGGGTTGCATGGGGGACTCATAGCCGCCCTTGACCGTGGGGAAGCAGGGCGGCGACATGATTTGAGACTGGTAGAAGGAGCTGCGAGGAGAACGGACGAAGTCGGGATCGCAGGCCGGCAGCTCGTCAATGTTGATGCTATCCAGTCCGGGCCGCTGTCCGACGCAGTCCTTGTTCTCCTCCGGGAAAGACTTTCGTCCGCCCGCTAGATTGTCCTCAGGGACCTTGAAGGCCTCGGCCTTGGTTGAGACCGCGGCGAACTCCCCCTCGAGACGTCGTCTCTTGCCGTGGCGGCGGCCTTCCTTGCTTCCGTCCTACGGGGGCATGGTTATGGAGGAGGGAGATACGTGGGTGCGCATGTGGGTCTTGAGGTTGCCGCTCTCGGAGAAGCACTTGCCGCAGTCGGGGTGCGGGCACTTGTATGGCCGCTCTCCTGTGTGTCTGCGGTTGTGGATCTTCAATGTACTTGCCCGCAGGAACGATGCTCCGCATATCGAGCACACAAACGATCTATAGCTTCGTCAAGGAACTGGCCTTACCTCTCGTTGTTGTGTCGACGAATGTGGTCCTTGAGATGGCCCTGAGTGGTGAAGCGCTTGTCGCAGCCGGGGATCGTGCAGGCATACGGCTTCTCTCCCGTGTGGATCCTCAGGTGCGTCTTCAGGTTCCCCTTCTCAGTGAAGGAACGATGGCAGCCATCGTAGGGGCATTGAAAGGGCTTCTCACCAGTCTACAAGAGTCTCAGGGGGACGAATACGTGGGTGCGGGTGTGGATGGTGAGACGGCCGATTCGCGAGTACTTCTTCCCACAGAAGGTGCAGGTGTGCGGCTTCTCTCCCGTGTGCGTCAATATGTGGCTCTTCAGGTGTCCCTTTGTGATGAAGCTTTTGCCGCAGCCGGTATACTCGCAGGCAAAGGGACGTTCGCCGGTCTATGCCAGGGGGCTATCAGACTTGGAAGATTATACGTGAATCCGGATGTGCGTCTTCAGGTTCCCGGACTCGGTAAACTGCTTCCCACACTCCTTGTATGGGCAGGTGAAGAGTTTTCGGCCGTTCTCCGTCCGCGGCGATATGGGCTTGGGGTCCGCCTGCTTCTTGTCAGCGGCAGGGGGAGGCGCGGTGGCCGGGTATCTTTCGAGGTTCTTATCCATGATATGGTTATAACAAATACTTGCCTATAATACGCGAACCATTGGAGCGTTCGGGTTAAGCTAACGGTGGCTGGTTATTCGAATTCTATACGATTTCAGTTATTACTAGCATCTCAAATAGAATCCTTGCCAGATTTAGTATTCAACGCAGAGTTTATTATCGCGAGTATTCTAAAGAAATATACTTATAGAATTATTATCATCATATCTAAAGTCTATAAAGTTACGGATCGCTTGCACTAATAGTGCTAAGTGAATGCACACTCTGCTATGCCTGATTGATGCTATATAGATAGTCACACAAGCCGGATGCGACATCGGCAACAATTCCGATTGTGCACGCAAATGCCAGTGTCAATACTAATGCGCACGCTTATATAAATATAATTGAAATAGTTATTATATGAGTAAAGAATGCAAAGTATGCTTATGCGGAATATTTCAGTCAATAAATTAAGAGAATGGAAATTGTTACCTGGCCGTTCAGGAGGTTCATCAGTTATGTCTGCGGAAAGCTGTTGGCCGGCTATCTGGCGTCGGACCTCGACTTCCAGAAACTGGGCTACCACGACGGCGCTCTCTCGGTCCGCGACATCGTCCTCAATCCTGCCGTACTCTCTTCTGTTGCCATTCTTCTTCGCTAGAAAATCAACGAAAGTCTCAAGGACATCCCCTACAAAGTTCTCAACGCGAACATACAGAGCCTCAAGGTTGCGGTGCCCCGGCATTTCTTGACCGAAAGCATCAAGGTCACTCTGAGTGATGTACATCCCTTGGTTCGCTCATCCCCCTCTGTAGATCGATGTATTGATAATGCCAATATGCAACGACAAGAAGAAAGGACCGAACAACCTCGCCGGGGCACAGTGCCTCATCCCGAAACCGGAGGCCAAACCCGTCCTCGAGATGAAGGCGGAACAGTCGCCCCCAGCCAAGGCGGAGGCAGAGTCTCCCCCGCCAGAGGAGCCGCCCGAGGCCTCGACCGCCCAGATCCCCAAGGATGAGGATGTATATTAGATTTGAGCAAGATAGCGTAGGGACTGACGAGAGCAATCAATCGCGTGCTGCAAAACCTGGAGTGCGAGATCCACAACCTTACAATCCGCGTTCTGACCTGCGAGTTCCACCAGGACGACCTCACCAAAGGCGTGGACATTCCCACCGTCCTGCTTCGTTTCACCCGAATCGAGTACCGCAACTCAGTGGCGCCGGCGAAGGCAGAGGATAATGCCAGCAGCAACCTGAAGTCCGAGGTGCCCCCGCCAGCCCCGGCCCTGGAGGAAAAGCGACTGGCCAAGACCGTGCTGATCGGCCAGTACGCGCTCTTCCTGATGGATCGCCCAATACTTTCAAGGGTACCCGTCAGCAAGCGAAAGTGTAGGACGAGTTTGGCAGGGACTCCAACATCGCGAAGCTCAGTTTCCCCTTCAGCTACCCGCCAATCTGTCACCCAAGCACGCTGCTGGTGTCGGAGACCAACGGGGCCATGGCGGCAAGAATACAGCTCGAACTGGACTTCGAGAAGAAGCAACACAAGGTGACCTGCTCGTTCAACAACATCGACATCCTGGTCACGCCCCTGCAGATCTACACCCTCGCAAAAATGGCTGACTACGCCGCCTACCTCTTCGCCACCGTCTCCCCTCCCGCCCAGTCCTCTCCCTGCGAGTCTGTGGCTGCTGTTCATATCTCTGCGCCTGCCCTGGCCAAGCCGGCATCAGAGCCCAAGAAGGTCGCACCGTCCCCGCCTCCGCCTGCTCCTCAGGACCGAGTTGAGGTCAATCTGGAAATATTTCGAATCAGCGCGCGGGTGCTCTTCGAGGACCCCAAGGATTTCAAGCGTTACTACCATCCGTACAAATCTGAGGAACTGTGTGTCGAGGGCCAAATACAGACAATAACGTGGAAGATCCCGTACAACTTCTTCGAGTTCTTGCTCGTGAACACACAATGTCAGGCCAAACTCGACTCGCAGATCGCTCTGTCCGGCCAGATGAAATATATATCCATCACGAGCAACGTGCTTCAGAACTTTGCACTGAAGCGGACGGGACAAGTACTGGACGACTCTGTGTCCACAATATATGCCTCTGCCCACCGCGCCTTCGCCGTCCAGTCTGAAGCCCCCAATTTCCTTGCCGAAGACTCCGTCATTAATCCCAACCGCTTCCACTTCTGTCTTCAGCGCATCATAGAGGTCAAGAGCTCGAAGGCAGTCCCTATGACCGCAAGCAACATGATCACGGACGAATGCGAGGCCACGATAGAAGGCCATCTGCCCCCGGTCCGCGGGATGGACGAGTCCCACGACGCCGTCCAGTTCGCCTTCAAACTCGAAAAGAAGCAGGGGAAAATCACGGGCGACCAGTGCATCAACCTCTTTGACCGGGGCGCCCGCATCGGCGACGACGCCAACAGTGTCATCACTCTCATTTCGGTGTCGGTGGCAACTGCGGGAATTGCGCTCGAACTCTCGCCCGAGGTGCCGCTGTACCTCGACCACGTGCTCAATCCTACGGGCGGGATCCTCTTCCAGCAGCCCGCACAATATGCGAGGATAGCGGAATTGTACAACACGGAGTCGCTAAGTCCTGAGCTGAGCGAGATGGCCTCAGTCCTTGAGGAGTTCACCGGGGCGCTGAAGATGCCTGCGATTCCTCCGCCGTCATCGCCCAGTATTTTGCCGGTAGATAAATATCCTCTCTAGGTTGCGAGTCGAAGGACTGGATACTGCAGAAGCTGGAACTCAAGGTGCCGTTCATTCGCGCCAAGTGCTGGATCTTGGACCCCAAGCGCAACCAGCTCTTCGACTTCTACCGCGACCGCAACGTCGATTCCTGCAAACAGTTTCTCGATAAGATGCGCAGCCCGGCCCCGGCGGGGAAGGCGCAGCAGCAGACCTTGCTTCGCGACAACCCTTACGCTATGGTCCAGATCTGTCGCTGCATGGACATATGCAGAGTGTCCGATATGTTGAGCGGGAAGTACAACCGAGAGGCGGCGAGCCTCGCGACCTACCAGTACATGTACTACAAGGACGAGCTGCTCGTGCTTGACGTGCTAGGACTCAGTCTGTCCGCCAGGGAGATCTACGAGTCCTCCGCCATGAATGGACGAATCGTGATCCAGGCCTTGCTTGCTGATGCCAAGCTGGAGGGCATAAACCTATACGGACACATAGAGGGCCGCATGAGATGGCTCGGCCGCACCCAGTTCGCCACTGCTCCGTACAGTGTGAGATTTGTGTCCAGGGACCGGATCACCCACTCGAACAAACTGCTAGCGGACGCGGAGATCGTGGGGGATGCGGTCAGGGTGGAGTATAAGGCGGAGGAGAATGCGGTGGCGAGTTCGGAGCCGGAGCCCGGGGCAAGGGAGAGCGAGATCGGCGTGATTGAGCCCTGCTCCGTGAAGGCGAACAACAAGGAGGTGGTGCAGGTCGATTTCCAGCAGGAGGGCGAGTCAGAAAAGTTCAACCCGTTCGTTCGCGAGGCCTCAGAGTTCCTGGACCGCGAGCTCCAGCTCAAGCAATCTGCCAAGACGGTACTCGTCCGGGTGTATAATTGAGCGCTAGTATATAAACACAAACGTGAAGCAGGTGGCCGTGTGCCTGAACATAGAGTTCATCGCAGTGCTGAGCGCATATCTCGAGGCATGCGAAGAGAACGTCTCGAAGCTGCAGTACATACTGGACAACAAGGTGACGCTGATGCGCGACATTGAGTCCTATCGCAAGGAGGAGACCCGCAAGCGTCGGCGAAAGGAGAAGCCGCAGCAAGAGGAGGCCAAGGCGCCCCCTGCGACGAGGCCGGAGACGAAGAAGGCCGAGGACACGCTCGACTCCGCTCTGGACCTTCCACTGATCCGTGAGGAGAGCAAGATCTCGGTGGCCGCCAAGTCTGACTCCAGCAGCGAGTCTTCCGAGGAGGTTGAAGAGGAGAAGAAGAGCACATCTGAGCAAGAGAAGGCAGGCGGAAAGGAGCCGGCGATCGTGGGCTTCGTCCTTGAGATCGCCGTATCCGACATCTCAGCCTATCTGGCCGAGTCGAAACCAGCCGCCGAACTCATCGAGGAGCCCGACATGAAGGAGTCGCCGGCCACGGTCCTCGATGACGACAAGGACAATCCGACAAAACACCAACCGCCGATGATGGCAGCCAACACGATGCAGCCGCTGCTTGCACTCAAGTTGCAGGGCTTCCAAGGACTCATGTACAAATTTGCCGATCGCGACACCCAGCTCAAGCTTCAGATCGGCACCGCAGTTTTGCTCGACAATTCTCTCTGCTCCGTCCCGCGCTACTCCCCCTACGTTGACACGGTCGACTTCTCTGGGATGAAGAGGCCTTCTCCGCCATACGTTTCTGACAACTTGATCAGGGCGCAGGAGGACGTGGACTATTTCCTTGCCAGCCACCCCGACAAGGTCCTGCTATACAAGGAGGACGCGATGAAGGGCGCGCCGATGTTGACTCTCACTCTGAGACTGACGGACAGAACGGGGGCCAACCTGTCGGAAAGCGACTTTGAGAGCGAGTGTGTAATGGACCTGGGATTCAACGGGATCGTCCTCAGGCCGGAGCTTCACACGAGGGCGCTGGCCAGAATCATTAGAGCTTTCCAGCCGACCCCGCAAGTTGCTCCTTCGCCGGTTATCAGGAAGCGGGACAGCGAGATGAGTTACGAAAGATTGATGTCGATGACGCGAAAAAGCCCGATACAGGCACCTGCGCCCCCGCCGTGTCCCAAGCAGCTGATAAAACTGAACCTGAGTGTGAGGAATCTGACCCTCGACCTCTGGCCCGTGGTGCCCGTTTCCGTTCTTATGGAAATTGACCCGCCGAAGCACGCGCCCTCCAATCCTCTAGGAAAGGACGCAAGGTGCCGGTCCCGCCAGCGCACTCTCCTGCTCCTCGACAGGCTCAACATGAAGTACGTCTCCGCCCAATTCGTCGGCCAAGAGAAGTGCGAGGCTCACATGGAGGACACACGTCTGGTCTGCCTCGACACCGACCTCTCCTCCCCGACGCTGCTTCGAGACGGCGAGTCCCTCCTGAACTCAACACTCTCCAAGGTTCACCGACTGGGCTTCAGCGACATTGCGACCCTCGAAAGACTAGAATTACGCTTCTCCTCCCAGAACGAACGTGTTGGAGAGGAGAACCTGCCGGCCCAGAGAGTGGAGGTCTGTGTAACCACCCTGGTGTCAACTACGTGCTACGACAGCCTGGTGACCGCGATACGGGCAAGCAACGGCGTAATGGCAGAGATCGGCGACTTCCAGCTGGGCATCGAGGCAGCCACAAAGCCACCCGCCCCGATCAGTGTGCAACCTGCCGGCGGGATCAAGGAGCGGGTTGAGCCAAATGTGGAGGAGGAGAAGAAAAGATCTTACGAGGTCGTGAGACAGGCAAGGCAGGAAGAACTGAGGCTGAGCAAGGATATCGGGGCAGGGAAGGAGGATGTCGACAAGATGTTCGAGATTGTGAGCCAGGAGTACAAACGCGAGGGAAAGATAACAATGCGGGCAAACGAGAAGATCGACTCAGAGGCGATGAAGGAGGCAATAGCAGCCATGGACGCGAACCCTGACTACATCTCGCAGCCCAGCGTGGTCCTGACTGAGTCCAAGCCGGACGAGAAAATAGAGGGCGAAGTCATCATGCGCAGCGGCGAGGAGGGCAACGGGAAGATCGCAAAGGGAGTAGAGATTCTCAACGACCACGTTTCTCAGCCCAAGCAGGTCCTCAACCAATACGAGATCGAGTTCCACGCCCTTCCTGCCGGCTACGACCGTCCCCGTCTCACCTTCTGCGTTTCGGTGAACAAGGTGGCCTTCATCCTGTTCGATGGGTCAGACTTCGATGTACCGGCTGCACCCGACGAGCTCCCGGGCCCGGGTAGCTTCGTGATGGTGGATAATCCGGTAGACAAGGAGCCGCACAAGCACCGCAAGGCCGACTCCTTCGTCGAGGTCAGTCTTCTCAACGTTGGTCTCGTCTTCTACCAATTCCCCGGGTATATTCCGTATCGTGACAGGAGCTCGTAGGAAGAAATTGCACGTGTTCAGAACGACGCTATCGATCGAGGACATCGGCTGCTCGGAGTCGCTCTCCCAGTCCCTCGCCACCTCCATGCTTGGGATGATACACCACGAGCGGGCGGAACATGTGGTAAAGGTTGCCGTAGAAATGCTGAACTCCGCCTTCGGCCCCAACATGGTCGACGAGCTCCCAGAACTCATCCTCAAGGTCAAGGTCGAGCCTCTCCAGTTCTTGCTTCATCAGAAGGTGCTGGAATTCCTGCGGGAATACGCAGGGCGATGCCAGAAGGAGCTGCTCGATCGCCGGGGGGAAAAGCCGGAGGCGCCGGATGCTGTCCCCAAACGGCCCGAGGAGGAGCACAAGTCCCCCAAGCCGGCTCCTGCCCAGCGCGACCTCTTCGTCCAGAAGGCCACCATCTCCCAGTTCTACGTCAAGTTCGACTACAGATCATACAAACTGACAATGTCGAACCTGTACAAGAAAGAGATGCTGGAACTGCTGAATATTGCCGACATCCGCGACCTTGTGATAACATTCAAGAAGTTCGAGGGACGAGGGTTTAATACAGTGGAAGAGCTGGTGAAGGCGATATCGCAGCACTACACCAACGACATCGTCAACAACCAGCTGCTCACCTGCGTTACCGGTATATCATTTCTGCTGACATAGCCTAGCGGTCTCGCCAATCAGGTCGATAACGAACATCGTGGGCGGGTTCGTGGACATATTCAGGCTGCCCATGCAGTCGTACAGAAAGCGCAGACGGCTGTGGGCCGGACTGACCGAGGGGCTGGGCAGCTTCGCCTCCAAGGTTGCCATCGAGACCAAGCTCATTGGCCAGACTGTATCATGTGCGTAGCGAGGAACTGTGGGTAGATTATGGGATTCGTGGTCAAGCGCTTCGGCGGCGGCGGGTCCTAGTGCCTGCGATAAGGAGTTATCAATGCTGTACCGACGGTGCATTGTTGTAATAAATTAAGCACACACTCTCACGAACCTCTTCTCTCTCTCATCGTACCTACCTGGGGTTTTGGGGTTTTGGGG
>QFZN01008124.1_pt1 | contig 10683 bp, 13 predicted proteins | sample 1740101 | NCBI WGS metagenome assembly QFZN01 (sample SAMN09210849, study PRJNA391713) | Ciliate metagenome, whole genome shotgun sequencing project. | isolation source: combination of 50 Heterometopus sp. ciliate cells from an enrichment culture... | host: Heterometopus sp. ...
CCCAAAACCCCAAAACCCCAAAACCCCGAAGGAGACACGTCGGAGCTGGGATCAGCAATGCGAAATTGAATTTGAATATTCTAATAGCAAAAGCAGCGCCGCTTTATCACACAATATCAATAAAACAGCGATGGAAGGCGAGGAGCAGCAGAGGAACGAGGACTACGGCGAGGAAATCGTGGGCGAACCCGAAAATCAGCAACCGCAGACAGAGGTCGACATGGGTCCTGCCGATGCCGGCCAGTCGCCGATCCCGGTCGCAGACGATAATCCGGAGGGAGGGGAACTGCAGCCAGAGCCCGGGGAGCAGCCTGGTACCGATCCGAGTATTCACACTGCGCTGCATTAGACACCGAGGAGAAGCTGAGACAGGCGATGCAAGACGTGGTTCTGTCCTCGCCGAACGAGGTCACGGGTGAACGCAAAGCGAAGGTGGAGACGGAGACGGAAACAGAACAAAACCGTGGATGTCAAGACCCTGCCAACGAGGTGGCCAGCATTGGCGACGCCTTGGATGAACTGGACAAGTATCTTGGGGAGAACGTGAAGGGCTACAAGGCGGCAAAGGACAACAAGGTTTTGCGTGTCGAGGTCGAACGGGCCGAGCGCTACTACAGTCCTAACAAGCATTCGAGCCCACCTGCAGAGTCCAGGTTGGGCGGCGAAGATCTGCAAGTCTCCGATCTGGGGGCAAGGACGACGGTGCCGGTCCTTCGTCCCAACATTAAGCAACTGCCGGGGAGCAGACGCGGGGAGGAAGAGTCGTTGCAGCAGAGGGGGAAGGTGTGGAGCGAGGACGGACGGCTGGAGAAGGCGGCCACCGAGGACCCCCGGCACTGGGAGGCAAGTGGAAAGCCGTATTCCCGTCCCGCCGGTATATCGACACGGGCAATGGCAGAAGAGGTGCCAAGTGCATTTGTGCCGTATACGTACCACGCGATGCGGAGCAAGGACTTTCAGCACGATTCGCCGCCGGCCCAGCTAATGGGGCGGTACACGAAGCCGAGTGCGGGAAAGTACACTGCGCTTCTGGGAAAGGACAAGGACTCCGGCGACAACAAGTACAAGTATCAGTCATAATCCGGGGATGTGACGACAGGAAAATAGACTCAGATGATAATAATAATTGCACACGATATTCGTTCGATTCCGCCACCGAGATATCGACAGCGGGAAACGGGCACAAGCAAATCACGTTTCATAGGCTGTTCAAAGTCTAATATAATTATATTATATAATACATGCTAGACAGGGAAAGCGAACTGAGCAGTAAAGCCCCGCGCTTAAACTCTCTCTCAGGCAGCGACGCCGAGGACAGCGACTACTCGTGGATAAACTGGTTCTGCGACCTTGAGGGCCACGAGTTCTTCTGCGAGATCGACGAAGAATTCATCAACGACAGCTTCAACCTCTTCGGCCTCCGCGCCGTCATCCCCAAATACACGTAATCATTTAGCAGCACCACGCGTAGTGAGGCGATAAAGATGATCCTGAGCGCGGAGTCCCCGGACTCGGAGGACCTCAACGACCAGAAGTAACCTCGGCCCATGCGATATTAGCAAAGCTTCCTCGAAGTGTATCAGTCAGCATTGGACCTTTACGGGATGATCCACGCCCGCTTCATCGTCACGCCTCGCGGGCTCCAGCTCATGAAGCACAAATACACAACGGGCTGCTTCGGGACGTGTCCGCGTCTGCTCTGCGAGAGCCAGCCGGTCATGCCCATCGGCCTCTCAGACGAGCTCAACAAGTCGCGCGTCAAGGTTCCGGCGGCCAAATTCTCACTCGTTTGAGTAGGCATATTGCCCGCGCTGCGAGGACGTGTTCTACCCAAAGATAAAGGCCGATGTGGACGGCGCGTACTTCGGGACCTCATTCCCACATATGTTCCTGCAGACGTACCCCGAGTTCGTCCCGCAGCAGGGCGCCCCGCCTTACGTCCCCCGCATCTACGGCTTCAGGATATACGGCCAGCGCGGGTCCAAGTACGGTCTGGCCTCCGCCCTCAGGCCCAAGGTCGACGGTCCCTCCGATGCTAACAACAATAAGTAGCGAGTGTGTCGACTATTATAACCCCCTTCGACGTTTTGCGACTCTCCTTGTGCGGCCCCGCGCCCTCCCTTCTCCGAAACTCTCGCTATCTCTTTTATCAGTAATCGTCGGTCACCTATTGTTATTCGAGAGATTAGAGAATCACATTCATCTGCTGACTAAACAGGTCGCGGATGTTCTTGTTCTTCTCAATGAGATCTAGCGGGAGCAGGGTGACGATGCCCTTTGCGTTCCACAGTTCCGTGTTCAGTTTGTTAGCGAAGTACTTGATCAGCACCAGCAGCGCTATCAGCATCACCGCAAACATTGCCACATAGTTCATTATGAATATGATCATCGTATCGTTCACCAGCTTGTATTGCCTGGCCGTGGCCTTGCCCACAACGTAGTCGAACGTCGGCACCAGCACGTATTCAAACACGAGCTTGTCGTTGAGCAGCGAGGTGTCGTTTGCGCTCAATGTTGCGCCCGACAGTTCGGTGAGGAACAGCGTCTTGAGTTCTGTCAGCAGGAAAAACACCACCGTCCGTATCCCGTGCTCCAATATGCCGCCCTTTATGCCCAGACACCAGGCGTTGGTCAGCGACCGGGGAAAGGCGATGTCGCTGCTAGAGATGAAGGACGCGCAGAAGCTTTCTTCGGCGAGGTCGGTGAGAATTGTGATCACCGAGTCTTGGTTGCTCGGGTGCGACGCGATCGCCGTGTTGATAGAGTCCTCTGTGGACAATGTCTTCTCAGAGCAGAAATCGAACACGCTCTGGCCGGTGGTGCTTCCGCTGACAGTTATCTGGTAAGTCTTTGTGCTCGACAAGAAGAACACCATGGTTGAGGCGAGGTAGTACCAGCGCTGCTGGATGAGCTGGACAAGATCGTAGTTATCGCTGAACATGGAGTCGCTCTTGACCTGCATGGCAAATATGCCGCATTGGTAGGCTGCAACCATCAGCATGGCCCCGATGAACAGCAGGAAGATGAGTCCGATGCCAGCCTTGTAGGCCATGAACTTCTTCTTGCGACCTTCCTTAAAGCTCTCCTCATCCTGACTGTCAGCGTTCTCGGCAGTCGGATCCAGATCTTTGGCCTCAGGTTCCCCCTGGTTCTCCGGCGGCGGAGTCTTCTGCTCATTGCTGGGCTTCCCGATGTTCCCACCAGCGATCAGCGGGGTGGTGGTGCCGTTTCGCACGTTCATCGAATTTGAGAGACTCGCGCCAAGGTTTTTGTCGGACTCATGCTTGTCATTGTCCTTGTTCTGCTGCAGGTTGTCGTCCTTAGTGGCGATGTTGAGGAAGTTCTGTTGCTTGTAGTAGAAGGCCTCGCACTCTTTGAGGATGGTCTCGATGCGCTTTTTGGGCACCTCTGCGAAGAACTGCAATATGGCACGCTTGCCGCTCTGGACCTTCTGGATTATCGGAACTGTGACCACTATCATGATGGCGTAGATGACCCAGCGGACGATGTGCAAGATGTAGTACAGCAACTTCTCGGAGGACATCTTGTTGTCGTACTCTGTCTTAACGTAGTCGATCACCTGTGTCGACGCGTTCATCATGTTGTACAGTCCGTTCGCTATCACAAAATAGGCGTCCTTCTCGGTCTGGGTGAGCTTGGAGGTTTCAGCAGGCGTTTTGTTGTAGATATTCTCCACGAAGTCGGTGTCGAGCTCGGAGATGCTGGCCTCGTTGATTATGCGATTGACCTTGGACACGATCTGGATGATGGTGATGCCGAGGCCCTGGACGGAGAACTGGCTGGTGGAGTCGATGAACATCTCCACGTAATTCACCCCCGGGTCCATGCATATCAGGTTCACCTTCGTCGATAGGCTGGTGTCCTTCAATCTTTCCTGGAACTTGTATTCGTTGTCTTTGATCCGTTCCAGGTATGCGTTTAGATCGGTCTGGAGCTGGCCTTTCCTGTCGGCCTCGTATGTTGACAAGGCCGCCTCGTTGCCTACGGCGAGGTCCCTATACGATTGGAACTCCTCGAGCATGGTCTGCATGAGGTTGCGGCGGTAGTGGGCGGTCTCGTCGAGCTTGAAGAGGCTGTTGATGCCAGTGAGGGTGATTGCGTAGTAGATCAGATCCACTAGCGAGAGGGCGAACAGCACGAACAGCGTCGCATATATCACTCTTTTCACCAGCACAATGTGTCTCGGCTCGTTCCTCTCAAAAGAGTTCTTCTTCAGCTCCTTATACAGAGGACGCAGCTTGTCGTTGATGCCGGCCGCAGAGCTGGCGGCAGAAGACATGGACTCGCCGAAGGCCTCAATCAGGCCCAGATTAGGGTTGGCTGACTCCTCGTCCTTGAGGTCTTCGAGGGCCATGTTGGAGACCACGTTCTTCAGCGAAACCATGATGTATATCTTGTACTTCACTCCAAAGCTGAAGTCGAACGTCAGCAGCTGTATGTAAACGGTTGCGTACGAGGATTTCTCCATCGTCGTCACCTCGTCCGGCGTTAGGAAGTCCTTGTCAATCATCTCGAAGATCTGAGTCGAGTGGATCTCCACCACGCCGCCCTTCTTGAGCTCCTCCTCGTCCTCTGCGCTGCCTAGCCGACGGTTCAGTCTGCTGATGTTGAATGTGTCGGTCAACAGCGACTTCTTCTTCTCGAAGTAGGACAGAGGTATCCCCAACGTTTTGGCGGCATACTCGGAGATGCTGACCACGTTGTCCTTGCAGTCGGTCATGATGAAGCCTAGCTGTCTGTTCTTCTGGTACTGGTATGGAAGCTTTATGAGATTGCGCTTGATGTAGTTAAGATCCCGACGGATGAACCCGATGTACCTCACTCCGTCCTCTATGCCAGGCATGGTCTTGACCAGGAGGGCCACCGGCACGAGGAGTCCGAACTTGCTCTGGCCGAAGAGCAATCTCTCGCAGTTAATCAGACTGTGATTCCCCGTCTCGAAGAATTGCGTCAAGAACTTGTTGTGCATCGTGGCCACCAGTTTTGGCATTATCCTGTTAATCGAGAAGCCGACGAGGTTGTTGTACGAGTAGCCGAAGAACTCCTGCATGTACTCGTTGGCATGAAGGATGGTGGCGAGGTTGTTCTGGTTGCCGGAGATGATGACGATTGCGGTCTCGCGATTTATGGAGAAGATGCTGTTCTCCGAGTAGTTCTGTCCCTTGCCCAGATCAAGGTTTCGGGTGATCTGCTCAGCCTTGTCCTGGTACTCCTCGGACTCGATCTCGTTGTTGGCGACCTCGCGCAGGAACGTTGCGTAGTTCATGTACGTCTTGATGTGATCCGGAAATATCTGCGTTATCTCCGTGAATATCTCGTGCGTCCTCTGCAGCGCGCACGATATCTGGCCGCCGAGCATGTACATCTTGTCGATCTTCAGATTCACCGATAGTAGCAACCCCCAGAACTGCATCACCTTCTGCGTGCAGTCCTGCATGCTCCACTCCAGCTCGCGCCGCTTGCTCTCGAACTTCACGTACGTGTTAAGGTCCAGATCAATCGTGGTGCTCGACTGCGCAGATTCATAGTTGCAGATGGCCTTGTTGAGGAGCACCTTCATCCGATGCGTGCCCAGCTGCTGTCCGTAGCCGCAATCTGCATCCGACACCTTCAATATCTGGAAGAACGCCTTGTAAAAGTTTTTCGACATCAGCTCGTGGTAGTAGGCAACCATGAGCCTCGCGTCGACAGACTTGGGGAAGACGGCCACGATGTCGTCGAAGATTACGCCCAAGAATACGGTCCACGGTTGCATGCTCCGCACAGGTTGTCCCCGTTCCTGTTTCTGCTGCTCCGTCTCCTCCTTGGGCGTCGGCGTTGCGCTGCTAGGAACAGGCGTCACGGCCTCATAGTTGCTGAACACTCCTGAGCCCATCGTGGCCACCGCGTTGTACCGCGGGGACCGAGGCGACGTCACATCCCCCAGTTTTCCGTTCAGTCTGTCGCTCGACAGTCCCTTCGCATTGCGGCTGCTCAGGCTGTGGCACACGCAGGCCTCATTCCGGCAGCCCGTCTTGTGCAGATTCAGCACGCCTATGAGCAGCCAGGCGGCGGAAGGATTCTTCTTGAACTGGTTGGGGAGCTCCGCGAGGAGAGCCATGGCATTTACGGCATCGGCCTCGTTACGTGAGGTGGTTATGTCGCCCTTGAGCGCCTCCATCACGTTCTGCTGCTGCATTATGAACACCACAACGCCCACAAAGATGCCGGCAACGATGCAGAAGGCGCCGAGGTCAATGCCCACGCTTATGCTGATCAGTTTCGTGATGTACATCTCCAGCATGCACCAGAAGTAGAGGACGACCTTGATGCACTGGCCGCAGCTGATCATGCCGGAATAGATGTGCTTGCCGGCGTACTCGTTGTAACTGAGGTAGCCGGAGGTGGCGATGAGGAGCAGGCCGATGTAGACGCCGGCTGAGAACTTGGCGTCGGCGGCGATGTAGAAGCCCACCAGGAATTTGTACAGCATCACGCCGCCCGCCATCTTCGCGTTTGGCCCGGCCCACGGCAACCCCGACTGCACGTGCGAGTCCACATACAGAGAGTTCGCTATGAGCACAACGAAGTTAAGGGCCTGGAAGACCACGGAGAGAACTGAGATCGCGGTGTTGGTTCCGGTCCAGCATGTGTAGCCGTTGGTGCACAATATGGGGACGAAGAAGACGATGGTGGAGGGCAGCGCGAGGATGGTCTTGAAGAACACCAGGAAGAGCGACAGCATCTGGATCAGGATCTTTCCGATGAACGAGGGCTTGGACTGGGAGGTCTGGTAGCTGAGGACCACGAACATCAGCAGGGCGAATGTGAGCGTCAGGAAAAACGCGTGGCAGACCCAGACATAGAAGAAGGCGGTCTCGCCCACGGTGTCCAGAAGGTAGGGCACGTACAGAAACACCTTAAAGGTGGTGCCGAGATAGGAGTAGGCGTCGTCGGAGTCCTGCTGGAGGGAGAAAGGGATGTAGAGCAGCTGCATGGCCTCGATCAGCAGCAGGATCAGGTAGCTGTATGGGCCCACTATGTTCAGCTCCATCACGTGCTCGTAGGCGGAGAAGATGCATTCCTTCCAGGTGGACTTGGTTCGCATCAGGTTCAGGTCTTTCATCTCTGCGTTATTTATATTATAATTTGAACGCTTCAACAATAGGAGGATCGAATAATAATGATAACTTTAACTCGGTTTCGATGCTAATCTGGTCTGGTCAATGTCCTCTATCCATATGGCGCGCACATAACAATGTACTGAACATGAGGAGTGCCAATGTATAGTAGGTGATGACGTATCACAGTTATTATCGGTTAATGTGGATAAGGCGACATATATTGGCCAGGGGGAGGTTGAGCGTAGTATGGCGCAGGACGCGGGTTGTTATAGGGCGCGTATTGGGGCACTGGCACGTACGTTGGCCGAGGCGGGTAGGGCTGGACCCCGGGCTGCTGGTAGACCGGCGGCTGCGGCTGGACGACGGTGTAGACTGGTCGCGGGCCGTAGGTGGGAGGCGGGGCCGGCGCGGGCTGGATGAGTTGCTGCTGTTGTACCTGCACCATGGTGTTCCCATAATAGGAATTGGCCTGCGGAGGCATGGGCACGGCGGCCTGCGGGTAGACCTGTGGACGATGGTACGCGAAGTAGCCGCCCATCATGCCATAGCAGTTCTGCATGTAGGCAGCCGGGCGATGCTGGGTCTGCTGGTACCCGGTGTAGGCGTAGAAGTTTCGCATTGCGGCGCTCTGGGCACAGTTCTGCTGCATGGCGCGGAAACGTGCCCGCTCATCCTCGGTCTGCGCCGTCTTCTCGCCGTATATCGCCAGCTCCTTTATTCCCTCGTCATGCGTAATCGGGTTCATAATCTTGTAGTCCGCAGTGTTGAAGTAGATGGGATCGTACTCGCGGTCCTTGAACTTGTCGTAGAAGATCGCGTCCTCAGCGTCGTCCTCGACAAACAACCTGTATAGAAGACTCGGCTCGCCCTTCTTGTGCTGAAGCTTCAGCATGACGCGGATCGCAATGAGGCCGATGACGATCATCACAGGCCACACGATTGCGGCAGAATGGTTGCTGTTGTCCTCCTTAGAAAGCTTCGAGATGAATATTTCGCCCGATATCTACACGCTTTGTCCCGTAGCATTGGATACAAGGAAGAGCAGGATGCCTATGGCTCCAATCAGATCCATGGAGTAGGTGGCGATGTCGCCGCTGATTCGGGGCACCTTGTACCGGTTGATCATGAGGTACTATGCGAGAAGGTTAGACCAGAGCGGGAGAAATGCCTTGGCGATCCAGAGGTGGAACAGCAGTCCGCACAGCGTGATGATAATCCCGGGCGGGAAGAAGATCACGTAGAACGAGGTGTAGAATAGGATCGAAATGATCTGCGAGAACTTGGTTGTTATGCTCATCGGGTACGGCTCCAGCGCGCTATCCCCCTGGTTATGCTGGAAACAATACATATTGCCCTCAGTCTGGGTGAGAAGCGAGTTGGCGCCCTGGGCCCGAACTCTGGACCACTGGCACAGCGACAGTCCATACCACATGTCGAGGAACTCCAGCATTGGCGTTAGGATGCACGACGACAGCCAGTTTAGCCAAATTGACATGAGGAAGCCACCTACGGATCCTATGAGTCGATCGATGCTCACCGGATGTGAAATAGATGCTCCTCTTGTATGTGATGATAGGAATGATGGCCGCGTTCAAGAACAGTGCCTATCGCAGTTAGGAAACCGGGCGGTTGTACAAAGGACAGCTTGAAGGCAACCGACATCTCGTGCATAGTGCCGGTTCCGAGCTTCTCAAAGCTACGTCGCGGTCAGCCAAGTCGGGTACCTGGTGATGAGCGGAATGACGTAGCAGAGCACCGATTGTATGAGGTAGGTGATGCACATGAAGGCTATGTTGAGTCCAATTCTTGTCGAATAGCTGTTTTCCTCCGAGGCATAATGGTCCTATCGCGATGTGTCATTGCTAGTGGTACATTGGCCTCGCTGATGAACACGTTGGCTATCAGACATATCCCCAGAATGATAATGGTCACAAACCAGTTCCCCACCACTCTGAAGACCCGCTGCCACGTCGTATACCCTAGGTTCTCCCACTTCACGTCCTCAGGTTCGGGGGCGGCCCAGAAGTAGACGGGCTCGCCACGCAACTGGAACTTGGACATCCCCAGGACGAACCTGAATGCGCTCACACGGTACGCATCGAGTACGTCGTCGCTCACTATGGGAGAGATTATCGCAGTGGGACGGTACGGGTGCGAGTGAAGGTCAGAAAGACGAGATTAACAGGCTTGAACTTGTCGATGCGGGTGTACTCGCTGAGCTCCTTCTCTTTTTCCTCGATGTCCTTCTTCAGGCTCTCGTAGTCTACGTCCTTCACTATGGGAGGTTATTAATCGCGGAGTTACGTGTTTCCGGGATAACTTTGGCCAGGTCGTCGTCGGTAACCGTGATACTCTGGGCCTCCATCTTCTTCTTGTAAGTCACTCTGAACTGGTCGATAACCGCCTTTATCTGCCGCTTCTTTCTCAGGTCCATCACCTTCTCCGTGAAGGGCGTGAGGTCGTAGGTGTAGCAGACCTTGGCGATCCGCACAGGGACATTGGTATGCTGGCGCAGTGTGGATGCCACGTGCGCCTCCACCTCGTTGCGGAACTCGTCAGCAGTTAGCTTGTCAGTGGGCACGCCAGTCAGCATAACCGTGTAGTCGGCCGGGGTCAGGTTGTCCGTGTTCAGCTTTGTATCCTTAGAGTCAAGCAGGTTCTGGAGGTGGACCCAGGCAAAGAAGAAGACGATGATATAGGCGCTGATGGCCACTGCCAACGCGTTTGGCGCCTGCGTCTTCAGCACTACGGCAAACCTCACACAATCCTATTACATCGTCCCATGGACCACTTGTTAGGGATAGCGTCGTAGTATTCGGCCCCCGCAACTCTGTCCTGGACCAGGATGTTGTCGTTTGCGCTGGAGAAGTTGTTTTCCTTCAGTCCGCCGTTGCAGTAGATCACAAGCACTCCCACGCTCACGATCAGCAGCAGGATCGTCAGGTATATCAGGTATCGCATGAGAAGGAAGAAGAGGGTGACGCCGAAGCCGTGGGCGGCGAACTCGTCAGGATCGTCGCAAAGATTGTACAGCGGAGCTTTCTAGCGGCTGATCAGGTCCCGGAAACTTACCCACGACTTCTTGCAGCATGGACAGCACTCATCTGCCAGCTCCTTGGCAGATTTACCTTCGGAATCGTTGAGGTTGGGCTTGCGCATGAACTGGGCGAGCTAGACACAGGATAACTGGAGATAACGGTTACGCGGTGCTTCTCGCACATGGAGAAGTCGGGCGGGATGCGGTCCATTTCATCCTCTATGTTGTGTGTCCAGCTATTTGCCTTACCGTATACCGTGGCCGACTGCGGGGGCGTGCTCCCCTGCTCGTTCGGCACTTGGCTTTTCGCTGGCTCCATATCAATATAGTTATCTTTTATTAGATGACTGCTCTATTTATAGATTTAGTTGTGGAGCAGTATACAAGTTTACCAGACCACAGCGCGATATAATGTAATAAATCGGATTATTTGCGAGAAGGTCGGAGCGGGCGTGAAACTGGCTGAGCACAGGCGTTATGCAATATGCGTCCTGGCTGTGATGGGGTTTTGGGGTTTTGGGG
>QFZN01008135.1_pt1 | contig 10676 bp, 4 predicted proteins | sample 1740101 | NCBI WGS metagenome assembly QFZN01 (sample SAMN09210849, study PRJNA391713) | Ciliate metagenome, whole genome shotgun sequencing project. | isolation source: combination of 50 Heterometopus sp. ciliate cells from an enrichment culture... | host: Heterometopus sp. ...
CCCCAAAACCCCAAAACCCCAACACCCCGTGCTGGGGAGGCAGCTCCGCCACAATTTGCAAATAGCATGATAAAGTGAATTAAACGTTGCTCATCATAATAACGCAACAATAACAGCGTACTATGGGCTGCACAATGGGGGACAGCACGGCCTCAGTAGTTGAGGCCCGCGGAGCCCAACTCGTCCAGAAGGCACTTCCCCCACACATCTTACCTCCACTCCCCTAGATGCAGGAGCTTGAACGCGAGAACAGGGAGCTGCGGGACAGCACCGCGGTCATGGCCTCGGGGGCAAGTGTGGACGAGCGCAGACTCAGTTCCATGAAGGAGGCAAAGGGCCCCACCGAGCTGCCCCACAGGGCCTTCGCCCGGCTGGCGGCTACCAGCTGCAAATCTGCGGCCTCAAAGGCAAAGGCGGTGAGCAATGCGATAAGGAGCAGTATGCGGAAGAAGGGCATGGTAGTATCGATGCAAACAAAAATGATGGTAGGAGCTGGAGTTCAATCGACTGCATGTGCTCAGTGGCGGCGAGTTCGATGAGCAGGAGATTGAGAAGGCTAGGCAGGAGGGGGATAATAATGCTGAGAAAGCACAGAGGACGGATGAGGTGAAGATGGAGAATGCGGACAGACGTGGTGTGCTGGATACGTACCAGAATGTAGACTTCAAGAACCTCTTCATGTCCCCCAGATCAAAGGACAAGAAACTCGTAACGAGGAAGGAGAGCGCAGAGATTAAGCATTAGGCGCGAATAAAATGTTGTTTCTGTACACTAGCGACTCTACATTATGTTATAATCGCGGGTTCTGATGAGCGAGCGAAAAGAATTGTATATATGCAGTGAGATGATTTATTATATAAATTTCTTTGTCAGATGCAGAACCAATTCGGGTCTGAGGAAAGACTGAGGTCGATGATAAGGGAGGAACTGCAGCGGGAATTCGGGACGCAGCTGCGGGAGGAGGCCAGTCGGATCGTTGCCTCGCGAATCGAGCCGCCCGCGTCTGTCCCCGAAGAGAACTCGCGTGTGGTGCACCGGAGAAGGAAATGCGACATCTGTGGTCTGTGTCCCATTATGGGCATCCTCTACCATTGCTCCGTCTGTCCCGACTATGATCTCTGCTTCGATTGCGAGCTCGACTACGGCCACAACCATCCTCTCCTTAAGATACGGCACCCGAAGCAGCTTGTCCCCAAGAAGCCCTCCAATGTCTACGTTCTCAGCGCGACCAGCAAGGCTGCAGAGGAATACAAGGCGAGACTGGTCCGCGAGATGCCCGGCGACAAGCTGCTGGTCTCCCCAGGCCAGGAGTTCGACAAGGTCTGGACCATGCAGAACACCGGGAAAACCTGCTGGCCGGTCAACACTCGCTTCACCCAGATGGAGGGCGACCGACTTGATTCCAAGACGGTTACAGTGGGCGAGGTAGAGCCCGGAAAGGAGACCGATATCCGGGTGAGGATCAAGGCCCCCACGAAATTGGGCCGGTTCACTACCTTCTTCAGACTGGCATACAACGGGCCCGTCAAGTTCGGACAGAACGTCTGGGTCGAGTTCACTGTCGCAGATCCCGATGTCTCTTGCGCGTGGCCGGTGGAGGAGAGTGCGATGGTGCCAGAGGGGGACGAGAAGACGAAACTGAGGGTGGCGAGCAGACTGGCCCAGATCAGTGTGCCCGAGGGCATGGAGCGCAACATGATGAAGCTGCTGCAGATCTGCGAGACTCTCAGTCCTGAGATCCTGCTTGATGCTCTCGTCGCGAATGGCAACGATGTCACCGCAGTTATCAACATGGTCTATAGCAACCAGCTTCGGTAGTAATTCTGGTGTTATTTGCATTATTATCCGACGCACCCGGTTTCCATCCCGATATCTCATCGTGGCACCAGGATAGCGCATGTGACACATGCTTGTGTTAGTCTGAGTGCCACCACAACAATATGTATCATTATGTTGGCACGAAGGCATCCATTACTATGATGAGAAGATACATATCAAGGCGCACACAGTTACCTCAACTTTAATAGATGTGAAATAATAGAGGTTAGTTACTCTTTAGATGTTGGAGACTTGGTTCTCGTCACCAATCTTTACCGGGACCTCCTGCGAGTTGGGCTCGATGTGAATCTTGACCAGCCTGTACTTCCGGTATATTAGTATAGCCGCGAGAAGGATCACGACGAAGGCAGCGCACGGGATGAGCACGATGGCATACGTGGGGAGACTGTAGGATCCGCCAGACTTTGCAGACTCAGTGGTGGTTCCATTGGTGTTGTTCGACTCGTTGTCCACAGGCTTCACAGGATCGCCGTTGCTGTTGTTGTTGGAGCTTCCATTGGAACTGTTATTGGTGCTACCGCCGTTGTTCGAGTTGTTGGACCCGTTGCCATTGGTGTTGGTCGGATCGGATGACGTGATCTGCGCCACACCGCTCCAAGTCGTCGTCGCCAACTTCTTCTTCGATTCGTCGTACGTTGTCACAGTGTACTGGTAGAGGCCGGAACGCACGTAGCCGGTGAAAGTGCTAGGGATCGGAGAGTCGTCCACAGTGTTGGTCTCGCTGATCGACAGCACATAGGTTTCCGCGGTAGATATGCTCGAGCACTGGCCGTTCGTCGCATCGGCAGCGTTGTTGTCGCAAGACATGGCGGAGATGGAACGGGTGATCTCGTACCTGACCTTGTTTCCGCTGGCGGTGGTGGTCGGGCTGGCGAGTGCCGTCACCTTGAACACGGGCTTGCTGTTCACCATGGTGACTGTAGCGGAGAGGGTTACCGAATCGCGGTCGCTCGTGTACACCGAGACAGTGAGCGGGGTAGAAATCGTCTGCGAGACCTGCACTGAGCCCACAGTCGCGGTCAGGTCGATGTCAGCAGTTATGCTCTTGATGAAGCTGCGGCTGGTCGTGGTGGCCAGCATTCTTCGGCGGCTGTTCACAGTAACGAACTTGACGTAGATGATCTGGGAGAGGAGGTCGCCTGGGGCATAAGACTTCCCGGTGTTCATCTTGAGGATGGTGTTGACGCCCTGCGGAGTCAGTGTGTACTTAAGGTCTGTGGGCATCTTACTCTCAATGAGGGAGATTCCTTCGGCGAGGATGGCGGTGAAATTGGCGTGGTAGGCGGTGTCCGTGCCCACGTTGGTAGTGTTAATGGTCACGCGCACGGTTCCGCTTTCGTCGGTCGAGAAGAACCGCTGGTCGTCAGCATCGACGTAAGAACCGTCGCTGGCGAGAGTGACAACAGACATGCCGTAACTGACCTGCAGCCAGGCTCCCTTGCTGGAGACAGTCTTGTCGAGCGGGGCAGAGATGAGCGCGCTCTTGGTCTTGTTGGTATGGTCAGCGAATATGATCTTGGGGCTGCCGATAACACGCAGAGTTCCGTAAGTCAGCTGAGTCGCGTTGACCTTCAGGAGGATGTTGAAGTTTGCAGTGTCGGGACCCTCGCTGTTGGGCTGCGGGAACTTGGGATACACGCTGCTGAAGTTCAGGGTGATCACTGAGTCCGAGGCTGAGGTTCCGGTGACATTCATGATGGACAGGCCCGTGATGTCGGTCAGCGTGGTCCAGACTGCCGCGGTCTTGGTAGCGTAGTCAGAGGTATCGGCGGCGGCCTGTCTGAAGGCGGTGATCTCGCTGCTGGATATGAACTTGGCGCCCTGGACGTTCCAGTATCTCGGGATGTTCGCCTGGATGGCGAGGTTGGTCGAGTAGCCGAGAGTGTAGTACACCTTGTTGGGATACTTGGCGTTGGTAGAAGAGTAGGGGATGCCGATCTTGATCGAAGGGATCTGGAGGTGGTAGTCGTGGTAATCGCCTGCAGGATCGTTGTACCCGGGCAGCTTGTCGAACATGGACTCAACCAGCTCCATCTTGATCTCGTACACTCTTCCGCGGAATTCTTCGGGCATGTCGCTCGTGATGTTGATTCTGTAGTAGTAGTCGCCCTTGTAGCCGTCTCTGATCTGCACGACGTTGATGTTCATGAAGTCGAAGAACTGAGGCGCGACATCGGCGTTATGGCCAGATGGTCCGATCTTGATATAGTCCTTGACCGCATCTGGAACTGTGAACTTCATGAAGTTGTAGGCAGTAGGCTTGCGAATGGCATGGACCTCGTTCATCAGCAGGTCGTTGGCGTTGATTGACATGGATCCGAGTTCCGCGAAGTCGATTGCGGCCGCCTTCATGTTCCAGTTGAATCCGGCGTTGTTGTAGAAGGTGATCTTGGCGTAGGTGAACTGGCCAGGATTGACCGTGGCTAGAGTATTCTCAGTGCCGCCGACGAAGACTGCGACCACAGCGTCACCGAAGCCGTAGTTGTTGGTGTAGGTGTCATAGGTCCACTCGCGCGAAATTTCTGCAGCGTCCTTCACTGTGAAGAGGTGGTAGAGCACCGGCTGGAAGGTGGTGGTGGCCTTGGGCATAACTTCGCAGGTCAGGGTCAGGTCGCATCTCACTCCTTCCACGACGTTCACTGGATTGTCGACGATCAGGAAAGAATTGGGGCCGTTGGCTGGGTTCCAGTAGACGAATCTCCCGCCGTCCTGGACCTTGATCTCGCCCTCGATCTTCACTCCGGAGAGCGGAGCCATGGAGTAAGGCACGTTAATGGTCTCGAGTGCTGCGCCCCTGAGGTTGGCGGAGAAGTACAGCCAGTCGCGGACGGTGGTCGTGTGCACGACGTTGTCCACCTTGCTTATGTTGTACGGCGTGTATTGGTAGACTCCGGTGCAATCGTAATTGGTCAGACGAGTGTCGCTTGCAGTCAGGTCAGGAATAATCGGGATGATGTTGTTCTGGTACACGTTGCCCAGATAGGCATAACGCTGCTGGTTGGTGGTGAGCTTGACACGGTACTGATTGTACAGGCAGGTGTGGATGTTCTTCAGTCTGCTCTTGATCACCTGATCCGTCACCGGGTTGATGAGGTCGCGCGCGTTGATCCAGTCAGAGTCAGCAAGGAGGAAGTTGGTTTCGTTGACGCTGACGTTGTTGGACTTCGCCTGGCCGGCGACGAGAGTGTGATCCTTATTCTGGAGGTTGTCCGACCACCAGCCCTGGTACTTGGGGAAGCGCGGCAGAGTCTTGGTGCTGCTGTAGCTGATGTTGTAGCCCAGACCCTTGTAGATCGGCTGAGTGATCACGTTGTGAGGTTTCAGTCTCGACGGATTCTGCGAAGGGCCGTAGTCGATGCCTGGCAGGCAGTTGTCCATGTGGTACTTGTAAGCCTTGTCCATCGCATTGTCGTCGTAGTCGTAGTGGGTCATGTCCCACATATTGTCCATGATGTAGTTCTTCGGGAAGTAGCGCTCGACCTTAGGACTGAACATCCAGTTGGCAGGAGTCGAACTGTTGGGCCGCTTGGTGACAGTGGGCAGGTCGGCGAACTGTTTAGCGCACTCTAGAAGAGCCGAGGCGTCGGAGGTGCTGGCGCACAGGTAGGCAGTGGAGATTTTCGCCCGGGTCGCGCTATCGACGAGACCGCCCTCGAGAATGGTGCCCTCCTCATCGAAGCACATGCCGTAGGCAGAGAGGTGGCCGAAGTTGATGTGGTACTTGTTGTTGGGCGCCTGGGTGCTGTTGATCTCGAAGTCGTAGGGTGGCTGGTCATATATTCTGGACATGTTGAAGAGAGTCTCGGCAGTCTGGAAGTAGCTCACGTTGTTGTTCTGGCACGTGGTGATCTCGAAGAACTTGGGATAGTTGTTGAGCAGCTTGATCTGTACGCGGATGTCGAGGTTCTCGTCAGAGTTCCACGATAGGACTCGGGTGGTGGTGCCCGCCTTGGTGAGCTCGTAGGTCGTGGTCATCATGAAGTTGCGCAGGGGTGGAGGGATGGGCGGGATATCGGGGAAGACCGAGCGGAGCGGCTGGGACCATCTTCTGCCCCAGATATCGCTCCACTCGATTCTCGAGGTCGACGGGCTGCTTGGAATCAGCAGTGCCTTTCCGGTGGTCACGTACTCCGCGAACGGAACGGACGATATTCCCAGGTTGCTGATCATAGCGAAGCCGCCGTTGAGCGAGGTCACACCAGGGTCGGAGATTTGGTGGCTCTCGAGGAAACCGTAGACGGTTCTGTGCTTCTGCAGCTCCTGGATGTAGACTCCGAAGCGGGTGTAGGGCTCCATCAACTCGTAGGGCAGGATGGACGTGTCGCTGGTTCTGTTCATTTTCACGTGCACCTCCACTGCTGGCATGCTGAAGAAGCGGTCGTAGAGTATCGTGATGCTCTTGTCGACTCTCAGGGTGTACACCTCGTAGTCCGACTCAGGCTTCGAGATATCGTACTTCATCTCGTACACCTTCACGTTGGCAGTGACGTCCACTGTGGTGTTGAGCTGCTCAATCATGATGCCCAGCAGCGAAGTCGCCGCAAAGGCTTCGTTCGGCAGTAACCCGCGCTTGAAGTAGGAGGTGATGACTCTGGTGGTCTTGTCGTACACCGTCTTGTAGAAGCCGACTTGGTCAGCGGAGTAGGTGATGTCGCCGTTATCCACTGGGTCAACCGTGTCCTGGTCGTTGAAGCCTATGCCTTCAGGCAGGGTGATCACCATCTTGCCTCCCTGGCGGGTGATGGCTCCGGTCACCACGAGGTTGAAGTAATGTCCGAAGATGAACTTGAGCTCGGGGTAATCGTCGAGGTAGCCGGTGCCGTCTGAGTTGACGGTGAAGTTCATGATGTCGCTGGCAGTCTTGATGTCAGCGTCGGCCACAGGCACCAGGTAGTGGATGGGCACGATGCTGCCGTTCGACAGCGCCTTCACCGCATCCAGTCCAATCTTATTCCTGTCGCAATACATCAGCAGCTCGTTCGAGTATTCGTTGGCCTTGAGTCCGTCGTCCTTGTCGACGCTGAAGTAGCCAGGAACTTCGACGATAGCCTTGGCGCTGCCGAAGGTAGTCGCGCAGGCGCCGGTGTACTTGGGATACCTGTCCAGACTGATGACGTGCGTGTAGTTGATGTTGCTCGGCATCTGGTACGATCCCGTCGAGTAGAAGTAGAGATCGGACCTGCTCCAGATCAGCTCCTTCTTCGCCACCTTGGTGTTGCTCGGGTTCTGCTCGTTCGCGGGAACGCCGTCAGGATACCTCGTGGAAGCACCAGCCTCGCTGGCGGTGTCCACGTAGACCATCAGTCTTTGTCCGGCGGTCTCGAAGAACTTGCTGGCATCCGCGTAGTAGGTCTGCTGCAGGGTGGTCTCCATGCTGTTAATGGACGTGGTGTAGTTCAGATTCTCGATGTCGAAAGGTCCGGCGTTCGTGATGCTGACGAACGAGCTGTTGCGGGTACCCTTCAGAGGCTTGACTGGGATGTCCCACTCCGCGTCAAGAGTCACACCCTTGTTGTTGAGCCACATGAAGTCGAGGATATCGTAGTTCTTGTCGATCTCCTTCACGAATGGGTAGTAGTACGTCCGAGAAGCGTTCTTGTAGTAGCTCGGGAGGAACCTGGCGGCACGAATAACCGCAGTCTGGTCGCTGCCGTCCACCACTGGCGAAATCAGCGGGACGATGCCAATGTATTCCACGTTGAGCGCCTTGGTGTCTTCCTTGTTCTCCACCTGTAGCACGTTGTCCACGTACTGGCCTCTTCCCTTGATCGGATAGAAGGACGAGGGGTCTGGGTTGAGCGCGGCACGGAGGAGGGCGCCGAGGACGGCGTCAGTGCGGATCCCTCCGACATCGTACTGGTAGGTGACGGAGCTCTCGGTGTCGGTGTACTCGACGCCTGCGGTCACGATCAGGATGTCGGTCATGGCCTGGGTCACACTCGAGTCCGTTATCTCGATGTTCACTACTGCGCTGTACTTGTTGAATCCTGCGATCTCCGTCTGCGAGCACTTGATGTGACTGGAGGCGTTAACAGCGGAGAGGTTGACCGTGAAGCCGACGGCGGAGCTGTCGTACGCGCAGGAATCAGGGAGAGTGTTGATCGAGATGCCGCTGGGGAACCACATGTGCACAGCGAGGGAGTCCACAGCCTTGTCGTAGAGGTTCATGAAGGACAGCTGGACGTTCAGCAGGATGCCTGACTCGCCGCCTGGGATCGGGTTGTTGTCAGAAGTTCCCACGTACGCCGAGAACACCACGTTCTTGCTCATCGCGAGCATCAGCGCATTGTAGAAGAACTTGTTGTACCAGTTCTTGTAGAGCGGGTTTCCGTTGACGAGCAGAACGCGGCCCTTGCCGTAGGTGCCCATGAGAGTGAACGGCAGGAAGGTCTTGTCGGCAGCAGTCAGACTTGAGACCACGCCTGCGGCGCTCTTCTTCATCAGCGTCGACGAGGCTGCGGTGTCATAGGACATAAGAACCTCGAGGTCGCCAGCCTTGGCCTGGTTGAGGGTATAGGCACTGAGGATGAAGGAGTGGCCGTCGTTGCTGTTGTTCTCAGGGATGTTCATGCACATCATCGCCTCCGTGAATCCGAGGCCGGTGAGGTTGCTGCAGCCCGAGATAGGCTCCTGCATGTACTCGTTGTTCGACGTCAGCATGGTGTTGGTGTTGTACAGGCCGGTGGCAACGATGCCCCAGAGCTCGAGCAGATAGCCTGCCTTTCCGCTGGCGTAGATCAGGCCGCCCTTGGAGACGAAGTCCTTGATCTTCTGAATACCGGTGGAGCCAAGGAGTTTGTTGATGGTGGTGTGGGCCCCAAGGTAGTAGTCAGGGATCACGAGGATCTGGAACCTGGGCGCGCTGTCGCTGGTGAAGAGCAGGTTGTTCGTCACTATGTCGGTCGCATCCACGTAGACGAAGGCAGTTTTTCCGGCGTTGGTCGAGTCGTTCTTGAACTGCCAGTAGGCGCTGGAGCCCGAGAGGCAGTCGCTGTACTTGCCGAGGTAGGTGGACATGACATTGCAGTAGGTGCTGGCCTCGTAGTTGATCTCCATCAGCACGTCGTTGTAGTAGGTCTCGATGTCCAGCACAGCGATGCTCACGTCGTACAGCGCCTTGGCCTTGCCGAAGCTCACGTTCGTAGTTGCGTTAACGTTGGTGAAGTAGCTGTCGGCGGTCCCATCGGTGGGGAGGCTGCTCTTGTCTAGGGAGAAGACAGCACCCTTGGTGAAGTTGACGTCCTTGGTGGTGTCGACCGCGTCGGGGGAATAGGTAAATGCGTAAGGGTAGACCACGAACTCAGTTGAGTACTGGGCCAGGTTGGTGAAGATGTACTGATAGGCGTAGTACTGCTGGGTGCTGTTCATCTGGTTGAAGGGAATGATCCCAGGGGCAGAGAGGACGTTGGCGTCAGCGAGGAGTCGGGAGTCGTTCTCAGTTCCGACGAACTTATCCTGAGCAACGTGCGAAAATCCGTAGGGGTCCTCGCCATTGTTCATAGGGCCGTAGCGCTTCGGGGGCGAGTCCATGCGGGCGCGCTTTGACCTTTCCCCGAGTCGCTCGATCCTCTCTCGCTCAAGTACTTGTCGCAGCATTTCCTTGAGCTCGGGGTCTTCCTGCTTCTTGGCGGAAGATATTTCCAGGTCTGGACCGTATTCGACGGGAGCCTGGAACTGCGTTATCGTAGCCTCGCTCTCGCTGCTGTGGCTAGCGGTGTTAATAGCGAGGAACGTGGAGACGGCTATCAGCGCAGTGAGAGATAGCACGAGAATGGCTTTTACAAGCTTTTGCATTCTTTATAATTGCGGAAGTCCTCCGTATTTATAGACAAAAAGGAACGGCTGAACCAATAATTTTTATCTCGCTAGATATAGGCAGGAAGAAGGAAAGAATAAGGAGTTCGAACATATAATAATTCATATGCATTGCTTATCTGTGCGGGGTTCCCGCCAGCGAAGTCGGAGCTATTATAAAATTCTGTATCGCAATTTACAGTGCCATCTTATTAACAGAGAATACAGCTTGCTTGCTCTCGTTAGTATCTTTTGTTTATTATGCTTATATTACATGAAGTATATATAGAGTCCTTGTGTGTATTTATATATATGCACACTGCGCTCCTGGCAGCACAGTGTGGGGGCCAAGGTCCTGTCTGGCCGCATGCCTTACCCGTCGGCCCGCCTTGCAGTCAACTCCTTTAAGCAGAGGTTCTATTGCTGCCTATATGCGTAGCTGGGTTTTATCACCACCCTTATCTATCCAGTATATATTTATCGCTGCAAACATGACTACACAGGAATTATATGCGTAATTGCGTCACCGGCTGGATATGGTCCTTATAATAATATTAGAGGGCCTAACGGAACGCAATACAGTTAGAGTAAGTCTGCATTGTTAATTAGCGTCACTGTGGAACTTATATGTAGTCCGGCCCCACAGCAAATTATAATCAACTTATTATTAGCTATTGTGCTCATATATAGGGCTAACTATATTTAATAGCACAATGAGGGTCGACTCATAAAATATCAGGCAAGTCCAGCCCTACTACAATGGCTGTGGCAGGGGAGGCGGGCAGGATCAGGACGGGACAGGTCCCGGGCGGCGACCCTGGATTCGGACTCATGGTCTCTGGCCACCTTCACCGAGCAGGAGGGCTTCGCAACCGCTCTGATAGGGTGGTGCTAGGAGGGAACGGTCACATCAGTAAACGATTACGCTATCGTGAGTTAAGCCTTAATTATAGCATCTACTTTATACGGGTTGTATGCCCTTTGACGTCTTTTATAAAGCTCTGCCATGCTCACTCATGCCGTATATTATGTCACGCTTGTGT